>Ga0210406_10001432_pt1 | contig 29095 bp, 36 predicted proteins | sample IncBWC30MmetaG_FD_155454 | JGI IMG/M metagenome (GOLD analysis project Ga0210406, IMG submission 155454) | Forest soil microbial communities from Barre Woods Harvard Forest LTER site, Petersham, Massachusetts, United States - Inc-BW-C-30-M | ecosystem: Environmental > Terrestrial > Soil >... | reverse complement strand
CAGTCGTTTCAAACTGGCTTCCACTGCTTGCATCATGTTCTTGCGATGATTGCCCGCCGCATTCGGATCATTGCCTGGCGCGGCGTTGGAGTACTTCGTGGCCAAAACGACGCTCTGGCGATGGCCCTGCATGAACTCACCCAGGAATTTCTCGCTCGTCCCATTGGTGTAGAAATTCGCCGTGTCTATGAAGTTTCCGCCTGCCCCGCGGTAGGTTTCATAGACTTTCTGCGCTTCCGCCTTTGGTGATCCCCATCCCCATTCGTCGCCGAAAGTCATGGTGCCCAGTGACGCTTCGGAGACCCGCAGTCCGCTCTTGCCGAGCAATCTGTATTTCATAACCGTGCTCCTTTATGGATTCAGCGACTCAGGAATTGACTCCGCTACTTGCCTTATACAATCGGCTGTCGAAGCGCCCATCTTCAAAAACCGTTGAAGCAGTGAGATGTCGAAATTTCTCGGCCTCCATTCCGCGGGCGGCTTCCGCTTGTTGCACCCGCTTTTCCGCATCGACACCGAGGATCAGCCGCACCGGCACCTCGTCGCTGTTCGCCAGGTGCACGATTACGTCCGCGATCTTCCGCGGATCGCCTTCCGCACGCCCTTCGAGGCTTCGCAACATCTTGAGCATCGAACCGACCGAGGCCTCGTAGTCTTGCAGCAGGTCCGGCGCATTCTGCCCTGCGCGCCGTGCCCAGTTGGTCCGAATACCGCCCGGCTCTAGCGTGCAGACCTTGACCCCGAACGGAGCGACTTCCATCGCCAGCGAGTCGCTGAAACCGCCCACCGCCCACTTGGCCGCGTGATACGGCGTATTGCCGGGAACCCCGAGCCGACCGCCGACCGAAGACACCTGAAAGATGTGACCGCTCTTCTGCTTGCGCATCACCGGCACAGCGGCGCGGGTTGTGTACACCACGCCGTAAAAGCATGTGTCCACGACCGCCTGGAAGTCCGCTGCACTCATCTGCTCGAAAGGCGCAAACTGCCCATAACCGGCATTGTTGACGAGCACATCCAGCCGCCCGAAGGTGTCCACCGCCAACTGCACGGCCGCCTTTGCTGCTGCCTCATCGCGCACTTCCAGCCTGACGGGCTTCACCCGCTCGCCGTACTGCGCCACCAGAGGAGCCAGTTCTTCCGTCCGACGCGCTCCGGCTACGACCCTGTCACCTGCGGCCAGCGCCGCCTCGGCGATGTCCCGCCCCAACCCGTTTCCGCTTCCCGTAACCAACCAGACTTTAGACATGAAAATCCTCCGTTCTCCTTCTTAGATAAACTATGGACGCTTAGACTCGGCCAGATGGCCTCGCGATCGAGTCTAGTGTGACTACTCACTCATTTATGTGATGCAACGACTCGTTACTTGGTTATGCCCGCCCAGAACATTTGAAAGCCGCTATCCCGGTATTGTTTCGCTTTGGATCGGTTCGACACCGTAAGGTCTATCGTCGCCTCTACCAAGGCTGCCAGCGACTTTGAAATAAGTTCCACCGGGAGATCATTCCGAAAGACACGCTGCTCAATCCCGTCACGAATCATGACTTGGAACTCGACGAATGGCGCGCTACCGGCGTCTCTGGACTCTTTGGTGAGTACCTCTGACACCTGTAGTTGCGCCAACACCTTGCGCTGTTCAGGATTCGCAATGCCCCAATTCACATAGCGATCCCAAACATGCTGCAGCCTGGTGCGAACATTCTTCTTCCGGGGGAAATCCGACATCATGGCGTCCGCGAGTTCCAGCTTGATCTCCCGGTAAAGGGCATTGATCAGATCATCCTTGGTCTTGAAGTACGTAAACAGAGTTCCCTCGGCGACGCCAGCTTGTTTTGATATCTCTGACGTTGGGGCAGCGGTAAGACCGCGCTCCGCAAATAGGCGGGTCGCGGCATCGAGGATCGCATTTCGTTTGTCTTCGCTTTTAGGACGCGCCACTGAGCTTCTCTATTACCGAGTGCATACTCAATTATACATAGGAAGTATGCTGATGGCAAGCCGGGGCGGCGGCCGAAACAGAATTAACGACGCCCAAGTTCCGAATGGTCGGCAATCCGGAAGTAATCCGTTTCATCCGTCACGCGGCCCGCTGGCGGCGATTCTGAGGCAGGAACGCCTGGCCTTCTCATCATCTTCAATAATTCTCAATCACCGCTGCCACCAGCCGCGCCGCAAAATCCTGCGCCATGCGATCCAGCGCAGGATCCTGCTCCTCAAAAAAATTCTTCACGCTGTCGGGATTCCCCGGATCCGTCGAAATTTCATACTGGCTGCGAAAAACAAAATTATCTGTGTGATAGAGAACCTTTCCTGTTTCGCGCTCTTCGAACGTAATCTCGCATTTCAGCGTGACCAGCATCGCCGTCGCGCGCCCCGTCGCCGTATCAAACAGCAGCGGCACCGCTTCCAGGCTCAGCACCTTGCCGCGCAGCACCGCGTCGCCATTCGCCGGATCGGACACCACCTTGTACGGGGTCTTCGCCAGGAATTCATGCACCGTAGCCGTCGTCAACCGCTGTTCAATCCGATAGCTAGTCGTCTTGTTCTCTAGTGACGGCACCGCAATCACGTGGATGCTCTTTGGTAGCGAATCGCTCTTCCCAGCAATGTGATACCCGCACCCCACAGCCGCCAAAGATATGGCGATCATCGTCAATGCGGGAATCCTCCGCCTCCTCTCGCCACTCGTCACTCGCCACTCGCCACTTCTTCTCACGCCAATTTCTCCGCCAGCTTCACCGCATTCCACGCCGGCAACCGAATATTATCCGCCGCTCCCCAGAACCACCAACCTCCAGGATGCAGCCAATCGGCGTGCGGTTTTGACAGTTGAACAACGGTTTCTCCAGCCGCGCTGATATTATTCGGGCCAATTCCCCATTCATCCAGGATCGCGAACCCCGCTTGCTGGCAGGCCTCCGCAATTTTCTCCTTATCCGCCCCATCATCGAGTTTCGCGCATGCGGAAAATGTCACCCCATAGAAAACTGGGACATGGATCAAGTCCACAGAAGGAAGCACGACTCCTTCACGCAGGCAAGCGCTTAACTCATTGCGAAGAGTCAATCGCGCGCTATGGGAATCAGATTGACGCGACGGACCAAAGCGGTCGAGCGTACTGAATGCGACCTGCACGTCAAAGAGCTCTTTTCCGGGACTCTCAAAGGTTAGCAGTTGCTTGGTCTGGGTTTCGAGTTCTTCGATGCCACGTTTCCCGGCCGCCGAAACGGATTGCAAAACAGTAGCGGTCAGGGTCTGCAAACCGAATCCTTGTAGCGCGAGCGAAAGACGGACAATGCCTTCCGCCGCCGCGGAGGGAACCGCTGTGAGATGCGGTTTCTCGGGAAGAGACTGCTTGCGAAGCTTCTCTATCCCCGGATACCAGACAAAGGTGTTGGCGAAACCGATCGAGTGCGCCGAAAGATCGATGATCACCGCACCAGTGCGATGAGCCATCTCAAAATTCGCGAGGGTAAAATCGAGTGAGCCAGTGAAAAAAATAAATCGCGCTTTATCGAAGCTTCCTTCTTCCACCGGCTGGATCACCGCCGGCTCCCCGCCCGCTTCCGTCAACGTCCCCGCGACCACTTCCTCATCCACCAGCCGCAAATCCCATCCCGCAAACTTGCTCTCTTCCAATAGCGACTTCAGCTCCGCTCCCAGCAACGAAGACGCACCTGCAATCACAATGCGGTTGGATTCCCGTTCAAACGAAGGCATGAATCACGCGGTCCGCGAAACCATGCGATGCCGCACGAAGCGCACCAGGTGCAGCGCGCCCCCTACTGCCGCATAGGTGCCCGCCAGGATCACCAATGCATATTCCGAATAGACATAGGTGACTCCCACGATCAAGCAGAGCAGCACTATCGAGAGCGACGGCTGTTTTCGCGTCCAGGGAATGTCCTTGAAACTGGAGTACCGGATGGTGCTGGTCATTAGCGCTCCCAATCCGGCGGCCAGAAGGAACCAGGCCACTGACCAATGCCAATTGTGCAGCGGTTCCTTGAATCCATGGACCAGCGCGGCAATCATTCCAGCCGCAGCAGGCGTCGGCATGCCCACAAAATACTTCGATCCGCCCGGCGCCATGCCTTGCACGTTAAACCGCGCCAGCCGCCAGGCGCAGCAAATCAAAAACGCCAGGCAGCAAACCCATCCAAACTCACCAATTTGTTGAAAGGCTACCGATCCGTCTCCCGGCAAGCTGCGCACTCCCCACGCATACGCCATCACTGCTGGCGCGATTCCAAAACTCACCACGTCGGCCAGCGAATCAAATTGCACGCCGAATTCCGTGCTCGTTCCCGTCATCCTCGCGACGCGCCCGTCCAACGAATCGAAAAGGATCGCGAAGCCGATCGCCTTCGCCGCGTGATCGAAATTTTCCCTGCCGCCAAGCAGCGAGGCTACCACTGCGTAGTAGCCGCACAAAAGATTTGCCGAGGTGAACAAACTCGGCAGTATAAAAATGCCCCGGCGCAATCGGGGATTTCGGAAGCGCAAGCGCCTCTCTTTGAACGGTATCTCGTGCTGTTCGGGCTCGCCCATATTTACGATCGCTTCCCCGTCGCTGTTAGATTTGCGTCCGTTTCCGCCGCACTTGTTCCATCCAACTTACCGGCCGAGGGCTTTGCAGGCCACCGCGCAAGCACGCTCGATCCGCCCTTTACGTTATCTCCCAGCCTCACCAGTATTTCTGCTTCTTTTGGCACCCACAGGTCCACCCGCGACCCGAATCGTACCAGCCCGATGCGCTCTCCGCGAGCCACCTTATCACCGATTTTCTTCCACGAGACTACTCGCCGTGCAACCAATCCCGCAATCTGCTTAAACACGATTTCGCCCGCCTCGGTCGAAAGCGTAAACACATTTTGCTCGTTCTCCAACGAAGCCCGCTCCATCATCGCCGCCAGAAATTTTCCCGGCCGGTAGTCCATCTTCGTAATCGTTCCCGCCGCCGGCGACCGGTTCACATGTACATTCCATACCGCCAGAAAAATGCTCACCCGCTTCCCTGCTCGGCCCTCGTACTCTTCATCCGTAACGACCACCACGCGCCCGTCCCCGGGAGACACCACCGCTCCAGCTTCCGTAGGAATCACACGCTCCGGATTGCGAAAGAAAGAGAAAACAAACAAGGCGAGCAACACGAGGACGACAGCGGCAACATTCCAGTGAAGTAGATATAAAACGCCGCCCAGTACCAATAGCGGCAATCCGAACGTGTAGCCTTCTTTGACCATGCTTCCCGGAGTAGACCCCAGCATTCCTGCGCGCGGCTTTCGCGCCGCGAGCATGCACGGTCATTCTACGACAGAATCGCCTGCGATAAAGTCGTTATTGGCTGTAACTGGCCCGCGCGCGTATGATGCGCGCGGCAATCCGCTCCATCTCATCTTTGCAGTGGAGCTTCATCTTCTTGAGTTTGATCTCTTCTAGAAGGTCTTCTGAGTTGAGGTAGGGCGACTTGGAGATTTTCTGAAGTTCTGCTTCGTATTGCCGGTGCTGCTCTGCCAGACGCTGATACTCGGCGTCTGTCTCGAAGGGTATGTCCCGAGGTGTCCGCTGCGCACTTGCCATGCGTTCCTCCTGACGTTTCCGTGAATGGGATGTAAGCACTACATGAACGCAAGATAGCACTTTGGTTTGCCACGTCAAGGGGGAACCTGTGGGAATTTAGTCCTAGCCAGCCAGTCTCAGCTCCATGACAATCGCAGCCTCTTCTGGTTTACGGTAATAGTTCAGCCGCTTGCCGGTTTGCAAAAAACCATGCTTCGCATAGAACGCCCTTGCCGCCAGGTTTGACTCGCGGACTTCTAAATACACACGACTCACACCGCGCGTTCGGAATTCCTCTAGAGTCGCCTTCAGCACTGCACTGCCTTGACCTTTCCGCCGCGCCGGCGGCGCCACTGCGAGATTCAAAATCTCCGCCTCGTCGGCCATCTGGCGCCCGATAATGAATCCTGTAACCCTGCCATCAGCTTCGCTTACGAAAGCCACCGCTCCCGGAGAATTCATCCACTCTCGATAACTGGCTTGCGTCCAGTTCGCGGCCTCCGGCGAGTCCCGCAAAATCGACGTCAGTGCCGCCGCATCGCTTGGGCGAAATGCTCGAATCGTCGCCCCGGCCCGCTTGCGCTTCGTTTCAGCTCCCACGTGCTGCGTTCCCCTTCCAGAAAACTTCCGCGTCCGACCGCCGCACGTAATTCGCATCCAGCGCCAGCGGATCCGTGTGCCGGCCCGCCGCTGCTTCGCTCGCGGCAACTAGGGCGATCCCCATCCCCAGGAAACCAGTAACCAGCTCGAAGCCCTCATTCAGCTCTTCTCGTGCCTTCCATTGCTTCTGCTCGCACATGCAATCGGCATCCGTCGAAGCCCATGCGATCCTCTCTCCACCCGCGAGCTGCGCCGCCATCTGGACGAATATCCCGGGCTCAACCACCATTTCGTTGCCGAGTAGCTCCAGGGTTTTTTCCCTCCGACGGTAGACCGCGCCAAATACTTGCCCACGCCTGGCGTTCGCCCACGAGGCCACGTATTCCGTCCCGCCCCAAGCTTGCCAAGCAATCAACTCCAATCGGGAAACCGCTACGATTGGTTTGCCGTACACCTCTCCCCAAGCCTTCACGGTGGTCAAGCCAATGCGGGATCCTGTGAAGGAACCCGGTCCAGAGGCCACGCCGAATACGTCTACTTCCCTCATCTCCAAGCCCGCCTTCTTCAGCACTTCTCCTACGGCAGGCAATAGCCAAGACGAGTAATCCTCTTCTGTGTGATGATTCGCCATAGCCAAAGCCACATCATCCCGCAGCAACACCACGCTGCCGCGCGAATCACACGTATCTATCGCCAGTACAATCACATGCGCATTCTAGCGCACTCTTCTCTCAGTTGTAGGGTCCGCCCTCCGAGGCGGGCCGCTTTGCCAGCGCATGAACCGCAATCGCCGCAGCCAACGGTCAGTCTTGTGGGTTAAACAGTCGTTAGCCAGCATCGACCGACAATCGAAAATCACACGACGCCATGCAATTTCTATGCCAAATTAGTACCCAATTTTCTCTAACCTCCTGATTCCACGGGATATATATTGACTCTCGCAACACACTGTTCTATATTGGACGTGCATCTCCTAGGGGGCATCGGAATCTATGGACTACAAGATCGGCGACAAGGTCGTTTACCCGAATCACGGTGTGGGCATTGTTGAACAGATCAGCTACGGAGTCTTGAACGGCAGAACCGAACGTTACTTCATGATTCGCATTGTTTCCAGCGGCTTGCGTGTCATGGTCCCGCAATCAAACGCAATGACTGTTGGTCTTCGTTCCGTAATACGTTCCGCAGAATCCAGCAAAGTCCTGGGCTTCCTCGAAACAGGCAAACTCAATTCACACCACGACTGGAAACACCGCTTCAAGGAAAACTCGGAGCGCATGCGCACCGGGTCCCTCCTCGAAGTCGCCGTCGTCCTCAAGAGTCTCGTTTCCCTCAGCCGTAGCAAGCCTCTCTCCTTCCGCGAAAAGAAAATGCTCGAACGCGCGAAGTACCTGCTCGTCAGCGAGATGGCTACTTCCCGCAATACCACCGCGGAAAACGCCGAGGCCACCGTCGTTAAGTCCCTGGCCAAAGCGAAGCTGCAGTTCCCGGTAATGACCGAAAAATTCGAATAGCTTTCAGCGCCTCTTCTAGAGGCATTTTTTTGGGGCGGGCAACTAAAGTTGCCCGCCTTTTTCTTTTCCTGTTCTATTCTTTCGTGTTCCGCACTGGCTCTCCCATTGCGCCGGCCACAATTTCTTGAGCCGCCGAGCGCTCTCGAAGGATGAAACGCCGGCGGCTCGCATTTCGTCCAATGATTAGACGCTGCCAACGGAGTCCCCCGCCAGCATCTCCTCGGATTTTGAGATTTCCTCTGATGTATACTCTCGGAGGAAAATTCGGGAAACTGTTATGAAATCAAGCCTCGCGTTTCTCTTCCTTCTGCTCTTCGCCGCTTCCGCTCAAGCCCAGCACACGCACTCGTTTTCTTCAGGCAGCAGCATCAATCCGGGTGGTGGCTACGGCGGAGGATATTCGGGCGGATGGGATGGATACGACGCAGGCGGCTATGGATATGGTAGCGGAGGATCTCACCATCACGACGGGCTTCAATACGAACCTCCACGAGAATTTTCCACCGGCTACGTTACAAACGATGGGCCCTACATCCCATCAACATTTATGAATTACGACGACGCCCTCGCTCTCGGCCTGCAGCAACTTGCTGCCGCAGCAAGCCCCGCTCAAACCGACACCGGCCTCTCGCTGGGCGATGTTGCCCGCGCCTACAGGATTGCCAGAAGCGCAACTCAGGCTCCCCCAGCCCTGGCTCTCCAAGACAACTCCGGAAGGCTGTACATCTGTAATATGAATGGCGACAGCTGCCGTCAACCCTGAAGAACCGCCCCGAGGGTAATGCAAACTTCGCGCAGCATCTCCAGCGGCGTAAAGCCGCCGCTACATCACACCATTCTCTCTTTCCCAATCAATCAGAAGGATATGAGACAACCGGTGGTCACTGGCTCTTTGCCGTTTGGATTTGGGCAACGTAAAGTTAATCGCCCGCGGATGGTACATAAGATTATGGCCTGGGGTTACTTTGCCAGCCGCGTCCAAGAACTCGACATGTCTCCTCGGTCCGGCAACGTCCAGGTAGATCAAGAAAGTGAAACCGAAGAACAGAAATCGCGCACCCACTAACTTCTGATCGCTGTCAGTAAACGTCATGATTTGTAACCTGCCGTTTACGTTTACGTTGTCACCGACCTCGCCGCCAATCAAATAAAGCCCAGCACTCGGTTGAAACCTCCTTAGCCCGAACGCAATTTCCACCAACTCGCGCGATGGCCGCCATTCAGGTTGAAGAGGGCTACCAATTGGGTATTCGCGCCCGAACGCAACATTAACAAGCGTCTTGAGGAACCAACGTTCGACTTCGAAGCCATCTATCGTGCTCCGAACTAACCGCCACCGCCTGGGCTTGGCTTCGCTTCTCGCTGTGCCTAATCGGAAAAACTCCTGAAACACCTCTAACGCCCTTATGCCTGCTTCATCAGCCGTGGAGAGATCGCTGTTGTGCTTGACGCAAAGAATTTTTCTGGTCAGACCGTTAACGGATATTTTTGCGGGTGCATTCCGACACCAATCGAAACCTTGCACAAGAATTTCGTCGTCAGCAAACGCACCCCTAGTGATAACGTGCTCACGTGAAATCTTTCCGTCACAGTTTTGAAGAGGCGCCGCCCAACACTCGCCCATCCAACAAACATAGGCGAAGATAAAACGAAGGTCAAGCTTCGCTTTAAAACGGAGCCAGGGTAACGGCTGCGTCGCGCAGTGTCCGGGCGACTGCGGCGGCGATTTGAACGGAGCCGGGAGTGTCGCTGTGGATGCAAATGGTTTGGGCGCTGATGGGGACTTCGCTGCCGTCGTGGGCGGCTACGATGCCGCGCTGGGCGATGCTTAGGGCCTGCTTCGCGGCGTAGGCGGGATCGCGAAGCAACGCATCTTCAAATTTGCGCGAACGGAGCGTGCCGTCCGGCTCGTAACGTCGGTCGGCAAATGCTTCCGCAGCGATTGCAAATCCTGCCTTCTTGAAGACCTCCAGCATCGGCGACCCGGCTAGACCCACCAGCACGACGTCACGGCGCCAGCGCGCCACACCCTCGGCAATCGCCTCCGCAAGCTCGCGATTGTGTAGCGCCTGGTTGTAAAGCGCACCGTGCGGCTTAACGTGAACCAATCTCGCGCCGGATCGCTTTGCGACTTCGTCCAGCGCGGAAACCTGCTCGAATACGGAATCTGCAATCTCGTTCGGCGGCAGCTTCAACTCCAGCCGGCCGAAATTCGCGCGATCCGCATAGCCGGGATGAGCCCCAATCGCCACTTTCCACCGCAGCGCCTGCTCAATCGTTGCCTTCATGGTCTGCTCGTCACCCGCATGCCCGCCGCAGGCGACGTTGGCCGACGTGATCGAACGCAGGAGCGCCTCCTGCGTGCCGTCGGCAATGGCCTCCGGCAGCTCGCCCATGTCGCAATTCAAGTCGATGCGTTTCATTTGACTGCCAACTCCGGGACAAGTTGCCCTTTTGAGCCTGGCCCAATATAGAGCACTGTGAGAGGCAAGAAAAGCGGCAGCAGGGCTGCCGCGCTCCAACTGGTGGAAAGAAAGAAAAGCCGGCAAGATGCCGGCGCTACGAAATGCGAAGAGGGACGCGCTGAAGCGCACCTCTACAACAGCGGCCCGGCTCCCCGACCCGGTCGGGGCAAACGCCGGGCGGGCCCTACGGGTGTTAAAACGTCCACCCGCCGATCCGCGAAGGACCGGGACGGATGGGAGGGAGGAGTTTGCCGGCGACGAGGGCGTCGGAGGCGCGGAGGCGGGCGGTGAGCTGGGCGGCGGTCAAACGGCGGTCGTCGTGGAGGCGGCGTAGATGACCTTCGGCGGTTAGATCGCTCTTCTGCGAGTTGCATTTGCGACAGCAAGAGACGAGGTTGCGGAAGGAATTGTCCTGCAGCTCGGCGAGCGGGATGACATGATCGATGCAGCGGGTAGAGAGGGTTAGCGGACTTAGGCAATAAAAACAACGGCCGCGTTCCCGCAAATGGATGGCGCGGCGCAGAGCAGGATGTTTCAGAAAATCTAGCTCCTCGAAACGATCGGTGCGATTGGGACATAGGGGGCGGGGGTCGTTTGGGCCGGCGGCGACGGCGGGAACCTGGTCAGGCAAGCGGACCTCAACCACATGGCCTGCTTTGCTGCGTTCCACGAGGCGCAAGACGCCGCGCGCGATGAGCCGGCGGACGGCCCAGCGCACGGAGTGGCCGCAGAGACCGACACCCCGAGCTAGCCAGTTAATGGAGAAGCGGAGCTGAAGCTTTCCTTCCAGGCGGCTGTGACGGAAAAGATGAGTATAGACGACGCGGTCGGTAGTGGACAGGCAGAGACGAGGCGCGAGGTCCTCGAATTGTTTCCACACCCGTTCGGCGTTGGGTTTTTTGATTTTCATCGTTTCGATCCAAGGCGGGAGTTGTAGAGTGTAAAAGGGCACGGCTTTAGCGGTGCCGAAGGAAACTTGCCCTAAAAAGAAAAACGCCCCGGCGAAATGCCGGGGCGTACTTACCTACGAGAATAAGTGTATCACAAATTAAGGATTTGTCAAGAGCGATTTTTCACTTCTTTGAAGGCACACGTAAGTGTCTAGGACAGAATAGGTTGCGTCAGGTCTGGCCACCCCTCCAACAGCTCGACGAGGCGGCTAGATTGACGGAGGCTGCCTAAGACTACCAAAAGCAGATTCCTCGCTTCGCTCGGAATGACAGCGTAAAGCTGCAGAGCAGCGGCGTAAAGCTGCAGAGCAGCGGCGTAAAGCCGCTGCTACACAAGCAAATCCTCTGAAGCGAGCAGCTCTTCTTGTTTGATCAGCAAGGCGCGGGCCGCGTCCAATTCGATGCGCTCAAAACGAATCTCATCCCGTGGCCGAAGCTGCCCCAAACTATGAAAGTCCGCTGAAATCACATTGGCTATCTTCGGATACCCGCCGGTCGTCTGCTGCTCCACAAAAAGAATAATGGGCTTGCCTCCCTCAGGCACCTGCACGGCCCCAAGCGCTACTCCTTCCGAAATCATTTCTCCACTCGAAGGCGCCGGAACCTCCGCGCCCTCCAACCGAATCCCCATGCGATTGGATTCCTCCGCCACTCGATATGTACTCGAATAGAATATTTGCTGCGCCGCTTCTGAAAACCAATCGCTCTGCGGCCCCGGGGTAACGCGCAGCACCTTTCTCGGCGCAAGTCGCTCCCCAGCCGTCGGAGCCAGTCTTCTCGCTCGAAACGAATTCTTCGCTGGCCCAGTTTTCAGCAAGTCTCCCTTTTTCAGCGCCCGTCCGGCATAGCCTCCTAGCCCGCTCAAGAGATGCGTTGAGGCGCTGCCCAGGAATTCCTTCACCTCAATTCCGCCCTGAACGCACAAATAGCACCGCGCTCCCGTTCGTGTCGGACCCAGTCGAAGCACTTGCCCCGGCTTCGCTTCCACCGCTCTCCAGATTTCGACAGGACTTCCCTCAAGAGTGGCGCCAAAATCCGATCCTGTCAGCGCAAACACCGCGCCATCCGTAAACCCGAAAGCCCCGCCAAGAAGCGTCATTTCCAATCCGGCCGCGCCTTCCGCGTTGCCCACCAATCGATTCCCGATTCGCAACGCCACGCCATCCGCCGCCCCCGAAGCGGAAACTCCCAGCGGCCCAAATCCTTCTCGCCCTAAGTCCTGCACCGTCGTAAGCAGTCCCGGCGACTGCACCTCAATTACACTCATGCCTTCTCCAGCGCCGTAAAGCGTTCCGCGTCGATCGGCGTGAATTTCACACGATCTCCAATGGTCAGCAGACTCAAACCCTCGCGGTCAGCACGAAACATTTTCAGAGGCGTGCGCCCGATCAATCTCCATCCCCCCGGCGTTGCAAACGGATACACGCCCGTTTGATTCCCCGCAATCCCCACGCTCCCCGCTGCCACTCGTCGTCGCGGCGAAGCTAATCGTGGCGTCACCAACGCTTCAGGCAACTCACCTAAATACGCAAATCCCGGCACGAACCCCAAAAAGTAAACGCGATACTCGACCGACGAATGTAGCTCGATCACTTGCGCCACCGTCATCCCGTGTAGCTCAGCCACCTCGCCCAAATCCGGCCCAAACTCTCCGCCATAGCACACCGGAATTTCCACCACTCGCGACTCCGGCAATTTCACTTCGTCAAGCCGCGCGAGATATCCCCGCAGAATCACTTCGACTTCGTCGTAGCGTAACTTCAACACATCAAACTTCACCAGCAACGAGCAATACGCCGGATGAAGATTGCGCACTCCCTCCACAGGCTCCAGTTCCAGCAGCCGCAGCAGCTTCCTCACCTTTTCGTTGGCTTGAAGTGTAATTGGACTTTGTGGTGGCCGGTCTTTAGACAGGTCTTCTTCAATCCCTGAATCAAAATAAACCAGCAGTGACTGATCGCTTGCAAACTGAAATCGCGCGCCGGCGCCAGCCGTGGCCATATTCGCGAGAGTATACCCCACGCGGCGCTGGCTTGGTGGAGCATGCGTTCTTCCCCGTCTACTCCGCGTGCGTTCTCCGTGAACTCTGTGTCAACCGTGGCCATCAACAGAAGCAAATGGGATTTTCAAGCAAGGGTCAGACTAGGATCGGCATTGAGGGTTGTGTCCGAGATGATCCCAGCGCGGAAGCGAGAATATGCTGCGGCGGCGATCATTGCGGCGTTATCGGTAGAGAGGGCGCGGCTCGGAAAAAACACTGCGATGCCGGAGGATTTCGAACGGGCTTCAAACGTCGCACGCAACTGCGAGTTGGCCGCCACTCCGCCGGATACCAGCACGCTCTCGACGCTCAAGTCTTCCGCAGCGCGCATCGTGCGCTCCACCAAGTCACGCACCACTGCATTCTGAAACTCCCGCACCAGCGCCAGCGTTTTCGGCGAGCACAGCGGCAGCAACTGCTCGAATTTTCTCTCCCCGCGCCGCAGCGCTGCTTCCCGGCTGGCGATCTCCTCCGCGTATTCCGTATGTTCGCGGACATGATAGAGCACCGCCGTTTTCAACCCGCTGAAGCTGAAATCCAACACGTTGCCCTTCATTTTCGTCGGGCCAAATTTGACCGGCGCAGGAGCGCCATCGGAAACCGCCGCCAGCCGATCCAGAATTGGCCCTCCCGGATAACCAAGCCCCAACAGCTTCGCGACTTTGTCGTACGCTTCTCCTGCCGCATCGTCGCGCGTTTGCCCAATCTTCCGGTAACGCAGCCGCGCGCCCGCATCCTGCACGTTCGGATCTTCCGGCGTCACTTCATACAAAACCGTGTGCCCTCCCGAAACAATCAAGCACACCGCCGGCAATTTTGCCGTTCGCCCCGCCTTGTGCGCCTCCAGAAAAACCGCATGCACGTGTCCCTCAAGATGATTTACCGGCACAAGCGGCTTCCCCAGCGCCTGCGCCAGAGTTTTTCCGTAGGTAATTCCAACCAGCAACGCGCCCACCAGCCCCGGCCCTTGCGTCACGCCAATCGCATCCACATCGGCCAGCTTCATCCCCGCTTGCGCCAGCGCTTCGCGCACCACCGGCACGATCTGCCGCAAATGCTCGCGCGACGCCAGCTCCGGCACTACGCCTCCATATTTTTGATGAATGTCGATCTGCGAAGCGACCACGCTGGACAGAATCTCGCGCCCGTCGGCCACCACCGCCGCCGCCGTCTCATCGCACGAAGATTCAATCCCCAGAATTCGCAATTTCTTTCATCCCCACCAAGCATCAGCCTGTAACAGAATTATGCTAGCACAAACCCTAATGCTTCTCCTGACAGCGCATGCCTATTCCTTTGTAGGGGCGCAGCACTGCTGCGCCCTGCTCGGCAAGACTCCATGACCAATACCCTCCCAACTAGAATCTCGATTTGTCCCCGATTAGTTGGCGAGAAAATCCGACTAACCCAACAAGCACCGTTCCATCGCAATTCCATTGACTGTTTTGCGCCGGCATCAAAGAATGGTATTCATCTTCTTAGAGTGCAAAAACTGAGCCTATGACCAACAACTCTTCCAGTACGCCCAACTCTGAACGAACCTATGCCGCAGCGAGCAGCCGCCAAAAAGTACGCAAGGCGGTCCTCCCTGCCGCTGGACTCGGCACCCGTTTCCTTCCAGCTACCAAGGCCCAGCCGAAAGAAATGCTCACCGTCGTCGACAAGCCGCAGATTCAGTATGTCGTCGAAGAGTGCGTCGCCTCCGGCATCGAGCACATCATCATCGTCACCGGCAAAGGCAAGAATTCCATCGAAGACCACTTCGATTCGTCTCCTTCGCTCGAACATTTTCTGGAATCAAAAGGGAAACACGATCAAGCCGAACTCGTTCGAAAGATCAGCAACATGGTGCAGGTCAGCTACACGCGCCAGAAGGAACCTCTCGGCCTCGGCCATGCTGTGCTCGTCGCCCGCGACCTCGTCGGCGATGAGCCCTTCGCGGTTTTGCTCGGTGATGTTTTAATTCCCGGCCCGAATCCCGCGACAAAGCAATTGATCGACGTCTACGAATCCACTGGCGTCGGCGCCATCGCCGTGGAAGAGGTCCCCAAAGATAAAACCAATCTCTACGGCATTGTGGATGGCGAACCTGCGCCTCAGCCGCCTTTCGGCGAACGCCTGTTGCGCATCCGCGATCTCGTGGAAAAACCGAAGCCGGAAAACGCGCCGTCGAATCTCGCCATCACCGGCCGCTACGTTTTGCCGCCCGCGATTTTCGATTGCCTGGAGCGCACCAAGCCCGGCGCGGGAAATGAAATCCAGCTCACCGATGCGCTGCGCATTCTCGCGCGCGAGCATGGCTTGTGGGCTTACATTTATGAAGGAGTTTCTTACGACGCGGGCGACAAACTCGGATTCCTGAAAGCCACCGTGGAAATCGCGCTGCAGAATCCCGAGTTCGGCGCCGCATTTCGCAGCTACCTGAAGGCTCTCAAACTCTAAGCGAACTTCACTTTTCCGAACCGCTGCTTTTCTTAGTCGACTTTTTCTCTTCGCTTTTTTTCGTATCTTTTGAACTCGTTTCCTTGTTCCCCGAGTCTTTTTCTTTGCTCCCGGATTCTTTTGCTTCCCCGGCTGCTTTGTCCGCTTTCTCGCCGTCGCTGGAGCTAGCGCCCGGCTTTTTTCCGCCGTAGTCTGTCACGTACCACCCCGCGCCTTTGAATTGAATCGATGGGGCCGTGATTACCGATTCGACTTTGCCCCCGCAGTGCGGGCATTTTTTCAGGTGTGGGCCCGCCACATTTTCAATTTTTTCCGTGTTGCGGCCGCACTTCAAGCATTTGTACTCGTACAGGGGCACTGACGCTCCTCCCACGTGTAGTTCAAAACTGCAAGTATAGCATTGCTCTCGCGCGCGAGTGCACGCGGACCACTTGAAACCTGCGCTGGACGCGTACGAACGCGAATCGTAGACGTGATCGCGTGCTAGACTCGTTTGCATGTGCGCGAAGAGTGTTTCTCCTAAGCCCCAAGAGGTCGCGAATCCAGTGGCTGGCGGCTGCCTTTATCTTGTTGGCACACCGATCGGCAATCTTGAGGACATAACCCTTCGCGCGATCCGCATCCTCAAGGAAGTCGACCAAATCGCTTGCGAAGACACGCGCCACACGCAAAAGCTGCTCACGCATTACGACATTCACAAGCCGCTTGTCAGCTACCACGAACACAATGAACTTACTCGCGCGCCAGAATTGGTCGTCGCGCTGGAGCAAGGCGCCAAAATCGCACTAGTGAGCGACGCTGGGATGCCGCTCGTATCGGATCCCGGCCATCGCCTCGTGACGCTTTGCCTGCGCCACCAAATTCCGATCGTTCCGATTCCCGGCCCATCCGCGTTGCTCGCTTCCCTTTCCGCTTCGGGCTTGCCCAACGAAGAATTCCTCTTCGTCGGCTTTTTGCCCGCGCGGACTGGCGAACGCCGCCGCGCTCTCGAGCGCCTGCGCATCGAGGACCGCACCATTATTCTTTACGAAGCGCCGCACCGGGTCGCGGAGTGCGTAGCCGACGCGCGCGAAGTTCTCGGCAATCGCAGCGCCTGCCTCGCGCGCGAAGTGACCAAGCTCCATGAAGAGTTCCGCCGCGGCAAACTCTCCGATCTCTCCGCTTCCCTCGAAGAACGCCCCGCCCGCGGCGAAATCACGCTCTTGATCGGCGCCGAGGCTCCCGCCGACGCGCGCAGTCACGCCAATTCGACGCAAAGCCTCGCCGACCGCGTCGAAGAACTCGTCCGCCAAGCCAAGCTCGACCGCAGGGAAGCCCTCAAGCTTGCCGCCAAAGAGCGCGGTCTCACGCGCCACGACGCCTACGCCCAAATCGTCGACGCAAAAGCCGAGGGACAAAAGGGCTGATCTTTTTGCTTGTCCAAACACCACTTTCTCGAAGCGCGAGAGTGTTACCACCTCATTTGGAAGGATTGTCGCTTGATTGCAGTTCCCGGGCCTGGGTGATCAGTTTTTTGAGTTTGCCTTCAATGGAGGCGTCGCCGATGTGTTCTTCCTGGAGGACGCCGTCGGCATCAATGGTAAAGGTGTGAGGAATAGCGTTGACGCTAAACATCCTTGCGATTGGCCCGGCGAAGGAACCATCGCGATATTGAGGCCAGGTCATTTCGTTCTTCACGATGAACTCTTTCCATTTTTGCTCATCGGAATCCAGGCTGACGCTCAGGATCACCAACGGTTCGCCTTGTAGTTTTCTTGCGACCTTTTGAATATGCGGGAGAGCCTCGCGGCACGGGACGCACCAGGTGGCCCAAAAATCAAGCAAAACAACTTTCCCCTGTAAATCGTCCATCGAGATTTGCTTTCCATCGATGGTGGTAATGGAGAAGGCCGGCACCATTCTGGCGCGGGCGAGTTCCGGACGGCTGATGTATCGCAAAGCGCGGCGGCGGCTAGGATCTTCCGCGGGCTTGGCCTTTACATACTTTTCAAAACTGGCCTTGGCCTCCTCATCGCGTTTCAAGTGCGCAAGCGCTCGGCCATCCGCGAAATAAGCGTCTGGAAAATTCGGAAAAGCCGCCAGCGCTTTGCCAATCTCCTCATGAGAGCGCGCAAAGAGTTCGTCTTTGTGTCTTTGCAGCCCCTCGCTCAGCAGCACCACCGCTAATTCGTAGTGTGCCAGAGCCGTATCCCGTGGTCCCTGGGCTTGCGCCATGATTTCCTCGGCGCCGAGTTCGGCGGTTTTCCACTCGCCGAGTTCCTCGCCTAGTTTGATCATCTGTTCCTGGCAGGCTAGGCAATGTCCGCCGTCCTGTTTGTCGGCTTTCTTAAACTCGTCCAGCGCCGCTTCCTTGTGGCGCCCATGCAAGTACTTCTGAGCTTTCTCGAATGTCTTCTGGGCTTTTTCATCCGTGGGCGCGTCGGTCTTTACCTGGGCCGCGACCGGTGGCAGAAGACAGAGAAACATCAAGCTTGCGCGGACAAGTCGCATTAAAGACCTCCTGCCGATGCGTTCATCGCTCGGCATCGTGCTCCACTTTTCTAATTTCCAGTTTCCGGTTTCGAATTTCGACTTTCTAGCTAAGCGCCTTTCTCAATCGCTTGGTGGTCGTCTGCAACTGGCGCTTCAGAGCATCCACTTGCTTCGAGATGTCCGCCAACTCTTCTTTGGCGAGCTTTCCCGCCTTAACAATTTGATGAGCCTTCCGATCCGCCTTGCCCATCGCTGTGCCTATTCCCTCTGCTACTCGCGTCAACCTGCTCTTTTTGGCCATTAAGTCCTCCCAGTGGAACAGCTCTCATCCTACAGCGGCCCCGAGGCGCTGCCAATCTTTTCCGTCGCGAATGCTCCCTCGGTGGGACGTACGGCGATTTAGCTTTCTTTCGGTTTGTGGTCGTCCTTGGCCGGCGGATCTTCCGCGCGGCCAAAATAGTAGCCAACAATCACGCCGATAATCCCGGTGTAAACGCTGGCAGTTTTCGAGAAAAAGTCAGCGTATTCATTCAGCGCTACGTTGGTCTTGCCGAACAACGGATAGATTGCCATCGTGCCGGTAATCAACATAAAGACACCTACAACGATGATCGCTAGAAATGCCCGGACTCTTCTGATTCCCATTGTAGCCTCCGTCATAATTTGAGCGAGGTCAGAGCGTCCTTGAGCGCGCCGACATTTTGCAGTTCGTCTGCAGCGGTGGTCACGATGCGCACGGGCTCGGGATGGCCGGCGAGAGTTTCATAACGGCCATAGAGAAAGTAGAGCTTGATGACGTCTTTCGGCCTTTCAAAGTCGCGTTCCAGCCAGATCAGGACTTTGTCAAATTCACCAGCGGCGTTCGTCTTTTTTGTGGCTTCGAATTCGCCGGCGTCGCAGTCCTGATTCGCCATCTTGAAACCGTTGTCCGTCAGGGCCTTGCCGATGGCATCGCAGATTTTCGCGGCGTCTCCGCTCTTCAGCGTCTTCAGCGGCGCGGGCCTTTCCAGCGGAGTCGGATCGGTCTTGAACAGGGCTTGCGCGGAGGTCAGGCCAGGGAAACACAACACGGCAACCGCCGCAACAACAAAGCTGAAGGCTAATCGCATTCCGTCCCTCCTCTCGCTAGGCAAATCCTGCGAGATATTGAGCCTGCTCGCGCCGGGTAGTCAAGGGCCACATTTTTTCACGGCACGTTATCCAGGCTGGCCCAGGCGGAATCGGGAGAGTTCTTGTCACAGCCGGCTTTGAGATTGCAAACGTAGAACTGCGTTAACGGATGGACTTCCCAAACGGTCGAGCGCCAGCAGGCCGCCGTCGCGCCCGGGGAATCCACAGTCACTTTGAGGTTCAAATGGGTGTTATCGATCATGGGCACTGTCTGGACGCAGGCCTGCTCTGACTCCATTGTGCTGCTGGCAGTGAATTCGTTTCAGGACGGAGGTGAAACGCCGAGATAGGGTACGATCCGGCCAGTGTCGGAGCCGGCCATCATTCAGCGAGTGCGAGCGTAACCTTTTTCGTGGCGGGCAGTTATATTGTTAGAGCGATGATGGCCAGGCAACGACCGGCACGAAAGCGTTCGCGGCCCAAGAGCGGGCCGCCTCTGAAGGCGGGCTCTGCGAAGAAGCACGCCGGGGGTGTGCGCGGAGATGCAGACCAAGTGGTCGACGAACGTGTGTTGGTGGAGGCAGCGCAGGGGGATCCCGCAAAGTTTGATGAGCTGTATGAGCTGCATTTCGAACGCGTGTACGCGTTTGTGGCGAGCCGGTTGCGGGACAGAACGATTGCGGAAGATGTGACTTCGGAAGTGTTTCACAGAGCGCTGGCCAACCTGCCGAAATATGAGTGGCGAGGGGTGCCATTTGTGGCGTGGCTGCTGCGGATTGCGGCAAATGCGATCATAGATCAGGCCAAGCGTGCTGCGCGCGAATTCCCTGCCCCAGACGATCCGCCGGACGTTTCTGCCGATCTCGATCTACAAACATCGGAGTTGCGCGCCATCGAACATCGCGCGCAATTGTTCCGGTTGGTGGGGCAGCTTCCCGAGGTTCAGAAGCACGTGGTTTACGAACGATTTGTGGAGCAGCGGAGTATCCGAGAGATAGCAAAACGGCTCGGTAAGACAGAGGGAGCCATCAAGCAACTGCAATTGCGCGCGATACAGAGTTTGAGAGCGCAGATGGAGGGCGGCCGTGGCTAAACGCTCCCTCGCTTTGCAACTTGATGAAGTGGTGCAAGCGATGATGGTATCGCTGCGGCCGCGTCCGGAGAAAACGCCGGACCGCGAGCTGGCTCCCCTGCTGCGCGTGGCACAATTTTTGCGCGAGCTTCCACGCAAAGAATTTCGAGCAACGTTAAAGTCCGATTTGCAAAGGAGAGCAACCATGAGCGAAGGAACAGCTGGAGCAGGAGCAGCAAGGGCGGATGAGACGCAGGACAGAGCGGTTCATTATCAGCGGCCCGGGTTAACGGCGATCACGCCGTACATCATTGTGCGGCCCGCAGCGCAGTTCATGGAGTTTCTGAAGAGTTGCTTCGACGGGATCGAGCGGCTGAGGATGCCGTCGCCAGACGGCTCGATCATGCACGCGGAAGTGGCCATCGGCAACGGCGCGATCGAGGTGAGCGACGGGAACGAGCAGTATCCGACGGCGCCCGCAGCAATCCACCTCTATGTGGATGATCCTGACGCGACGTATGCGCGCACCTTGCAAGCCGGCTCTACTTCTTTCTACGCGCCCACCGACGATCATCCTTCAGGCGATCGCTGGGGCGCTGTCAGAGACCCCTTCGGCAATCATTGGTACATCGCCAAGCCTCGTGGTTGGACGCCGGGGCCGGAGGGGCTGCGCTCCGTGCAGCCGTATTTGCATTTGAGCGAGGCGCACAAGATGATTCCATTTATGGAGACGGTCTTCGGCGCCGAGTGCATCGGCCTTCACAAATCACCGGAGGGCATCGTACACCATGCGACCATCAGAATCGGGAATGCGACGCTGGAGATTGACGAGGCCCACGGCGAATTCCAGCCGATGCCCTGTCATTTGCACGTGTATGTTCCGGACACGGATGCAGCGTACGCGCGGGCATTGCAAGCAGGAGCGACGTCGATCGAGGCGCCACGCAACGCACCTTATGGCGACCGCGCGGCGGGAGTGAAAGACGCATGGGGGAATAGCTGGTTTATTGCGACGTATTTGGGGCAATGATGAGCACTAATAAGGAAGGAAAAAGCACGGGTCTGAAGACCCGCCACTACAAAAGCGAAGATGGCGGCGCAAAGCCGCCGCTACAAAGACGGATCAAGCCGCGGATTCGGAGCGGAACACGCGCTGAAAACGCGGTCCGGTGAATTGCACTCCGACCAGTTTTTCTCCGTGGGACTCGGCGTCGGCCACGTGCACGACGCGGCCGTGAGTGGCGAAATCAGCATCGCTGCGGCGCGACGCGTACTGCGAAAAAGGGATGCGGATTTCGAGATCGGAGCCAATGGCCACGTCGAAACGAGTGACGAAAGCGGCGCCGCTACGGCAAAGATTTTCGCTGGAAGTATCTTCTTCGAAGGCGAATCCGCGGGCGTCGCGGCCGCGGACTTTCAGCGGCAAGCGTACGGCAATTCTACGTTCCGAGCGTTGCGTCGATGCAGTGGTGCTGAGCGGGACCATGGGCTGGGTCCTCGATTCTTTTTTCTGCGGCAGCTCGGCCCTCGAAGAAACGTTCCACACTCTCGAGGATTTCCGCGGGCGTGCGCGCCGCATGTACGATGCTGCGAAGCTCGCTGCCGTTTCCCACGCCATGAGTAAACCAGCAAGCGAACTGCTTCATTTTGCCTACACCATCGGGCAGCTGGGCAGCATTAATTTGCCTATAGTAGCCCACCAGTAAACGGTAGCGCTCGTCGTCGGTGGGAGTGTCGTAGCGGCCGGTTTCGGCGTGCTGCTGCATCTGCGAGAAAATCCACGGATTGGTGGCGGCGGCCCGGCCGATCATTACGGCGTCGCAGCCGGTTTCGCGGACCATGCGCGCGGCGTCTTCCGGCTTGTTGATGTCGCCGTTGCCGATGACGGGAATTTTCACGGCTTGCTTGACGGCAGCGATGAGGCTCCAATCCGCCGCGCCTTTGTAGCCCTGCTCGCGCGTGCGCGGGTGGACGGCGACGGCCTCGACGCCGATGCTCTCCGCCATTTTCGCAACGTCGACAGCGACGATGGAATTTTCGTCCCAGCCGGCGCGCAGCTTGATGGTCAGTGGAATTTTGACGGCGGCGCGGACGGCTTTGAAAATGTCTTCGAGCAGCGGCAAATCGCGGAGTAAACCGGAGCCGCCGCACTTCACGACTTTCTTGGCGGGGCAGCCGAGATTGATGTCCACGGCGTCGTAGCCGAGGTCTTCGACCATCTTCGCGGCTTCGGCCATGACGGCGGGATTTGCTCCGAAGAGCTGCGCGGTGATGGGGTGCTCGTCTTCCTGAAAGTAGAGGTAGCGCAGTGTTTTCTTGGCGCTGCGAGTGATGCCTTCGGAGCTTGTGAACTCCGTCATCAGCAGGCCGCAGCCGCCGAGGCCGCGAATGACGCGGCGGAAAAGCGTGTCCGTCACTCCAGCCATGGGAGCGAGGACCGCCGCGGGGCGGATGGTCAGGTCGCGAATCTGGAAGCTCGCCGGAATCATGAGTTCAGTTTAGGCTGGTGTGCGCGGCGTAGCAAGACGGTGTGTGATCGGTGTCCTCCTTCGAACTATGCATTCAAACTTACCAGGCACTGACGACTGCGACACAAGATGAGACACTTAGAATCCCCGATGATTTCGCACGGAGAGATACTAAACGCAACCATGCTGCCCAGAAGGCACTAAACGTGAAGGATGGATGGAATGAGGTCTTCGCTGCTGATTGCGCTCCTTTCCTTTCTAACTTTGTTCCCGCAAAAAGCCGACGTTTGGAAGAACGTCAGCACCGAGCCCGCAGACCAGTCAAAGACCGTGACACCCAGTCCGACGCAACTCGTCATCATTAGGAAGGCGCTCAAAGCGCGCGAGGAATTGGATGTCGAGGGATGCGGTGATAGGGAACCCAACTGGGTTGAGAAGGTCTTTTTCCGAGAGCTCCCTATATCCGAGACGGAAAAAGCGTTGCTTGTCGAAGCCGGAGCCGGCTGTGCCCGCGGCGCCCAAGGAGCAAACGGAGCGATGTGGGTAGTTCGCTTTGAGGGCGACAAGCTCTCTTTTCTTGCGACTCCGGAGCAGAAGTTCGAGGGATGGCTCTATTCCGTTCAGCCCACCACGAGTCACGGTCTGCGGGACTTGGTCCTTGGTTGGCATATCAGCGCCGGAGAAGCCGGTCTCAGCTACTTCAGGTTCGATGGTACGTCGTATCACTCCGTGGCAGCGGCGGTACTCGCTTTTGACGAAAACTGTGCTGCAAAGATTGTGCCGGATCGCTGAAGCTATTGCACCGGCCGGAACAACTAAAGGGCTGAGACGACTCCAGGTGGCCTTCCTTTGCGATTTTGTTTTGTGCAAAGGATGGGCAATTTTTTGCTTCGCTTTGACCAGCCGCCGACGATGAGGCTGTGGCACCGAGCGTAAAAATCTCGGCCCAGCTCCAGTCCTGCTGACCTTCTCAACTCGCGGCGGCCTCCGCGGATGCCGTCTCCGTTGTCGTGCCAACAGGTTTGGCTGTAATTTCGAGTCCATTCTTGTTCATATCGAATCTCTGCTTCCGGTCCAAGCCTTTGACGAACTCACGGGCCGCTTTGCCGATCGCCCCAGGAAGATTCGACGCCTCCACTTTGACTGTCGATTCCGCCGTTCCTTCATTTCGATCTTGATAGCGGAATTGCACCTCAAACGTTTTCATACTTCAACCTCCCTTTCTGACGATAAAAAAACAGAAACCGGTTCGCGGTCCAAGCCACGCAGGAATCTTAAAACCGCCATGCCTTCAGCTCCGACGCCGTTTGTGATTGGCAGCTTTCTTTCCGGAGCTCTTCGTTTTCAGGGCCCTGATCTCGGCCTTAAGCTTGTCGTTCTCTTTCGCCAATGCATCGCGGGCGGCGGTCATTGTTTCGAGATCGTTTCCCACCTGGCCGTTCTCTTTCTGAAGTTCCGCCACGCGGGCCTTCAATTGCTCGTTTTCTTGCAGAGTTTTTGCGTCTTTGCAGGCCGCCAAGGGCAAACTCAGCGCTGCCGCCACAGCAAGAATCGCCCAAGAGTTTTTGCGCGTCATACGTCATCCTTCGTTGACAAGAATTTGAATGGCAACTGGAGCAACCGATAGCGGGTGAGGAGGGGAGCCGCCGCTCGCAACTAAGCCAGCGTAATGGAGTTTCACAGATCGCGCAAGCCTGATAAACGCCGCAACTGGAAAGGTCGTATTGACTCCTGGGAAGATGTCCCGTAACGCGACATGCCAGGACTTACTCTAAGTCCATGATATAAACTTTCTGTCCGTTCAGTGAATCTACGATTTTGCAAATTATCATGCGTCCCGTCATTCAAGTGTCTGGAGTCCGCAAGACCTACGGCAGAACGGTGGCTGTCGACGAAGTGTCGTTCGAGGTCAACGACGGCGAGATATTTGGTTTGATCGGGCCAAATGGCGCGGGGAAAACGACCACGATGGAGTGCATCGAAGGTCTGCGCACGCCCGACCGGGGCAGCATCTCGGTTCTGGGTCTTGATCCCTTTCGTCAGGTCTACAAGCTGCAGGAGCGTATCGGGGTTCAGCTTCAGCAGGCGCAGTTGCAGAAGCGGATCAAAGTGTGGGAAGCGGTGGACCTCTGGGCGTCGCTTTACCGCAAGAAAGCGATAGACGGTGAACGCCTGCTCGAACAGCTCGGCCTCACTGATAAGCGGAACGCCTGGTTTATGAACCTCTCCGGAGGCCAGAAGCAACGGCTGTTTATTGCCCTTGCGCTGATCAACGATCCCGAGGTGGTGTTTCTCGACGAGCTGACCACCGGGCTGGACCCGCAGTCGCGGCGGGCCATCTGGGATCTGGTGCGTGGCATCCGCGAGCGCGGCAAAACGGTCTTCTTGACCACTCATCTGATGGAGGAAGCCGAACGCTTGTGCGACCGGGTAGCCATCATCGAGCATGGACGGATCATCGACATCGATAAGCCGGATAAACTCGTCGACCGCCACTGCCCGGAGCGAACCGTCGTTCTCACCACGAACGACCCAGCCGCCGAAGAGCGCTTTCGGGCGATCCCCGGAGTTGAATCGGTGCACTGCACTGACTTTCGATTCACCATTCGCGGCCGGGGCGACGACCTGGTGTCCGAGGTGATTCATTGTTTGTCCGAGAATCGGATCCGGGTCACGGATTTCCGCACGATTCTCCCCAACCTTGAGGACGTATTTCTCAAACTGACTGGTCATTCGATTCGCGAGTAGGCGCTAATAATTATGATGCTGCGTGGGCTTTGGAAACTGACTTGGATCGAGATCAAGATATTCTTGCGTGAGCCGCTTGGGGCGTTCGGCACAATCGGTTTCCCAGTTCTAATTTTCATCGCGTTAGGTCGAGTGGCTGGCGGCAAAGTCGCACCGACCTCACTCGCGGCCAGCAGTTTCATCCGCGTGGGCCTGCCGGTTCTCGCTTCGGTTCTGATTTCCATCAGCGCCGTACTTTCGCTGGTCACGATTATTTCCATCTACCGCGAGGGTGGCATCCTCAAGCGGCTGCGCGCCACGCCGCTGCGCCCGCAGACCATCCTTACCGCCCACGTGATCGTCAAGCTGTTACTCACCGCGGCCACGCTGGCCTTGATGGTCCTGGCAGGCAAACGCTACTACCCGATTGGCGTTCACGTTCAATTGTTCTCATTCACAATCGCGCTGCTCATCAGCACCTGGAGCATCCTGTCGATCGGCTTTCTCATTGCCAGCATCGTTCCGACGGCTCGCTTTGCGCAGCCGATTGGGGCCGTCATTCTGTACCCGATGATTGCTGTCTCGGGACTCTTCGTGCCGATTGAATCGCTACCGCCCGTGCTGCATGCGGTGGCGAGAGTGCTGCCTCTAGGCTACGCTGTGCCTCTACTCCAGGGAATCTGGAACGGCGACGCGTGGTCGGCGCACGTCGGCGACGTAGCGGCCCTGGCAGTAGTTTTTGTCGTTTGCACCGCGCTTTCTGCGAAGGTGTTCCGCTGGGAGTAACCCGGGCTGCGCGGCCGCGTGGGGATTTTGAACTTTCCCGCAGGCGTCGGTTTTGCGAAGTGACGAAGATAGACTACGTAAGCTTCAGTTCCGGAAAATCCCGCGCATATCGCTTTGGATCGAGGGTCATAAAACGGTCCGCGTGCACCATGGCATGTGATCCAATGATGAAATCAGCCAGCAACCACTTCGCTCCCTGAACCGCGGACCTTCGACGCCGTTTCGCATAACGCGCAAAACGACGGCCGGCCTCAACCCACACGGGCTTTTCAAACGCAAAGTCCACAGTGATGCCCGTGTCTGCAAGAAAATCATTCACGAAGGATTCTGTGGCCTTCGGATAGGCCAGCAGTTCCGCATAAACCGGGCCGCTGACGACGAGACCTCCCTCTGCTGCCATTGCCAAGATTCCTTGCGATATCCGAAGCAGACGGTTCCTTGGACCACAGGGCGGAGAGAACGTTGGTATCGATGGCCGTTCTCATCGCTCCTCAACTTCCTTCGTCACGCAACGTGCGCACCCACGCACTTGCCTCATGGATGCTGGAGAAAGCAGGAAGCGCCCCGACATACTTCAGAAAGGGATTCTCCGGCGCGCGGGCAGGGCGGATGGTCGTTCGATCCTTGTCGAGGACGAATTCCACGCGGTCTCCCACGTTGAGTCCAAGGCGCTTGCGAACCTCGAGAGGAACCGTGATCTGACCTTTGCTGCTGATTGTGCTGGAGCGTGCCATCTTTACCTGCCTCCCCTACAGTAGGGATATCATGCTTTACGGCAAGGCTGATGTCCTAATTCAGCCGGCGGGCGGAACATCCCTGGGCTCTTAGCCCCGCTCAGGTAGCAAAGCGAGCGGTGCTTCTTTCTTACCACCACTGGGTGCCGATGATTGACATTCCATCTCCTGACCCCTAGTTTCAGAGTTAAGTTCGCCAGCCTTTGTTCTTATGAGCGCAAAGCAAACCGTAGTCCTGGCTTGGGTCCTGTCCGGCGCGGCATTGGCGATTATCCAATGGATGATCTGGAAGCAGATCAATAACCGCCTGCCACCTGAGCAGCAATTCGGGAAGCAAGTCTTTAAAGACTTGTTCATTTGGTTCCAAAAAGACGGATTGCTCGCTCAGCATGCGCGTCTTTATCCCGGGAGTCGCTTGACCACCGTGTTCAAGGTGCTGTGGGGAACTTTCTGGGTGCTGGTGGCTTTATGGATAGCCGGTCGCTAGGCCCATAAGGGCCTGGCGCCGCACCGTGCGTTTTTCAGGGTGCGGTTCTTGTCCTCGACCGCTGAGGATCAATCGTCATGACTGAAACAGCTTTGGGTTGGCCGGGTGGCCTTCGCTCTTATCGAAGGCCACGCGCGCCCATCTCGTGGAGCGGCTCCAATCTCCTGCATCCCTCCGTAACTTTTGTGGAACGGTCTCGTGCCATCTTTTCCTGCAATGATTGTCCCCCACGTAGCATTAGAGTGATAGAGGAGACATCATGAACCCCAGCGACACTCCCTCTCTTGCCGGCAGAATTCTGATACCACTGTGCATACTCTTGGCTTGCGCGTTCCTTTCGAGAGCGCAGGGCGGGAAGAAACCCCCTCCACCCACTCCGGCGCAAAATAGTGCTCCCGCCAAGCCCGCTCCCCCCAAGCCTGCTGCAACCCCCGCGCCTCAGCAACATCCAATGCCAGAGCCACAGCAGCAACATGCGGTCCCGCAACAACCGCAGCCTAAACCCCCAACTCAACAACCACAGCAGCAGCACCAAGTCCCACAGCCGCAAAAGTCGGCTCCAGGAAGAACGCCGCTAGCCAGCCCAGCGACGAAGGCGAGCATCCCTGCTCAGGTGGATCCTTTGACGACGGTTACCCCTTGGACTCCGATCTCTGCCGGCCGAGGCGCTAAGCCGATGGCCGCTAGCCCAGCGACCAAGACAACGCCAACGACGTCCGTCGCTGCCGCAAGGAAGCCATCAAACGCCGCTGCCAGCACACCGCCAGTTCCTGGGGCAGCACCGCATGCGGGCGGAGGAAAAACTGTTACCACCCCTGCAGGCAGCAGACTCGATTACGGCAAGGGCGGCCACTTAGGCAGCATTGTCACCAATAGAGGTACCGAGGCGCATTTCGATCCTCACGGCAAAGTCAGCACTATCAAAACCGCCAGCGGGATGACCATCGTGCACAGTCCCTCAGGCGGCCGGCATATTGTTACTGAGCATCGCGACGTCAGGGGGCACCTGGAGAGCCGGGTGGTTAGCACCGGGCCAAATCGAGGCTTTGCGGAACACGCCGTTCAGCGTGGCGGACACGAATACATGCATCGCACATACGTGCGCGAAGGGCGCACGTACACCACGGTTTCCCGTGGCTACTACTATCACGGCTCCATTTATTACCACTACGTTCCCGCTTACTACTTTGCTCCAGCCTATTATGGGTGGGGATATGGTCCTTGGGGCGAGCCCATTGCTTACACCGGCTGGGGCTGGGGCGATTCACCGTGGTACGGATCGTACGGCTATTATTTCGCGCCATATCCTGTCTACCCGTCGGCAGCGTTTTGGCTTGCCGACTATTTGATCGCTGAGAACTTGAAGGCGGCGTACGAAGCCCAAGCTGCCGCGAACGCTGCGGCGGCCAATGCAAATGCCGCAGCAGCCAATGCAGACGCGGCAGCAGACAACGCCAACGCCGCCGCGGCCAACGCCAACGCGGCAGCCGCCCAACAGGGATCTCAGGGCGGAGCCGCAGCATTGACTCCGGAAGTTAAAGAAATGATCGCCGAAGAGGTAAAGGCGCAGCTTGCGGCGGAACAAGCCGCGGCGCAGCTCGCAGCGGAACAGGCCGCGGCACAGAACGCCAGCGAAACGGGTCTCGCCGCTCCACAGCAATCGAT
>Ga0210406_10001431_pt1 | contig 29101 bp, 40 predicted proteins | sample IncBWC30MmetaG_FD_155454 | JGI IMG/M metagenome (GOLD analysis project Ga0210406, IMG submission 155454) | Forest soil microbial communities from Barre Woods Harvard Forest LTER site, Petersham, Massachusetts, United States - Inc-BW-C-30-M | ecosystem: Environmental > Terrestrial > Soil >... | reverse complement strand
CATGGACGCGAGGACAAGTCTGCGTCCACGGAGGTTGCTGCCATGGAACACGTGCAAGCCCTGCTCGCGCCGCTGCCTGAGAGACATCAATCGGCACTCCAGCCGAGCGGATTTGTCGCAGCGTCCCGGTATGCAGATAGGGCCAGTCGAAAATACCAAATCCGGGTTCCACGAAGGCCTTCACACAAACGGCGCCTGCATCCGCGGCGCGTGTCACCGTTCGCTCACGATGCCGCGGGCGGATTCGGCAGTGGCGGAAGGCCCATGCGAACGAGCTCCGCGTTGACGGCGGCGAGATCCGCGTTGGCCGTGGTGACGATCGCGGCGATCTCCGTCTGGTCCGCGGCCACCAGGTCCGTAAACGTGATGGTGACGTTTCCTGAACCGATGCCCTCGATCTTCTGGATCAGCGCCTTCGCCAGCGGCACGAAGACGCCGGCGAGCTGGATGCCCAGCGAAACGTAGCCGTTCGACTCCTGCAGGATGGTCAAAATAGATGCCGCGGTGGATCCCGCCGCCGGCTTGATTGGGTTGCTGCTCATGAGTGCCTCCGCTTCCTTTTTCGTGACTCGCAAAACTTTTCGATGGCCGATTACTCCGTATTCGCCTCTGTGATTCTTGACGATGCTGCCCAGTGGTAGCCCGCTGTCTGGGTCCCGGAGTAGTTCGGTGTCGATGTCGCTCATATTTTTCACGGACGAAGGTGGCCATCCCGAAGTTCCGCACTTTCCCTTCACCGATCCCTGCGTTTTTCGGGAACTTGCTGGCCACCTCCATCCGCTCCTTGCTTTCGCGTGTGTGTGAGAGTGCCGAATGTTCCTTTCCGTTTACTCTCGGGGGCCCCGCATCGGACTGCAACCGGTTACTGGGGATCTCGATCGCCAGGGTGAACTGCCGCAAGTTCCTCCCGAACTCTGTCCGTCGTCGCCGCGCCAGTAATTTGCGGTTCGAACGGCTGGCAGCCCGCCTTCCCCATTGCTCCCCTGGCGAAACTTTTAGGCTGCCAGAGACAGAATCAGCGTGGCCAGTCCACTGAGATTGTTCACGAGCTGCTGCACCTGATTCTGCGCGCTCTGGCTCTTGATGCCGGTCAGCCCCTGCGAATTGATCGCCGCGATCTCCTGCTGGATGATCGCGATTTCGTTTTTCACCTTCGTCTGCGCGTCAACGCCCCAGTTCTGCGGCTGCGCTTTCAGAAAATTGCTGGCGTCGATCTCCGCCTGGTCGATCTTGCCGATCGACGTCAGGATCGCCACGTACGTGGATCCGTCCGGCAAAACCTTGTGCGTACCGGTGGAATCGGTGATCGTCTGCTGGTTCAGCGCAATCACCGCCTGGCGCAGCGTGGTGACGGTCTGCGCGATCTTGTCGAGGTTCGCGACGGCCGTATCCCAGTTTTGCGCCTGCGCCTGCGTCACGCCGGCGGGGAGATTCGTCACCGTCTTTTGCCGCGCCGCGCATCCGCTCAACGTCAGAGCCACCACCACGATCCAAACTATTTGTCGCTTCATGCCATCCTCCGATTGATTCGCCGCGAAAGCCGTGCCCGGCGATTCTTTCTTTTCCGCCACAACTCAAACCGTTCCCTGGTCCCGCTCCCCTGGGGATCGTCACCGCGCCGCAAAGTCCAGTACTTAAACTTCGGGTGCGTACCCGCCAGTGGACGCCGGTCCGCCGGCATTACTTTTTCTCCGCCGGATCCGTGCCGGGAACGAAAGTCACATCCAATTTAGGCGGCGGGGTGCCATTGCCACCGCTGCCGCCGGTGTTGCGCGCGCCGATCGCGCCCAGGAAGGCGCCGTTGACTCCGGAGATTAATCCGGTCATGAAGTTTTGCAGCGTGGCGCTGAATCCGGCCCAGTAGTGCACCAGCACTGCGAACATCGCCATATCCATCGCGGCCAGCAGGATGAGCTGTCCGCCCTTGCTTTCAAAGCTGTTCAGGAACGCCTGCCAGGAAGTGACGGTGGGATATTTCTTCCACGCGATGATGAAGAACGCGAACAGCAGCGCGAAAATCAATAGCGTATTCTGCGTGAACCAGTCCCAGAGAGTCATTGCTGCAGCGCCTTTCTTTCCGTTGAGACGATTGCCGCGGCCCAGGTGCCGACGGTCAGCCGGCGCCACAGGCGCATCAGGCCGAGCGTTACGAAGAGCGCGGCCAGCGTGATCGAGACCGTGGCGACGCCGACGGCCATGAACAGAAACGCGGCCATCGCGCCTGCCTGGTCGATCGCGTCGGCAATCATCTGAATCGTTTCTGGCCTCATGGCTCCCTTACAGATTCCCGAGCAGTTCCGCTTTCTTCCGCCGGCAGCGCATTCCACACGGCGTCCAAACCCACGATGCTCAGGTTCACAGCGAAATGCCCGTTGCTGCTGGGTGCGTGGCGCACTGCCAATTTGCGGCGAGGAGAAGAAGTGTCGCCCCCCCCCAGCAGGTTTCTTGCCACCGCTCGAGAACTTCTTTGCCGTCGGCCAGCTTACGGAATGTTTTTCCGCAATCTGATTCAGAGAGAGTCCCGCGGCCGCGTCCTTGCGGATCGCGTCGATCGTTTCCTGCGAGGTTCCAGGTCCTCTACCCATTTGCTTTACCTCTTCCTCTTCCCTGCCCTCCGGCAGCGCGATCGCCGCCGGTTGCTCTCCCACCTTTTTGGGAATCCCCATTCGCGATCGCCAGTGCTCTCGACACACTGGCGTTTTTCCGACCATGGTTACCGCGGGGATCTCTTGCTGATGATCCGCGCAGTCTCGACAGTTGAGGCCCATGGCTCACGATCCCGGATCCGTGTCGCCGGCGAGCAGCGCGGCGTAAATCTTCATCCGCTCGAGGCCGTTCGGAATGTATTGCGGATCGAACGTTGGCGCGTGAGGCCGGCCGGTGTTCCAGAAGTCGAACATCTCGCTGAAATCTTTTGCGACGTCGACGCCGAGCCGCGCGGCCGTCTGCGTCAGCATCCGCAGAGTCACCGTCAGGTCCGCCGGCGGCGTCTTCAGGTTGTCGATCGGGCCGGAGTTCAGTTGCGAATCTAAAACCTCGTAGCCCATGATCTGCGTGAGGCCCCAAGAAGTTGCAAGGCTGTCGAAACGCTGATAGGTGTCGGCGGGCAAGGTGGCGGGAGCGGTGTAGACGGGTAGCGAAGCACCAGATACAAATCCGACCAGGCTGAGTCGAGTGATGCTTCCATAAGCCGTTTTTCGTCCAAGAAGAACTTCCCAGAGAGCGAGTAGCACGTGGGACTCGAATCGTTTGGCAAGGGGATTCCCTCCGGACTCGTTCGCGATCAGGCCAGCCAGGAACGCCGCCGGCACCGAAGACATCGCGCACGCCGCGGTTATCTGCGCGCCCCACTTCGCCTTGATCGACTGCATCAGATCCTGGTTGCTCACGTAAACATCGCTTTCAGCTCTAGGCTATTCAAAATCGCAAGGAATTTTTCTAAGGGCATGAACACGTTCCCACGTCCGCGCTGAATTTCCGGCGTGAGTGGGCAGGTCAAGTTGTAGTTGCTGGCGATCTCAACCCACTTTTGCCCGCGTTCTTCGTAAAGCACTACCAACAAACCGGGGCCGAATTCGATCTGCTGGGGGATGCTCACGCGTGGTTCCCCAGGTTGAGAAACGCAGCCATCAAAGGAGCGGCATCGGGATTTGCGACCGCTGTGCGAATGAAGGAGAGCAGGTGCACGCTTAAATCGATGATCTCCTGGTCGGAGAGTCCGCGATCAACCAGAGTCCCGAGGGCTCCTCCGAGTGTCTGACTGACAAACGGATCGACCTTGTGCTCTTTGAGCAGCTTCGAAAAATAATCTGCGGTGAATGAGCTCACTGAAAATTTCCTCACGCCTCACTGAATGCGAAAAGTACGCCGACACCGAGAGCGAGCGCAAGCGCAATCGTTCCAAAATCCGGCGACGGCGCTGAATTCGGCAAAATAGTTGTGGGGAAAAGCGTCATGACGGATGTGGACGGTGCGTATCCCGGATTCGGCACCGCAGTGGGAAGCGTCATTGACGCATCGGCTCCTGGGACACTCGCCAGGTATTTTTGATAGCTGCCGGAGTTGAACGTGCTCCATGGAGTGAAGCCGTGCGCCTTGGAATAAATGTCAAACGCGGCGTTGGCGTTGGTTTGCGGATCGTAGAGATTTGCTCCGGCGTACTCCGGATGCATCGGCACATAGATCTGCCAGAGGCCGTAAGATCCTTCGGGATTGTAGGAGTTGGGATTGCCCGAGGGATAGCTCTCTGCCAGCGCGATCGCCACGGCCGTCGCCAGGTCCGCGCCGGAAAATCCGGCCGCGGCCGCGTACGCCTGGATCTGTGCGGCGGACAAATTCATTTGTCGTCGTCCTCATCGTCGTCCGTGTCTCTGCCGCCGTCGCCCACCACCGGCCAATCCTCATCGGAGATCTCTTCGCCTTCCTCGGCCGTGCGGCCTTCCTCTTCCGCCGCACTGAAATATTCGCAGCTCCCCAGGTGTTCTTTCTTCACGTGTTCCGCCGCGGCCCGCGTGGCGCCATAAAAATTGTGCTCGACGTAGATCTGTTCATCGTCGGGATTCACGATGAATACTGTCAGTTTGTACGCCATCGAATTCCCTTCCCTGCTTTCTGAACTCTGCCTTCTAAATCCCTTCCCTGGCGCCACGGCGTTGGCAGCCGCCGCGGCCGCCAGGGCCAACCATCCAAGCGGCGAAAGTGCGACGTCATATTCGCCGAACTTCATCGCTGCCTCTCTCCAACTCCAAAAGCAATTCGCGCATCCTCTTCCCCCGGCTCTCTCCTTCGCCGTTAAAAAGTTGCTCGTTCAGGCACGCGTGCAGCAGCTCCGTCCGTACGATCGGCGCAAACCGTTCCTCAAAGTCGTGGATCCCGGGAGCGAAACCAGTGCGCTTGACGTGGTCGCAGCAAATCTCGTTGGCGATTTCCGCCAGCTTCTGTACGAGAGACGCTTTTTTATCAAAGTGGGCTCCATTCAAGGATTTCCTCCCCCAGGGGTCACCGACGCGGCCGCGGCCGCTGCATCTGTTCGATCTTGTTCAGGTTGTCCAGCATGTCCACTTTGTCTTCGATCCGCCGGAGCTGCGCCTTCAGCATCTCCTGACTGTCCCTGTACTCCTGCTCGGTCACCACGGGGCGGGTTTCCAGGTCGCGGATCCGGCGCTTCGATTCGTCGGCGTCCGCGTGAATGCCGGTGAGCCAAACGACGGTCATCACCAGCCATCCAATCAGCGTCAGGATGATGTGCGAGCCCTTAATCTGAAAAACTCGCGTGAACGAGCTGCCCGTTTCGTCGTTCTGCCTTATCATGGGTCCCCATTTCCTGCTGCAGTTTCTCCGTCACCAGCAGCACGACCAGCCGGCGGCTGTCCGCGTGGCTGTAGAGTCCGTGCTTCCGGAAGAGTGCGCGGATGTGAAAATTAACTCCGCTCCTCGAGAGATGCAGGCGCTCGCAGATCTCTTTGTTGCTGAGTCCTTCGATCAGCAGCGCCTTCACCCGTCGCTCGGTCTCCCCGTTCATCTGCTGCTGCCCCTCACCTATTGGACGACGACGCTAAAGCTGGCAGGTGAACCGGGGGCCACTCCGGCAGTAGCAGTAGATGCGTTTGGGCTTGACTCCGTGCCGTCGGCCATCAGCGCCGTGGCCGCAAAGGTGTGCACACCAGACTTGAGCGTGACCGCGCCGCTGGTGCCGGTGATGCCGGTAACGGCCGTATTCGCGCCGGAGGGCGCGGTGATGGAAAAAATCTTCACCGGCGTCCCGCCGCCTGTGATGTCGTAAATGTTGAATTGCTTCAGGCATCCGGTGGTGACGGTGGAGCTGCAGCCGTTGTCCACGGTGAAGTCATAATTCAGCGTGACCTTCACCGTGTGCGTTGTCTGCGCCGCGGCTCCCGCCGCGATCGCCACCAACGCCAGAATCAAAAACGTAAATCTGAGTTTCATATTTCCTCGCTTTCTAGTTGGGGTTACCTATTACCAAGTAATCCACCACGTCCGTGGCCCCCGTGCAGCCGACAGTGAACGCAGTATTTGAAACTGCTGTGAGATGAGCCCCGCCAGCGGTAGTTCTGTCAACGGGAAGGACGGTCGGCGTGGACGTGTACGTAGCGGCAAAGGTTTTCGTGACTGTGCCACCCGCGCAAGTCAGGTTCCCCGCCACATCGTTGTTGGCAGAGAACATCGTGATGTGCGTGAACCCATCGTTCCCCACTTTTACGATTCGCCCGCCCAAGTTAGTTGCACCAGTATTGTTGCCAATGGTGATAGAACCAGCGCCATTACCCCCGATAGTCGTATTCACACCGTTGTGAAGGTTAATGGTTGTCCCGCCGTTAGAAATGCTGAATAGATTATTTACACCGGTGGAATCTAGTATCTGAAAGTCCTGCCCCGAAGTTGTGCCCGTCGCTTCCTTGATGGTCAAAGGGATGGCGGTGGTGTTCGATGCCTGGATGGTCTGGTTAGTGGATGGCGTCAGTGAAACGGAGTTAGCGGCTCCTCCGAAGCTGAGCGCAGGCACAGGACCGAGCGCCGCGCTGATGTTGATCACGCCGGCCGTGCAGGTTGCCGGCGTATTCGTTCCGCAGTTGATCGCGGTGGTGACGGTGAAGAGTTGCGGGCCCGTGCCGAGCGGTGCAGGAGCTCCGTTGGTGCTGACGGTGAATTGCCATGTCGTTCCACTGGGTAGCAGGACGCCATTGTCCGGGAGGTTCATGCTGAATGTTCCCAGGGAGCTCACGCTGCCCACCAGGTACGCACCAACGAAGCACGGAGAAGCGTTCTGACCGTTGCACGGAGGCGGCAGCCTGGGCGTGACTCCATTGGGCAGCAGAGTGGCCTGCACGGTGGCGCCGGCCCACGGAATTCCGTTCGGATCCACGATCGTGGCCGTCACCGTGGTGATGCCCTGCGCGTTCGTAAATACCGGGCCCATGAAGAGGATCGCCAGAGCCAGGATCGAAAGTAAGAGTCTGTTCTTCATGCGCCTCCTTTCAGTTTGCCGTGCAGCTCAACTGCAAAATATCGCTGGCCGTCCACGCCGCGGCCGCGCCGGTGCTCTTCGTCTGGTTCTGGACGGTGATGGTCGTCGTCGTGGATGCCGTCTGCACCGTATCGTCCGCACGATTCCCGGCGTGCGCCGTCAGATTCGCCACGGTGCAGTTCCAGTTGTGGGCTGCCGTGAAGTTGGTGGCGATCACCCCGCTCGATGCCACGCCGCCTGTCCCAACGTTCACTTGGAAGAAGCCGCTGCCATTCGGGTTGACGATGGACGGCGCGGCTCCAAATCCAGACGAGACCGTCGGGTTCGCTCTGGACATCAGTACGGAGGACAAACTGAACTCGCTGCACATCATCCCTTTGACACCGGCGTTACCCATCGCCGAGGTACAGAAATTTTTATTCACGCCAAGCTGCGCGGGTGACGTGTTCGAGAATCCCATGATGTTGATGCTGCCCTGAAACGCGGTTCCCGTGAGAAGCGAAAAACCGGATGACGGGTTATTCGTGCCGATGATCGTAACGGGCATTCCCAAACTGCCCACGGATGGATTGCTTAGGTTAGCGAGGGCCGCATGGGCCATCGTGTCTAGTTCAGTCGCCCGGATATTCAGGAAGCCACCGATATTTCCACCTCGCGGATTTATGACAGTGAGTAGCGGCATGATGCCGCCGTTCCATTCCGTGCCCATTTCCATGTTCACAAACAGGGCGTTCCCGGGAATGACGAGAAAACCACGTCCGCTGCCGGTGAGGGCCAGCCAGTTCCATTCCTGACTAAACTTGGATACCCATAGCGGCGTTGCCGTGCTCCCGTCCACAAGCGTCATGCCCGTGGTGTAAGAACACTTGATGCACCAGGCGCCGAAACCGCCTACGTTGGGGTCGTGATAATCGTAGAACTGGATGGACATTTCATCGTGCGTACCATTGCCAGAGCTAAAATTCATGTTTTCGAAAATCTGCGCCGACCCAGCGGTGTTGAAAATGCCAACAGCCCCGTTGCCGGGATTGGTCATCGTTAGGTTGTACAGATTTCCGCTGTTCTTAATCCAGAGGCCGGGATTGGTTCCCAGCATGTTGAAGATGGTGTGTGCCTGATAACCAAACGAGATGTTTTGCAGACGGACAGAAGAAGAGTCCACGCCGATCAGATTGCCTGTGTTCATCTGCCATGTGTCGCCGGGACAGACGTTTCCGCCAATCTCAAAAGCGGCGGCGCTGAAAGTCATGTAGCTGCTGGTAACGTAGCAGTTTACTGCCCCGCCGCTCTCCAAGAACGGCGGGATATAGAACGTTCCGCCGCCCCCGGCGCTGAACGTGTTGGTAGCGTTCAGTCCGGTCAAAATATTCGGAGCGTTGTCGAAGCGGGATTTTACGGATGTGACGCCGTTGCTGGCACCACTGGAGAGCGTCAATGTGTTCCCGTTAATCGCCGCGATGGTGGTGGCGAGTGAATCGTTAACGGGAGAAGAAGGAGGCGTTGTAGGGGCGAACCACGGTGCGACAAAACTTGCCATCATGGACGGCCCATAATCATCCCAAGCGAGATAGCCTGCATCCGTGAATCCCAGCGTGTCGATGAGGGTGGAACCGATTAGAGTTTCCGACCCAGCCACACGCCCGAAAACAAAATGCTGCTGCCCTCCACCGCTTCCGGCTGCATAGGTGAGGTGATTGCAGAGCCACCACGTCATCGTGCCGCCCGTGGAACTCTGAGCAGTCAACCCATAGTTGAGATCCAGCATGGTCGCCCACGTGACGTGCGTCCCATCTGGAATAGAAGTGACGATGTGCCAGCCGCCATATTCCTGCACATCGGTAGGGCTGCCGTTTATCAGAATCGTGCAGCCCGCAGCAAGATTGGCGCTGCTGGTCACGGTGGAGGTCATCGTATTCACAATGCCGGGAACTGTGGAAGTAATCGAGGTGTTAGTCGAGCCGAGCGCGGCAAATCCGGTTGTGGTGGTACCGTCTGGACTAGCTGCTGTAATTCCCTGTCCCGTATCTCGCTGTGCCAGTGAGTAGGCGTAGGACGTTCCGCCACCGCTCACAGGTACTGTTATTCCAATTCCCGTCAGTCCAGAGCCACACGCAGGTGTCACTGTCGGCGCGGCGGGTGTCGGCATGGATTGCGTCGGTCCCGCTTGCGTGATGTCGATCCCGTCGAATACCTGCAAGCCCGTCACGCTGGAACATGTTGCAAGCGTGGGAGCTCCGATGTTGATGGTGCAGGTTGGCGAGGGGATCGCTCCAGTGGCAACGGGACGGACGTGGAACGCGGTGGCGTACACACGTGGATTCGGGCCGCGAAACGTCAGATCGGCGCCGAAAATCTGCGGCACGGTGAACGTGTTGGTGACGTTGGTTAGCGCGCCAGTCCCGGAAATAATGCGCGAAAGCGCAGGACACGCCGAGAAACTGCTGGAAATCGATTGCAACGCGCCGCTGATCGTCACCGTTGCGCTGCAGGTTTGCGGGCCGGTGCCTGCAGGGGGAACGATCCCGATTTCGTTAATGGTGAACTGCCATTGCGTCCCGCCGGGCACCAACACGGCGTTTGATGCCAGGTTCATACTAAATGTGCCGGTCACGTCCGCGGTGGCTTGCTGAAACGCACTGACGAAGCATGGGGATGCGGTCTGCCCATTGCACGGCGGCGGGACGCTCGGCGTGATCCCAGATGGCAGGAGCTGCGCCTGCACCGTGGCGTTCGAATATGGCAGCCCGTTAGTATCCGTGATCGTGGCGGTCACCGTGGTGACGTTCTGGGCCGCAGCCAGCGATCCGAAAAAGAAGAGTGCGAGCCCCGCAAATATTTTCCCAGTGACCCGCACGCTTCTTTTCCTCCGCTATTGAAACGAGATTGTGTAATCCATCGCCACGGAAGACTTGGCGCAGATCCCGTTCAGAAAATTCATGTCGTAGGTGAACGTCTGCAGCGTGGTGGCCGTGGCCGTGATGGTCGCCTTCTGATTCGTCGCGGGAGTTCCGGTACAGCCCGCGGCCGCCAGGTCGAAGAGAATGATCGTGCCGGCGCCGCCGGTGTTCACCGTCAGCGTGTGCACCACGCCGGCCGTCGCCTTCACTGCGGTGGCCGTGGTGGTGGTGATGTTGGTCCCCAGGAATCCGTTGAAAGTGCCGGGCTGCGAAAACTCCATGAAAGCGTCGTACGTTTCCGTGCCGCAGGCGGTGTAGCTGAAAGCCATCGAAGCCGCGTTGGATGAGGGAATGGGAAGAGCCTGCAATGTGGAAATATTTACAGGCACCAATGTCGCGATCGTCGTCAAGTGCTGCGAATCCGCGCCGGACTGAACAATAAGGGATCCGCCAGCGCAGGGGTTTGCTTGAAACTGGAAATACACCGTTCCGGAAGTATTCCCGGCGGGAGGATATTGCGTCACCTGCCCCGCCGTAAGCGTCAGGCTGGTGTTGGGCGCAAGCGCCAGGACACGACGATTCTGTGTGGACTGATTGAAGTTGCCCGACGTGGTGCCATTGGAGACGGAGGTTCCCGCATACCAGACGCTCAGCGTCCCGCTTCCGTTTCCCACCTGCAGGTTCAATCGATAAGCGTTGAACGATCCCGAGGCGGCAAACCCTGCGAAACCCGGCGTACCTCCATTCAGTCCGGCATCGGATGAGCTTTCGGACATATCGAACCAGCTCACGCCGTCGTTGGAGCCCTGCAGCGTCAGCCGGAAGTTTCGCGCGGCGGATGCCCGCACGGTGACGTAGTGAATCGATTGGCCGATGTTGGGAATTCCACAGCTAGGCGTGGGAGTGCAGGGGAAAGTTGCTACCGGACTGGTCTGCGAAGTGTTGACACCGGCAAAAATCTGCTGGTTCACGGTCTGCGGCGAAGTGTACCCAACGAACTGACCGCTGGCAGGGGCGGAGAACAATCCGCCCAGCAGCAGCGTGGCGAGCATCGTCAGTGCGTAGTTTCGAAAAAGTTTCATCGTGGTTCCCTCTCGTGGTGATATTTCCGTTCCCGTACCGCCAGAGATAATATCACCGGCTCATAGTCAACTGGGTTGAGAGATTGCCTCCAGCGGCACGTGCAGCGTTTTTGCACCGCCGGCGTGTTCCGATTCCAGTTGGACTTCCGCCCAGTCTTGCCCGGGTAGCGTGCGGATGAATTTCGCGGAGTGTGGCTCGAGATCTCCCTCGAGCTCGTGGTCCGCCGTCAGCCGGACGGTTACGGCGTCTCCGCGTTTGAAAGTTTTCTGCATCGTTGGCCCTCTCTAGTGGATCCTTCCCACGGTGCCGCCCAAGTTCAAAATTCCGAAAACGTTCAGCAGCCACAAGACGGTGGCGACGATCACCACCACATTCAGGATCTTCTTGTACGGCTCCGCCATCGGAACGTAGGCGTTCACCAGCCACATCAAAACTCCGATGACCACCAGGACGACGATTATATTTATGATCGGCATTGATCCTTCTTTTCTTGGGCGGTGCACGTCTTCGCAATCGGTCACATCGTCGTGATGTTCTGGTCTTCGTACATCTTCGGGTAATACCAGCCGGCCAGGCGGCCGCCGGAGAGCTGCCCGGCCACCACCACGCTGACGTTGAACACAACGAGCTGAATCAGTTGATTTTCGAAAATGCGGAATCCGCTGGGATGCCGGAACGGGCTGGCCGGCGAACCGAGGCTGGCGGCGATCGCGTCGTAGCCGTCGACGGCCGCCTGGTCGCGCGTGATCTGCCAGGTGACGGCGCCGGAGCCTTCCGTCCACCCGCCGCCGACGAAATTGTTGGCGTACGCCAGGATGATGCCGTTGTGGCCCGGAGGAACCTGAAAGGAAACCACGGCGGCGTTCGCGCCGATCGCCGGCAGCGCCACGTAGTTCACCTGGTCGATCGGCCAGAATTCGCCCGGAGGATAGATCCACGGCGAAAGCTGGTACGTGCCCGTGGACTGCTCGATCACGTCTTGGCCCATCGGAATCGGAACGAGAAGATTGCTGCTCATAGATTGCAGCCGCGCTAGTTCTTCGCGGGATGCCCTCCCTGAATTCCGTAGAGGCCGAACTCGATGTTGTTATTCACGATTTCCAGATTCACGATCGTGATCATCACCTGCGCGTTCGTCGGCTGAAACTGGTAGGGCTCCGCGTAACGCGATGGTCCCCAATCGCCGCCGAGGAAAAGCGGCGAGCTGCCGGTGCCGGCGATGGTGTTGAAGTTCACCGGGCGTTCCGTAAGGCGGATCCGGCGGTTGATGTCGTAGACGTTGACGCGAAAGCCGCCACGGACAACGCTGCTAGCACTGGCGAAAAACGACAGCAGCGTGAAATTGTCGGGCAGCGGCAGTTTGCTACGGCCGGTTTTCGATGGGCCCAGCGGATTGAAGTCGCACGGGATCCAGCTCGGCGTGCCGCCCTTGATGTTGCCGTCGAAGACGCTGCCGTCGCCAACGATGTAAACGTCTTTCTGGTTGTCCGCCGGCGTGTTGCCCGAAACCGCAAAGACGTTTTCAAACGTGGCGATGATGCGCGGCAACATCAGCGGCCGTAGCGGCGGACTTCCGTCCGCCGGGGGCGGCGCACCGTCAAACAGCAAACGGCTGAGGAAAGTGCTCATCGTTTCTCCCGTCAGCTCTGTGGAACAGCCAACAACGCGAAGCCGTGGTAGACCACTTCCACAGTGTTTAGCAGGCCACTCGTGTCGCTGAACTGGTGCGTGTATTGACGCGAAGCCGGCATCACGTACGGAACGGCGATCGGGAAGCTGCCGTTGCCGGCCACGGTGCCCGCCAGGTTGTCCACGTTCACGCCGAGAAACTGCGTGCCGGCGGCAAGCTGCGATCCGGGGAAAACCATCTGCCGCGACGTGCCGGATTCCGTGAGCAAAAGTTTCAGCCGCGGATCCGTGCGCGAAATCGCCAGCCACCACCACTCGAAATCGGCATCCTGCGGAATCGTCAAAAGAGAGGGAGAGAGTTGCGCGTTGGCCAGAACCGCGACGTCCACCACCAGCACGCGGGGAATCTTTACGATCTGCGGCGCCGTAGCACCTGAAGGAGCCATGATGGCCCTCTTTCTACCCGGTTAAACCGGGCGGATTTTTTCAGATTGAAACCGCCGACCGTAGCAGCGGATGGAAACCTCCATTGAAGGAGGCGGGTTTTTGATTTTCCCGGCAGCCTAGACCACGGCCACCAGGGTGATGCCTTCCAGATAGATCCAGGCATTGATCCCGGTCGACGGGATGCCCGTGGCTCCGATCGTGAACGTGGTGTAGAGCGCCGCCGCGGTTTGCGTCGGGTCGCACACCACCTGGAACGGCTGTTGCTGTTCCAGCAGCACGCCGGTGATCGGCGTGATCGGTGGGTATCCCGGAATGTCCGGAACACCATCGGTGATCGGCGCAACGTTTGTGCCCGTGGGCCATCCGTTCGCCGAGCTGACCTGCGCCAATGGCGCGGTCAACGCGGCGATGCCGCTGGCGAACCCTCCGGCGCCCGCGGGCAATTTCTGCCCGTGGCCGATCCAGAACTGCTTGCCCAGCGTGCTGAAGGTGATCAGGTACTGCCCGATCAGAGCGTTCAGGTCTGGGATGGCAATGTCCGGACGTCCCATCAGTGAGATGTTCTTCACCAAAAGTTTCTTGGGGGCATCGAGTGCTCCCGAGGTGAGCAAATTGGTGTGATAGAACGTCTTGATGATCGCTCCCGCCGCGCCCGCTCCGGTGTATTGCTGACCGAAGGGGATGGTGAAGAGCGTTTCCGCGCGCACCGCCGTGGTGATCGCCACGCTGAAGAAATCGTAGAGAGGCTGGACGCGAGCGTCCAGTTGGCCCTGCACGATGTTCTTCAAACGCATGCGGCCATGCGGCCGGCCGATTTCGTGCTCCGACATGGTGCGCAGAGGTACCCGGTTGTAGCGGGTACTTTCCGCGCGTCTTGAAGATGTTGCTTGCATTTGAAATCACCTCCTCGAGGTGAATTATGGAAACCGGAAACTAAAATCTTCCGGTTTCAGCGCGCCCCATCGGGCACGGCTAATTGCCTCAGCCAAACCGGCCGGCTGCGAAGCGCGACGGAGCGCCCTGGCGTCCGCCAGCGGCGCCGCCGTAGCCCTTCATGGTTGCAACGGCGGGCAGCGCGGGCTGCGGATAAGGAGATGCCGCGACACGGCCATACGGATCGGAAACGGTTGGAACCGCGAAGTAGCTGTTCCAATACGCCCCGAGCGTGAAGGCAGGATCGCCGCTCAACCCCTTGATCTGCGTGCCGAGCTGGTCCGAGACCACGCGCGAGACCGTGGCTACAACGCCGCCGATGAAGAGATCCTCGCCCGTGCCTCCGGGAACGAACATCTTCATCAGGAACGCCGTGCCGAGATTCAGCGCGTAGCCCATCCATCCGGAATTCTGCCCCGACAAAACCATCGCCGGCACAGCACGCGCGGCAACAAAGCCCGCGCTGGTCCAGAGGATCTGCGACACCGCTCCGCCGCTGACGCCGAACGGATTCCGGTGCCGGCGGTGGTGGTGCCTCTTTACGTGATACTTTCTGTGTGCCACAAACATCCCCCCATTCTGGGCGTGAGATTTATCCCCGCGCGTGCCCAACGCGTAGTGAGGATTCCAAATTCGTACGGTGCCCATTTCAAAAGCCCCTCATCAGCAAGAGCCCGATGACGGCAACCGCTGCGATCGGCAACCAGGACGACGTCGCCGCGGCCGTTCCCGTCGACGGCAAAACCATCACGCTGCCGGAACTGACGGCCGGCGCGGAGCTCGGCCCGCCCGAGGTGACGGCGGGCGCGTTGGCCATATCCTGGTACAAACTGCTTTTGTACGCGACGACCGCGGTGAGCTCCTTCAGCTCCACGCACGCGGCGTTGCACTGCGACGAATTGTTTTTGATGATCGGCTGCACGGTCGACGTGTAGTCCGAAAGCAGCGAGTGCAGCGCTGTGACCGCTTGCGCCGGCGTGGCGTGGCCGCCCTGCACCGCCTGGTCGATGATCTGTAAATAATTATTCGCCGCGGGGCCGGAGGCGCAGAGGATACGGTTTTCCTTCGCGACGGCCGCGGCATGGTGAGCGAAAATCGTGGAGAAGAGCGCGGTGATGCCCGCGATCGCGATGGTGATTCCGAACGTTGCGGGCCCCGCGGCAACCAAACCGGTAGTGACGGCTCCCTGCAGTCCCAGCCCCGCTCCCGTGCTGACCAGCGAAAGCACCTGGGCGCCACTGCCGGAAGGAAGTCCGAGGCAGCTTTTCGCCTGGCCGTTGTAATCGTTGAACACGCCGGACTGCGCGGCATTCACGATTCCGTCGTAGACGGCCTGCGTGAATCCGGGCGTGTTACGGACGGTGTTCTTCGGCATCGCAGCCTGCGCCGCCTGGTCCGCGGTGATCGCGCCGAGTCCGCCGCCGCGCGGATGGCGAGAGTACGCACCCAGCACCATGTAGCCCCTAAGCATTCGCTGGGAGCTCGATCCGCTTTGTGGAGATGCGAGCATCACGCTTCACTGCCGCCTTCCCTTTCCTTACCAGGCTGCGCCAGAGATTTTTTTCCGCTCTCCGGCGTTGCTTGTACATCCGAACTCTGCGAGCCATCGCGCTCCTAGTCGAACGTCAGCAACCCGCCGACGAGATAGCCCATCTGCTTTTTCGGCGAATAAAGAAATGCCACTTTCGTGCCGTTCGCTGGATTCGTCCGGCCGAAAAGGCGCAGCAGCGTGGCCGTCACGCGGATCCCGATGTATTCCACCGGCTGCAGCACCAGGAACGTTTCGTTGAACTGGCGCGAGAAAATCTGTCCGCTGGCAAAGTGGCGGACGTCCTGGGTGATCTTCGGGGGATCCGCGTCCGTGGGGCTCATCCGGCGATAGCGCGGATCCGAAATCTTCGGCGGCGCGGTGACGCCGCGCGGGAAAACGAACTGCTCGGAACGCTGATTGCCTGCGCTGCGCAGCTCCGCGATCTGCGGATAGACGTCCTGATTCCAGTCGAGCTGCAATCCCTGCACTTTGGTGATCGGCCCGAGGTGCTTGTTGACGGGATCCTGAAAGTAGGCGCTGTCGTCGGAAACGCCCAGGAACATGTTCATCATCATCCCGAGGGGAAAATAGTTGCGCTCGCGGATGGCGTCGATGTGGTACTGCAGCGTGTCCGCCAGATTAATCGGCGCGGCCTTCTGGATTCGCGCGCTGCGGTTCAGTGATTGTGTTGCGGTGGCCATGTTTTATTTAAAACGTCCTTCCCTCGAAAGAAATCTTTCCGCGCCCGCCGGCGTCTTCTGGTCCGACGGCATCCGTCCGCAGCGACGGCAGCGTGTGCGGATTTGGCGCCGAAGCGCCCCTGGCTAGATAGCACCGCTCGCCCTTTTTCTTTTTGTCGCAGCCGGCAACTGCACACTGCGCGCAAAGTTTTTCGCCGGGCTTGCCATCACACCCGCGCCGGCGACGCGTAAAGCATCCACAGCAGTCGCACGCGTCTTGGTTTCTTAGCGCCATCAATTCACGATCCCCGCGCCTTCGACGTGGTAACTGGCCCGGCCGATGATCAGCCGCTTCATCGATCGCGAATACCAGACGTCCGGCTCCGTGCCGCGGTCCTCGCCGAAGCGATGCTCGTACGGCTGATCTTTCCCGCGCGCGCCGTCCGGCACTTCCGGATGCCACTTCACCGCCTGGTAAGCGATGTTGCGAGCTTTGCCCAGGTGCAGGCGATCTTCTGTGCCGTCAGAGAAAACGCGAAGTGAAGGCTCATCCAGATCCTGTCCGTTCCCGGCCAGATAGAGTTGCCGGCCGCCTGCGTCGCTGACCAGACGAACGTCGCCGCCTTCGAAGCTGATGACTTGAACCGGTCCGCCATTTGCGGGTTTCACCTTCAGATCGAGAAATTCGCCGAGATCCGTGTAGTCGCCGCTTTGCATGTGCGGCTCGCTGAGCACCGTATAGTGCGAGCTCTCGGTTTCGTGGAAACGTTCGAATAGATCCTGCGCGCGATCGGCTTCCTCTCCGATCGCAGGAGCTCCGCCGGGATTCGGGAGTCGATTGCGCAGACGTTCGTTCGCAGTCACCTGTTTACGCGCGCGGCGAATGTCGGCCGCGCTCTGGAGCTGCGCCTTGCCGAGGCCCAGCCGGCCAAATGCCAGGCGTTCGTGGACGCTGAGCGAATCGTAAGGATTATTCAGCCGTGCGGCGCGGATCCGCGTGGCGCGTTCCCTGGTTGCTTTCTTCCCGGGCAATGGATTAGCCCCCATCAGCAGGAGCTCCGCGGGATTCTTCTGGCGCGTGGTGCACGTGTTTGGGTTTTCGTTTTTTGGGTGAAGCACTGCGACCACCACGCCAGATCCCGTTTCGCGGCGCCCCGGAGGAAACGCCACGCGCACACGATGCTCGCGCGCCTTCACCGTGCGCACCTTCCAGCCCGGTGGGACGCGCTGAACGTCCTGATGTGTGTAACTGCCCGGCACTAGCTCTCCAGTTTCGCCAGGCGCTTCCGCATCGACGGAAGAAACGCCTTCGGCGTCTTCGGATTCTTCAAAGCCTTGCGCAGCCCTTTGATCTGCTGCGCTTTGGAAAACTTGCGCGCCATCTACTTCGCGCCCGTGTTGTGCGTCACCAGCGGATTCGCTGGCGCCGCGGCCGCGGGCTTCGCTTCCGTCGACGCCGCAGGAGCTTCACGCTTCGCGCCGGCCGCGTTCGATCCCAGGTCGCCGTGCTCGCCGGTTTCGCCGACGTCGCCGCAATCGGCGTGATGGACTTGCTTCGTTTCGTTGGTCATAATTCACACTCCAGGAGGCCAACATGGCCGAAAAATATTCGCAACGCGGGTGGTATTACGTTTTGTTTTTCGTTTTGGGAGCGCTGGTTGGCGTGGGCGCAACGGCCCTCATCGTCATTCCGCAAACGAATGCGATCAAGCACGATTTCGATACTGTCATGGAGCTGAACACCAAACTTCAGGACGCGCTGAAAAGAAGCAACGAAACGATGGGCAAACTGCTCGTGCGCGTGAAGGATGACGAGTCTGCGATGGACGACATCAACAAAGCCATGGACCAGAGCAACCGTACGCTCGCTCTTCCAAATCCTGTCCAGCGACAGAACTGGTAGCCTCATAGCTTTTTCACCAGGTTCGGGAGCACCGCGACCCCGAGAAGTACAGCCGCAACCCCGATCCAATTCTGCGTAAACCACGAAGTCAGCGTGCTTGTTGCTCCCGGTAGCGACGTCGCCGAAACCGTTTGCCCCACCAACGCCCCGGCCTGCTGCTGCATCTGCGCAGCCTGCGCGCGAAGTTGCGCGGCCTGCGCAGATTGTGCCGGTGGCAAAGAATTCGCTTGGGCAATCAGCCCGGCCGCCTGATTCAAAAGTGTGTTCGCTGTGGACTGAGCGCCAGTGATGGCCGATGTTTGGACCTGTGCCTTCGCCTTTAATCCCGCCTGATAATTTTGTCCCCAGGTGTAAATTCCGTAGAGCGTTGCAAAAAGCGCCACGAGGCCGGCCGCTACGGCCACCACCACCACAACCGGAATCACGCCGAGCGTCCCGGAAAGAGATCCGCCGCCGGGAATCGATGCCATTGGCAGTGGAGAAGGCGCGGATCCGAAGGCCTGCGTGTAATAACCCGCCCACTGAACAACCAGGCCGTTGAACTGCGTCACGTGGGCGACAACATCGGGATCGTTGGGCGCCTGCTGCGCGAGGGCGTTGAGCTGCTGCTGCACCATTGTGAACAGGCCGTTCAGCGCGGTCCAACTCTGCTCTTGCGTCAGATCGTACGCGCCCCACGAGATGGAGATCGTGGTTGGGATCGCCGCCTGCGGATAGTTCGCTGCAGAAGCGGCTCCGCCTGGTCCACCGGTAAGGCCGGACAGGATTTGATTCGCGGCCGCGGCGAATTCCGGTGTGCCGGCACCGAAGTGGTCGTAGAGATACTGGAGCTGCGTATCCGTGACGTTCGCGTCGGTCAGCGTCGTGATGGTGGAAATGTCGTACCCGTCCGAGATCATCTGCAGCGCGAGCGCGTCCGGAGCTCCGCCCATTCGGCCCAGCGTGTACGCGCGGCGCACGCCGATCTTGTTCGCTTCGAACGTGGGCGCGATCGCGTAACTCACTTTTTGCCTCCCCCGCCCATGGAGGCAAAAAGAACCAACGCGCCGATGCCGAAAGCAAGCACCATGGCATTCGGCATACCAGGCATGAGAGTGCTCTGGCCGAACCACGAAGGCGCCGTGGGATATGCGTTATAAACGCCGGGCATCGCCGCGGTCATTGGCGTCGCTTTTGCCGGCGCCGGTTTAAAGAAATTCGAAATGCTCGTCAGCAGCGACGTTCCGGCAGCAACCGTCGCCTGCGTTTGTGCCGCCGAAGGTGGCTGCGAATAAACTCCCTGCGAGCTGATGGAAATCGGAGTAATCGTGGGCGCGACGAGTCCGCCGGTGATCGGAGCATTTTGCGTGCTGATGTCGATCGGCGCGGTGAGGATTGCGGGGATCATCGAAGGTGGCGGAGTCAGGTCGCCGGTAATGTCGATCGAGGTGGTGTCGATCGGAGGAAAGTCTAGGCCGGAGCCATCGTCGCCCAAAACAAATCGCCCCATCGTGCCGCTGGAAATAATCCAGGGATCGCCGCTGATGGTGCGCCGGCCGATCGCGTTCAGCGCCGGCGAAACAAAACTCGGCGTGTAGCCGTACATCGTGCCGGCGGGCAAACGCCGCAGCGGCACGTGATCGTCGCCAACAGTTTTTCCGCTGAGCACGACCACCGGCGTGGGGCGATATGTGAAGCTCACCGCTTTCTCCCCGTCGACGAGCTGCCGCCGCCTTCCAGAAATGCGAAACCCAAAATCACCGCGCCGGCCAGTAGCGCATTCGGCACGGACCAGGTGCCGATCGCCGTGCTGCCGCTCAGCCACGCGGCAACGGAATCCATGAAGCCCGTGGGCGCCGGTGCAGCCGCAGCGGCCGGCGCAATATTCGGGCTCGCCGTTCCACCTCCACTGGTGACAAGCGGCGGAGTCGGTTGTGCCGGCGGAATCGTCACCACGGGAGTCGGCGAACTCTGCTGGCTTACCGGAGCCGGCGCGGGGACAGGGGGAAGCGGAAACGGTTGCGCGACAACGATGGGACCTGGCGCGACGGGCATCGGTGAAGGCGCCGGCAAAAGCGGCGGACGATAAATGATCGGATCCCCGCCCCAATATGTTCGCGATGGAAGGAATTCCGCGGTAGAGACGGCCACGCCAAGCGTCACCGGATTACTGGCGCCGCGCGGGGCCGGTTCGGCCGGTGCGCGGAATCCGTCGTAGTCTGCACCAGCGACGCCGGACATGGTTCGCACGCCGACTTCATTTTTTGTCGGGAAAAGCACGCGGCCCATCAGTAGCGGCCCCGTCTGGAGGAGAGCGCGTAGGCCAACGCCAATCCACCAACGATCGCCAGCAGCATCGTGGGACTGGCCGAAAGCGCGGCCGTGGGCGTGCCGTACCCCGCGGGAAGAACTGTGCCGGCGGGGGTGAAAGCCGAATACGGCGAGGATCCGGTGGGGTAGTTGAACGGAATCGTGGGCTGGCCCTTGGTGGCGCTGACGATCTGCGCGATGCCGGATTCCACGCTTGCGGCAGCCTGCGCGTCGGTCGAGAACGCGGTGTCGTCACCTAGCATCGCGTAGCCGTTCAGGCGCGAGACACTTTTCCCGCCGCAATTTCCTGCCGCGCATTGGCAGCATCCGCCGGCCAGATCGGAATACGTTTTCGATTCCAGGCTCCAGACGCGCTTGCGGAAATATCTGGGCGGAGGAACTCCGTACGCGCTGCCCGGGCGCGCCACATCCATCGCGACGAATTGCCCGGGAGCAATTTCGGCTTCTGGATACACGTGGGAAAATTCGCGCGGTGAGGAAGGATCCGCGGCGATGGTAACGATGCGGCACGGAATTCCGATCGTGCCGCAGAGCGCGGAAATTAAAATCGTGGCGTCGTCGCAATCGCCGGCAAAGGTTTGCAGCAGTAGCCGCACGGGCCGCACGGTTTCCTTGGGGCCAAAGGGGCCGACGGGATCTTCGACGTACAGCCAGCGATTCGCGACCGCGGCGTAAATGGCTTGCGCTTTCTGGTCGCGGCTGAAGCTGTCGGTGACGCCGCGGACGAACTGAATCGCCGCGCCGTTCACTACGGGATCTTTCACGGCGTCGTCGACGATCTGGCGCATCACGCCGATCGTCTGAGCAACTCCCGCATCGCCGCTGAGCAGCGGCGTTCCCATCGTCCCCTGAAAACTTCTGAGGTCTGGTAGCAAATTTTCTCCGGGACTTCGCCCGCCGCGGTCCTCCCGCCGATCTCTCGGCAGTTTTACGCTCACAGCGGGCACACTTAGCGCACGGGCGGAGTGTGGGAGTTGAGTGAATCTTTGTAAAGGGGGTTGATAGGCTACGCGTATTCTATGGACTAGTACCCATAGGCTAGACCTATATGTGCTTGACTACCTAGCCTTTTACCCGTATAACGAGCCCTAGATGCACGATTGAGAGCCATTCCTCCCGGCATTCAACGGCAGAAAGTGTTTTTGGAGTGCGCATGGGAGTCAAGCCCCTCGAGGGACAAGTAATCCGCGAAACGAAAACCACCAGCATCGAGCCCGCCGAAGAAAGATCTGGAAGAAAGCATCCGCCGATGTGGGACTTCATCGAGTCCCTTACCCCCGAGCAGTGGAACACAAAGGAATACGAGATCATCCTTTACCGCGGCACCAACACCAGTCGCGGCGAATACTGCGCAAAATATTTCGAGCCGGTCGACCACGAGCGGATCAAAAAAGATTTTGGCGGTGGGCCATATAACCTACTGATGAAGGTCCCACCTGGCCGGCAGCTCCGCTACAACATGGACATCACGATCGCTGGGCCGCCGAAGGAAAATGCGCAGATCGCCACCCCGGCGGCGAACGACGCGATGGGACAGATCATCGTGATGTTCCGAGAGGAGCTCCGCTCCCTGCGTGAGGAACTGAAAGCAGCGCGCGGCGGAGACTTCGCGATGAAGGCGGCAGAACAGGCCACCACACTCAGCGGCCAGGTATTCAGTAGTTCGCTGGCCGCCGCGCAGAGTACGCTTTCGAGAATTTCCAATGGCGGCACGGACCACGCACCGAATCCGATGAGCGATCCGATGCAGATGATGCAATTCCTCGCGCAGGTCAAAACGCTTTTTGCGCCAAGCTCCACGAATTCCCTGCAGGAAACACTCGCGACGCTGAAGCTCTTCAAGGAAAGCGGACTGATTGGCCCGGCCGGTGGAGGCGGTGGAGAGAAGTTAACAGACAAATTGGTGATGGGACTGGTGAACCAGCTCCCCACGCTGACGCAGCATTTCTCCGGCATCATGGACGGCTACCGCCGCGCGGAAGAAGCAAAGCTCAACGCCGCGGCGATCGCGCGCGGGATGCAGCCGCCGATTAATGTGACGCCAGTGCACCAGCCGGCCGCGCCCCAGCCACCCAACGTGATCACGATGCCATCACCGCAACCGGAAGCTACAGCTCCGCCGGCGAACGGCCAGCCGTCTCCGGATCAGCTCGCCCAGGCGGAACAGATGATGCAGTACATCGAGCAAAAAATCGTGGAGATCCTTTCGAACCAAACGCTGACGCCAGAGGAAGCCGCGGCGCAAGCGTTAACGTTCATCGACGTGACGGATCCGGTGAGCCAGCATCCGAACGGCAGAAACCTGATCGACGAAATTCTCCAACACGGAAAGATGGGGCTGGATTATATTTTCAGCAGCCGCGAGATCCTGAAGCGCGTTCCCCAGGACGGTCGCCTAGAGGCCTTTAAGCAAGCATTCCTGGACGGAGCTCGCCCCGTCACCGCGCCGGCAGATCTGAAGCCGGACCCGAACACGCCGCCGGCGTAGCGTCATAGACGCTTTTCAGTTGCCTGTTAGCGCACAATCCACAGGTATTTTCGAAAAATGCGTTGCCGCCCTTGACAAGAATTTCCGCGACGCGTATTTTCCGAATCGTTCCTCTCTCTAGTCCGCAGAAAAAAAGTCGGGGCCGGGTTGGACTTGGCAGCCCAGCCTGGCCTCTTCACTTTTCGCGACTCGCTCAGAGACGAGCTGCCAAAACCATGTCAACCGTCCCTTTTAATCGCCAGCGTCACGCACCGCTCCCATCCGACATCGCGCAAAAACTTCCGTCCAACCTGGACGCCGAGCGAAGCATTCTCGGCGCCATCCTCATGGACAACAAGGCGCTGCTGAAAGTCTTCGACGAAATAAACACTGGGGATTTCTTTCTGGCGCAGAACCAGGCGATCTATCGGACGATGCTCGAGCTCCACGAAGACGGCCGACCGATCGACCTGGTGACGCTCACGGAAGAGCTGAAGAGTTCCGCGCAGTTGGAATCAGCCGGCGGCGCCGAGTACGTGGCATCGCTGGCCGACGGACTTCCTCGCGTTATGAACGCCGAGCACTACGCAAAGATCGTCAAAGAAAAATCCCGCCTCCGATCCCTGATTCACCTCACGCATAAAATCCAGTCGCAGGCCTTCTCCGGCGTGGAGGATACGGATTCCCTTCTCCAGACGGCGGAGTCTTCTTTCAAGAGCATGGTGCAGATCTCCGACGAAAACCCCGCCGTCGTCGTCGGCTTCCGGTCGCTGCTCTCGCGCGAGTGTGCTCCGATCGAATACGCGATCGATCCCCTTCTCTCTCGCCGCGGCACCGGTGAGGTCTACGGATGGCGCGGCACGGGGAAAAGTTTTTTTTGCACGAAGATGGCGCGCGACATCGCGATCGGCGAGCAATCCCTCTGGGGCGGACACAAGGGCGGCGGTGGGCACTGGGCGATTTCGCGGCCGTTCCGCCAGCTCTACGTCTACGGCGAAATGGACGAATCGGAGATCCAGGAGCGAATGCGCCAGATCGCCCGCATGGACGAATCGAAAATCCCCACCGATGAACAGTTCGGCACAATTTCGATGGACTACCAGAAGTCCTGGCGGCCGAAGATCTCCACGGCGCGCGATCGGAAATTTATCGAGGACCGCCTTTTCGGCGGTGGCTACGAAGGTCTGTGGCTCGACAATCTCTCGACACTCTGGCCGGCTTCCCAGGAAGCGCAGAGCGACCGCGACGCCATACTGGCCGAATGGTTCACAGACCTAAACCAGCGCGGGATTTGGGTTGTGTTTTTACACCACGCGGGAAAGAGCGGCGAGCAACGCGGCGGATCCGAGAAGGAAGACATGCTCAGCTTCGTGATCAAGCTGCGCCGGCCGGCGAACTACAGGCCCGAAGAGCAGCTCCGCATCGAAGTCCACATCGAGAAAAACCGTCACAAGTGCTTGCTGCCGAGGACGCTGATGCCGTTTGAAATCCAGCTCACAAAAGATTCCCTGGGAAAACACGAGTGGGTGACGCGGCCGGCGCTGCACGCGCAACGGATCGCGGCGTTCGAAATGTTCAAAAACAAAATGCCCACCATGCTGGTCGGCCAGGAAGTCGGCGTTTCCCGCGCGACTGCCTACCGGTGGTTCAAAGAGTTCAGCGAAGACCAGCGTCCAGAGTTCCACCTCCAGCCCGACGAGTAACTTCCTCCCCCTCCCCTGAAAAACTGCGGGACAGATTCACGTAATTCGTGAGACTCCCTAACTTCAAATAATCCAAACCTCTGCAGGTTAACAGTCTCACGGTCGATTTTCGTGAGACTGGCAATATCTACATACAAATCAAACCATTACGGACGATTTTCGTCACAGAGTCTCACAAACCCCACCCCCATCGTAAGACAGTTGATTAAGACTCACTCACATCACGTACCTGGTACACCCACCCCGTGAGACTAACAGAAAGATAACTACTTTCTTTCTTTATACATGACGGATTTAGAGAGATTTTTCGTGAGACTTTTGTCTGTGTAAGTGTTTTGTTTTCAGTGTTGGTATGATGAAGTGCGAGACTAGATCGTGAGACACCGTGAGACAGCCTGTATCCATGCGGGATTTGCGCAATTCGCCAACAAAAAAAGTGTCTCAGGTACTGAATTCCCATTGACAGGGCATGTACACACTTGTAGTGTGATGTACGTGAGCGCGAATACCAAGAGGAAGAACGCAGCAACCGAAAGCACGATGGTCGCGGTGGTTCACGTGCCACTAAATGCGGCTCAGAAAGAAAAGCTCGCGGAAATGGCTGCGGCCGATCGTCGCCGCTTCACCGAATTTATGCGCATCCTGGTCGAGGACGAATGGGACCGCCGGCAGAAAGTTGTTGCCGGAGATGGGGCGCAAGCATGAAGTGTCTTTGTGTTAACATAATTTATAGCTTATGGGACGCACGGGAACGCCGCGCGCGTTCCCGTACATCGACTCAGCGCTTTCCTGCCAACACTTTAGCTTCTTGGTTGATCCACTCCGGCGTGATCGCCTTGCTTGGCGATAATCTACGTCTTTTCACGACGTGTAATACCTTCGGCTTCTCCGGCGCGTCCGCGATCAACATTGCCGCCGCCAGATCCTCCGCGCGCGCCTCCACCATTTCATTCAGCAACTGCATTAGCACCTTCCTGAAATTTGCGACCTGGTTCAATCGCGCCAGGCGCAAGTCTGCCAATTCGCTTTTGTTTAGCGAACGCAGGTACTCCACAAATCTCCTTTCTCTTTCGTCAGCAGTCTTCGGCAGGGACATTGGGCCTCTCCTGGGGTCGGCGCGGATGGGAATGGGACGGTGGGAGTGTAGCAGGTAGGGCATTTGGACTACTAGGTAACAGGTATGGGCCACGGACTCCTTCGACTCCCCGCACGGAGGAAGACATGGGACTGGAACGAACAATGGTGAGTTCGAAGTTGTCACCAGAGAATGTGGAGTTTTTGAGCGACATGGAACGCAGCCTCAAACCGTACAGCGTCTCGCAGAGTTCGTTGCTGGATTTGTGTATTCGCATCGTTCGGCAGCTTCATCGTCAGGGCAAGGTAAACCTGCAGCCGGCCGCATTGCAAGAGTTGCTGGGTACTGAAGGTAGACCCGGTACAACGGAAAGGCGGAAGCCATGAGCCGGGCGACGCGAACGCTGAGCGGGCACCAAATTCTTCGGCTGGAAGTGTTCCGCCGGGCCCGGCGGATGGACGTCGTGCAGCTCAAGATGGCGATGAACGACGCTCCCTTCACCTGGCCGACGCTGCTGCGAGCGATGTGCGGCAAGCCGATCGAGGAAGCGAACTATCACTTCATCGTGAACTGGCTCGATCGGTATGCCGCAGTGAAAGCGGTGCCCGATGGCAAAGCGGCCGCGGCCGGCGAAGACAACGCAGATGAAGCTGTTCCCTATTCCCGGTGACGAGGAGATATGGACGAAACCCTTCACGATCGAACTTCTCGGCGGCCAGCAGCTCCGGCTGAATCTGGAGACTGTGCGCCGGCTGCAGCGCCTCGAATGGCCGGCGAACTCATCACCGTCTGCGGATGGTGCACCGAAGTCAACGTCCTGAAAGTTCAGCGCCGGCACACGGACGTCCTGGTGATCGTGGTGAACAAGATTCATCCGCCAAACCTTTTAGTCCTGAAAAACGGCGTGCCGATGCAGATCTCGCACGGCATCTGCGAACCGTGCCGCGACAAACATTTTCCGGAGACAGTGAAACGAAAGGAAACCCAGCCATGAACAAACAACTGACCATGAACAAAACCACGTTTTACGGATCGATTGCGCTCGGCGTGATCCTTGCCCTATCGATTGGCCTGACCGCCGGCGCCGGCTTCACGATGAGCCAGGCGAACGCCGCGGTCGACGCCATCCACACCCGCGATGCCGCGGACTATGCGGAACTGAAAAAGAATTTCGATGGCGCGATGGCGCTAAACAGCCGGCTGCAGGAAACCCTCGGGAAAATGAATGCCACCGCCGGCAGCCTGCTTTCCCGCGTCGGCCAGGACGAATCCGTGCTGAAAGAGTACACGGACGACGCGCAGGCCTCCGCCGGCGACTCCACGGTGATTTACGAACGCTCGCCGCAGCTCACCATCCGTTTCACCGGGATCCGCGGGCTACCGATACTTCCCCTCCCCGGCAACGGCCAGGAGCTCCCGCGCGTGCTCATCCCTGGTCATGTAAAACCGATGATCCTCGCTCCAGACGGTGACGCGCGCCAGGCGGTGTTCTTCTACGTCGACAAGCGCAACCGGATGCACGGCCCCTATGCTCCCGAAGTGGTGAAGCCGTGAAACCAGAAACGAAACTCGCAGTCCGCCGATGGGTGATCCGCAAGCTGCGGCTGTTCTTCGATTTCCTTGACGATCGCCTGCACGCCGCGGAAGTGAGGTTGCGCGATGAATTATCCCTACCTGTTCACGTGGAACCGTCCAGGCCTTCCAGGACGGAAAGGCCAGCCGTGCCGGGTGTTGGTTCGATCGAAGAGGATGAACTCCTGCGCGATCGAGTTCGAGGACGGCTTTCGAGCGGTGACGAGCCGCTTCGCGCTGCGCAAGGCGAAACCTTCACCCAATGGGAAGCTCGCCGCAGCGGGATAGCTCCCGTCAGCAAGAAATCTTCCCGCCGGCGCGGCATACCGGCGCGCGCGTTCGATCTGAAATTCGCTTCCAGGTGAAGAGAGGGACGCCATGATCACTACCCTGATTCTATTCGCGCAGCTCTCGCTGAACTTGAAAGTGAAGCCGGAGCCAGTGGTGCGGCCGGCCTATAAATCACAAAAGATACTGATGCTGGTCCAGGCCGGCGCCGCAACATTCGACGGGATCACTACGCGACGCAACGTAGAGAACGGCTACCACGAGGGCGATCCATTGACGCGGCCGCTGATTGGAACCTATCCCACGTACGGCCGTATGGCAGCGTTTGGAGCGCTAGAAGTGGCAGGTACCTACTGGCTGGCGAAACGCTATCCCCGTTGCAAGTGGATCCAGATAGCCGCGATCGTGGCCCATACCGAAGGCGGAGCGTGGAATCTGCACGTCCGCGGAAACTCCGGGAGGTTCTCCACGCGATGAGGCACTGGCCGTGGCAGCACAGATGGAAGCCGATCGCCGCGGAGCGGACGATCACCTGTTATACGGGCGACCATGAAGGATTGGAAAAAGGTATCGGTTGTCACGAAACGATTGTGTTGCTTCGATGCGAATGCACAAAGGTGAAAACGAGGCGTCTGCAGGGCCATTGGACGAAGGAACTACTGGAAGAGGCGTTCAAGTGAACATCCCGCTCGGATTCGAAGTCGGCACGGGCGCGCGGGTGAGCATCCCGCTCGGGCACACCATTGTTCTCGGGCAGACGCAGCTCTCCGGGAAAACCACCACGCTGCAGGCCATGACGGAACGCAGCGGCGTCTGCGCGATCGCGTTCATCACCAAGCGCGGCGAAAAATCCTTCCGCGGCGCGCGGGAGATCCAGCCGTACTTCACCGAAACCAGCGTGATGCAGCCCTATTGGAAGTATGTGCTCTCCCTCCTCGAGAGCACGCAGGAAGTAAAGCTCGGCTTCCGCGAGCGCGGCTGGATCATGGATCTCTGCCGCGAAAGCGAAGTCTCCAGCAAGTCCGAAGATAAAAAGGGCAACAAAACCACGCAGCGCCACCAATGGAAAAAGCCCAAGACGCTCCGCGATGTCCTGGACAACGCGCAGGTCGGCCTCGATCACACCAAGGGAATGAGCCGTATGATCTGCCTGCAGCTCGTCGAATACCTCCAGATGGCGGTCCCGGAAATCGAGGACGCGAAGCTCTCCTCCACGATCCACCTGCAGCCCGGCATCAACGTGATGGATCTTTCGAAGCTCTCCATGAACGTCCAGTCTCTGGTGCTGCGCTCTGTAGTGGAGTGGGTGTACACCACGCGCCGGCGCACCGTGGTGATCATTCCGGAGGCGTGGAAGTTTCTCCCCGAGGGCCGCTCCACGCCCGTCAGCTTTCCCGTCGAGGAGCTCATCCGCCAGGGCGCGGCGCTGCAGAATTTCGTCTGGATCGACCTGCAGGATCTCCGCGGAATTAAAAAGCTGCTGCTGCGTTCGATTCAGGTGTGGCTCTTCGGCGTGCAGCGCGAAAAAAACGAAGTGGCCAACACGCTGAAGAGCATGCCCACGCCGGAGCACAAACCCTCCGCCAGCGAAATGATGC
>Ga0210406_10001430_pt1 | contig 29107 bp, 29 predicted proteins | sample IncBWC30MmetaG_FD_155454 | JGI IMG/M metagenome (GOLD analysis project Ga0210406, IMG submission 155454) | Forest soil microbial communities from Barre Woods Harvard Forest LTER site, Petersham, Massachusetts, United States - Inc-BW-C-30-M | ecosystem: Environmental > Terrestrial > Soil >... | reverse complement strand
CGGTTCGCGCACGGGCGCTGCTCGACGGCCGGCTTGCGCCGTCGATCGACGACGTGCTCGATCTTGCGGAACCGATCTTGAAGCACCGCATGGCGCTGACGTTCGCCGCGCGCGCCGAGGGGCGCACCATTCCGGACGTGATCCGGCAATTGAAGACGCGGATGACTTGATGGCCGCACCGAACAGCCAGCAAGCCAGGGAGATCATTGCAATCCGACGTGCCGATGGCGAGAGCCGAACGCTCGCCGCATCGCTGCCGCGTCTGGTGTTGGAGGCCCGCCGCATCGCCGCCAATGTGATTCACGGCCTGCATGGACGGCGGCGCGCCGGCGCGGGCGAAAGCTTCTGGCAATACCGCCGCTTTGTCTCCGGCGAGCCGTCGCAACGCGTCGATTGGCGCCGTTCGGCCCGCGATGATCATCTTTATGTGCGCGAGCAGGAATGGGAAGCGGCGCACACCATCTGGCTCTGGCCGGACCGCTCGCCTTCGATGGCCTTCGCCTCGAAGGACGCGCGCGACAGCAAGCTGGAACGCTCGCTGATCGTGGCATTCGCGCTGGCCGAGCTGCTGGTCGCAGGCGGCGAGCGGGTCGGTATTCCCGGCCTGATGAGCCCGACCGCGAGCCGCAGCGTGATCGACAAGATTGCGCAGGCGATGCTGCATGACGATGCGGAACGGGCGAGCCTGCCGCCGTCCTTCGTGCCGTCAGCGCTCGCCGAGATCGTCGTGCTGTCGGATTTCTGGTCGCCAATCGCCGATATCACCACCATGCTGGCCGGGCTGTCGTCCTCCGGCGCGCATGGCACGCTGGTGCAGATCGTCGATCCCGCCGAAGAGACGTTCCCTTATGCCGGCCGCATCGAATTCGTCGAGCCGGAGGGTTTCGGCGTCATCACCGCGGGCCGCGCCGAACGATGGGCCGAGGACTACGTGGCGCGCGTGGCGCTGCATCGCGACCAGATTCGCGCCGAGACCAACCGGCTCGACTGGCTGTTCACGACCCACACCACCAGCCGCTCGGCCGCTGAACTGCTGCTGTTCCTGCACGGCGGCATGATGGTGAACAAGGGCGGTTGGCACAGCAATTTCAAAGTGGGGCGCAGCGCATGATCGCAGGCCTGCCCCTCTCCTTCGCCGAACCTTTGATGCTGATCGGCCTCGTCACCCTGCCGTTCCTGTGGTGGCTGCTGCGGGTGATGCCGCCGCGACCGCGCCGCATCGAATTTCCGCCGACCCGGCTGTTGTTCGACATCGCGCCAAAGGAAGAAACCCCATCCCGCACGCCGTGGTGGCTGACGCTGTTGCGGCTGCTCGCCGCAGCACTCGTGATCCTGGCCGCGGCGGGGCCGATCTGGAATCCGCAGACCGGGGTTGCCGGCAGCAAGGCACCGCTGATGCTCCTGCTCGACGACGGCTGGAGCGCGGCGTCGACTTGGGACACGCGCGTGAAGGCCGCCGATGAATTGATCGCCAATGCCGACAACGACCGGCGCGGCATCGCACTGGTTCCATTCTCGGAGCCCGCGCGCGACATTACGATCATGCCGGCCAGCGCCGCGCGCGTCGCTTTGCGGCAGCTTGTGCCTAAGCCTTATGCAGTCGACCGGGTCGATGTCCTTCCAGCGGTGGAGCGGTTCCTTAAAGGTACCAGCGATGCGGAGGTTGCCTGGCTGTCCGACGGCGTCGATACCGGACGCGGCGCGGAATTTGTCGAGGGGCTCGGCAAGATCCTCGACAAGATCCCGGGCGACCGCACGCTGACGATCTTCGAGGGCGGCGCGCCCTCGCCAATGGCACTGGCTGCGGCCGAAAACGCAGCCGCCAAGATGACGGTCAAGGTGCTGCGCGCTGGCAGCGGCATCGCGACGGGCATTGTCCACGCGCTCGACGCCAAGGGCTCGCCGATCGGTGAGGCTCGTTATAATTTCGCGCCGCAAGGCCTTGAGGCGGAAGCATCATTCGATCTTCCGGTGGAGCTGCGCAACGATATCGCGCGGCTTGAGATTTCGGGTGAACGGTCGGCGGGCGCGGTTCAGCTTCTGGACAAGCGATGGCGCCGCCGGGCGATTGGGATTGTCAGCGGCGCGACCAGCGAGACCGCCCAGCCATTGCTGGCGTCGGTGTTCTACCTGACGCGGGCGCTGGCGCCTTTCGCCGATGTCAGGCTGGGCGATCGCGCGGCGCCGCAGCAGGCGATCACGCAGTTCCTCGATCAGAAACTGCCCATGATCGTGATGGCCGATGTCGGCACGCTGTCGCCGGAGCTTCGTGATCGCCTGAGTGCGTGGATCGACCAGGGCGGCGTCCTGGTGCGCTTTGCCGGGCCGCGTCTTGCGCAGGGCGACGATGATCTGGTGCCGGTCAAGCTGCGCCGCGGCGGACGCTCGCTCGGCGGCAGCCTCACCTGGGAGAAGCCGCAGCACCTCGCCGCGTTCACGGCCGACGGGCCGTTCGCGGGCCTTGCCGTGCCGAAGGATGTCACGGTCAGCCGGCAGGTGCTGGCCGAACCCGATGCGGTGCTGGCGACCAAGAGCTGGGCGTCGCTCGAAGACGGCACGCCGCTTGTGACCGGCGAGCATCGCGGCAAGGGCGTTGTGAGCCTGTTCCATGTCAGCGCCGACATGCGCTGGTCCGACCTGCCGCTGTCAGGCACGTTTGTCGAAATGCTGCGCCGGATCGTCGATCTGTCCGGCTATACCTCGACGCCTGGCGCGGGCGTTGCCGGCGAAGCGAGCAAGGAGACGGTGGCGCCGTTGCATACGCTCGATGGGTTCGGCACGTTCGGACCGCCGCCCTCGACCGCCAAGCCGCTGCCCGCGGATTATCGCGACCGCGCGACGCCCGATCATCCGCCGGGCTTCTACGGGCCCGCGGACGGGCCGCTCGCGGTGAACACGCTTGCCGCCGCGGACCGCATCGTGCCGCTCGACACGTCGTCGCTCCGTGCAAGGCGGGCGAGCTACACCAATGCCGAGCCGCGCGATCTCAGGGGCATTCTGCTCTCCACGTCGCTTGCGCTGTTCCTGCTCGATGCCATCGTGGTCGCCATGCTCGGCGCGGGCATCGCCGGACTGTTGCGGCGGCGTGCGGCGCCGGCTGCGCTGGTGTTGGCCCTCTTCGCTTTCGCCATGCTGGCGATCCCGACGGCCACCTGGGCCGACGAAGGCGGCGACGATTTTGCGATGAAGGCGGTGTCGCAAACCCGCCTCGCCTATGTCGTCACCGGCAATGCCGACGTGGACAATATCGTGAAGGCGGGCCTGTCCGGGCTGACGCTGTTCCTGGCCCAGCGCACGGCGCTCGAAGCCGGCGACCCCGTCGGCGTCGATCCCGCGCATGACGAGCTCGCATTCTTCCCGCTGATCTATTGGCCCGTCGTGCCCGGCGCGCCGAAGCCGCCACAGGACGCGCTCAACCGGATCGACGCCTATATGAAGCAGGGCGGCACGGTTATTTTCGACACGCGCGATGCGGTCGAGGCGCCGCCGGGCGACAACGGCGCATCGCAGACGCCGGGCATGCAGACCCTGCGCGACATCCTATCCTCGCTCGACGTGCCCGAGCTGGAGCCGGTGCCGCGCGAGCACGTCCTGACCAAGACGTTCTATCTGCTGCGCGACTTTCCGGGGCGCTTCACCACCGGCCAGACCTGGGTCGAAACCCTGCCGCGCGAGGACGAGGACGAAAACGCCTCGCGGCCGGCGCGCGGCGGCGACGGCGTGTCGCCGATCATCATCACCTCGAACGACCTGGCCGGCGCCTGGGCGATCCGTCCCGACGGCCAGCCGATGCTGCCGCTGATCCCGGGCGAGCCTAAGCAGCGCGAATTCGCCTTCCGCGCCGGCGTCAACATCGTGATGTACACGCTGACCGGCAACTACAAAGCCGATCAGGTGCACGCGCCTGCTCTGATCGAACGGCTCGGACAGTGAGGGTCGCGCGATGAATTTCGGCATTGCCTTCACACCGCTCGTGCCCTCGCTCGTGCTCTGGATCGCGGGCGCGGCGATCATCGTGATCGCGGCGCTGCTGCTGTTCGCCCGCGCGCGCGGCGCGGCGGTGCGCGTCACGGCGCTCGCGCTGATCGTGCTGGCGCTCGCCAATCCGTCCTTCACCCGCGAGGACCGCCAGCCGCTGACCTCGGTGGTCGCGGTGGTCGTCGACAAGAGCCCGAGCCAGAATTTCGGCGAGCGCAACAAGGAGACCGCGCAGGCGCAGGAGGCGCTGGTCGATGCCCTGAAGAAGATCAAGGGGCTGGAGGTGCGCGTGGTCGATGCCGGCCAGGCCGACGGCGAAACCGACGGCACGCATCTGTTCGGCGCGCTGACCTCGGCGCTGTCGGACGTGCCGGTCGATCGGGTCGGCGGCGCCTTCCTGATCACCGACGGGCGGGTGCATGATATTCCCGCAAACGCCGCCACAATCGGCTTCCAGGCGCCCGTGCATGCGCTGATCACGGGCCGCAAGGACGAGCGCGACCGCCGGATCGCGATCTCGGCCGCGCCGCGTTTCGGCATTGTCGGGCAGACCCAGACCGTCACTTACCGGCTGGACGATCAGGGCGTCACCGGCGAGCGCGCCAAGGTCACGATCCGCCGCGACGGCGAGGTGATCAGCGAGCGCATGCTGTCGAGCGGCCAGACCTCGAGCGTCGATATCGACATCAAGCATGCCGGGCCCAACATCGTCGAGATCGAGGCCTCGCCGCTGGAGAACGAGCTGACGCCGGTCAATAACCGCGCGGTGGTCGCGATCGACGGCGTGCGCGACAAATTGCGGGTGCTGCTGGTCTCCGGCGAGCCGCATTCCGGCGAGCGCACCTGGCGCAACCTGTTGAAATCCGACCCCAGCGTCGATCTCGTGCATTTCACGATCCTGCGGCCGCCGGAAAAGCAGGACGGCACGCCGATCAACGAGCTGTCGCTGATCGCGTTTCCGACGCGTGAATTGTTCCAGCAGAAGATCAACGAATTCCAGTTGATCATCTTCGACCGCTACGCCCGGCAAGGCGTGCTGCCGATCGCCTATTTCGACAATATCGCGCGCTATGTGCGCGCGGGCGGCGCGGTGCTGGTCTCGGCCGGTCCCGATTACGCCTCGACGACCAGCATCTGGCGCACGCCGCTCGACTCGGTGCTGCCGGCGGAGCCGGTGGGCGTCACCGAGAAGCCGTTCTACGCACATCTCTCCGACGCCGGCAAACGCCACCCGGTCACGCGCGGGCTCGACGGAGCGGAGAGCGAGCCGCCGCATTGGAGCCGTTTCTTCCGCACCGTCGACACGCGCAACGCCATCAGTCCGCCGGTCATGACCGGCGCCGACGGCAAGCCGCTGTTGCTCTTGTCGCGGTTCGGCGAAGGCCGCGTTGCGCTGCTGCTGACCGACCACATCTGGCTCTGGGCGCGCGGCTATGAAGGCGGCGGGCCGCATCTCGACCTGCTGCGGCGCATGTCGCATTGGCTCATGAAGCAGCCCGACCTTGATGAGGAGGCGCTGCGCTTGCAGGTGCAGGGCCATGATCTGATGGTCGTGCGCCAGACCATGGCGGAGAGCGTCACGCCGGTGACGGTGACGTCGCCGTCCGGCGCCACGCGCGAATTGACCCTCACTCCGGGCGAGCCCGGCGAATGGCGGGCCGCGGTCCCCGCCAACGAGCTCGGGCTCTGGCAGGCCAGCGACGGCACGTTGAAGGCCCTGATCAATGTCGGGCCGACCAACCCCAAGGAATTTTCCGAGGTCACCTCGACGACCGACACGCTGAAGCCGCTCGCGCAGGCGACCGGCGGCGACGCCCGCCGCGTGGTCGAAGGCGGAAGCCTTGAACTTCCGCGCATCGTGCCGGTTCGCTCATCCGGCATGTTCCGCGGCGACGGCTGGATGGGCGTGAAGATGCGCGATGCGAGCGTCGTCACCGGCGTCGGCGTGCTGCCGATCTTCGCCGGCCTGATCGGCCTGCTGCTCCTGCTCGGCGCCTTTGCCGCGACCTGGCTGCGCGAGGGCCGCTGACCGCGCAAATCGCGATCAGCGAACCTGCCACTACTCAAGCACCGGCGCCGGAACGATCGAAAACAAACGTCGATTCCACTATTCCGCGTAGCGCTACCGTTGACACCATCAGCGCCCTGCTGCGATGGTGCCGCATTATGTTGGAGTAGCGTTTTGAGTTCATTTTTTTCGCGCTACGCGCAGGTCCGCATGGATATTTTTCACATCGGGGGCGGCGCGCGGGCCGCGATTTTGGCGTTGGCCGTCCTGTTCGCGTTATTTCCGTTCGGCGTTGAACAAGCGGCTGCCCAATCGGCGGCTGTTGCGCCCTTTGGAGTGATGCCGACGGAATTTGTCGATACCGGAAGCCTCGCCGTCACAAGCCTGACCGCATCGGCCGATCCGAGTCATCCGGCTTGCGCACTCTGCGCCGCCGCCGCGATCGGCAATGCGGCCTTGTTCGCGATCCCGACGCTCTTCCTGCTGCCGGAGGCCGTCGATCTGCTCAATCGCAGCACGGGCGCGGAGTTCGTCCGGCTGCGATCGTCTCGCGCGAAGGGGACTTCCTAGAGCGCGCCATTGCGCTCTAGAGCCTTTTCCGTTCCGATTGAATCGGAACGGAGGCTCTAGTCTCTTGTTTTGACGCGTTTTCTTCACGCGAACCGGTACCCACTTCGCTCGAAAACGCTCTAGCTTATTGTGCTCCAATCGGGGCGGATCGCGCCGGAGACGCCCTCGAACGCGCCATCGGCCAATTCGGCGACCAGCAGGCGATTATAATCGACCGGTCCCGGCATAATGGCCCGTCCCTTCGGCACGCGCTTGAAGCCGACACGGCTGTAATAGGAATCGTCGCCGACCAGCAGCACTAGACGATGACCTTTCGCCTTGGCATCGCTCAGCGCACGTTCGAGCAGCGCGCGGCCGACGCCCCGTTTGCGAAACGGCGGCTCGACCGTCAGCGGCCCCAGCAGCAAAGCCCTGGTCTCCCCGATGCAGACCGGCAATTGCCGCACCGAGCCCACCAGAAGTGTGCCGATGCGGGCGGTGTAGGACAGATCGAGCAGATGATCGACATGCTCACGCAGCCGGTAGGCGGTGAGAACGAAGCGGCCCGGTCCGAAGGTGCGCTCATGCAGGCGTTCGATCGCCTGCGTATCATTCGTTGTTTCCGGAAGAATGGTAAGGGACAGGTCGTTCATGGTCTCACGGCGTTTTCAAGCGAGGTGCGCAACCGGTTCGCGTCCTTAAAAACGCGGCATGACAGGAGCGGAAGGCTGGGCTCCAATGCGATCGGAACCGACGCTGTCGCGGGATAGCACTCGGCGCGAGCGCGGTCCATGGCCCGCGTCAGCCAGCATGAGCGCGAGGAGACTGGGATAGATAGGCGAGCAGTTTCATCTCGCGCCGGCCGCGCGTGACGGTGTCCAGCACCAGCCCGGAGGAGATCGACAGGACAGCCACGATCATCAATCCCGTCGACAGCACGGCCGTCGGCAGGCGCGGCACGACGCCCTGCTCCAGATAGGTGATGATGATGGGGATCGCGAGACCGATCGACACCACCGCGAGGAAGAGCCCGATCACCGTGAAAAAGCGCAACGGCTTTTCCGAGCGGTACAGTTTCAGGATGGTGCCGAGAATCCTAAATCCGTCGCGCCATGTGTTGAGCTTGCTGACCGACCCCTCGGGCCGCGCATAATAGGGCGTCTCGATCTCGGCGACCGGCATCGCCAATTCCAGCGCATGCACGGTCAATTCGGTCTCGATCTCGAAGCCGTCCGACAGGACCGGAAAGGATTTGACAAAGCGCCGCGAGAACACCCGATAGCCGGACAGAATGTCCTTGAATGCTTGTCCGAACACCGACGAGAGGAAGCCGGTCAGCATCCGGTTGCCGGTGCGGTGGCCCCGCCGATAGGCGGCCTGAACCTGATCGACACGCAGGCCGACCACCATGTCGAGATGATCGTTCACCAGCTTCTCGATCATGCGCGGCGCGCTCGGCGCGTCATAGGTGGCGTCGCCATCGACCAGCACGTAAACATCGGCATCGACATCGGCGAACATGCGCCGCACCACATGCCCCTTGCCCTGGCGGCATTCGCCGCGCACCTCGGCGCCGGCCTCGCGCGCCACCGCGGCCGTCCGGTCGGACGAATTGTTGTCATAGACGTAGATGGTGGCCGATGGCAGCGCCTTGCGGAAATCCGCGACGACGGTTGCGACCGCGGCCTCTTCGTTGAAGCACGGCAGCAGAACGGCAACCCGCATCGCGGATGGTATCATTGCAAGCACACCTGTCCTTAAAACGCGCGCGGGGCTCGGCAGCCTCGTCGACTCACATGCTTGATATCACGATCGGGCGTTCGCCGCCTGCTCCACCAGCCCATGGTCCACCGCTTCGGCCGGCTGCATCAGCGATGCGAACAGCAACGTCCACAAGGACAGCATGGCGATCGGGATCGTATAATACGGCGTGACGATCGGATGGCTCAGGAAGAACGTCAGGTTGACCAGGAGGTTTGCCGCGACGATCAGCGCGACCTGCCTGATCCCGTCCTCGCGATGAATGAGAAGGATGCGCCCGGTCCAGAACACTGCAAGCAGCAGCAGAACGAACTGCATGTCCGAGAGGTATTGCCAGACGACCTCGAAGGAGAAGCCGGGCGGCGCGACGTCCGGACCACCATAAGTCGTCGCAAGCGGACTGCCGGCATTGATCGCGTTCGCAACCAGCGTCGGCGTCATTCCGACGAGATACGCCGCACCGAAGCCGATGCCTTGCATGAAGCTTCGCATCGTGCGCGATGACAGGAATGCGCCCAACAGGAACAGGACATAGCCGGACGACAGGAACAGGTTCGGCAGCCTGAAATTGACCGACAGTCCCAACAGCAGGCCGAGCACAGTCGCCATCAAGATCTGACGGCGCGCTTGTGTCGCAATCAGCCAGCGGGCGGTCAAATAACCCGCAAGCACGCAAGCCACCATCGTCGGCGCCATGGAGTAGCTCGCCTTCGCCGGATTGATCATCATGTAGAGCGTGAGCGCGCCGAACGCGCCGGCAAGCGCGATCGACGCCGCCGTGCGCGCAGTGAAAATCGCAAGCAGCGCAAATCCGAACAGGATGACGGACGCGGTGACATAAAGCGGAATCACCTGATAGCCCTGCGGAAACAGCGCCAGCACGAGGCCCGTGCCCAGAGGATACTGGATCACGCGCTTGCCCGTCGCCGCCATCGGCGGATGACAAGGCGCCGTCGCCGGATCGTTCCAGGTCGGAAAGGCGATCTCCTTCAGCTTCGAGGCAAGGTAATGATCGTCGTCGCGGGCGATATCAGTATCGAACCCGCCGAGCCCGAACCTCTGGAAGAGATGCGCCTGGCGCAAATAACAGACATCGTCGTATACGCCGCGCGCCTCGCTCCAGCGCGACATCGACCAAACATTGCTGGCGAGCACGAGAAAACAAACCAGGCCGCAAAGGATTCTCAGAGATGCCATGCTGTCCGTCAGGTGAGATTTTTGATGTCCGGTCGCTACTAGCACAATAAACGCCTAGCGCCAGGTCGCGATACGGGCGTGGCCGTCGATGACCTCGCCGATGCGCCGGCGCGTGCCCTCGGTCGTGTCGGGCGGCAGCGAATCCACCTCGAAAAAGCCGCAGGCGATGATCTCACGGTTGGGTTTGGGAAGGCGATCCTGGCTGAACCGCCTGACGACATAGACCGCGACATGATCCCTGCGCGAGACATGGCTGTTCAGGAACAGCCCGTGCAGGTCGGGTTCGTCCAACAGCTCGATGCGGCCCTCCTCGACGAGTTCACGGCGCAGCGCCTCCAGAAAAGTCTCGCCGGTCTCGACCCCTCCGCCGGGCAGGTGCCAGCCTGCGACATAGCTGTGCTTCACCAGGAACACCCTGCTCTGCTGATCCACGACCACGGCGCGAACGCCCAGCGTCATACCACGGGCGAATCGCCAATAAAGGTGGAAAAATCGCCGCAACACCGGCTCAAGGGGCTTTCGCAAGGCAGTTAAACTCATCGTCGCGTCAATTCCATTGCATTGATCCTTGCGCGAGCCGGGCGCGCTTGCCAATAGATGTGGGCATTAGATGTCGGCATTAGATGCCGGAATTCTTGGGAAGAGTATCACGACATGATCGCGCTTTGGCGGCATCGCGCCGACAAACCAGTGGGCTCGGTGTGATGGCGTCCTATACGCTGGCGCATCTGTCCGATCCGCATCTGCCGCCCCTGCCCGCTCCCCGGCTCTCCGAGCTCGCCGGAAAGCGCGCGCTCGGCTATCTGAACTGGACGCGCAACCGGCACAGATATCATCGGCGCGATGTGCTCGATACGCTGGTGTCGGACCTGCAGGCGCAAGTCCCCGATCACATCGCGCTCACCGGCGATCTCGTCAACCTCGCACTCGAGGCCGAGTTTGCGCCGTCGCTGGCATGGCTGCAGAGCGTCGGGCCGCCGGATCGGGTCACGGCCATTCCCGGCAATCACGATGCCTATGTGCGCGCCACCAGATATCGGTTCAAGGAGAGCTGGAATTCCTACCTCAGAGGCGACGAAGCCGCGCAGGTGACGTTCCCGTTCGTGCGGCAGCGTGGGCCGCTCGCGCTGATCGGGCTGTCGACTGCCCTTCCGACGCCGCTTTTGATGGCAACGGGCACGCTTGGGCAGACTCAGATCGAGGGGCTCGAACGCGTGCTGTCGGGGCTGGCCGGCGATGACGCGTTCCGTGTCCTTCTCGTTCATCATCCGCTGCGCTCGCGGTCGCGGATCAAGCGGCTGACCGATGCATCCGCACTGCTCGACGTGTTGAAAGGCCACGGCGTCGATCTGGTGCTGCATGGGCACGATCACATCCATTCGACGATCTGGATCGAGGGGCCGAATCGCAAAATCCCCGTCGTCGGCGTGCCCTCGGCCTCGGCGCGCGCGCACGGCAACTTGCCGGCGGCCGCCTACAATCTCTTTTCCGTCGCGCGCAATGGCAACGCGTGGCGTTGTGATCAGATGGTGCGAGGGATCGACGACAAGCTGCAAGTGCGGGAAATCAGGCGGGTCCGATTGATCTAAAGAGTCCGCATGGCCTCGTACAACGCGAAGCCAAATAGCGCGGCGGCGCCGAGGACGAAGCCGAACGCGAAGATCCAGAACCGGCTGCGGCGCTTCTCCATCGTGTGCGCCTGCGACGCCGCGGGCATGGCGACCAGCGCGCGCTCGCGCTCGACCATGCGGTGCGCAACATAGTTGGTCACCGCCTCCACGATGGCAGCGACATCATGCGACTCGGCGAGCACAATGCGGCCGAACCGCGTGTCCTGCACAAAGCGATAGATGCGCTTGTCGCGCCCCATCAGCACATGGGCCACGACATCGATCCATAATCTTGGCGTTTCGCCCTGGCTGATGCCGCGATCGAACAGATCGATCTGCTCGGGCACCTGCGCAAACAGCGGATCGAGCGCCTCGTTGAGGATTTCGAGCCGCGCAACTTCGGCATCGCGCAGATCAACGACGACCCCGGTGCGATCGGCAGCCTGAATCCGCGCCTGCCGCAGCGCATCGCGCAAGCGGCCCGGACGGCTCCCGGCGGCGGCGCTGCCGCCGCTGTTCGGCGCCTCTGACATATGACGGCCTGTCCTTTCGGTTTGAAAATCCAGGCCAACCTAGCAGCAACCCCACTTTCCGCAAAGACGGAAGAATTCCAATGACTTATTCCGTACACAGATGAAAGACAGGCGGCCCCGCCGGGAATGCCGGATGGGGCCGCCCTCTCCTTGGACGTTTCTTTGACGGGGCGAGAAGACCCGTCAAGCGGTTGCGCGGTTCGGTTCTTCAACGATCGAGAAGCGCACCGCCCCGCGATGGCGATTTTCCTCCGAGACCTCGCGCCAGCAGTCTTCGGCTTCCTTGCGAGTCTTGAACGGGCCTTTGACCTGGGCCGAGCCTTCCACGAGCTTGTGGAAGTTCATCGAGCCGAACTCGCCGCCAATCACCCAGAAATTGCTGCCTTTGGTCATCAGACCCTCCTTTTCTATTCCGCAGCCTGAACCTTGAGGTCCGCATCGTGAGACTTGAACTGCGCGGTCTCGGTGGAGTCGTGAAGCGCGGTCGTCGACGACTGGCCGCCGGTGATCGTGGTCGAGACCAGATCGAAATAGCCGGTGCCCACTTCGCGCTGATGGCGCGTCGCCGAGTAGCCGAACTTCTCGGACGCGAACTCGGCCTGCTGCAGGCGGGAGTAAGCCGCCATGCCCTCGGCCCGGTAGCCGCGCGCCAGCTCGAACATGCCATGATTGAGCGAGTGGAAGCCCGCCAGCGTGACAAACTGGAACTTGTAGCCCATCGCGCCGATCTCGCGCTGGAATTTGGCAATGGTCGCCTTGTCGATGTTGGCTTCCCAATTGAACGAGGGCGAGCAATTATAGGCCAGCATCTTGTTCGGATAGACCTTCCTCACGGCTTCGGCGAACTGACGCGCCTCGTCCAGGTTCGGCGTCGAGGTCTCCCACCACAAGAGGTCGGCATATTTCGCAAAGGCGATGCCGCGCTTGATGCAGTGAGCCAGACCCGTGCCGGGCTTCAGGCGATAGAAGCCTTCGGCCGTGCGCTCGCCGGTGATGAACTCATGATCGCGCTCGTCGACATCGGAGGTGATCAGCTTGGCGCTCTCCGCGTCGGTGCGCGCCAGCACGAAGCTCGGCACGCCGCAGACGTCGGCGGCTAGCCGCGCCGCGATCAGGTTGCGCTCATGCGCCGCGGTCGGGATCAGCACCTTGCCGCCCATATGGCCGCACTTCTTTTCCGATGCGAGCTGGTCCTCGAAATGAACGCCGGCCGCGCCCGCCTCGATATAGGCCTTCATGATCTCGAACGCATTCAAGGGACCGCCGAAGCCCGCTTCCGCGTCGGCGACAATCGGCACGAACCAGTCGATCTTGGCGCCGCCCTCGGAGTGCTCGATCTGGTCGGCACGCTGGAAGGTGCGGTTGATGCGGCGGCAAAGCTCGGGGCCGGCATTGGCCGGATAGAGGCTCTGGTCCGGATACATCGCGCCCGCGGTGTTGGCGTCGGCCGCGACCTGCCAGCCCGAGAGGTAAATCGCCGGCAGGCCTGCGCGCGCCTGCTGCATCGCCTGGTTGCCGGTCACCGCGCCGAGCGAATGGACATAGGGTTCGCTGTTGAGGGCCTTCCACAGCCGATTGGCGCCGTGCTCGGCCAGCGTATAGGCGATCGGCACGGAACCGCGCAGTCGCTCAACTTCGGCGGGGCTATAAGGACGGGTAATGCCGTCGAAACGCCCCGCGGGCGCCGGAACGAGCTCTCCGAAAGTCTTGGCCATCGTTCATCTCCAATCGACATAATTGACAGTGCATCGCGAAATGCGTGGTTGGAGATAAATGCCGATCAACTAAATTAGTACAGTGTCCTTGATCTTTATTCGTGATGTCATGTAACATCTGCACATGTCACAATTGTCGTATTGTAAATTTTGTCATAAATAATAGGTCAGGAAGGCTGCCATGCCGGCCGACTCTGGAAAGAAATTGTTTGTCGGCCCCCGGTTCCGGCGGATTCGCCAGCAATTGGGGCTGTCGCAGACCCAGATCGCCGAGGGGCTCGGCATTTCCCCGAGCTATATCAACCTGATCGAGCGCAATCAGCGCCCGGTGACGGCGCAGATCCTGCTCCGGCTGGCGGAAGCCTATGATCTCGACCTGCGCGATCTTGCGACCGCTGACGAGGACCGTTTCTTCGCCGAGCTGAACGAGATCTTTTCCGACCCGCTGTTCCGTCAGATCGACCTGCCGAAGCAGGAGCTGCGCGACCTCGCCGAGCTCTGCCCCGGCGTCACCCACGCGCTGCAGCGGCTCTATGCCGCCTATACCGAGGCGCGGCGCGGCGAGACGCTGGTCGCGGCCCAGATGGCCGACCGCAACGAGGGCGCGCGCTTCGACGCCAATCCGATCGAGCGCGTGCGCGATCTGATCGAGGCCAACCGCAACTACTTCCCCGAACTGGAAACGGCGGCCGAGAACCTGCGCGACGAGCTGAACGTGTCCGCCGAAGATCTGTTCGCCGCCCTATCGGCGCGGTTGCGCGAAAAACATTCGGTGGTCACCCGCATCATGCCGGTCGATGTGATGCGCGAGACCTTGCGGCGCTTCGACCGGCATCGCCGGCAACTCCTGATCTCCGAGCTCGTCGACGGTCCCGGCCGCATCTTCCAGCTCGCATTTCAGCTCGGCCTGATCGAGGCGGCAAGCCATTTGGAGACCATCGTCGGCCGGGCCGGCCCGCTCGACGACGCGTCGCGTCGGCTCTACCGCATCACGCTTGCGAACTCCTGCGCCGCCGCCGTGATGATGCCGTATGCGGCCTTCCTCGCCGCTGCGGAGGCCTTGAGCTATGACGTGCATGTGCTGGCGCAGCGCTTCAATGCCGGCTTCGAGCAGGTCTGCCACCGCCTTACCACGCTGCAACGGCCGAATGCGCGCGGCATTCCCTTCTTCCTGCTGCGCGTCGACAATGCCGGCAACGTGTCGAAGCGGTTCTCCTCGGGCACCTTCCCGTTCTCCAAATTCGGTGGCACCTGTCCGCTGTGGAACGTGCATTCGACCTTCGACACGCCGGACCGGCTGCTGAAGCAGGTGATCGAACTGCCCGACGGCACGCGCTATTTCTCGATCGCGCAGATGCTGCGGCGGCCCGTGGCGCCGCATCCGCTGGCGCAGCCGCGCTTCGCGATCGGCCTCGGCTGCGAAATCCGCCACGCGGCGAAACTCGTCTACGCCGCTGGCATGGATCTCGACAAGACCGAGGGCACGCCGATCGGCGTCAACTGCCGGCTTTGCGAGCGCGAGAATTGCAGCCAGCGCGCCGAGCCGCCGATCACCCGCACGCTGATCCTCGACGAGAACACCCGCCGGGTGTCGTCCTTCGCATTCTCGAATGCACGGGAGTTTTGATTTCTTCTCCCTCTCCCCGTTCTTACGGGGAGAGGGTCGGGGTGAGGGACTCTCTCCAAGCGCACAGTCCGCCGAGAGTCCCCTCACCCGGATTGCACTTCGTGCAATCCGGCCTCTCCCCGCAAGTGGGGCGAGGCAAGGCAGCGCCCGCGTGGCGACGACTGTTCGTTCTCCCTCTCCCCGTTCTAACGGGGAGAGGGTCAGGGTGAGGGGCCCTCTCCAAGAGCACGGTTCGCGGAAAGTCCGCTCACCCGGATTGCACTTCGTGCAATCCGGCCTCTCCCCGCAGGCGGGGCGAGGCAAGGCAGCGCCCGCGTGGCGACGACTGTTCGTTCTCCCTCTCCCCGTTCTTACGGGGCGAGGGTCGGGGTGAGGGGCTTTCTCCAAAAGCACGGTTCGCGGAAAGTCCCCTCACCCGGATTGCACTTCGTGCAATCCGGCCTCTCCCCGCAAGCGGGGCGAGGCAAGGCAGCGCGCCCGCGCGGCACAAAAAACCGACTCACGCCAGCGTATGGACGATCACCGGACCGGCCATTGCCGTTGCCGACCCTGCCAGCAGCGGCGCGAGCTCCTTCTCGATCCAGGCGATCGCACGCCTGTTGGCTTCCTCCGCCTGTTCATATTTGTTGAAGATGCTGATCGCCGTCACCGTGTCGTCGGGCGCATAGACCACGTAATAGGCCCTGAAGCCGTCGACGTCGCTGATGATCGGGATGGCGCCTTCCTTGATCCGACGCGCCAGTTCTTCGGCCGTTCCGGTCTTTGCCTTGGCCTGACGGATGGCGGCATACATGAGATCCTCCTTCCGGCTACAGATGATAGGGGCGCGTGCCCCGCGCATCGATCGTACGCCATGTCGTAAGACTGATCCACGCCGCCGAAACGCTCTAATCCGCCATTGCAAAGGCCTTGCACCAGCCGTCCTTGCTGACCTCGCCCTCGACGACCTTGCAGGACGACGGCGCCTCGAACAGCGTGCAGGTGCCGCAGCTATAGATACCGTTCGGCTTGTCCTGATATTCGGCCTGCGCCTTTGTCATCTTGTCGGCGGTCATCTTGTCGGCGGCGCGCGCCGGCGATAGCCGAAAGCCAAACCCTGTAAAGCCAAGTGTCGCCGATACGCCCGCGACCATCGCGCCAATGAGCGTTCGTCGCGGCCAGTGCCCCTCGCTCATCATCCCTCGCTCTTGCCCGCTTGCTCCCTCACCGCGTCATCACGACCGGCCGCGCGACAACGAGGCAGAGTCTAGTCGAGCCCTTGCGCGGGCGGGCCGTTGTAAGCGGCGTCGTGCGGAGCGGATCGCGCCGAGGTTGGCGGGCCTGACGGGCTTGCCGGCGGCGCGGGCTGCGCCTCGCTGGCGGGCGGAACGTCCTGCCGCGCTACTCTTCGTCCCTGCCGCGCGGCGGCCCGCCGTCGCAGGCCCCAGGAATCCGCAATGTGAGGACCAGCCGTATAGCCGACCACCGCTCCCGCCACGGCGCCGATCGGCCCGAGCACCACGGCGCCGGACAGCGCGCCAAGTGCGGCATCACCGGCACGTTCTCCAGCCACAGCCGCCGACGAGGTCAGCAGCGCCAAAGCCACAAGCCCGATTGTCCTTTTCATGCGAGGCCCCTCCGATTCAGGCGCCCAGCAATAGCGAGAAATGCGGCGAGAAAGCGGTGTTTTGCCGTGTTCCAGTGGGCGGCCATACCACATGAGTCGGCCGCAATTTCGCCAGCGGTATTGCCGTCATGGCCGGACTCGTCCTGAAACATCGTCCAACTAAGTCATTGCGGCCAGACGCGTGCGCACGAGATCGATGTGACCTCGCAGTGTATATAAACTGCTTGCATAGACATTCGGCAATTGCAGATGGTTCGCACGTCGATCGATCAGATCCAGTTTCGTGCTCAAAGCGCTGCGGTCAATTTTCGCTCCTTGAGCTTCCATCTCGCTCTCGATCAGCCTGATCTCGTCATATAGCCGCCTGATCCTGAGCTGCATCATCCAGTCGTACGACTGCGGCAGGAACTTGAACACGGGGAACAGCAACGCGGCCAATGGGACCAGCACGACAAGCACCTTTTCCACCAACGTCGCGACCCAGAACGGAAGGTAACCTTGCAAGAATGGCCGTCCAGTTTTGTAAAACCGCTGCGCTTCTTGACTGAGCGGAAGATCGATTGCTTCGGCTGCAGGAAATTGTCCCGCCTTCTGGAAGATTCCAGGCTGGGAATGGATTTGGACGGCAGCGTTGAGAAGCAGATACTGTAACGCCGGATGCAGGTCAGCGCGCACGGCAAGGCTGGCTTTCGGCGCCAGCAGCACGACGTCACTGGGCGGGCGGTTCGTCAAAAGATCGATAACCCCGGCGGGCAGCACCAATTTATGCAGAAAAGGATAGATCGCGACGAAAGCATCCGCGCGCTGAATGCTTGAAAGCTCGATGCCTTGGGCGTGGAGAAGAGACTGGAAACGGGAGACTCCCAGGCGGTCACGATAAACGCCGCGTCGATATCACCGGCGATCAGCTTGTCAGCGGCGGCTTGCGGTGGAAACCCCGACAGTTCGCCGATGATACTGTCAAGTCTGGTCCTTTCGATGATTCGCATTGCCAAGGCGCGCCCACCGCTTCCCTCGGGACCTATCGAAAGTCGTCGGCCGCGCAACGCCTGTACGCCTTCTCCTCCAATCTCACCTCGGCGGAAAAGCCATAATGGCTCGTAAAACACGGTGCCGAGCGACTCCAGCTCTGGGGCTTCCTTGCTGGTCGTGGTGCCGCCCTGTATGAATCCAACGCTTACCCGCGACCGTGGGTCGCGCAGATATCTCAGATTTTCCAAGCTGCCGGATGTCGGCTGCAACTGCAGCATGACACCCTCTTTGGCCAAGATTTCACGGTAACGGATACCCGTTTGGTAGTTGGCGCCGCCCTCGGCGCCAGTCGCCATCACCAGCTCACGCGGCGGCAACGTCGTCACGATGAACAAGCTTGCACCGATGAATATTGCCACCGCCGCGGCAATTGCGAGATGGCGCCAGAATTTGTAGGCGTAACGTCCAATAATCATCGCGCATCGATCCTGATTGCCGCCAACCATTCGAGCTATTGGAGCAAGCGTGTTGGAAAGCTTGATCTAGATCAAATGCCGGACAGCGCCGCAGATTGGGCGTCGGCTCGAACGCTCCGGAGCATGATCCGTCTGGATCGCGAACGCAGCAATGCTCCTGCCGGCTTGCCGCTTGAACGGCGAAGCTCTGGGGCGCCTATCGGCAGGTGCGCGTGGGCTATTTGCCGCAGTCGTCCGGCGGCTCTTCGCCGGCAAAGCGATCCGTCATCCAGTCTGCTGCGGCGATCGTGCTTTCCTGCGCGGCGCGGCCGTGACCGACATTCGGCATGATCACCATCTTCACCTGGCTGCCTGCCTTGCAGAGCTTGCTCATGTAATCCTGCGTGACCTCGGGACGGATGATCTGGTCATTGGTTCCTTGCGCGAGAAAGACCGGAATGTCCGGCGGCAGTGCGCCGGCCGTGTTACGCCGCAGGAGATCGTGCCATGGCTCGACATTGGCCGGCTCCTCGACCGTCAGGAAGTGCTGCTCCAGCGGCCTTTCCGTTCGCTGCCGCGCGATCAGATCGAAAGGCCCCTCGATGCATTCATACGCCAGGCGGTCGACCGTGGGCATCGCGCGCGGATCGACGATATTGTCGATGGGCGCGTCGTAAACGCGATGCCACGACCAGAGCGTCATGGCCGTGATGTTCTTGCCGCCCACCGAATTGATGTCGTCGTTCATCAGGGTAACAAGATCGGTCGCAGGCGCCGCCGCGGCCACGCCGAGCAGCGTCAGTTCCGGCGCATAGGTCTTCGCGATCATGCCGGTGAACAAGGCGGCCTGTCCGCCCTGCGAATGGCCCCACACCGTGAAGCGCTTCCCGCCGCCGGCGCCGGGCATGGTGCCAGCGACGCGGACCGCATCGATGACGGCGCGGGCTTCGCTGTCGCCGACAAGGTAAGGATGCGGTTCGGGCGTGCCGAGGCCCGGATAGTCGGTTGCGGCCACCACATAGCCGCGCTCGACAAAGGTGCGCAGTCCCTGAATCTGCTGGAACAGAAAGATCGCGAGCGACGGCGCGCAGCGCGGCGTGATGCCGGAGGTCGGGTGCGCCCATGCAATGATGGGCCGGCCATCCACCGGCGGCTCGCCCTGCGGCACCACGACGACGCCCGAAACAAAGATGGGCTCGCCCTTCAATCCGGTGGACCGGTAAAGCACCCGGTAGGCCGCGGCGCCGAGCGGGGCACCATCGATCGGCTCCTGGCGCACCAAAGTACCGGACTCGCCGGCCAGCAAGGATCTCGGCGCGTCATAGAACGAGGTCTGCGCCGACAAAGTGCTGGCATGGCCTGCGAGGCAGAGGAAGATTGCTGCAAGCATGAGGGCGCGGCGCGACAGAAGGCCGTCAGCAAGGCGGCTGAGAGTAAAACTGCAAATAATCCTGCTCATGGCTCACATCCCGTACAGGATCTTCAGTTCGCCGCTGGCGCGGAACGTGATCATGATGCCGTCGGCAGGCAGATACACCTTGTCGAGCTTCGCCTGGTCGAGATGCCCCTCCATGCGGAAGCCGTCCTTCAGCGGCCGGGTGAGCTTCTCATTCGCGGCATTGAGCAGGTTTTGATATGCAATGCCATAATCGACGCTCATGTTGTCGCGCAATTGCGCTACGATCGGATCGATCACAGGCGCGAGTTCCTCGTCGTCCGTGGTGAGGCCGATGTCGGAAAGCCGGACGGCATGGCCGTCGGCATCCACCTGAAGTGCGCCGGTGAGATAGACCCATCGTCCGGCATTCGCATCGGTGTCGCTCGCCTTGGCGATGCGCAAGCCGATGACGAGCTTGCCCGATGACGGATAGACATCAACGTCGCGAACCGACATCCCCGCCACCGGCGCCAGCGTGCCGATCGCCTGGGTGATCCTGTCCTTGAGCATGTCGTAGCCGGTGCTGACAGGAAGGATGACGGCAAACTCGCCGGGCTCACTGACGTCATGGCCGAGCGGCGGCAGAGCGGTCGCCGCGACCGCGGGCGGCTGTTGCCCGACAATGGTTTCGGCGGTGCCGGCCAATTCGAGCGATCCTCGCAGCACCTTCGCGTTGGCGCGCACACCCGCGAAGGCCGCGCTTTGCGGCGTCAGTTGCAGCCAGATTTGAGGATTGTCGGAGAGCGCGACCGGCTCGAAAGCATGCCGCCACGCCGTCTCGGCCTTCTCGTGCAGATCCAGCCGACGGGCGGCGGCGAGCGCGCGCGACCTGATATGGGCGAGCTGGGCGCCGATCCGCGGCTCCGCATATTTCGCCAGCGGAATCTCGCGGCCGAGCACATGCAGGACCGGCGGCTCGCTCCAGCGGAAGCCGTCGCTGAAATTCAAGTCGAGCGACCAGTCATGGGTCAGTTGCGGCCGCGCTTCGGCTTCGATGGTCGCGCTGGCTTCGGTCTCGCCATGGATTCGAGACGTGAATCTGTTGGCGCCCTGTCCCTCGATCGCTCCGTAGATCGGCACCGAACCATACACGCGGTCGCCGCGGCCATAGAGTGAGACCGGCCCGGAGCGCTCGACATAACCCCACACGTCGCAATTGGCGTTGACCCTGAAGAACAGCACCCGGCGATGCACGCAGCTCACGCGCTCGTCGATCGACGCCAGCCGCCGCGGAATATCCTCCTCGATGTCGGACGCCAGCGCCCGCAAGCCGAATTCGATGCCGGCCGAGATCCGCGACTCCGTGGCAAGCGGCGCTATCGTATCGGGAGCCAAAGCCGGCTTGTCCGCCGCGAGTGCCGTCGAGCAGAGGCCGACAAGACCAAGTGCCGCGAGGCCGGCCTGAGCTGATCGCCGAAAGACAGAATGGCGAAGCGGAAAGCATGACGTCGAAAATGAATTCATGATGCGTTACCTCAATTCCTTCTTTTTGCAGGTCAATTCAGCGGATGCGTGCTGTGCTGCTGCCGTCTTCCCGGGCAGCATGGCTGCTATGCCGTCAACATCGCGCGCCGCACGCCGGTTCTTCCCTCGGACAGCGGCAAATGGGGCTTTCTCAGGGTGTGGGCTTTCCCCCGGGGCGGACGCATTCGCTCAAATCGCGCGGCCGGTTTTGAAAAATCGATCAAAAGGTTAGGTAAGTTTCCTGAACGCAACCTTTAGTTACGCGAGACGCGTGATACACTGTTGCCACGCCCATCATCCGATAGGTCGATGCGCGCGCAAACCGGTTCGTTCACATCCGCGTCAACTGAGGCGCGCGGGGCGGCGGAGCGCGGACAGGCCGTCCAAGCATGCCAACTTGGCGGCGCGAACCTTGGTGGTGCGAAGTTGCCGGCGGACGGCCGCACGCAGGGCCGATGCAACGGCCCCGCGCTTTCTCTGTCATTTCACTTCAAGCTCGGCGGCGAGACTCACGCGTCTCTTTTGGCGACGTATTTGCCCAATACGCATTTATAACTTTGCAGCGTCCACGACTGATAAGGCCCCTTCGAGAGCCAATCGGCGATACCGATCTGACCGTTGACCTGGCAGGCAGCCATCGTGATGCCCGACTGCTCGCTGGTGGTAACGACTTTCTCCATACAAAGCTGACCATTGCAAAGAATAGCGACAAGAGTGACGAGCATTGTGACCTTCGCTGATAAGGAATACCCGGTTACGTCCGGAATATGCAGGGTTCGTGCCATCGGCACCCGCGAACCCCCTCGGCGCGTAATGGCTTCAACAGGAATTGCGATGACGCCCCTCATATGACCCGTATTTTTCCGGAGAACCGGGTTCGATCGGTACCGGGAGCCGTCTCACGCGGGCAGAGCCGTATTCCGCGCATGCGATGTGAAATCGCCACTCACTGCGGTGTGATGATGCGGAGCGCCCTCATATCGCGCCCGCCCTGATGCAGGACGACCGCGACCACGCGGCCCGCATCGCGCTCGAAATGAAGCTGCGCGTGGACCACCTTGTAGAAAAATTCGTCGCGATTGCTGGCGAAGATCGGAAAAGCGGACTGGCCCGTGAGCTGAGCCTCCAGATGCTCGTTCCTGAGAGCGACATCGAGCACGGCACCGAAGTCGAACTTGTACCTGCCGACATAGTCACTGAGCACCGAAGCATCCAGCGCAACCTCCTTGGGCTCCGGCGGAAGCTCGGCCGCGCTCAGCCGCGGCGCGCGATGGTCGCCGCTCTGATGCAGCACGAGTCCGTTCACCGCACCGGCCGCATCGCGCGTGAACGTGATGCTGATGCCGGCGACCTTGGCAAAGAATTCGTCGGGCGCGGACGGAAAAATCGGGATCGCGCTTTGTCCGGTGGCGCGGGCGTAGAGCCCGTCCGGCATGCGGAACACTTTCAGCAGGAATTCGTCGGCGAGCTTGTAGGTTCCGACATAGTCGTCGAGCGACGCGTCGGGCAGAACCGTCGCCTTGTGCACGGGCCGCAACGGCGCGTCAGCATCGAGCGTGGCAAAGCCGAGATCGTCAAGATCCGCGGCCGTGTTGGACAAGATGACGACGCCGCGCCGCCGGTCTGCGCTGAAGCCGAGAAAGCTTCGGTAGCCGCCGGTGCCGCCATTGTGCCAGACGATCCCCCTGTCCGAGATGGTCCAGGCGAGCCCGATGCGGCCCATCCTCGGCACGTCGCTTCGCGGCTGTTGCGCGAGCTTCATCGCAGCCGACAGCGGCGATGGATCGACGCCCATATTGGCCATGAGATAGCGCAGCATGTCGTTGGCCGTGGAGCGGATCGCACCGGCACCCGCGAGCGCACCCAGGTCCCAGTTCTTCGCCGGCTTGCCGTTGATGTCGTGACCGGGCGCGAGATGCGCGCGCATCGCATCGGTGAGCGCGATCCCGCTCATTGTCATGCCAAGCGGCTCGAGCAGCCTCTGATCGAGCATCGCGTCGTAAGTGGTGTGCTCCGATTGCGCCAGCGCATAGCCCAGGAGCCCGAAGCCGAGATTGGAATATTCGTAAGTTGCGCCGGGATCGCGCCGGAGCTCATAGTCCGCCAAAAACGCCTTCAGCTTCGCCGCGTCGTAGTCCGCATAGGGATTGGCCGGGTCGGCCGGCAGCAGATTGTTGGGCAGCCGCGGCAGGCCGGAGTGCTGGGTGGCCAGCGCGCCGAGCGTGATCTCCTTGCCGCCGCGCGAGGGAATCTTGAAATCCGGCAGAAGCTGCGCCACCGGCGTTTCGAGCGTCACGCGTCCGGACAGCATGCCCTCGGCGAGAAGCGCGGCCGTGAAGGTTTTGGTGATCGAGCCGATCTCGTAGACCGTATCGCCGTCCGCTGCCTTGCCGCCATCAAACGCGCCGAAAGCCACGACCTCGCTGCTGCCGCCGTCGACCACGCCAAAGACCAGGGTCTGATAAGTGCCGGCCGCAACATGCTCCCGCGCCGCCTTCTCCACCCGCTCCGGCAACAGCCCCGCATGCGCCGATACGCCCGACATCAGCAACGCTCCGACCGACCATCCCGTGATATGACCTTTCAACCGTGAAAGCACCCTCACCTCCGACTTTCCCTAGGGCCTTTTCCGTTCCGATTGAATCGGAACGGGGCTCTAGTCTCTTGCTTTGACGCGTTTTCTTCACGCGAACCGGTACCCACCCCCGGATCAAGTCCGGGGGCATGCTTCGCTCGAAAACGCTCTCTGGGCCATGATCCAATAGGTCGGTGGCAATCGCAAACCGGTTCGCGGGGTTGCGCTCACGTCCCCGTCACCTGCGATGGTGTCGCCGTTATTCGATTGCTTCGATGGGATAGACGTCGATGGCGGGCTCTTCATAGGGGTGCGCGCGCCTGATAGCCAGCAGGACCTCCTTGAGCCTGTCTTCGGCACAGAGCGTTTCAATGCGCTCGTCCTCGACCGCCTCCAGCGTGCCTACTTCGCCGATGGTCGGGTTGGCGCCTGCCAGCGGCTTGAACCGGCCGATGCCCCTGCTCGTGAAGCTGCAATGCGCGTAGTTGCCGATGCGGCCTGCGCCGGCATCTCCCATTGCCTGGCGCACCCCCTCCCCGTGCGACTCCGGGACGAAGACGACGATCTTGTATTGCCTCATGGAACTGCCTTCATTTGGCGGCCGGAGCCGGGAACCATAATTTGAACTGGAGACCCGGCGCGTTGTCACGCATCTCGATCCGCGCGCCATGAAGATGGGCGACGGCGGCGACCAGGCTGAGGCCCAAGCCGTTGCCCGGCGTGTAGCGACTTTGCTCCAGACGATAAAAGCGCTTGAAAACCTGCTCGTGCTGATCGGCGGGGATTCCCGGTCCGTCATCGCTGATCGAGATGACCGGGCAGCCATCGGCGTTCTCGCTTGCCACGACAACCTGCCCGCCGGCACGGCCATGCTTGATCGCGTTGTCGACGAGATTGGCGATGGCATCGAAGATCAGATCGCGATCGCCGGTCACCATGACTTCGCCGCTGCCAATCATGGTGAGGCGTGTCCCATCCTGCTCGGCCGCGGCGTCGTAGAGCTCGACCACTTCACCCGCAATTTCCACCAGATTGACCGTGCGAAATGCGCCCTTCCGCACCCGGGTCTCGATCTGCGCGATCCGGGTGATCGACGAGAATATCCTTAAGACGGCATCGAGGTCTCCGATCGTGTCGCCGATCAGCGCCTGGTCGTCCTCGCCGATCCGCTTGCTGTGATAGGCCTTCTCCAGGCGGCCGCGCATGCGCGTCAGCGGCGTGCGCAGGTCGTGGGCGATGTTGTCGCTGGCCTGCTTCACCTCGCCCATCAGGGTTTCGATCCGCTCCAGCATCAGATTCAGATTTTCCGCGACGCGATCCCATTCGTCATGGGTGCCGCGGAGCGGGATGCGCTTGTCCAGACCAGTTGCCATGATGGCCCTGCTGGTGGCGTTGATCGCCTCGATCCGTCCCACGGTCCGGCGCGTGACCAGAATGCTTGCCATGGCCGCCAGCGCGAATATCAAGGCGACGCCCGAGATCACGGCTGTCTTGATCTGCGCGGCGAAGCTGTCGAGATCGCTGATATCCCGCCCGACCAAAAGCCGGTCACCGCCCGGGAATGTCTCAAGCAGGCCTCGCACCAGCGGCCGGCTCGCCCCGTTCGGCAACGGTTGCGCCGCGCGAAATTCCGTCCAGCCCGTGGGCGCCACCGCCGCCGGCGGCCATTCCTTCAAGTTTCCACCGAGAACGCCCGTCGAGGGATGGGCGAGGACGTAGACATGATCGGCAAAACCTTGATCGCCGATCCGCTGCCGGATGAGTCCAACCAGCCCATCGCGCCCCGATCGTTCGTAGACCTCGCGCAGGCCAGCCGCTTCCGTCATGATCGCGCGATCGGAGCGGCTGCGCACATAGTCGGAGGTCGACAGATAGACGTAAGTGAAGATCGCCGACACGATCATGCCGAACGTCCCGATCGCGATCAGCGCGAGCTTGAACGTCGACGACGTCAGCGTCTTAGTCAGGAGCACGGAGACAGTATCCGACACCGCGAGCCGTATGGATCAAGGGATAGGCCTGCTGATCGTCGACCTTGCGGCGCAGGCGTCCGACATAAACGTCGATGATATTGGTCGAGGGATCGAAATGCAGGTCCCAGACATGCTGCAGCAGCATCGCCCGCGAGACGACGCGGCCGGCATTGCGCACCAGATATTCCAGCAACTGGAATTCCTTGGGCAGAAGCTGGATATCCTTGCCGCGCCGGCTTGCGGTTCGCGTGATCAGGTCGATCGCGAGATCGCCGACGCGCAGGATGGTCTCCTTGGCGACGGTGTCGCTGCGCCGTCCCAACGCCTCAAGCCGCGCCAGGAGCTCGATGAAGGAGAAAGGCTTGACCAGATAATCGTCGCCACCGGCACGCAGGCCGCGCACCCTGTCGTCGACCTCTCCGAGCGCGCTGATGATCAGGAACGGCGCGGCGATGCCGTCGTCGCGCAATTGACGCATGACCGCGATGCCATCGATGTCGGGAAGCATGCGGTCGATCGTGATGACGGCATAATCGCAGGCCGAGCCACGGCTCAGCGCTTCGTTGCCATTGGTGGCCAGATCCACCTGGTAACCGCTGGTCGTGAGCTGATCCACGAGCTGACCGGCGGTCTCCGGGTCGTCCTCAACGACCAGAATGCGGCGATGACCTCCCATCATGGTCTTCGGTCTCCGAACCAACCGCTAGCACCCGGCAACCCATATACCTCAGGGATTCATACATCATGCGGTGCTTGCGGGCGCGCAAATCCGCGTGACGGCCGCGCCCGCGCCCGGCCATGCCGCGGCGGCGGCCATCACGCCTGGACGGCTAATAACCGTAGCCGTAGTCCCCGCAGACGTTGACGTACCGCCAGCCATATCCGCTCCACACGCTCTGCCAGCAGCCGTCGTAATAGCCGTAGTCGGCGTAGGCGAACGGCACGCCAATGAACGCGAAGCGGCGGAAGCGATGATGGAAGAAGCGGTCATGGACAAAGCGGTTGTGGAATCCAGCGCGCGCAAAGCCCGGTGCGAATGCCGCACGCGTGAAGGACGCACCTGCGAAACGGGCGCCTGCGAAGCGTGGGCCTGCGCCGACAAAACGCGGGCCTCCGCCTATCGCGGCAAAGCGCGCACCTCCGCCCATGCCGCCAACGCGCATGCCGCCGCCCATGCCGCCGAAGTGCATGCCGCCTCCGCCCATCGCATGCATACCTCCTCCGCCGAACCCACCGCCATGCATGCCGCCGCCCATGCCGCCACCGAAGCCGCCGCCATGGCCGCCACCGAAGCCGCCGCCACCACCGCCGCCGCCGTGGAAGGCGAGAGCCGGCGATGCGAGCGCAAGCGTGGTGCCGAGCGCGCCCACGATCGCGCCTTTGAGAAGCCTGTTCATCCCGATGCCTCCGTTGTTTCAAATCGCAGCGACGGATCCCGTCGCAGGAAGAAGGCGATCAGCAGAGCCAAATCATGCAGCAACTTCAACTGACAAAGGCGACAGTTTCTGACACCGAAGTCAGCTCTCATCTGTTTGAAAAGGTTTGATTCTTCGGCTCGGATCGATCTCGTTTTCGAGAGCGGGCTGGCTTGACGAAGCAATGGCCAGGCTGCACATTTTGGCAATGGCTCAACTGCCGCCCGCTCGGGCTGCGACCACCGAGGATTTTCTGGCCCAATCGGGACCGGAGCTCGCAGCCTTGTGCACGGCGTGCGGCGCCTGCTTCAACGCGTGTCCCATGGTCGATCACCTGGATCTGCGCGGCGCCGATCCGCAAGCGACGACTGACGGCCTGCGCAGGCTGGCAACGGGGCAGAGCGCGCCGCAGGAGACCGTGTCCTGGGTCGGCGCATGCACCAAGAGCGGCCTGTGCGTCACCGCGTGCCCCGAGCAATCCGCCGGGCTCAACGCAATGCTGCTGGTCAGGATCGCCAAGCAGCGCGCATTGAACGCGACGCGTCAGCTCCCGGCCAAGCAGGACCCGACGCTCTTCCCTCGCCTCAAAGTCTACGCGCGATTGCAGCTCAGCGATGAGGAACTGAACACATGGCTCTGACCGAAGATCGCGTCACCTTCTGGTTCGGCTGCAACATGCTTCGGCACGCCGAAATGATCCGGCTGTCGATCATGCTGCTGGAACGCGCGGGCTACGATGTGAACACTGTCGGCGGGCCGGCCTATTGCTGCGGCACCGCCCACGATCACCAGCTGCACGCGGCGAGCAACATGGCCGGCCGGACCGTTTCGCGATTCAACGAGGCGGCTGAAAAAGACGGCCGGGGCATGGTCGTGACATGGTGTCCGTCCTGTCACATGCACATGTCCGACATCATGGCGCCCGGCAATGCCGCACGCTTTGACATCGCCCATATCACCGAGCTATTGGCCGACCGCGCCGACCGGCTCGTCCCTCTCTTGAAGGTTCCGGTCAGGCGGCGCGTGCTTCTCCATCGGCACATGGGATTTGCGACACATGTGGCGGTCAACGATCGCGTTGCCAGCCTGCTCTCGCGGATCGAAGGGCTTGTGCTGGTCGAAGGGCCGGCGCATCCCGGACACATGTGCAGCGCGCTCGCGACCGTGCCGGGCGCCCTGAAGAAGGCCGCAAGCGAGACCTGGTCCGCCGCCATCGCAAACCACGTCGATACGGTTTGCACCATCTTTCATCCTTGCCATCGCGAATTGGTGGTGCTCGACGGCCGGAACGATATTGGGGTCAGGAATTGGGTCCAGCTCGTCGCTGAGGCGATGGGCGTGAATGCGAGCGATGCCTATCGCGATTGGCGCAAAGGCGCCGCGCCCGACATCGCCGCGATCGAAAGAGCCGATCCGTCCCGATATCAGTCGCTGGTCGAGCCCGAAATTCGCAATGCGCCGATCCTGCCGGCGGACAATTGAGCTTTTTCTGAGCTTTTTCCCGCGCCAGTCCCGCGCCGCCACGCCCGGCTACGCGCGCGGCGAAGGCTTCGCTATCCCAGGAGCTTGCTTGTCACGCTCCGCCAATTCCTTTGTCCACATCGTGTGCTGCAGCCGCGAGACCGCTGCCGCGCAATAACCCCGCTCCTTCTTCTCGGAGTCCTCCCAGAACCAATACATGCAGCTCGCTCCGATGCAGAAGCTTCCACGATAACGCAACTCCCGCGCGTACCAGGGAAAGAACTTCCATAAGAAGCGCGATCTGATCCAGTCCCGGTATGTCCACGATCGGCGGTCGCCGATCCGCATGACACATGTCCGCATCCGAGCTTCGCTCGGCGGCAACATTCCGCGCATGTTGAGACTCCCCCGACACCACCATGTCGCAAACAGGAGGATCGGTCAGTTTCTGAGGTGAATCTTGACCGGCCGACCATCCATCGCCGTTGTAGATGCGCGACTTCGAAGCCGCTACGGTTTGGCGGATGAACTTTCGCTGCGCGATCAACTCAACGTTGTTGCCTCTCAACTGTGCGCCTTGATTAATTCCAGGACATCGTCCGTCGGCGTGCATCGGGACATCTGCTCGCGGAAGGTCAGTTTTCCAGCCCATCTGTCGCAGCGCCAGAACACGAGTGCCAAGACGCTAGTGCCAAGACGCTAGCGCCAAGACGCTAGCGCCAAGACGCTAGCGCCAAGACGCTAGCGCCAAGACGCCAGCACCAAGACAC
>Ga0210406_10001429_pt1 | contig 29111 bp, 24 predicted proteins | sample IncBWC30MmetaG_FD_155454 | JGI IMG/M metagenome (GOLD analysis project Ga0210406, IMG submission 155454) | Forest soil microbial communities from Barre Woods Harvard Forest LTER site, Petersham, Massachusetts, United States - Inc-BW-C-30-M | ecosystem: Environmental > Terrestrial > Soil >... | reverse complement strand
ATTTCGGCGCCAACCCGCGCTCGGCATAGACGTTCGGGGTTGCCGAAGCAATCGACGAGCGGTGTGCCAAAAGCTAGTCCGGACCGCTTGGAAACAGACGCCTGACCGGTCTGCAGGATTCTCGACTAAATTTTGCGCCGGTAATGCCGTTTCTTCGGCCTTGTCTTTGGTCTTGGCCTCGGCGCCAGCTCCGGCATCGTGCCCTGCACCTCGCGATAGCGCGCCAGCATGCGTTCGAAGCTTTCGTTCAAGGCGGCTGCTATGTCCGGCCGCTTCTCCAGGGCCGCAAGCAGCATGGCTGCGGCTTCGATGGTGGACAGACCGTCGCGGCGCGGCTCGCGGCGGAGCTGTCCATAGCGCGACGGCCGCCGCGGACCGAGGATGACGCGCTGGCATTTCAGCATCCACGGATTACGCCACCACAGCGCCTTGGCCTGGCTCCAGGTGCCGTCGAGCAGCACAATGCCTTCGATGCGGCTCAGGATGGCGCGCTGGCTATCTTCGCGTTCGCCCTTGCGGTTGATGGCGACGATCTCGCTGTCGGTGTCGAGGTCGCTGACTTTCGCCGATCCCAGATAAAGCACCGCCCAGCGCGACGGATCGGCGACCGGTCGCCCCAGCGCCTTCGACAGGCTCGGCCACGACAATCCGATCTTCAATACCGCATTGTTGAAATGCAGCGCGGTCAGCCGCGCGGTCCCCAGCGCCCTGTCCTGCTCCTGCGGATGCTGCAGGATCAACAGCGATGTCCGGCTTTCCAGGCGAGCGATGCTGTCGCAAATGCACAGCGGCGGCGGCTTGCCGCAATGCGCACAGTCCGCGACGGCTTCGAGCGCTTCGGCTTGGTCTGGCATCGGCCCGCTATACGCCTTGCGGCCGGCAATTCAAACCATTCCGCGGGTGCTGAGAAAGGACCCGGCGCAGGTCGCTGCCGCGGCCGGTTCACCGGAGACCAAGCGTGCCCTGCGGGCCGCCTGCCGCAGGCCCTGAAACCCCTGCTTGCAGCGATCCGTATCTCTCCCGTCAACGCACGGGGGCTTTTTGATGCGCATCGCGGTCATCGGAACGGGAATTGCCGGCAATGCCGCGGCGTGGATCCTCTCCAAACGCTATCCGGTCACCGTCTATGACCGCGAGTTTCGGCCGGGCGGGCACAGCCACACCGTCACCATCGACTACGACGGAGAACAGGTCGCGGTCGACACCGGCTTCATCGTCTATAACGAACTGAACTATCCTGATCTCACGGCGCTGTTCAACCATCTTGGCGTCGAGACCATCGAAAGCTCCATGAGCTTCGCCGTCACCGCCGATGCCGGGCGCTTCGAGTGGAAAGGTGGCGGCGACAATTGGCTCGAGACGGCAAAGGGTCTGTTCGCGCAGCGGAGAAACCTGCTGTCGCCTTCCTATCTCTGGATGCTGCGCGATATCCTGACCTTCAATCATCAGAGCAGAGAGGATTATGCGGTGGGCCTACTGAGCGGGCTGACGCTCGGCGAATATTTTCGTAACCGCCACTTTGCTCCACGGCTCTTGACCGACTACCTCGCTCCCATGGGCGCCGCGATCTGGTCGGCGCCCTCGAGCGAAATGCTGGACTTCCCCGCCGAGAACTTTGTCGCGTTCTTCAATAACCATCGCCTGTTGCAGTATGACCGTCCGGTCTGGCGCACGGTGAAGGGCGGCAGCCGGCATTATGTCGAGAAGCTGATTTCGGCGTTTCGCGACCGGCTCCGCCTCGGCTGCGCGGTGACGGGAATCGAGCGGACGCCGCACGGCGTCGTCGTGCATGACAGTCACGGCAGGAAAGAGACTTACGATCACGTGGTCATCGCCGCCCACAGCGACCAGGCACTCTCGATGCTGGCGGACGCCGACCAGCGCGAGCGCGCCGTTCTCGGCGCCATCGCCTATGCGCCCAACGCGGTCTATCTGCATCGTGACGTCAGGCTGATGCCGAAGCGCAGGTCGGCCTGGGCATCCTGGAATTTCCTGCGCTGGCCGCGCGAGGGCACGGTCGAGAACGACATCGCGGTGACCTATTGGATGAACAATCTGCAGGGCATCAATCCCGACAAGCCGCTATTTGTCAGCCTCAATCCGCCGGTCGAGCCGGCGGCCGCACTCACTTTCGGTAAATACATGTGCGAACATCCGCAATACAATGCGGCGGCCTTTGCGGCGCAGAAACGTCTCGGCGAAATTCAGGGACGGCGGCATACCTGGTTCTGCGGCGCCTGGACCGGATATGGCTTTCACGAGGACGGACTAAGGTCCGCGCTGGCGGTCGCGGAATCGCTCGGCGCCGTCGCGCCCTGGCGCGAGCCACCGCCCGAGCTGGCAGAGGCCGCGGAGTAACAATGCGAGACCAAATCACCAAGGCAGAGATGCCGGGCGACGCCCCCGAGGCGGCGGCGCTTTATTTTGGCGAGGTGATGCATGCGCGCCTGAAGCCGATCGGTCATCGCTTCAGCTATCGCGTCATGAGCCTGTTGATCGATCTCGACCGGCTCAGCGAGGCGGATCTGCAATCCCGCTTGTTCGGCGTCAATCGCGCCGCGCTCTACAGCTTCCACGAAGCCGACCACGGCGAGCGCGACGGCTCACCCTTGCGCGCCTACGCGCAACGCTGCGCGGCAAAGCATGAAATCGACCTTGCCGACGGGCGGGTGTGGCTGCTGTGCTATCCCCGGTCGCTCGGTTACACCTTCAATCCGCTATCGGTCTATTTCTGCTATCGCGCCGATGGCGCGCTTGCGCTCTTGATCTACGAAGTCCGCAACACTTTTGGCGACATCCATGCTTACGTGCTCCCGGTAAAGCCGGGCGAGATCAGCGCCGCCGGCATACGGCAGCAGCAGGACAAGCTGTTCTACGTCTCGCCCTTTGTCGAGATGGCGATGCGCTATCATTTCCACCTCTCCCCGCCGGGCGAGAACGTCAAGCTGCGCATCCTGGAAACCGATCGTGAAATCCCCCTGCTCGCCGCGACCTTCCATGGCCGACGGCGCGCGCTGACGACGCGGGCGCTGCTGCGCTCGTTCTTCGCGCTACCGCTGGTCAGCTTAAAGATCGTCGCGGCGATCCATTGGGAAGCGCTGCGGCTGTGGCTCAAGGGCGCCCGTCTGGTGCCGCCACCAAATCCCGCAACCGCGAACGCCGGCAATGCCGCGTCCAATACCGCCTCCAATACCGTCTCCAATAGTGCCTTGGCGAGAGACAAAAGCCGCGCTTATATTGGGTCGGAGCTGACCGCCCGCAGAGGGCGCGTTCTGCTCCAGTGACAGCGGTTTTTGGCATGGCGGAGTTGATTTCGGTAACCCCTGACAACCTCGAGACGGTGCTTGCGGACTTGCCCCGGGTCGTCCGTTTGGCGCTCGGATTCGGCTCGCGTCTGCGGCGCGGCACGCTCGACGTAACCCTGCCCGATGGTCGGGTGATCCGGCTGGGCGGGATCGAGCCCGGTCCTTCGGCGGCGATGAAACTCTACAATTACGGCTTTGCGTCGCGCCTCCTCAAGGGCGGCGATATCGGCATCGCCGAGGCCTATTTGCACGGCGACTGGGACACGCCTGATCTTACGCAATTCCTCTATCTGTTCTGCGTCAATCACGATCTCATTCAGGCGATGCTCGGCGACAAGCCGCTGATGCGCTTTGTCCAGGTCGTCCGGCATTGGTTCAATCGCAATACCAAGCGCCAGGCCCGCCGCAATATTTACGCGCACTACGACATCGGCAACGCGTTTTATTCAGCGTGGCTTGATCCGAGTATGACCTATTCCTCGGCCCTGTTCGAGGGTGACACGTCCGACCTGACAGCGGCGCAAAACAACAAGTACCGCAGGCTCGCCGAAGCCATCGATCTGCGACCCGGCCAGAAATTGCTGGAGATCGGATGCGGCTGGGGCGGCTTTGCCGAATATGTCGCAAAGACCTTCGGCGCCAAGGTCGTTGGATTAACCATCAGCATGGAGCAACGCGATTTCGCGCAAAAGCGCATCCACGACGCCGGTCTCAACGAAAGGGTCGAAATCCGGCTGCAGGATTATCGCGACGAGCGCGACCAGTACGACCGGATTGCTTCGATCGAGATGATCGAGGCGGTCGGCGAACAATTCTGGCCGAGATATTTTTCGCAATTGCGTGATCGTCTGTTGCCGGGCGGGCTCGCCGGCATTCAGGCGATCACCATTCAGGACAGCCTGTTCCAGACTTACCGCCGCGAGGTCGACTTCATCCAGCGCTATGTTTTTCCCGGAGGCATGCTGCCGTCGCCGCAAGTGCTGAAATCGCTCGGCGAGCGTTTTGGCGTTCCCGTCATTCGCGAGCGGATATTCGGGCAAGATTATGCCAAGACACTCGCGACCTGGCGCTATAATTTCCGCGCGGCCTGGCCGAACCTGATACGGCTCGGTTTCGACGACCGGTTCCGGCGACTATGGGAGTATTATCTCGCGTATTGCGAAGCGGGATTCCTCTCGGGAAATATCGACGTGCGGCAGGTCGTGTTTGCGAAGTCGAGCTAAACTTCGCCGCACTGCAAAAGCCTTTCCCTTTTGCCGATCACGCGGCGCATAATCCGCCAAAGTGTGAGCGGTTTGGCGAATAGATTATGCGTTTTAGTAATTAGAGCGCGATCGGACGCAAAACCGGCTTCCACTTTTGCTGATCGCGCTCTACCGTCGCGCCCGATCTGGCAAAAGACTGGCGAAGATTTTCTGACATGACCATTTACAAGGACGTCGTCGAAGCGATCGGCAACACGCCGCTGATCAAATTGAAGCGCGCTTCCGAAGAAACCGGCTGCACCATTCTCGGCAAGGCCGAGTTCATGAATCCCGGGCAGTCGGTGAAAGACCGCGCCGGCAAATGGATGATTCTCGAAGCCGAGAAGCGCGGCGAACTCAAGCCCGGCGGCCTCGTGGTGGAAGCGACCGCGGGCAATACCGGGATCGGTCTTGCGGTGGTGGCGAGCGCGCGCGGTTACCAGACCTTGATTGTGATTCCGGAAACCCAGAGCCAGGAAAAGAAGGACATGCTGCGGCTGTGCGGCGCCGAGCTGGTCGAAGTGCCGGCGCTGCCCTACGCCAATCCGAACAACTATCAGCGTGTCGGGCGGCGGCTGGCCGACCAGCTTCGCAAGAATGAGCCGAACGGCGTGTTGTTCGCCGATCAGTGGAACAATCTCGACAATGCCAAGGCGCATTACGAATCGACGGGCCCGGAAATCTGGCGCGATACCGGCGGCAAGATCGACGGTTTTATTTGCTCAGTCGGTACCGGCGGCACGCTCGCCGGTGCCAGCCGGTATTTGAAGGAAAAGCATCCGGGCATCGTCAACGCCTGCGCCGATCCGCCGGGCTTCGCGATGTACGAGCTGTTCAAGCACGGCACCGCCAAATCGACGCCGGGCGACTCGATCACCGAAGGCATCGGGCTCGGCCGCGTCACGTCCGTGATCGAGACCGCGAAGGTCGACGACGCTTTCCTGATTCCGGACGAGGAATCCGTGAAGGTGATCTACGAACTGCTTGAGCACGAGGGCCTGTGCCTCGGCGGCTCGACCGGCGTCAATGTCGCCGGCGCGATCCGGCTCGCAAAACAGCTCGGCCCGGGCAAGACCATCGTGACCATCCTCGCCGATTCCGGAAACCGCTATCAGTCAAAGCTGTTCAATCCGGATTTCATGCGCTCGAAGAACCTGCCGGTGCCGGCGTGGCTCGAGAAGCGCAGCAAGATCGACGTGCCATTCGAGAAGGTGTGAGGGAGCGGGATCACGCGCCTCCAACGTCATTGCGAGGAGCACAGCGACGAAGCAATCCATGCTTACTTCCGCTGCGGTACTATGGATTGCTTCGCTTCGCTCGCAATGACGGTGGCAGGAGCAGCGAAGAAAGTTTCCCCATTTCGCTACTTCTTATTCGCTAGCTTCAGCGGATGCGAACTCTGCCTTGCGGCGGATCCGCCGTGCGTGTCGCCTGAGGGTTCGCGGCAATGGATCGCCCGATCTGGCTGGCATTATCCGGGCTGAACAGGGTGAACGTTGCGGATTGCTCGGCGCGGGACAGCACCAGATCGCTTCGGGTTATCGCGGTGACCGTCCATCCGGAGACGTCGTCGCCCGGCCGCACGCCAATGATTCGGTCCGCCGCCTCCGTGGCGATGTACGCGCGTGCCCCTTGCGGGCCGACGACGACGCCAAACAGCGCGACGCCGGGCAGCGGCAAAGGCAAAGGCTGCGGGGCACGCTCGACTCGGGCCGCGATGGCAGCGGGAGCCGGCGGAGCCTTTGGGCGGCGGTTCGACGAGAACACAGGCCGGTCGCGGGTGTTGGACAGTCGATCCAGCGGGACTCCGGCGACCGGATTACCGGAAACCGCAGGCATCTCGACGTCAGTCGCCGCGTCCGGCATTGCTCGCACCAACGCACTGCCCGTCTGGTCGGCGCTTGCCATTTGCGCGCAAGCTGTCGAGCCGTGCAGCGCAACAGCGGCAACGACGAGCAGCTGGCGCCATGACGTGCGCAGCATACGTTCGCCGGGCATGATCGGGACCGGCCCGATGCCTTGCACGGTCCCGCGTTGCAGCGGTTTTGGTGGTGGCCGGGTCATGGCCGGCGCGACTTGAACTCGAAGACCAGCCCGGTCTCGACCGCGGTGGGACGTCCCCTCAGCTCAAGCGGCTTGAATTCCCATTGCGTCAACGCCTCCTCGATGGCTCGACGCTGCGCCGGAGTAGCACTTATCACATGCACGTGCAGAACTTTGCCGTCGGGGCCAATAATGATCCGGACCGGCACCGTTTGGCCGTTGAGATCGACCAGAAGCGGCTCGACCCTGCGGACCGTGGTCTGCGCCGTAACATAGTCCTTCATGCATGTCGGGGGCGTTTGCTCGGCGTCGGAATTGCTTTCGGTTGGCGTGTTGGATTGCGTCGGCAACGACATCGTCTGGAGAAAGTCGGCGATGCGGTCCATCGTCGCCCGATCCGTTCCGGTGATGTTGAAACTGACGACGTGGCACCGCAACTCGGTCGCCAGCCAGACCCGGTACAGGCCGCCGGCATTATAATCGAGGCGGAGGAAGTCATGGCCGCTGATCTTGACGTTGGCCGGCGCCGGGTCGATCGACAGGTCAGGAGTGCCGGCCATCGCATCACGAAGATCTGCCGCCGCCTCGGCGACATTCGAGAGCGGCTTGGCGCTGAAAAACTGATCCTGGGCAACGATCAGCATCGTCGCGCTGCTGGCCTTCGTGCCATCCATCGCCGCGAGGACATATAGGCCGCGACTCGACGGCGGCGGCCCGCCAAGGCCCTCGGCCCATCCCGGCGGGAGCCGCAAGGAGAGGCCGAAATAAGCGTTGGTATAGATATCTCCGGCGACCCCTCCGGACTCCGGATCCGCATCGTATCGACCAACAGAAATATTTTTTTCCGACGGCGCCCCTGGTTGCAGCCCTGTCGGCGCCCCGGAGTCGGATATCGCCGGCGTCCCCGGCAACGCGGTCTGCCCTGCCAGGATACCTCCCAGCAGGAACGAAAATGCGAGGTATTTGAGTGCCTTCGGCACGTGAACCTCCCTGAGTTTTTTTATTGTTTAAGCAGAACGTCAGCATCAATGAGTGGGGCATCGGCAGCCAAGGCGCGCGCTTTGGCCCGCAAGGTATCCCCCAACCCCCCGCTTGACGACGCCTAGAGATTGTATAAACATTTCGTTACTACGCAATTCCTACAAGTGTAATTTTCGCAATGACCGATCAGCCAAAACGGCGATCGGCTCGGGGGAGGCCTATCTGCAAGGCGCCCAACGAGGGCGCTTGCGCGCAGAAATGTGTCCGGCCCCCAAAACAGGGAGGCTTGGAAATGACAAATCTTCGCTTCAGTGGACGAACTTCAGTAGGTACCGTTGCCCTGTTGGTGCTCGCGGGATCGGGGGCGGCGTTTGGCCAGGCGGCGAGCACCACGAGCACCGCGAACAACGCGGCGTTCGGCGTCGTGGACCCCGGCGTCCGCGGCGGCCCCGCAGGTGCAGGCGGATCGGCACCGGGGCTGACAACGGCGCAACAGCAATTTTTCACAGCGGCGCAGGCCATCTTCCAGGAGATCGACTCGGTGTCCGGCACGGTCAACGGGGCGCCTGGCCGAGGCCTCGGGCCCCGTTTCAATGCCGATAGCTGCGCCGCATGCCATCAGCAACCGGCAGTCGGCGGCAGCAGCCCGACGACCAATCCGCAAATTGCGATTGCCACCAAGGCCGGCGCCAACAACACCGTGCCATCCTTCATTACCGCGAACGGGCCCGTTCGCGAAGCACGCTTCATCAAGAATCCAAACGGCACACCGGATGGCGGCGTGCACGATCTCTTCGTGATCACAGGCCGCACCGACGCTACAGGCTGCAATATCACGCAACCGAATTTCACCCAGGCGGTCCAGCAGAGGAACATCATCTTCCGAATTCCGACGCCGACGTTCGGAGCCGGACTGATTGAGAATGTTCCAGACGGAAATCTCAGGACCGACTCGACCAATATCTCCAGTCGACAATCGTCCCTGGGCATCGCGTCGGGACAGTTCAACACCAGCGGCAATGACGGCACAATCACGCGATTTGGCTGGAAGGCACAGAACAAGTCGCTGCTGATCTTCGCGGGCGAGGCCTACAATGTCGAGCAGGGCGTCACCAGCGAGGCATTTCCCAACGAGCGGGATGATACGCAGGGATGCGTGTTCAACGCCACGCCCGAGGACTCGACGAATCTCGTCGTGTCCGAGCCGACCAATAGTCCGGCGTCGGATTTCTCCTCCGACGTCGTCAATTTCGCGGCCTTTATGCGTCTGACGGCCGCGCCCACGCCAATCGCGCCGACCAATCAGACGGTGCAAGGCTCCAACCAGTTCGTCAATGTCGGTTGCAGCGCGTGCCACATCCCCCAGCACACGACGGCGCAGTCGCCATTCGGCGGCCAGAGCAATGTGACGATCACGCCCCTTAGCGACATCGCGCTTCACAACATGGGGACGGGCTTGCAGGACCAGATCAGCCAAGGCGCGGCCAACGGCCAGCAGTTCCGCTCCGCTCCGCTCTGGGGAGTAGGCCAGCGCGTGTTCTTCCTTCATGACGGCCGCACCAGCGACCTCGTCGCGACGATCGAGGCACACGCAAGCCAGGGCTCGGAAGCAAATCAGGTCATCAGCAATTTCAACCTGCTGCGAGCCATCGGACCAGCAGGCGATAATCGCCTACCTGCGTTCGCTCTGAACGCTGATCCATCGGCGCGGCTGGCGGCTATGCCGACTGCCGCGCCGAGGCTAAGGTGTGAGGTGGCGAATAGTGAGTAGCGAATAGCGAATGGAATCCCTATTCCCTATTCGCTACTCCCTATTCGCTACTCGCCTACTCACCTCAAAATCTGACTCAAGAACAATTTGGTCCGCGCGTGCTGCGGGTTGGCGAAGAAATTCGCCGGCGTGTTGGCTTCGATGATCTGGCCTGCATCCATGAAGACGATGCGGTTTGCGACTTCGCGGGCGAAACCCATCTCATGGGTGACGACCAGCATGGTCATGCCTTCGCGGGCGAGGTCGACCATGGTGTCGAGCACTTCCTTAACCATTTCGGGGTCGAGCGCCGAGGTCGGCTCGTCGAACAGCATGACCTTCGGATTCATGGTGAGCGCGCGGGCAATCGCGACGCGCTGCTGCTGGCCGCCAGATATCTGGCTCGGATATTTGCTGGCCTGCTGCGGGATTTTCACCCGCTCCAGGAATTTCATTGCGCTCGCTTCGGCGTCTTTCTTCGGGACGTTGCGCACCCAGATCGGCGCCAGCGTGCAGTTGTCCAGCACCGTCAGATGCGGAAACAGATTGAAGCTCTGGAACACCATGCCGACCTCGCGGCGGACTTCCTCGACCCGCCTTAAGCTTGGCCCAAGCTCAATGCCATCGACGACGATCCGCCCTTCCTGGAATTCCTCCAGCGCATTGATGCAGCGGATCAGCGTCGATTTGCCGGAGCCTGACGGGCCGCAGATCACGATGCGTTCACCCTTGGCGACCTCAAGATTGATGTCGCGCAGCACATGGAAGTCGCCGAACCACTTGTTGAGGCCGGAAATGCCGACGATCGAATTCTCGCTCATGGCTCTCTCAGTTGCGTAGGTGCGCGTTCAGCCTGTTCTCGACGAACAGCGAATAGCGCGACATGCCAAAACAGAAGGCGAAATAGATCATTCCGGTAAAGGCAAAACCCGTGAACAACGTGGTCGGCGTGGCCCAGACCGGATCGGAGAACGACGCCCGCAGCTGGCCGAGCAGGTCGAACAGCGCCACGATCGACACCAGCGAGGTATCCTTGAACAAGGCGATGAAGCTGTTGACGAGACCGGGAATGACGTGACGGAGCGCCTGCGGCATCACGATCAGCGCCGTGGTCTTCCACCAGGATAGGCCCAGCGCGCTCGCCGCTTCGCCCTGCCCGCGCGGGATCGCCTGCAATCCGCCCCTGATGACTTCGGCCTGGTAGGCGCCGGCGAACAACGCGATGCCGATCAGCGCGCGCACCAGCCCGTCCACGGTGAAATTTCCCGGCAAGAACAGCGGCAGCATGTAGGTCGCGAAAAACAGCACGGTGATCAGCGGCACGCCGCGCCAGAGCTCGATGAATGCGATCGAGAAAATCCGGATCAACGGGATGCTCGCGCGCCGCCCGAGTGCAAGCGCAATTCCGATCGGCATCGAGGCGACGATGCCGGTGACGGAAACCACAAGCGTCACCAAGAGGCCACCCCACAGCCTGGTGTCGACGATGGGCAATCCGCCGCGGTCGAGTCCCATCGCGGCGATCACGATACCGATGCCGGCAAAGATCAAGAGGTTGACGATCAGGGGGCGCCATCCCCGGCGAAGGCCGCCGCTCAGGAGAAACAGCAGGAATGAAACGACCGCGGCCGTGAGGGCGAAATCGATCCAGACCGGCTGGCTTGACGCCTGAATCCAGTCGCGGAGCCAAATCAGCGGCCAGATCAGCCAGGAAATCACCGAGCCGAGCAGGACGAGCAGTTTCCCGAGCACCAGCAGCAGCGGTCCGATCACCCCTGAGGTTTGGCCGGCGTTACTCAGCCCCCGGCCCGCATTGCCGATGCTGTCGTCAAATCCGGCGAGCAGGCCGGCGATCCAGCTCACGGCGAAACCGCTCAAGCCCCCGCCGTGCAGCAGAAAGTACGCGACGACGGGAAAGGCGAGGAAGAACAGTCCGGAGTTGAGACCCTTGGCCGGCAGCCGCGGAATCAAGAGCGGCAATAACAGCAGTGCCCCAAGCGCGAACGTCAGATTGACCCGCCACCGCTCGGGCTCGGGGTAGAAGCCGTAGATGAACTGGCTGAATTTCGCACTGATGAAGGGCCAGCACGCGCCGACTGCGCGCCCGGCATTTTCCGCCAGGCAAACATTGCGATCGGCTCCCCGCCAGACCGCGTCGATCAGCAGGAACTTTAGCGCGGGAACGACGGTGAACCACAGCAGCAGAACGCTCACGACCGTGATCAGGATGTTGGTCGGCGAATTGAACAACCGCGTCCGCACGAAGCCCACAAGACCAGTGGTCTTCACCGGCGCCGGGCGTTCCGGCACGAGGTCCCGGCGGACGAAAGCGGATGTGGTGATATCGCTCATGCTACGTTCCGGCCGATCCGCCATCCGTAAAAGCTCATGATGGCGCTGGTGATGAGCGAGATCAGGAGATAGACGCCCATGGTGATGCCGATGATCTCGATCGCTTGCCCGGTCTGGCTCAGCGTCGTTCCCGCAAATACCGAGACTAGGTCGGGATAGCCGATCGCGACCGCCAGCGAGGAGTTCTTGGTGAGGTTGAGATATTGATTGGTGAGCGGCGGCAGGATCACGCGCAACGCCTGCGGGATCACGATCAGCCGCAGCGCCCTACCGCGTGCGAGACCGAGCGATGAGCCCGCCTCCATCTGTCCCTTGTGCACCGATAAAATGCCGGCGCGCACGATTTCGGCGATGAAGGCGGCGGTATAGGTCGATAGCGCAAGCGTCAGCGCCACGAATTCCGGGATGACGCGCGAGCCGCCGGCGAAATTAAAACCCCTCAGTTCCGGTATTTCGAAGCTGACCGGCGCGCCAAAGATGAGTGCGGTGATAAGCGGCACTCCGACCAGCAAACCCAGCACGTAAGGCCAGATCGTGATCAGTTTGCCGCGTTGGTAGAGCTGCCGGCGGGCATAGCGCCACAACACGAACGCCGCCACGATGGCGATCGCGACTGCAACGGCGAAAGGCGCGAAACCGGGATTGCCGATCGGCTTTGGGATGATCAGCCCGCGGTTACTGAGAAAGAAGCTGGAAAACAGCGAAATGCTCTGGCGCGGGCCCGGCAACGCGGCGAGCACCGCAAGATACCAGAACAGGATCTGGAACAATACCGGCAGATTGCGCACCAGTTCGACGTAGCCGCCGGAAATGCGCGACAACAGCCAGTTCGGCGACAGCCGGCCAAGTGCAACGAGGAATCCGATTAGCGTGGCGAAGAAAATGCCGATCAGCGAAACCAAGAGCGTGTTGAGGAGGCCAACCAGGAAGACGCGGGTGTAGGTATCGGATCCGGAATAGGGAATGAGGTTCTGGCTGACGTCAAAGCCCGCGGTATTCTTCAGAAATCCGAAGCCAGCCGTGATGTGCTGGGTCTCGAGGTTGGCCCGCGCATTGGTGACGATCGCATAGCCGATCCAGACCAGCGCCGCGACGAACAGGATCTGAACGGCAAAACCGCTCCACCCGGCGCGGCCACCAAGCGCGCGCTTCAGCCGGAAGGCGAACTGCGGCGGCGGTGACCGGGCCTCGATGCTCATGCCGCAAGCCCCCCGGCCTGCCGATCAGCGGATCGGCGGTGCGTACTGGATTCCGCCCTTGTTCCACAGCTGGTTGAGCCCGCGGGCGATCCCGAGCTTGGAGCCGGAGCCGACGTTGCGATCGAAGGATTCGCCGTAATTGCCGACCGCCTTCACGATGCGGGAGAACCAGTCCTTGGTGAGGCCGAGCTGTTCGCCGAGGTTGCCGTCGGTGCCGAAGGCGCGCTTGAGCTCTGGCTTGTCGGATTTCGCCATGTCATCGACGTTCTTCTGGGTGACGCCGAGCTCTTCGGCGTCGACCATCGCAAACAACGTCCATTTCACGATATCGAACCACTGGTCGTCGCCATGGCGCACCATCGGGCCCAGCGGCTCCTTCGAGATCACCTCGGGGAGCACGGCGTGGTCGGCCGGATTCGAAAGTTTCAGACGCTCGGCGTAGAGCTGCGAAACGTCCGAGGTGAAGACGTCGCAGCGGCCGGACTCGTAAGCCTTGACGGTTTCGTCGGCGGTACCGAACGCGATCACCTCATACTTCATGTTGTTGCCCTTGAAGTAATCGGCGAGATTCTGCTCCGTTGTGGTTCCGGTTTGCACGCAGACCGACGCGCTGTTCAGTTCCAGCGCGGAATTTACTTTCAGGGATTTCTTCACCAAAAATCCCTGGCCGTCATAATAGGTCACGCCGGTAAAGTTGGCGCCGAGCGAGGTATCGCGCGAAAGCGTCCAGGTTGTATTGCGCGAAAGCACGTCAATTTCGCCGGACTGCAGCGCCGTGAAACGGTCTTTTGCCGACAGCGGCACGAATTTAACCTTGGTCTCGTCGCCCAAGACCGCGGCCGCAATCGCGCGGCAGACGTCGACGTCGATCCCGGTCCAATTGCCCTTGTCGTCCGGCGAGGAGAATCCCGGCAGGCCCTGGCTCACACCGCAGGACAGCATGCCCCGGTCCTTGACCGTCTTGAGCGTTTGCGCCGTGGCGGCGTTGGCCGAAAGACCGGCGGCGAGAGCAAGGGTAAGGACTAGGGATACGCGTTTCATGGTTAAGCCTTTCAAGGATCGTCCGGGACATATTCGCTTATCATCGCGCGCGTCGGTGGGCCAAACCTGTAATCCATCGCCGCAAACGTCCACCCCCGAAAGGCAGTCGAATCTGCTGATGCCGTCAAACGATGGATCGAAGGTCGCGGCAAGCCCCTCAACGTGCGGCGACTGAATAGCTTGCGCACATCACAGAACGGCTGGCGAGCCGGGTCAAGGGGTTGACGGGGCTCTTCCTGGTCCTGTTATTAACAACCCCCGTCGCACTGCCGTCCGGCGGGCATTGTGACGTGCGGCGGCAAAAAGTCTTTTGAAAGCAACGCATGGACTCTTCCACCGGCTCCGGACCTGTGAACCCGCAGCAGGCCGAAACCAGACTGGTGACCGCGGGCCGCGACACCAAAGCCCAAAAAGGCTTCGTCAATCCTCCCGTCGTCCACGGCTCCACCGTGCTCTATCCGACGGCCGAAGACCTCCACGCCCGTCGCGGCGAGTTCCAGTATGGCCGCTATGGCACGCCGACGACCAGGGCCTTGCAGGACACGCTGATGGCACTGGAGGGCCCGCAATGCGCCGGTGTCGGCATCGCGCCATCAGGGCTTGCGGCGATCAGCACCGCCCTGCTCGCGGTGCTGAAGGCCGGCGATCATTTTCTGGTCTGCGACAACGTTTACCGGCCGTCGCGCAATTTCTGCAACGGCCTGCTGGCGCGCTACGGCGTTGAGACCACCTATTTCGATCCGCTCATCGGCGGGGCGATCGAAAAGTTGTTCAAAGCGAACACCAGGGCCGTATTGGTCGAAGCGCCGGGCTCGCAATCCTTCGAAATGACGGATATTCCCGCCATCGTCGACGTCGCGCACGCGCGCGGCGCGCTTGTGATCGACGACAACACCTGGGCGACCCCGCTGTTTCATCGTTCCCTCGATCAGGGCGTCGACGTCAGCATACAGGCGGCCACCAAATATATCGGCGGCCATTCCGACATCATGTTCGGAACGATCTCGGCCAACGCCAACGCCTGGCCGATGATTTCGGCAACGATCGCAATGCTCGGTGTTTGCGCTGGACCGGACGACGTGTTCCTGGCGCTGCGCGGGATGCGCACCCTCGCGGTCAGGCTCAACCAGCATTATCGCTCCGGGGTCGAGATGGCGCGCTGGCTCGCGAGCCGGCCAGAAGTGATCAGGGTGCTCCATCCGGCTCTCGAGAGCGATCCCGGTCATGCGATCTGGAAACGGGATTTTACCGGCGCATCCGGCCTGTTTAGTATCGTGCTGAAGCCGGCGCCGCAAAGGGCCGTCGACGCAATGCTCGACACCGTGAAATTGTTCGGCATGGGCTTTTCGTGGGGCGGCTTCGAAAGCCTGATCATTCCATTCGACTGCGACAGCTATCGCACCGCCACCAAATGGGCGCCCGGCGGCCCGGCCTTGCGGCTCCACATCGGGCTTGAAAATGTCGACGACTTGAAGGCCGACCTGGAACGCGGATTTGCCGCTTTCAATGCGGCTTAGGCTCTGACCCGCGCAAGACCTCCGCGCTCATTCCCCTATTACCCAGACTTCGCGTTATCGAGCCGGGCCGGCGCGCCGTTTTGCCCTTTTTAACGATAACAGTCTGTTCACCATGAGACCAGTTCTCCGAGTTCCTTTCGGCAAACTCAGCCGTCCGCAAGTTCCCTTATACCTTTGCTGGTTAGTCCTGCCTATGGGAACAGTTTGTCGCCACCATGCGGTCCAAACATCTCGGCGTAAGAGTGACAGTAAAGCGTATGAGTACCGCCCGCATCGTGGCCCTGAGCATCGCCCCCGGCGCTGGCGGTATTTCCGCCTCTCTCGCTAGTGGGTACGTCAAACAGGCAGTGACGCTCACTGAAGGGCGCCAGACCGGCACGCCGGCATGGGCGCTACGCGGCATTGTCGTTACCAACGCGGCCGACGACATCTCCGAAGATCAAGCTTTCAAGCGCAGTGAAGGCGTCAATGGCGTGCGCCAGCGCATCGTCATCCTGACGACGGCACAGAAGTGACCGAGAGGGTACCCGATATGAAGTGCAGGGCAAACAAGCCGGTGACGCGCAGCCTTCTGGTTCGCGCCCTGTCGTTCTCGGCCGCTGCCGCGCTGACGCTCAATCCGGCCTTGACGCCTGTGGTGGCGGCAGAGGCCACGGCAACACCGGTTGTCACCAATGGATCGGCGAAAACCCGCTTTCTCGCGCTCGGCATCGGCAAGTCCGTGATCATCGATTTGCCGCGCGAGGCAAAGGACGTGCTGGTCGCCGACCCGAAGATCGCAAACGCCGTCATCCGCTCGGCGCAGCGCGCCTATATCATCGGTGCCGCGGTAGGCCAGACCAATGTCGTGTTCTTCGATGCCGACGGCCAGCAGATCGCCGCCTACGACATCGCGGTCAAGCGCGATCTCAACGGTGTGCGCGCGGCGTTGAGACAAACGCTTCCGGGAATTCAGATCGAAGGCGTCGGCGACAGCGTGGTACTGACCGGCTCGGTATCCAGTCCGATCGAGGCCCAGCAAGCCGGCGACGTCGCGGCGCGGTTGGTGGGGGGCGCCGACAAGGTCGTCAACAGCGTCGTCGTTCGCGGCCGCGATCAGGTGATGTTGAAGGTCACGGTCGCGGAAGTGCGGCGCGACATCATCAAGCAGTTGGGCGTCGATCTCAGCGCCACGCTGAATAACGGCAGCACGATCGTGAAATTCAACAATGCCAACCCGTTCACCGCAAACAATTCGCCACTCGTCCCAACCAACGGCCTTGCCACGCAGTTCGGCTCGCCGCTGTCGGTCCAGGCGACGCTGCGCGCGATGGAAAGCGCTGGCGTGGTACGGACATTGGCCGAACCCAATTTGACGGCGATCTCCGGCGAGTCCGCGACATTCATCTCAGGCGGCGAATTTCCGATTCCGACCGGCGTGACCTGCCAATCGACGACGTCGGGCGCTATCGGAAATTGCGTCCAGACCGTCAGCTACAAGAAATTCGGCATCTCGCTCAACTTCACGCCGGTGGTGCTGACTGAGGGGCGGATCAGCCTGCGGGTGATGACCGAAGTGTCGGAAGTCTCGAGCGAAAATTCTTTGACGGGCGGCGCTGGTGGAACGACGATTCCCTCGATCAAGACCCGGCGCGCGGAGACCACGCTGGAGATCCCGTCGGGCGGCTCCATGGCGATGGCCGGCCTGATTCAGGAGCAGACCAAGCAGGCCGTCAACGGGCTGCCCGGCATCGACTCCTTGCCCATCCTTGGCCAGCTTTTCCGGAGCCAGGACTTCGTCAGCAACCAGACCGAATTGATGGTCCTGGTGACGCCCTATGTGGTTCGGGCGGTTGCCCAGAAGGAGTTGTCACGTCCCGATGACGGGTTTGCGCCGGCATCGGACTCCCAATCGACGCTGCTGGCCCAGATCAACCGGGTTTACGGCATTGCCGCCCGCATCGACCCGGTTGGGACCTACCAGGCCAACTTTGGCTTCATCATTGACTGACACGGGGCCGCCCGACCAACGCGGGACGAAGGACAGAACGATGACAAACAGAATGCCGGTCGATCGCCACAAAACCCTGCGTCTGATGGGTGCACTTGCCGGGCTTTCAGTCGTGCTGGGCGCGTGCACATATGCCACCACCGAAAACGTGACGGCGAGCGTTCCCGACGACTACCGCCTGCGTCATCCGATCGCGATCGAGGAAGCGAACCGCTCGATCGTCATTTTCGTCGGTCAGGCCCGTGGCGGCCTGTCCGTTCCGCAACGCGCCGACGTCATCGGACTGGCGCAGGCATGGGGTCGCGAGGGTACCGGTGCGATTGTCGCCGACGTGCCGGTCGACACATCGAACGCACGCGCTGCGGCCGCGGTATACCGGGAAGTTCAATCGGTACTCATGGCTGGCGGCGTGCCTTCACGTGGAATTATCTTGCATCACTATCATCCGGACGACCCTCGCCTGCTGCCGACAATCCGGCTGAGCTATCCGAAAATCTCCGCGGTCGCCGGGCCCTGCGGTGTGTGGCCGGACGATCTCGGCCCCTCGATCCAGGACAGGACTTATTCCCAAAACAGGGAGTACTACAATTTTGGTTGCGCCCATCAGCGCAACATGGCGGCGATGATCGACAATCCGTCCGACCTGGTGCAGCCGCGACCTGAAACGCCCGCTTATACGGCGCGGCGCACGGCAGGCTTCGAGAAGTATCGCAAGGGCGAGACGACCACGACCAATTATCCCGAAGCAGACAAGGCCAAACTCAGCGATTCAGGCAAATGATAAAACAAGACCGCCAGAATTCCGAAGAGCAACCGGACAACGAAGCGCTGCCCGCAGGCGAATATATCGCGCCCGCACCGCGCGTGTCGGTGCAGGCGTTTTGCGTGACCGAGGAAACCTTGGCCGCCGTACAAGCGGCGGCCAAGGATCGCCGCCTCGGCAAGGCCCGTCTCACGGCGAAAATGGGCGGCATGGCGGCAGCCATCGAAACCTACCACTCGCAGCCCACCCCCAATGTGATCATCCTGGAATCCGAGGCCGGCAACGACATCCTCACCCTGCTCGATGAACTTTCCGGCGTCTGCGATCCCGGAACGCGCGTTGTCGTGATCGGCAGCGACGAGGATGACGTGCCCTATCGCGAACTGGTGCGTCGCGGCGTCAACGACTATGTGGTTGGGCCGGTCGAAACCCTTGATGTGGTTCGCTCGATCTGTAGTCTGTTCTCCGCTTCGGAGGCCGTTGTCACCGGCCGGATCATCGCAGTCGTCGGCGCAAAAGGCGGCGTCGGCGCATCCACCGTCGCGCATAATGTGGCATGGATGATCGCGCGCGATCTGGCGCTGGATTCCGTCGTGATCGATCTCGATCTCGCATTCGGCACTGCCAGTCTGGACTACAATCAGGATCCATTGCAGGGCATCGCCAATGCGGTGTTTCAGCCCGACCGGCCCGACACCGCACTGGTGGAACGCCTGCTCGCCAAATGTACCGACCACCTCAGCCTGCTGGCGGCGCCGGCGACGCTCGATCGGGTCTATGACTTCGGCGCGGAAGCCTTCGACGCGATCTTCGATACCTTGCGCATGACGACGCCCTGCATCGTGCTGGACATTCCGCACCAATGGTCGGCGTGGACCAAGCGGGCTCTGATCGGCGCGGACGATATCCTGATCGTTGCCGAGCCGGATCTTCCCAATCTGCGCAACGCCAAAAACATGTTGAACGTGCTGAAGTCGTCGCGCCCCAACGACCGCCCGCCGCTCTATTGTCTCAACCAGGTCGGCATGCCCAAGCGACCGGAGATCGAGGTCAGCGAATTCGCCAAGGCCATCGAGGGTCGGCCGATCGCAGCCATTCCATTCGATTCGAAAATGTTCGGCACGGCTTCGAACAACGGCCAGATGATCGCGGAGATCTCGGCAAGCCACCGCACCACCCAGTTGTTTCAGCAGATCGCGCAGCAGCTCACCGGCCGCGGCGAAGCCAAGCAGCCGAGACGCTCGTTCCTGTCGCCAATCTTCAAGAAGTTGTTGCGGGGGAAAACAAGGCCCGCACGTTCCGGGGCTGCCCGCAAGGCGTCTTAGTTCTACTGAGTCATTAAACCCTCATGGTGAGGAGGCGCGCATGCGCCGTCTCGAACCATGAGGCCACGCTGCCTATTTCCGGGCCTCGTCCTTCGAGACGCTTGCTAGCGCAAGCTCCTCAGGATGAGGGGATAAGCCGATTATGACGCAGTAAGATTAGGGCATGATCCGGAAAAAGCCTGGCCTCGGGCTTGACCCGAGGGTGGGTACCGGTTTTCCTCGCGACAAACGCGAAAACGCGTTTGCGCGGAGATCATGCTCAAACAAAAAGATAGAGCGGGATGACGATTCGAAGAAAAGTCATCCCGCTCTAGCCGCTCCGCGAAGCCGACAGCGCTTAGCGTACTTGATCGATGTCTGCCCGCTGCTTTTGCTTCCGCGACAACAATTGTCGCAGATAAGCGACGTTGGCCGCGGCCTCCTCGGCCGGCAGGTCGGCTTTTACGATGCCTTCAGCCTCGGCAAGACGGCCTTGCAGGCCAACCACCAATCCTAGATTTGCTCGCACCCGCGCATCCGCGCCCGCGCGAGCATAGGCGCGGCGCAAAGTTTCCTCCGCCTTCGGCAGATCCTTCGAGAGGGCATACGAAAGGCCGAGATTGGACAATACCGTGGGTTCGTCGGGCACGATTTTCAGCGCACTGGCGTAGTACTGCCGCGCTTCCTCGTACCGGCCAAGTTGGTCGAGGACAGCGCCTTGAGCCGAGAGTATCCGCCAATCGGGATCTTCGGGAGTATGGGCACGGCTGAGGACGTCGAATGCCTGCTGGAAATTGCCATTGTCCGCCAGCGCACGCCCATAGCCGGCCAGGAGCGCTTTGTCGCCGGGATGAGCAATCGTGGCCTGTTCAAGCACCGCAACCGCCTGGGCCCGTTGTCGGTTGTCCCGGAGCGCCTTTCCGTATTGCAGCGCCGCCTTGGCGTCATTGGGATTGGCCTGAAACCGCTCGCGATAGGTTTCGACATCGCGCCGACTGTCGCCGGTTCGTCTGGCATCAGCTTTTTCGCCAAGAGCTCCGGTGATGTCCTCTGTGCCGGTGGTCTGGCAGCCGCAAAGCGCCAGCACCAAGATCACGGACAACCCCGCCGATGCAAGGCGGCTCGCCCGGCAAGACTGATGGTGCTGCGGCAGGAACATGTGCTCTGATCTCGGCGGCCGATCGGAGATGCTCGCCTATTAACCCTTAATTCCGGTTAAACAGGCAAGTTGCCTCGATTGCGGTCGCCGGGCCGTCGGCATGAGCTCGCGGGCGTCGAAGTCGCAGCTGGCGGCCGAAAGCGGCAAGCGGCGCGGTCTGCTGAACTCTTGCTGATCTAGTCGACGAATTCAGCGCCGAATTCGCAGCCGATCCGCCATGCAAGACGACATTGGCGCGCGTGGTCGGGTGCGAAGATCAGGGTGAATTGCGGGGGGATTTCCAGATACTCGGCAACCACCTTGACGCCGCCTGCCGATACGTCCGTGATCGTACAGTCGCGCGGTAACGAGCCGGTACCGCACTGGATTTTCGCGATTCTTCGGCACGGACGACGTTCGGCTCTGCGTCGATTGGCAAGCATGACAACTCCCTTACGGCTCGGACGGTTCATCCGGCGCATCCAGCATTCCATCAACTTAGCGGTAGAGTCGTTGGAATCAGCTTAGCGGAATTTATCGCAATCTAGCGGTCCCGTTTACCGTGTTGCTCGGGGGAACCGTGCCAGCGGAACATCATCCCTGCGCGGAGGCCTGCCGTCCGGTCAGAATGATGAAATAGAGATTGCGGATATAGACGATGAGCCCGAGCGCCTGGCCGGCGATGAAGACCGGATCGCGGCGGTAGAGCGCGTAGACCAGCAGCAAAGCGCCGCCGCCGATCGAGAAGAACCAGAACGCCACCGGGATCACGCTCGCGCGCGCGCGTTCGGAGGCGATCCATTGCACCACGAAACGCATGGTGAAAAAACCCTGCGCCACGAACCCGAGAACAACCCAGGCATCGAACTTGATGATGAAGACGTCGTGCAGATAATTGATCAGGTCAGTCATGAGACATCACCTCGGTCGTAACAGGGGTCGGCTTCTTGCGGCGGATCAGCCACCAGACGCCGGCCAGATCCATGATTCCGATCCATAGCCGATCGAAGAAGCCGTAATTTGACACGCCGGACCCGCGCGGCCGGTCGATCACCTCGACATAGGCGATCTGGTACCCTTCCCGGCGCACCAGCGCCGGCAGGAAGCGGTGCAGCCCGTCGAAATACGGCAGCATCAAAAACACCTCGCGCCGAAACGCCTTCAGGCCGCAGCCGGTGTCGCGGGTGCCGTCGCGCAGAATGCGGCTGCGCACGCCGTTGGCGATGCGCGACTGCCATTTCTTGAAACCGGTATCCTTGCGCCCCACCCGTTGGCCGGCGGCAAGGCCTACGTGCTCGCCGCCGCTTTCGATCGCCGCGATCAAATCCGGCAGGAACGCCGGATTGTTCTGGCCATCGCCATCGAGCGTCGCCACGATGGCGCCGCGCGCGGCGCGCACGCCGCTGCGCACCGCGGCCGACTGGCCCGTGGAGGTTGCGTGGCGCAGCTGGCGCAGATTGGAGCGTTGCTTCATGAGGGCGGCAAGGCGGTCGGCGGTCGCATCCGTCGAGCCATCATTGACGAAGATGATCTCATACACCCAGCGGCCGTCGAGCGCGGCTGAGATTTCCTCGATCAATGGCGCGATATTGTCGGCCTCGTTGCGCACGGGGACGACAATGGAAATCGCGACTTCTGGTTCGGAAACTGGCAAAATTGGAGCTCATCGAACGGACTTATGGCGTCCGCTTCTTATGGGTCCGAAACGCCCCGGGCAACCCCTTCAAGCTCAATTAAAGCGGGACAATTTTGCCGTCGCCGTGAATGGCAAAGCCGAGCTGGCGCGCGGCAAACCAGTATCGCACCGCCATCGCGCCGAGCACGCCGACCAACGCGCCGGCGACGACGTCGCTTGGGTGATGAGCCAGCAACACGAGGCGGCTCGCCGCAATCAATAGCGCGTACACAAGCATCCACGCCCGCGCCCGCGGCCAGACCGCGCCGATCGCAAAAGCAAGCGCGAAGCCGGTGACGGCGTGGGCCGAGGGAAAGCTGAAATAGGCCTCGGTTCCGGTGAAGGGAGCAAAGTTGAACGGGTTCGCCTTGCCGCCGACGAAAGGCCGGCCGCGACCTGCCACCCATTTGACGACCTCGGTAAAAAGGATGGGAACGAGCACGGCAAAAAACAGATACAGCACTTGGGTGCCGAAGCGCAGCAATCGGGCCCGCGCCGTTCCTTGTCGGAGGGGGCTTGCAAGCGCAATGAAGATCAGCGCGGTTGCCACCATCCACAGCACATAAGCGTCGTCGCCGAAATCGGTGAGGATGCGAACCGGCCAAAGGTTTGGCGCGCCGCGCGCCGGCATCAGTGCGATCTCGCGCGCATCAAGGAAGATCATCAGCGCGATCACGCCCGCGCCGAGGATTGCCGTCAACAGCAATGCGTGACGTGCCAATCGTCGCGCGGCCTCGGCGCGCTGCGAATGCGACGGTGCGCGCACGATCTGGATCGCCGAATGCCGCAGCAGCGCAAAAAGCTGCACAAAATAGTTCTGGGATTCCACTGCACCCGCGGCCATTTACTCCGTGCCTTCGGAGCGGAAGATCGCGATCGAAATCGCCCTGCCCTGGGAGATGTTATAGCCGTCGATGCGGCGCGCCACATTGTAGCGCAGCCCGATGGCTTCGGCGCGTTGAACGAAGCTGCGCTCGGAACGCTGCTCCACCAGCGCGAACCGGCAACTGCCCTGATTGAGGAAATCCGCCGCCCCCGACCCGTCCGTCAGCACGGTCGAAGTGTCGGTCATGAAGACGAGGCTCGGCTCGTGGAAGCCGGCGGCGGCCGCCTTCGGTCCGACGCAAACCACATTGCGCAGCGCCCGGGCGATCTCGGCGCTCGGAAACACCGTCGTCAATGACGGCACCACCACGCCGTAAACCGCCTCCGCCAAGAACATCGCCGCAAGGACGGCATTCAACAGCGAACGCTCCGCCCGGTTGTCGTCGTACAGCCACCACGCAAACAGCCCGAGAATCATCGCCGCGGCACCGAGCGGCCACGCCAGGAACGCCGGCTGGCGGGTCAGCGCGATCGCGCCGACCACGGCAATGATCGAAGCCAGCGCCGGAATGACAAACCACCAGGCCGAGCTGCGCATCAGCCATGAGCGCGACAGCACGCGCCGCTCCAGCGCACCGACGGTGAGGATGGCGATTGCCGGATAAAGCGGCAGCACGTAGTGCGGCAGCTTTGTCAGCACCAGCTCGAACACGATCCAGGACGGAACCAGCCACGCCAGCAGGAACTGCGCGCCGGGCTCGCGCCGCGCCCGCCAGACCGCTGGCGCCGCCATGCCCGCGAGCGGTGCGCCCGGCCAGAACGTTATCCAGAACAACAGCAGATAGAGCCCCGGCGGCGCACCATGGGATTCCTGTGCCGCCAGCTTACTCAACATGTCGCCGCCGATGGAATCGGTGAAGAAGATCTCGCCGGCGCGCCAGAAGATCGCGACGAACCACGGCAGCACTAGAACGAGCGTCCACATCAGGCCCCACACCGGGCGCAGCCGCCACAGCCATGATGCCGACCGATCAAGGATCGCGAGCGTGACGATCGTCAGCGCGACGAACAACAGGATCAGCGGTCCCTTGAGCAGCACGCCGCCGGCCAGCGCCGTCCAGAAGATGGCGGGCCAGCTCCAGGGCGGATGTTCCGGATCCTCGCCGCGCTGCCAGGACAGATATACCCGCGCCAGCGCGCCCATCGCCGCGACCACCGTGAGCAGCAGCGTCGCGTCGGTTTTCGCCAGGCGCGCTTCGACGCCAAGCAGCACCGAACTGCACAGCAGGAGCGCGGCCAATACGGCGCCGCGCCGTGTCACGAACGCCAGCGCCGTCCAGTAGGTCAGCAGCACCGCGCCGATCGCGCCGACCAGCGAGGGGATGCGATACACCCAGATCCGCAGCTCTGCGCGCGGCAGGCCGAGCGCGGAGGCGGTTTCGACCGCGGCAGATTGCAGCCAATAGATGCCGACCGGTTTCTTGTAGCGGACGTCGTCCTGGAAGCGGATGTCGACGAAATCGCCGGTCTCGACCATTTGCTTGGTCGCCTGCGCGAACCGCGCCTCGTCGCGATCGATCGGCGGGATATTGAAAAATCCGGGCAAAAACAGCAGCAGGCCGCATAACAGCAGGAATGCGGTCGCGCGCAGGTGGCTAGCGGTCACGAAGTCGATGACGCGGACGAGCCGGTTACCCGGATTTACCAGGTTCTTCGGCTCGCGCGGCTCTCCAAATCGGCGGCGGGCATAGGTCTCAGCCATCGGTTCCGCATACGCCGAAACCGCTATCCCCACAACCGCTTAGCGCACTCCTATTGTATTCTAACGACAACTGTGTCCGCAGCGCCAGTGGCGTCGATCACGGTCAACCTGGCAAAGCCCGGCCCTGGCGGGTCGATCAGGCGCTGGCGGCGGCCGTCGATTTCGCCCACCGACATACCGTTCACCAGCATCGTCATCGGCAGCACACCGCCGGCGATCTTGACCGGCATGGCGACAGCGGAAGCGTCGAGGGTGCGGTCGACGTCGATACGCGAGCCATTGAGCGGGAACTGGATGTGGGGCGCCTGCTCGCCGCCGGTACGGACCAGTTCGCCGACCGGGCGGAACCGGCGCAGCGGCAGCGGAAGCTTTGCATTGCTTGCGAGCAGTGCGCCTTTCGGTGGTTTGGGCAGTGGCGCCGGAAGCTTGCCAATGCGCGCAAAGGCGTCGAACAGGATCGGCGCCGCGACGGCCCGCCCGATCAGACCCGGTACCGGCGCGCCATCCGGGCGACCGACCCAAACGCCGATGGTGATACGGCCATCGAAGCCGACCGACCAGGCGTCGCGATAGCCGTAGCTGGTGCCGGTCTTGAAGGCGATGCGGCCATGCACGCCGTTCTGCGGCGGCGGCGTGCCCAGCAGCACGTTGCTGACCTGCCAGGCCGCAACCTGATCCAATAGCCGTAAGGGTTCGCGCTGGTCATCGCGCGCGGTCACGATCTCGCGCAGCGGGCGGGTCGTTCCGAGCCGCGCCAGCCCGGCGTACAGCTGCGCCAGATCCTGCAAGGTGACGCCGACGCCACCGAGCCCCATCGCAAGGCCCGGCGCTTCCTCCTTCGGCAGCACCAGATTGACGCCGGCCTGCCGCAACCGCGACGACAAGCGGCTGGAACCGACACGGTCGAGCAAGGCGATGGCAGGCACGTTCAGCGACAATTGCAGCGCGCGCTTGACCGGCACCGTGCCCTGGTAGGTCATGTCGAAATTTTCCGGCGCGTAAGAGCCGAAGCGGAGCGGGCGATCGTCGATCAGGCTCTCGGGGTGAACGAAGCCATCTTCGAAAGCGAGGCCGTAGATGAAGGGTTTTAGCGTCGATCCCGGCGATCGTACCGCGCGGGTCATGTCCACCTGCCCTGCGCGGCTATCGTCGAAGTAATCGGCCGAACCAATCCGGGCGAGCACATCGCCACTCTCATTGTCGACCACCACAATGCCGACCGAGATATTCGGCCCCAACGCCATCGCGCGATCCCGCGCCAAGGGCTCAAGTACCTTCTGCAGGCCCGAATCCAGCGTCAGCTTGATGACGGGAACATCCTTCATGGTGGCGATCGCCCGGTCGGACGAATGCGGCGCCAGGATCGGCATCGGCTTGCGCAACCGCGGCACCGGCACCGCCTTCGCTTGAGCGGCGTCCTCCTTTGAGACGCGGCCCTCCTCCGCCAGGCGGTCGAGCACGCGGTCGCGCGCCACGCGCGCGGCTTGCGGATATCGATCGAGCCTTCTGGTTTCCGGGGACTGCGGCAACGCGACCAATAGCGCGGATTCCGAAAGCGACAGGCGCTTCGGCTCCTTGCCGAAATAGGCGATTGAAGCAGCACGGATGCCCTCGAGATTGCCGCCGAACGGCGCCAGCGCCAGATACAAATCGAGGATCTGGTCCTTGCTCATCCGTCGCTCAATTTCGAGCGCGCGCACGATCTGCCGCAGTTTTGCATAAACCGAACGCTGGCGGCGCGGTTCCATCAAGCGCGCCAGTTGCATGGTGATGGTCGAACCGCCGGAGACGATGTGACCCCGCGTCGCGAGCTGAAACGCCGCACGCGCCAGCGCAAACGGATCGACGCCGGCGTGGCTGCGAAAACGCTGGTCTTCGAAGGCCAGTAACAATTTGAGATAGGTGGGATCAACGCCGGTTTTGGCATCGACCGGCAACCGCCAACGGCCATCGGCCATCGCGTAGGCGCGCAAGAGCTTGCCGTTGCGGTCGACGATGGTGGTGGAGACATCCCTCGCCTGCGCGAGCGGCAACGGCCCGAGCGAGACGACCCAGCCTGCGAAGATAAGCAGGATAGCAATAGCTACGGCGGCAACGAGCCGAGCTGCGCGTCGTCTACCACCGCCGTCATGGCCGGGCTTGTCCCGGCCATCCACGTTCTTTCCTTCGGAGGACAAGGAAGTCGTGGATGCCCGGGACAAGCCCGGGCATGACGAGGATGGATTGTTAGACACTGCGCTCATTTGGCGGTGCGCACCTCAACCGTGCCGGTGCCGGTCCGGCCGTAACGCGAGGGATTGTACATGTCCTCGACATAGGCCTGCGGCAGCACATATTTGCCCGGCGATACCGCGCGCACGACATAGGCGACCGTGAACACCGCCTTGCTATCGGCGGCGCGGTCGATCGCCGCGGTGAAGCGGTCATCGCGGAATTCGGTGTTTTCCGGCTCCTCGCCATCCTCGATCCAGTCGAGCGTGCCGGTGTCGCCGGACGAGACGAGATGCGGGTTGTCGATCTCGAGACCTGCGGGGAGATAGTCCGACACCATGATGTGACCGAATTCCGGCTTGGCCTCGGTCACCTTCAGCACCACCGCAAAGCGATCGTTCTGCTTGGCCTTCGAGACGTCGGCCGGCTTGCCGTCAAGCGTGAAGTAGTTGCGCTCGATCTTGAAACCGTTCGAGGCCGCAGGTTCCGGCGTGACCGGCGAACCGGAGACCGAGACCACCGCCTGCACCGGTGCGTCACCGGTGTTGGTAATCCTGATTGGCTTGTTCGCCATCTCGGCCGCCTCGTAGCTGCGATAAAGCGCGGTCTTGACCGGTGTCCCATCGAGGTCGAGCGTCAGCGTCTCTTTGGCCAAGGCGCGGGCGGCCAGCACCATCCAGGCGTTTTCCTGGGTCGAGGTGTAGGGCGTGAGCCCGCGCGCGGCCTCCACCCGCATCACCGCCTGGGTCAGCGTCGCGCGCGGCGCGTTGCCTTCGCCGGCCAATGAGACCAATGCCGCGGCATCGCGCAGCGCCGAGCCGTAATCGACCCGGCCGAACTCCAGCGCGGGCTTGGGCGCGAGGCTGTCGAGGGCTGCGGCATAGACCCGCTCCGCCCGGTTGCGGTCGCCGACCAGCGCCAGCGCCGCCGCCAGTTGTGATTTCGCAATAGGCGTCGCCAGATTGTTCAGCTTGGTGTCGGCGAGATAGCGCAGGTCGCCGATCGGAGCCGCGCCGTTTCGGGCCAGCACGTAGAGGCCGTAAGCGAGATCGCGCCCGCCGTCCTTTTCCGGCTCGTTCGCATTGACCACCGAATTGCGGATGCGGTCGAGCGCGCTCTTGAACAGGACGTCCGGCACCGCAAATCCCTTTTCCCGGGCGCGGGTCAGGAAGTCCGTGACGTAGGCATCGAGCCAGGCATCGTCGCCGCCGGCCGACCACAGCCCGAACGAACCGTTCGAGCCCTGCCGCGCCAACAGCCGGTCGATCGAATCCCTGATGCGCTGATCGACCTCGGTGTCCGTGGCAAGACGTGCGCCTGCGGCAAGATCGTTGACGTAAAGCAGCGGCATCGCGCGGCTGGTGATCTGCTCCGAACATCCGTGCGGATAGCGGTCAAGCGCCTTCAGGATGGCCGCGGCATCGAGCGCGGTGGAAAGGCCCGCCGACAACGAAACGCTGCCGGTGCCCGGCACGAGATCGGAGAACATGTCCGCGGTCAGCGTCAGGCTCTCGCCCTTCGCCAGGGTCCGGATCGAGCGGCGCGCCAGGATCTGCGTTGCGGCCTTGACGTCGAGCGCATAGTGCCGCGCCAAGGACAGGCCTTCCGGCCCCTTGATATCGACGTCGAGCTGCGCGGTGCCGGCGCCGCCGGCGTCGAGCGCCAGCGACATCGAACTACGCTGCTTGGCGGCGAGTTTGACGATGGTCGCGGGATTGCCCGACACCGTCACCGGTCCCGATGCCCTGACGTTGATGGTGTAGTCGCCGGCCAGCCCTTCGACATTGTCGACATCGAAATTCATGGTGCCGTGATCGCCGTTGAGCAGGAACCGCGGCAGGGTCGCGGTCAGCACCACCGGATCGCGCACCGTGACGTCGGTGTTGGCGCGGCCGAGCCTGGTCGCGGTCCAGGCCACCGCCATCACCCGCGCGGTGCCGGCGAATTCCGGAATGTCGAAACTGATCTCGGCCGTGCCGTCGGCTGCCACCGTGACGATGCCGGAATAGAG
>Ga0210406_10001428_pt1 | contig 29113 bp, 26 predicted proteins | sample IncBWC30MmetaG_FD_155454 | JGI IMG/M metagenome (GOLD analysis project Ga0210406, IMG submission 155454) | Forest soil microbial communities from Barre Woods Harvard Forest LTER site, Petersham, Massachusetts, United States - Inc-BW-C-30-M | ecosystem: Environmental > Terrestrial > Soil >... | reverse complement strand
CAACATACTGGTCACCGTACCAGAAACTTTCGCTGCGGCCCATTTACGACGCGGGCGACATCATATCGTATGAAGTTTCGACCAATGACACCTGGTATCAAAGGATCGTCAATTTATCGCCGGACTTTCTGAAGCGGCGTCCGGATTTGCTGAACGGGCAACCGGTAGAGTGGGATCCGTACAATCTGCCGTACCGTTTTTCGCCGGCCCCGAAGTCAGTGCTGGTGTTGGGCGCGGGCACGGGCAATGATGTTGCAGCCGCGCTACGCAACGGTGCGCAGCAGGTAACGGCAGTCGAGATTGATCCGCTCATTCTGCGACTCGGCCGTAGCTTACATTTCGAGAAGCCGTACGATTCGCCGCGGGTTACGGCGATTACCGACGATGCGCGGAGTTACATCCAAAACAGCCATGAGCAATTTAACCTGATCGTTTTCTCGCTACTGGATTCGCACACCACGAGCTCCAACTTTTCCAATATTCGAATTGATAACTACGTCTATACGATTGAGGCCATGGCGGCGGCTAAAAAGCTGCTGCTTCCCGACGGGCTGTTTGTGGTCAAATTTCAGGTCGATAATCCATGGATCGGAGGACGACTGCAAGGCCTTTTGACGATAGTTTTTAACCAGACGCCGCTGCAAATCCAGTCAGCATCTCAGTACGGCACGCCGGGAAGATTTTTCTTGGTGGGTTCACAGCAGAAACTAAACGATGCGTTGCATGACAACTCGATAGCCGAGTATGTTCATAACAATAAGGGATTCGACGTTTCGAAAGCCAGGTTGACGACGGATGATTGGCCTTACTTCTATCAGCACGAACCGGGTATCCCGCTGAGCGTGATTCTGATTTCCGTTCTGATTGTGTTGATGGCGTTTTGGTTCGTATCTCGAACGGGTGAAGGCTCGTTACGAATTCATTGGCACTTCTTCTTCCTCGGAGCGGGTTTTCTTCTTCTCGAAGTGCAGATCATCAGTAAAATCGCGTTGCTTTTTGGAACGACCTGGGTGGTCAATTCGATCGTTGTTGCAGCGCTGCTGTTGCTGATTGTTGCAGGTAACGCGACCGTCTCGAGTATTCCTCTAATCTCTCGTTGGTTCGCTTACACAGGAATTTTGATAGCGGCGGCAGTAGGTTATTTGGTTCCTATGCAGAGTCTTCTTTTTCCGAATCCGTGGGTCAAAGGACTGGCTGCGCTCGCGGTGTTGTGCTTACCCGTTTACTTTGCGGGGGTCGTATTTGCGCGCAGCTTTGCCGAAGTTTCATTCAATAGCGAAGCATTAGGTTCTAACCTGCTGGGAGCAGTGGTGGGAGGAGTGCTCGAGTCAGTTTCATTTTGGACGGGCCTTCGTGCGCTTCTTTTGGTGTCAGTACTACTCTATGCCCTTTCAGCGCTCGCCTTGAAGAGTCGCCATCCGGGCTCTGCAATTTCTGTTTCTGCCTCGGGGCTACCCACAAGGAACTGAATTGCAGGCCGTCAAGCCTTTCTTGGCTTTTGGCAAAAACTCATTGAAGTTCACGACGCTGCGATGCTCGGGCGGCAAAAGAAGTGGCATGAGATGTGCCTCTATACTAGGCCTATTGGCCTGCCCGAGGGCAAAGTGTATCCCTCCGTGCACGATTGGACTTCTATGACCGACTTTCTTACGGAAATGAACCAGGGGCCTTTGGTGGTGCCTCACCAGGTCGAGCGAACGGGGATCCGCCGCGGGCTGCTCGAAGACCTGGCCCTAAAGATCCTTTATCTCAACGGTGAGATGACGCTGGTTCAGCTAAGTGATCATCTTTGCTTGAGCTTGGGAGTGGTGGAAGAGATTTTCCAATATTTCCGGAAAGAACGGCTGTGCGAAGTCAAGGGTATGTCCGGAGGTACGCACCGGATCGCTGCCAGCATGGAAGGCCGGCAGAGGGCGGCGGATCTGCTGTCACTGAATCAGTACACCGGAGCAGCGCCCGTGTCCTTGGCGGACTACGTTGCGCGGACGAAGCACCAGAGCGTGCAATCAACCGGCGTGCGTCCCGAACAGTTGGCGGAAGCCTTCGAGCAATTGGTACTTGGCGATGACATGTTGTTGCGCGTAGGAACTGCCGTAGTTTCAGGCACTTCAATGTTCTTGTACGGCCCTCCGGGCACGGGCAAGACCAGTATCGCCAGCCGGGTCACGGCAATTTACAAGGACTACGTGTGGATCCCCTATGCCGTGGAAGTGGACAATCAGATCATCACTGTTTTTGATCCTGGCGTTCACCGCAGGCGTCTGGAATCGGAAATCGAGGATTCTGACCGGCGTTGGGTGCTTTGCCACCGCCCGTGCGTTATTACCGGCGGCGAGTTGACCGGCGAGATGTTGGAGTTGCAGTTCAATCCGGTTTCGCGATACTACTCTGCGCCGCTGCAGATGAAGGCGAATAACGGCATTTTCGTGATTGACGATTTTGGCCGGCAGCGCATGCGTCCGCAGGAACTGTTGAATCGCTGGATGACGGCGCTGGACCAGCGCATTGAGTATTTGTCGTTGCCCGGCGGGCGGAAATTTGAAATTCCCTTCGATACGCTGGTAGTTTTTTCCACGAACCTCGAGCCGCGGCAACTGGGAGACGATGCATTCCTGCGTCGTATCCCAAATAAAATCAAGGTAGATTTCGCTTCGCCCGAGCAATTTATCAAGATCTTTCGGCGCGAAGCGGAAGAAGTTCGCGGGCTGCCCGTGGACGAAGACGTGTTGGATTTCCTGGTGGATCACCTGCAAAACGAGATCAGGGTGCCGCTTTCGCAGTGTTACGCGCGTGATTTGCTGGACCAGATTTTCTGGGCTGCGCGTTATTTGAATGCCAAGCCGGAATTCAACAAGGATCTGGCCAAATGGGCCTGCAGCAATTACTTCTTTTCAGGAATGAGCACGAACTCTGCGGCGAGAGAGTAAGACACGATCGCTGAATGCGATAATTCCTTCAGAATCTGCATTCAAAATTAAATAGAAGTCGGCCGCATAGCGGGCAGTGCCGTCTCGACCGATGGATGTTTCTAATTACTGCTATTTGTCTGCCGGAACTTCCAGGTAGCCGACGATCTGGTCGCGGACAACTTTCGTTGCCACCAGTTCCAGCGGCGAACCGTTTTTTGAGACCACGAAGACCACTACTTCGTTCAGGACGCGGTCCTTCAGCTCGATGCAACGGTCCTCGAAATAGACGCACACGGAATACCGCCGGCCCTTCAAATCTACGGATTTCAATTGCAGCGTGACCGGTCCCACAGGCATGCGACTATTTCCACGCATCAATTCGAACGGAAGAGCTTGGCGGCGCGACTGCGAGAGCAACTGGTTCACGGCTTCGCGCGTTTCCGAAAGTTCGTTCTGCTGCTGTCCGACGACGCCGACGACGTCCGCGAGGCGATCCGTTGTGGCCTGCCAGGCTTCGTGATTCGCATTAAGCTCGGACTGGATGGCAGCTGTGTTTTGACCTGCGACAGGGGCAGCAGCGGGCGGTGCGGCGTAAACAACCGGCTTTGGTTGCGCGGGAAGTGCGCTCGCAGCCGCGACTCGATAGATAGGTTTGGCCGGAGCGGATTTTTTCTCGGCCACGGGGGCTTGTACCACCGGCGCAGGGGGCTCCGGTTTCACGGCCTTGTGATGTTTTTGCAGTTCGTCAATGCGCTTCTGCGAATCGGCGAGCTGCGCTTGTAGCGTCTCAACCTGTGAGTTGGCGGCCGCAATTGCGTTGTTCTGCGAGGCCTGCGTGAATATTTTATATCCGACAAAGCCCGCGAGTCCGAGCGCTAGCACGAGAAATATCGCGCCCATAGTCTTCGGTGCTTGGGTACGTTGCGCTCCCGCAACGGGAGCAAAAACTTGCCGATCGAATTCAATTCCCGCCATGTTGCCTCCAAAATCCCTCGAACAATTTTCGCGTAACGTTTTTGCAGCCAAATTCCAGCCAGAGCCAGGAGCTAGAGTTATCGAGCCGTCGCAGTCACCCGTGCCGGATAAAGCGCATCCAGCTTCACCGCGAGTTCGCGCGTTTCGTGTGGCAAAAGGTCGATGGATCTCTTCCCAGTCTGGCCTCGTGAGCCGCGCATTTCAATCTGATATTTGCCCGGCGACAAAACCAGCAGCATCGGCGTTTTGCCTACGATTTTTCCGTTGACCCAAATCTGCCCCTCAACTGGCGTGGCGCGAAGCAGCAGCTTACCGGCATCCTTTCCGGCCGATGCCTCAAGAGATTTCCGGTTGGTCTCCTCAGCGGGCGGCCCAGCCGACGCAATCAGGTGAGGAGACGAGGAAGACGCGGAAGCCGATGAACCCGCTCCGGTGCCTGGAAATTTCGGTATCACCGGCGGTTTTACTGAACTTGTTACACCTGCGGACACGGAAGTGGCCCCGGCGGTCTCCGCGACTGCTTGGCCAGCGGCGCTACTTGCGAATGCAGAGCAGAGAAGAACGAATGCCCCCGGGAGAAGTACCATCAGTTTCCTGGAAGCCGACATCGGTAGCGGTGACATCGTAAAGACACCTCTCTCTCGTGAGCAATCGGAACCTGGTCTCTGGGCGAAAGAACTGGAGCAGGAGTGCTACCAAACTGCACGACTCGCCAGGCTTCAACTACCCATTTGTTTTGTGTGTGTTGCGGGACTGCCGGTTTTCGTGCTCGCCGACTGTGTGCATCCGCAGGTCTCTAATATCTCACAAAGTTCTTGCGCTCCCGTACTCTTTCGGAGACCTTATCGATAGAATCCGTTGGAAAACTGCGATCTAGGTGTGTTTTGATGGTCTGATCTTTGGAAAGGTTCTTGCATCTTACGTCGCTGGTTCTGGGTGTATCCGTCGGCTGAGACCCGGCCTTGCATATAGCAGGTTCGACTCTCCAAGTTCGCTCAGTTAGAAAGGTTCAGTGATTTTTGACCGCAAAGGCACCGTGGAAGGACTTTTCGAAGCGAAAAGTCTGTTGGATATCCCTGCGCCGATTGATAGTAGAAGTCGCTTCTTGAAGCCGCCCCCCAGGCAGCCCGAATTTCTTATGGCGCCGGATTTTTTTCGAGCCTCGGTGTGGTCGCGCTTGGGGACCCTACTTTCCCGCTATCCGGTTCATTTGACCCTGATCTCAAGCAAACTTTTTCGCGATGTGCCAATTCGCCCTCGCCGATTTGCTGCAAGGCAACTGGCAATGTCCGCGGTGCTTCATGTTTGCGCGTTTTTGTTCTTGCCGTTCGTGCTGCGCTATTTTCCTTTTCAAGTCACACAAGCCGCAAACATTCCGCCTAGCGATCAGCGCGTGCTTTACTACACTTTGGCAAATCCCGAGCGCCATTTGAAAGCACCGACGATTCGGCCTCCGGGTCCCGGCTCAACCCCGGGAAGCGGCACCGTGCCCGAGCTACCGCCGGTTCCGGGAGCATCCGCTTCGCATGCCGCGCTGTTTGCTGTATCGCATCCCAAGGTTCCCGACAACGATCATCAGACGATCTTGCAGCCGTTGACTCAGCCAGACCTGAAAATGAAGGCAGATTTGAAGCTGCCGAACTTGTTTTTGAGCAAGCCCCAGGCTCCGAAAGCTCCCTTGCAGTTCAATCCGAAGTCAGTAAAGCCGTTGCAGCGCACGACCCACGAAGTCACTACCGTCGCGCCAACTTTGACTTCCGCGAACGTTCAACAGCCGCTGACTGATGCGTTGTTGGCGACAAATCAAAATCCAAGATTAGCGGTGCCCATCGGTGCGGCGCCGGCGCCAAACATGCCGTCCAGAGAAAACGGCGCGAGCGCCAACGTTGGGGCGCCAGAGTTTGAAGCAAGCGGAACGCCCGGCCAAGGCTTGTTGATTTTGGGTGTGAATCCTGGAACTTCGGCAGACATGGTTGCGCTGCCGCCCGGAAATCGTTACGGCCAATTTTCCGTCGAACCCGCTGGAAACGGTACCGGTGCACCCGGTGGGCAGCCTAGCGGTTCTCCAAATGGAGGAACCGGCGGAGGCACGGGAGGCGGAAATGAAAGTACCGGCGTTGGCTCAGGCACAAGCGGGGGAGGCGGCGGAGACTCTGGCACGCCCGGAATCATCAGCGTTCATGGCAACGGCGGAACGAGCGAAAGCCTGGGAAGTCTCCAGCCAGAGCGTGTGGCGAGCATGGTCTTTGCGATGCCAAAGATTTCCGGTCCGCGCCACGACGCGCTAATGGTCGCGGCCGGTCCGATGGGTGGTGGTGGCCTGGATGTTTACGGTGCCTTGCATTGCGGAAAGATCTACACCGTGTTTTTGCCGGCGGGAGGTAAAGCCTGGAGTCTGCAATTCTGCCAGACTGCCGCCCCCGGTGCGCAGCCTCTTCCCAAAGCCTACGCGAATGTGGTCCACATGGAGCAAGCTCTGGTGCCCCCTGAAGCCGAAACGCGTTTTGATTTTAAGCGCACTCCGTTGCCATTTGAGAAGCTGCATAAATACGTAATCCTAAAAGGCCGCATCGACGAAGACGGCAAAGTGGCCGATCTGAAGGTTTTTCATGGCTTATCCGACGAAATGGACGCCGCTGCAAAATTGGCATTCAGCCAATGGACCTTCAAGCCTGCCGTCAAGGGCGGAAAACCGGTAAGCATTGACATCCTGGTCGGAATACCATCGGATCCCCCGAAAGGAGCGGCTATCCACTGAACCGTAGTACTAGAGTCACCTCTGCGTAAGCCGCGTAAATCCAGCGGCTTCGGCTAAATGAAGGTAGTACTGTCTCCCATGTGTGGAAAATTTTTTCACCAATTTCCTTCCTTGAGATTCAGGACTACTGCAGCCCGCCTTCACGATGATGTCTAAGCTTCGCTTTATCTGTTAGTTAGAATTCGTCTGTCGCGCGGCGCTGCGTACCAATAACGGCACACGGCATGCTTCTATTCGCTACAGTTAAATGCGAATATCGCGTATTCTGGAACGCGAAAAAGCCTACAATCGTTTTCAGCTCGTGCCGTGCTCTTGTCGTCCTCGCTCGCGCGTGCGCAATATTCGGACGGTTAGGCTTAAATTCCTTTGTCACTATTTACAAAGCTCTCGGCTGTTGGCCGGGGCTAAGTGCTTGGGTCTTGGAGAAAGAGTCCGTGGAAAAAGAGCTCTTACAGATTTCTTTCCTCAGCCATGACAGCGGACTAGGCGAAGCTATCGCACGAGCTCTCGGCGACGGATTTTCCCTCCGAACCAACGGTTCAACCCGCGTTGATCAACTTCAGGAACTACTCTCGTGGTCCGATGTGCTGCTGTTGGACTTGCGTCAGTCGGCCGAACAAGCCGAAGAAACTGGTTTGCGGTTGCTCGACGACATCAATGCGCAGCCGGCTCATCCGCCGATTCTAGTCCTTTGCGACGCGGAAAATCGCCCCTTGATGTTGCGAACGATCGAAAAAGGCGCCACAGACAGCATCCCCAATCCTCCGAACATTCTGGAATTAAGACTCCTTTTTCGGCGCGCATACCGCATGTCCGCCGCGGAGCGCGAACTTCGCCATTTAAACGCGCTGCAAATCAGCGGCCGCAGACTGCACGGTCTGCTCGGAAGTTCGCCTGCCATGCAGGAACTGTTCCTGATGGCCGAGCGCATTGCGCCCTGCGACGTAAACGTTTTGATTACAGGCGAAACCGGAACTGGTAAAGAGCTGCTGGCGCGCGCCATCCATCATGGCGGCGCGCGCGGATCGGGTCCGTTGATAGCTTTCTCCTGCGCGAATCTTCCGGAGACTCTGGTCGAAGATGAGCTGTTCGGTCACGAAAAGGGTGCGTTTACCGGTGCGTTTTTGGCGCGGCAAGGCCGCGTGGAAGCCGCCAATCATGGAACGCTTTTTCTCGACGAAATAGGCGACCTCGGTTTGGGCCTGCAGCCGAAACTCTTGCGCGTCCTGCAGGAAAAGACTTTTGAACGCCTCGGCAGCAACAAGACCATCAACGTCGATATTCGGCTGATCTCCGCCACCAATCGCAACCTACAAGAAATGGTTCAACAGGGTAAATTCCGCGAGGATCTGTTTTATCGCTTGAACGTTGTCGAACTGCGTTTACCACCTTTGCGTGAGCGCCGCGATGATATCTCTCTCCTCGCCCATCATTTTCTGCAAAGGTCGTCGGAGCTGTTTCACAAGAAAGCGCGCCGTTTTTCTCCCGCCATGATGCAAGCTCTCGAACAATACAACTGGCCGGGCAACGTGCGCGAACTTGAAAACGTGGTGCAGCGAGCCGTGGTTCTCTCCGATGGTCATACCTTAGAGCCGGCTCAACTACCGGCGTCGTTGCGTTCGATCGTCACGGTTGAGGAACCAGTCGTGCAGCCAGCCGCAGTCGAAGCGGAACCCGAATCGCCGCTGATGTCGTACGAAGACGAGATTCGTCGTTTCAAGCGTAACCTGATTCTTCGCACCCTGCGCGAATATGGTTGGCGAAAGGCGGAAAGCGCTCGCGCCCTGGGCGTCGCCCGAGGTTATCTTCACCGCCTGATCCATCAACTTGAAATTCACGAAGAAGAAACCGAGGTTCCAGAGAAGGAACCGGATACTTCACCGCTGGGGCCCGTAATGTAGCGTTTTGCGGAGCAGTACTCAGCTCCGTTTAGCAATGAACGCGTTCGAAATGCCGGATCAATTGCAAGTCACGAAACCTCTCTCAATTCTTCGCAACGATTGCCTTTCTCTGCTCGAGAGCCTGCAGAACGTCGATGGCGGCTGGGGATTTCACGCCGGCGAACACAGCCGCGTCGAGCCGACTGATTGGGCGCTGCGCGCGCTATCCCATTCCGCAGGAATCGTTGACGGCAAAAACCTCAGCAGTGCCACTGGCTTTCTTCGATCCAGGCAACTTCCGGACGGATCTTGGCCTGCCTGCGCGGAAATGAGCGCCGGTAGCTGGATCACTTCGTTGACCTGCTCGGTTCTTGCAGCAGACTCCGAATCCGCCAAAAATGTGGCGGCCGGGCTGAAATGGCTCTGCGACGACTTCCCGCGCGACACCAGTCCGTGGCGGCGATTTCTCCGTAGGATTCGCAATGAATCGCATCTCGCGAAACAAAACGATTCGTATCGCGGCTGGGGATGGACTCCGAAAACCAGCAGTTGGGTCGAGCCAACGGCGTTTGCGTTGATGGCTTTGCATGACGCCCTCGCTGGACAATTGTCCGGGAACGCTTCGCAGCGTCGCGAACTTGCCGTGGCCCTCTTGTACGACCGCATGTGTCCCGGTGGCGGCTGGAATTGCGGCAATCCGAACGTCTATGGAGTCGATGGCGAAGCTTTGGTACTCCCCACATGTTGGGCGCTGCTGGCGTTGCGCGAGGCCCAGGAGAAACCGGGACGTGCGTTAAGTCTTGCCTGGCTGCAAAAAGAATTTGCAAACATCGAAAGTGCCGCTTCGCTGGCCGTCGCGCGCATGACGCTGGAGAATTACGGAATCGAGTGGCAAGCGAGTTCTGATACTGTCGCGCCGCCGGCAAAGCGCGACCTGCAAGACTGGAGCGCGCAGGAACTCGCCGAACAGGGAACTCATGTGCTGGCGTGGGCCTCCATGTCCCTGAATCCTGCGAGGCCCTGGCCTGCTGTGGCGGCCAAAGCATGACCCGCAATGCTAAAGGCGGCGCGCAATGAACCAGCGCAACCGAGACCTGATTCCTTCTTTCTCGCGGCCCGCTTCGCGCGTGATGATTCGCAGAGCCGCTCGTTACGAGGAAGATCTGCTCGCGCTGATTTACGAAAGTCTCTGCGAATTTCATTTGCCCGTAAAAGATAAAACAATCTTGCTGAAGCCGAACCTTGTGGGTCTCGATCCGCAGGGTGTGATGAACACCCATCCCTCGGTCATCGCGGCAACTCGCGAAAGCCTTTTAAAACTCGGCGCGGCCCGAGTCATGATCGGCGACGGCCCGGCCATGGACCGCGACACTCAAGCCATTCTCGAATCCGTCCGCCTGAAGGAATTTACCGGCAAGCTCGGCAAGGATTTTTGCGACTTGAACATTGACGACGTCGAACGCGTGCCGCTGGAGACCCGCGCCACGCGCCTGAAAGAATTGTTTCTCCCGAAGACCGCGCTCGGCGTGGACTTTCTCGTTTCCATGCCCAAACTGAAAACCCATCACTGGGCCGGCGTCACTCTCTCGCTGAAAAACATGTTCGGTATCGTACCGGGCAGTTGCTACGGCTGGCCGAAGAACGTTCTGCACTGGGCGGGCATCGACCGCTCGATTTTGGATATCAATGCCGCAGCGAGGCCAGACTTCGCCATCGTGGACGGCATCCTGGGCATGGAAGGGAACGGACCGATACAAGGTTCCCCAAAAGCTGCAGGAGTTCTCCTTTTTGGTGACGATCCGGTGGCCGTGGATTCCACAGCCTGCCGCGTGATGGGCCTGCTGCCGGAGAGAGTTGACTACCTGGTGCGAGCCGGCACCATGCTGGGACACGTGGAAGCCTCTAAGATTCAACAACTTGGCGAACGGGTTGACTCTGTCCGGACGACATTTGCCGTGCTCCCGGAGTTCAGCAGGCTGTTGGCGTGATGGCGACGACCGCGAATCGGCCTTTGGAACGGCAACTGCCTTTACAATACTTTGGGAACGCCTCGAAAGCCGTGAGATGTCTCCCAATGTGGACTGTTTCCGGTTTCGAACTCTAATGCAGTGCCGGTTCAGCTCGGGCTCTTTTGCCTGAGCATTTTTCGGCGCCCATTGCAGGGGGCAAACCGCTCCAGTACGCCCAAAGCTTTGGTTTTTGACAATTTTGGTACGACAGAGCCATTGCTAACGTCGCGTGGACAGGAGTAGAATCTGGTCACGGATTTTACAGAAATCTCGTTCCGGGCGATGTCCCCCATGCCGGCTTGAATTACCCAAGCAGTAATTAAAAGTTATGTGCAGGAGGCCGCTATGAAGCGCAAGAATCAATCGGGTCAAGCGTTGGTCTTTACGAGCATTGCGATGGTGGCTGTGCTTGGCTTTGTCGGCTTAGGAATTGACATGGGAATGCTGCGATATCAAAAGCGCTTGCAGCAGACCGCCGCTGATGCAGCCGCGTTGGCCGGCGCTTCGAACCTGACTCTGACTGGCGTTCAGGCTGGTGGAGGGGCCGCCGCTGCAGCCAACGGCTTCACCGACACGGCAAACGGCGTGAGCGGCAGTTCCTGCGCCGATGTCAGCAATACGACCGTTGGCACGGTCACAGTCACGATCTGCAACCACCCGCAGGATGTAACGATCAACGGAACGCTCGTTCCCGGCGGTCCGCATACTGCAGATGTCACCACTGCAAGTGGGGCAGTAGCGCCGGCAGCGGACTATGTCGAGGCAATCGTCTCCGTGGTTCAGCCCACGTATTTCATGCAGATTTTCGGCGTACCCAGTGAAACAGTAATCGCGCGTGCGGTTGCGACGAATTTCAGCGGAGCAATTAACGGTACATCGGCAGGCTGTCTGTATACGCTCGCCCCGCCCAGCGCGAACGGGATCAATGGAGTTAATGTTCAAGGAAGCGCACAACTCATTGCTCCAGGGTGTGGAATTCTCGACAACGGCAACTACGACCCAACGGGTAACTCTCCGAATTTAATTATCCAAGCAGGTACTTTCGCCGTCTCCGGTACTGACACGGGTAGCAAAAAATTACCAACCTGTACCGTAACACCGAATAACTGTCCGGTTTACGCGGCTCCGCCAACCAAAGATCCGCTTTTTACTCTGACGGCACCCACGGCACCCGCGGCTGGCAGCTTCAACTCCGCCACTAACACTTACTCACCAGGAAGCTTTACCGGCATTAATATAACTAGTAATGGAACCATAACATTTTCGCCGGGACTTTATTACATGACAGGCAACGTTTCCTGCAGCGGAACGCCGACTATAACCGGAACGGGAGTGACTTTTTATTTCACCGGTACGGCAACCTGGAATTGCACGGGAAACGTTACGGTCAATCTTACCGCTCCAACCTCCGGGACCTACCAAGACATCCTGTTCTTCGAGGATAAGGCGGATACTGCTCAGATTTGGATTGGGGGCAACACCGGAAGCACATTTAGCGGCATCATTTATGCACCGAGTGCCCAAGTAGAATTTTTTGGCGACTCCAAGGGCAACAACGGGGGAATAACTACCGATATCATAGTTGCCGCGTCGATCGACGTGCAAGGCAATCCTATCGTCCATTTGGCCGGACTAGGGGGCCTTCCGGCTCCTCCGCCCCCGGTTTTAACCGTGGGTACGGCAACACTTGTGGAGTAACCATGCTTATCCAAACTATGTCTGCTTCGGGAACCGATTCGGTTAAGCGCAGGTCACTCAGAGCCGGACAGTCCGCCAAGGTGCGGCGAGGTGAGTCTGGCCAGACCTTAGTTGAACTGTCTCTCCTTGTACCGATATTTCTTATTCTAGTCCTCGGTGTGATCGAAATTGGCCGATACGCGTACATCGCTATCCTAGTCGGCAACGCAGCTCGAGCCGGCGCCGAATTTGCGATACAAGGCAACAATCAGTCGGGAATGGGTGCTCGCATAATCGCGGCGGCAAAAAACGATTTTCAAAACAACGGCCAGGATCCGAATAATCTTAACGTAACGTTCCCCCCCGCGTACATCGGGTCATATGCTTGGACCTCGACCGGACCTTTTGCCGCTTGTACATGCGATAGCGGTGGTACGTTCAGCCCTGCACAACCTACTTTGTCGAACTGCTTTAATCCCTTTTCTGGCGGCACGAACCCTACACCCGGTACATGTGCGTCTGGTCATTGGGTTGTATTAACAGCGGTGGAAGCGACGGGTACCTTTAACTCGCTGTTCCTTCCTTCTGGCTCTTCATTCTTGGGAATCCCTGGTTCGATCTCGATTGACAGGACGAGCATTCTTCGGGTGGGGCCGTGAAGCTGGGGCACCGGCCAATGACGCTAATGTTTAAGTCGCGAGGTCTGCGCCGAGGTGCCGACGTCCCTCGCTCGCGCAATGGACAACGAGGCGCGACCCTTGTGGAGACAGCCTTTGTTTTCTCGATCCTTCTGCTCCCGGTGCTCTTGGGAATTATGGGATTCGGGCACGCTCTCTACGCCTATCATTTCGTTTCGCATGCGTCAAAGACGGCAGCACGGTGGGCCGCTGTAAATGGCGCCACCTGCAGTAACGACGGCAGTTGCACATATACGACCGGCGCTGCTAAATCGGATATTGAGACCTATGCTACCAATCTGCTTCCCCCAGGGATGGAAACCGGCAGTGTTAGAGCCATTGCCGACTTTCCTCCTCAGACAGGCGGACCAACCGCATGCGCGACTACGGCAAACTCTAAGGGCTGCACGGTGTCGGTCACGGTGGCCTACGCTTACAACTTTATTCTTCCTTATGTGCCCGTAAACGCGACGACCACCGCCCCATGTAATAAGCCCGGCTGGTGCTTGTCAAGCACTTCGGAAATGGTCATCATTCATTAAAGTCCTGTTAAACTTCTGGCATATTATTTGACTGTATATGGCGACCAAGGATTCAGCCTGAACGGACGTCGAGGCAGATTGCCTAACTTCTTTAGAATGAATGCTTACGGAACCAACTTTCCGTAATTTCTTTAGAGCTCATTACTTACGGAAAGGGAGTGGGGGTAGCCAGATTCGGGATTCCACGCCATTGGTTCCCCGCGGTCCACAATAGGAGACCAGCCTATCCCTGCTAGTTCTAATACGTGCTCCATCCAAGCCTCGCCAACGAATAACTATCTTTAATTCAGTGACATACACCGAGTTAGCATCGAATAAAGTGGCGTCAAAAATGCTCGTACCTATGGCAGCGCTACCATTTGTTGCTGCTCTATGAGTGAACCACGAACTGCGATTCCACTGAACCGCTCGGCGGTCGACGTGCCTGCCGACGCTGAACCTACCTCGAAACACGTTTCCAAGCCAAACCAGGAAGCTGCCAGTTTCCCCTCGAAGCTGCTCGAAACCGTGAAGTGGGCCGTCTCCTTCCCGGCAATGTTAGGAATGTTCCTGATCGGGCGCGCCTTCTATCAGGCACGCGGATTCGTTGTCGATCCCGATGTATGGTGGCACATTAAGATCGGCCAGGACATCCTCCGCACCCATCACTGGCCAACCACCGATCCATATTCCTTTACGGTAGCCGGCACACCATGGATCGCGTACGAATGGCTAGGGGATGTAGCGATCGGTTTCGTCGCGAGATTTGGTTTGCAAGCCCTCGATGCATTATTGATCGTGCTTGGTGGCGCGATCATGACTGCACTTTACTGCTACGCTTCGCTCTGTGCAAAGAACTCTAAGGCGGGCTTTGCTTCAGCCACTATCATCTCAATTTTCGCGATTGCTAATTTTAATCTTCGGCCGCAAATGTTCGGTTTTCTGTTTCTGGTAATTGCCTTAATAGTTCTCGAACATTTTCGACGAGGCCGTCCGAAAGCACTTTGGATTCTCCCGCCGCTTTTCCTGATTTGGATTAACGCCCACGGTTCCTGGATCATCGGACTGGGCGTAGTTCTGGTGACCCTGGCCGCGGGCCTATTCGATTTTAGTATTGGCAGCGTCGAGGGTGTTCGCTGGACCGAAAAACAGCGTATTCAGTTGGAGCTCGCACTTCTCGGTTCTCTCGCGGTCATTCCCCTCACGCCGTATGGGACGCAACAAGCTACGTATCCGTTCCTCACCGCGATGTCCATACCGCTTGGTGTCGGGAACGTTACGGAATGGCTTCCCATGCCTTTCAATTCTTTTTGGGGCAAACTGTTTCTCGCGGTGGTGGTGGGGACCTTTGTGCTGCAGATATTGTGCCACTTCAAGTTCCGTTTGCAGCAATGGATCCTCGGCATCGGCGGCGTCCTAATGGCCTGTATGCATGTGCGATTCGTGCTACTTTTCGCGCCTTTTTTTTCCCCGATTCTTGCCATTATGCTCGCTCGCTGGCTCCAGCCATATCATCGCGAAAAGGACAAGTTCGCATTTAATGCTGTCTTGATGGCCGGCGCGGCTTTCGCGATGGTGTGGTATTTTCCGACGCGACCACAACTTGAACACGCCGTCGAGACGCAGTTTCCGGTTCGCGCTGTCAACTTCCTTCATAAACACCAACTAAAGGGTCCGCTCTTTCACAATTACGCCTATGGCGGCTATCTCATTGGCAATCTGCCGGAACAAAAGGTATTCATCGACGGACGCGAAGATCTTTACGAATTCGAGGGTGTCATGGGCGATTATCTGCAAGTCGTGAACTTCAGGCCCGCGGCGTTTTCGATATTGAGATTTTACGGAATTCGTATGCTTTTGTTGCAGCAGGACGAGCCGCTTGCTGTGGTCTTGGCGGAACGCCCCGATTGGAAACGGATTTATAAGGACGATGCGAGTGTGATTTTCCTACGTGCGGACTCCGCAAGCACATTTGCTGGTGAGAGAGATTCGCAGACGATGTCTGCAAGGAGCAAACATGAGCCCCCAGCCGACTGACGAGCCAATCGTACTGAGCTCTGAATCGACTGCCGAAGTCCCAGGGGATGTTGATCTCCCCGCGAGACCATCCATGCCCGCGAATCAAGCCGCGAGGTCCACGTCGAAGTTGGTCGAAGGGTTGAAGTGGACCGTATCGTTTCCCGCAATGTTGGGTATGTTCCTGATTGGGCGCGTCTTCTATGAAGGCCGTGGATTTGTGGTCGATCCCGATGTTTGGTGGCATATCAAGGTCGGAGAGGACATTCTCAGGACGCATCACTGGCCTACTACCGACCCTTATTCCTTCACAGCATTGGGAACTCCCTGGATTGCGTATGAATGGTTGGGCGAGATCGCCCTGGCGTTGATGTATCGCTTGGGCGGAGTCGTGTCACTGTGCGTATTCCTGATCGCGGTGGGCAGCGTCATTATTCTTTCGCTGTACTGGCTGGCAACCGTGCGCTCAGGGAATTCAAAAGCCGCCTTTGTATCAGCGTTGTTTCTCGCCTCCCTGGCATTCGCTTCGTTCACGTTGCGGCCGCAAATGCTCGGCTATCTGTTTCTGATTCTCACCCTGCTGGTGATGGAGAAATTTCGCCAGGGAGTCTCCTGGCCGCTATGGACGCTGCCATTTATTTTTCTTGCATGGGTAAATACGCACGGATCGTTCATTATCGGAATCGGTGTAGTCGCTTTGTATTTGGTCGCCGGATTGTTTTCGTTCCAGACAGGAAGTGTAGAAGCGATCGCATGGACGCGTAAGCAGCGTCTGCGACTGGAGACCGCGCTGCTGTTCTGTCTTGCGGTTCTGCCGATCACTCCTTATGGCACGCAACTTGCCGTTTATCCGTTCGATATGGCTTTTTCCCAGCCCATCAACGTGGCCAACGTAAATGAGTGGCGGCCCATGCCGTTCGAGTTGATCGGCGGGAAGATATTCCTTGGCTTCGTAGTGATTTTCTTTCTACTGCAAATGTTCTACCGGTTTTCGTGGCGTCTGGAGGAGTTGCTGCTAGTCGCCGGCGGCACGGCCATGGCGTGTGTGCATGTTCGTTTCATTTTGTTGTTCGTACCGTTTTGCGCGCCCGTATTCGCGACGATGCTCGCACGGTGGGTTCCTGTTTACATGCGGCAGAAGGACAAATACATAGCGAATGCAGTACTTATGGCTGGCGTGGTCGCCGCGATGATCCATTATTTCCCGACCCGGGCCGCTATAGACAAGACAGTTGCGGGAACGTATCCCGTTGCCGCGTTGAACTATCTGCATACGCATCCCATTCCCGGTAAGATTTTGAATTACTATGGATTCGGCGGATATCTGGTATTTTCTGGGCAGCCGGTTTTCATTGATGGACGTGGTGATCTATATGAGCGCAGCGGAGTATTTGGCGACTACGTCCACCTGAATGAATTCGATCCGGGGTCGTTGGGAATTCTGCGTAATTACGGAATTGAGGCTTGCTTGCTGGGAAGCAAACAATCACTGGCTGCGGTGATAGCAGTAACCCCGGACTGGCGACGCGTGTACAGCGATGACACAAGCGTGATCTTCGTTCGACAACCCGCGAAGCAATGAAAAATTTGCCTGCCGCGTTTGTGAGCAGGTTACCTCAGGTTCGATTCCTGCCCTGGATTGCTCTTTTCGCAATCATTCTGACCTATCTGTGCCTCGTTGTTCACCTGCACCCGACAAATTTCTTCGGATTATCTGAGGACGATACGCTGTATTTTTCTTCGGCGAAAGCCATGGCCGAAGGGCAAGGTTACATTCTTCCGAGCGTGCCGGGTACGCCGCCTGCCACCAAGTATCCGATTCTATATCCGTGGATACTGTCCTGGGTGTGGCGTTGCAATCCGGCATTTCCGGAGAATCTTTCCGCGGCGGTGGCGGTGAATTTAGTATTCGGATTGGTGTACTTGATCGCGGTGTTTACGTTTCTGCGAAAGCTGCCGGGTTCTAGCAACGCCGTTTCGCTCGTGCTCACCGCCGGCTGCGCGCTGAATCCAAGGGTGTTGTTTTTTTCTGCGAACCTGATGTCGGACATTCCGTTCGCGGCACTCGCACTCGGAGCCTGCGTGTTTGCCGGGGGAGCAAGCGAAAAAGAAGCAAGGCCCCGAATGACCGTGTTGTGCGGACTTCTGACAGGACTATCCATCCTGATCAGAGCACTAGGAATCCCGATCGCGGCGGGGCTGTTTGTTGCGATGGGTTTGCGCAGTGGATGGCGAAAAGCCGCTATTTATGCGACCTGCGTTCTACCGCTCGTCGCTGTACCGCTGTCGCGCTCATTACTGCTCGCGGCAAAAGTGCCGCTTGTTGCAGCTTCAACTTGCTCGGGTTCGTGGCGGACGACCTGGCTCTATTACACCAGTTATGCAGGATTTTGGAGAGCGGATGTCCTCTCCCACGGCGTCTTTTGGCAAACCGTGAGAGATGATGTTCTGGCGGCCCTTGTTCAGCCGGCGGTTTACCTTGTCAAGCCAGCTTATATTGCAGCTCCCGTGCTCGCGTTGGTGCTCTTTGTCATACTCTCCGTCGTTGCGTTTCGCGGCGGCGTCAGACTCCTCAGTTCAGGAGGCTGGCTGCCGATTCATATTGCTCTGGCGTTTTATCTGTTGCCGATATTGATGTGGAATTATGGCGTCATGGATCGGTTTTTGCTTCCCTTTCTTCCGCTGATTTTCGCCGGAATCTGGTGGGAAGTGCGACACCTGGTTTCCCAGGTCCGTTCAGCTTCCGGTGGAAAAAGACGCGCCGAAATGGCGGTTGTGGCATGCTTCTTTGGAATCGCAGCAATTGCGATGCTGGCGGGCATCGGCGCCTCATGGTCGCGAGAGATACGAGCGATTGCGAAGGAAAGTGAATCGCGAGCTGCGCTGCTCGTGGAAAAACGAGAAGCGTACGCCTGGTTGAGAAAAAATAGTTCGCAAGACGCGGTGTCGATCGCATACGAAGATGCGAGCCTGTTTTTGTACTCCGGAAGACAAGCGATTCGTCCGGTCATATTTTCGACGGCTGGAGTGAAGCGCCCGGACGTATTGAACTCGGAACTTGCCTGTATTCTTTCAAATGCCAACATTGTCCATGCAAAATACTGGCTGGTCAGTGATGACGATTTTGATTCTGAATGGGAAGCCGCGAAGTTGCGGGCAAAAGCGAAGGAACAGGAAATGGAGCGAAGTCTTAGTCCTGTCTTTCGCAGCGGCCAAGACAAAGTGCGAATCTACGAATTAGATGAAAACGGCAGCCGGGGCGCTTCTAGACCGATTGGCGAATGAAATTGATTTTTGCAAGAAGGAGCCACTTGGAACGCAAGTCCAACGATTCTAAATTTCCAGACTCGTCTGATTCAGCGCTTAGGGCGAAGTTGCGTCCAATGATCATTACCGTCGCATTCCTGATGTTTTTCGTGTCGGCCGCGGGAGTCTTTTTGACGTTGCCTCTCGGTAGGAGTGGCAGAGTCGATTTTCGACATCTGTACACGGCCGGATACATGGTTCGTGTCGGTCACGCCGAAGACGTTTACGATTACCCGCTTTACGAAAAATTCCAGCAGGAACTTGTAGGACCTGCCCAGGGCGCTTTGCCGTTCAACCATCTTGCATACGAAGCGCTTTTTTACGTGCCATTTTCGTTTCTCAGTTATCAGCATGCCTATTTGGCGTTCCTGGCAGCCAACCTGATCGTGCTTGCTGGCTTGGTTCGAATCCTGACACCACTGTTCTCGTCACTGGCGCAGTTATGGTCGCTGTTTCCAGTTGCACTGGTTATTTGTTTTCTTCCCGTTTCGATCGCGTTGATCGAAGGGCAGGACTCCCTGATTTTGTTGGCGCTATTTGCTGCCGCGGTGGCAGCCGAATCTGCCCAACAAGACCTCAAAGCTGGAATTCTGATAGGGCTGACGCTCTTCAAGTTTCAATATGCTTTGCCAGTGGTTCTGCTGTTCCTGCTGTGGAGACGCTGGCGGTTCCTGGCTGGTTTTGTGATTTCTGGCGTAGCCGTCTTTGGCATCTCTGTTTGGCTGACTGGACTTTCCGGGTTGGTCACTTACGCTCGTTCCATTCTTGCGATGAGTGCGAAGTATTCGCCTGCGAACGGACTCTTATACGGTATCCATCTTGATGGAATGCCTAACCTGCGAGGTCTGGCGTACATGTTCACCGGCGGATCCATTTCTGCAACGCACTGGATTGTGCTCATCGGATCTACGGTGATTTTGGTTTGGGGAGCGCTGCAGCGCCCTTCGCTGCCTGGAGCCTTGCTCACTGCCATGCTTGTCAGCTACCACCAGGTAATCTCTGATGCAAGCCTGCTGATTCTGCCCATTGGTTTGGTCCTCGCCAGACCCTTGCAGGACGTTCGAACCGGACGAAGCAAACTCAGTATGGTGCTGGCTTGCGTGGCTTTCCTAAGCCCTACGGTCCTACTGTTCGCTAACACCCGGTTTTACCTCCTGGCTCTACCGGTAGGGGCTCTGTTCGTCCTTTGGGATTGCGGGAAGAAGCCGTCACCAAAGGATTTTGACAAACAAGGGCAGCGTCAACAAACGGATACCAATTTACCCCCATGCGGTTCGCCCAAGATCGAGAGTTTGCGGTCTCAAATTAAGTCTATTATAATCAGTTACTTAGAACCTATCCGGTGCGCGCCTGATTGGCGCTCAAGATGCTTCTATTCAAGCAAAGCGGTATCTCCCTGCGCCGCTAGAATTCAAATTGACTGAGAGGAAAGACCAAATGAAGAACTTAATGATTCGCTTGTGGAAGGAAGAGGAAGGCCAGGATTTGACGGAGTACGCGCTTCTGCTTGTCCTGCTCTCGTTGGCAGCTATCGCGACCTTGGGCACATTGGCCAGCGCGATTAACTCGGTGTTCAACAAGGCTGCGAGCAACCTCAGCGCCACGTAATCGTCCCGTTTCGGAAATCCAGTTTCGAGGTTTAGGAGGTAGCAGCCGCTCAAGCCCAGCGCTAGCGGCTGTTGCCGTCCTAGGCACGGATACAGAGTAAATCACCTAAAAGGGAGTAAAAATGAAAAACTTGCTGGTACGTTTGTGGAAAGAACAGGAAGGCCAAGACCTGACGGAGTACGCGCTCCTGCTGGTCCTGCTCTCTCTGGCAGCAATCGCGACGTTGGGAACATTGGCAAGCGCAATTAACAGTGTTTTCAACCAAGCCGCCAGCAACCTGAACGCCACGTAATTTGCAGAGCGGGCAGGTAGCAACGGCAAACGATTGATCCGATCTGGAGAAACATCTTCATCATGCACGCTGCGCAAATCATCTGGATTCTTACACTGGCATTGACAGTCTCCGCGGCATTGCTCGATTGGCGCTCGCGACGCATACCTAATTGGCTGACAGTGCCGGGCTTTCTTTCCGGAGTCACGCTGCACCTCGTGCTGAATGGCTGGCACGGCTTGCTTTTTTCTCTGGAAGGGAGTGGCCTGGCACTGGTTCTTTTACTTCCACTGGTCGGTCTTCGCGCGCTGGGAGCAGGGGACTGGAAACTAATGGGCGCGGTGGGATCGTTTCTGGGCTGGCAACTATTTCTTTTTGTCCTGCTCGGAAGCATTTTCGCTTCAGGAATCATGGCACTTATTCAGATGTATCGCGTTGGCCGAGTACTCGAAACACTCCGCAATATGTGGACGCTGGTAAAAGGTTTTTTTGTGTTTGGCTTGAAGAAGAATCCGCAGATTTCGCTGGACAATCCACGTCTGTTGAAACTGCCTTTTGGCGTCGCGGTTGCGGCTGCGACTATCGCCTGTTTTTGCGCGGCTCATTGGCCGCTTTAGAAAAACAAGGTCAAGCTAATGATTAGACGGCAAGTTTTGGATTAGGGAGAGATTACCCATGAATACGAATCGCCTGCTGATTGGGTTGGTTGTCGCGCTGGTGGTCGCATTCCTTCTCAGCAGCTTCGTTTACAAGCAGTTCCAGAAGGCTTCGATCGTCAAGCCAACGTCGACGCAATCGCTGGTAGTGGCGGCGGTTCCTTTGCCTTTGGGAACGCGATTGGATTCATCGAATGTGCGGGTAATCCAATGGCCCGCCAATCAGTCAGTTGCAGGAATGTATACGCGGGTGGAGGACGTCGCAAATCGCGCGATTATCACGCCCCTAGCCGAAAACGAACCGGTGCTTGAGGCGAAACTTTCGCCAAAGGAGTCCGGCGCGGGCCTGTCTTCGACAATTCCCGAAGGAATGCGGGCCCTTTCCGTTGCGGTGAACGAAGTGGTCGGAGTAGCGGGATTCGTTATTCCGGGAACAATGGTGGACGTGCTGGTCACTGGAAGAGTCATCGGCGGCAATGCGGGTGGCAGCGCCAATATTACGCGGACGATTCTTGAAAATGTTCGTGTGCTAGCGTCCGGTCAAAAAATCGAGCCGGACCGGGAAGGCAAACCGCAAACAGTTGCCGTGATCACGTTGCTGGTCACGCCAGACGATGCTGCGAAGCTCACCATGGCAAGCACTCAAGGCCGAATCCAGCTGGCATTACGCAATACGGTAGATACAAAGAAGAACGACCCAAAGGCAGTACTGGATGCAAGTCTCTTTTCACCGGAGGGCGCAGCCACGAAGCCTGTTGCTCACCCTGGCGGAAAGAGGTCGACCGCCCCCCCAGCGGCACCACCGCCATATGTAATCGAAGTCATCACCGGGAATAAGCGGGAGAACAAGTCGTTTCCGAATTCAGGCGCCAATGCTCCGGAGCAACACTGAGAGAAAACATGCCAGGACAACTCGCTATGACAAACAAGCAAAAATTGCCCAGACGTATTCTTCTCGCGGTGCTATGCTGCTGCGGATCGACGGCATTCGCTCAAGACGCAACGCCAGCGGCAAGCCCGGCACCGGCTACAGGGGCGACAGTGCCAACGCAGGCGCCGGTGAACCAGGCTCCAGTGAGCCAGGCCCCTGAATCTTCGGAGCCACAGACCCTGCACTTGCTGGTGGGCAGATCTTTGGTGATCACCTCGCCCAGTCGCATCAAGCGGGTTTCGCTGGCAGATCCGGAAATAGCGGAAGCGATCGTGGTCAGTCCGACGCAAGTTTTGGTGAATGGGAAGAAGCCCGGAGGCGTCTCTCTCTTGCTATGGGACGAGGCGGATCAGAGCCAGGCCTTTGAAGTCTCGGTGGACATTGACGTTCTTGGACTGAGTCAAAAAATTCACGAAGTTTTCCCCAATGAGAATGTGCATATTGACACGTCAAAAGACGTCGTAATCATTACGGGTAAAATCTCATCTTCTGTGGTAGCCGACAAGATTTTAGAAGTGGTCAAGGGCGCCGCGCCCAAGGTCACCAGCATGATGGAGGTTCCTCCTCCGCTCACGGGCGAGATTCTGTTGCAAGTGCGTTTTGCGGAAGTAGACCGCTCGGCGTTGACACAACTGGGAGTTAACATCCTGTCCACGGGTCTTGGAAAGACGATTGGAGCGACCACCACAGGGCAGTTTGGCGGCACCAGTCCTTTCAATATCAGCGACTCATTTCCAGTAAAATCCGGTGGGAGCAATCCTGTAGAGGGCACAATTCAGCAAACGGTCAATAACGCGCTCAACGTTTTTCTGTTCAATCCGGACATTCACCTGGGGGTGGTAATCCAGGCGCTGCAGTCACAGAACGTTCTTCAGATACTCGCCGAGCCCAACTTGATGACCGAATCGGGCAAAGAAGCCAATTTCCTAGCGGGCGGCGAGTTTCCCTATCCCCTGGTTACGAGCGTCGGCAGCGGTTCGCCCACGGTTTCGGTGCAATTTAAGGAGTTCGGAATTCGGCTCAGCTTCACCCCTGTCCTTTCGGCCGACGGTACCATCCACCTAAAAGTGAAGCCCGAGGTGAGCACACTAGATTTTTCAAATGGTGTCACTATCAGCGGCTTCGTGCTGCCAGCCTTATCTACGCGCCGCGTAGAATCCGAAATGAGTTTGGCTGATGGCCAGACCTTTGCCATTGCTGGACTCGTGGACAACCGAGTTACTGAAATTCTGTCAAAGATACCGGGCATTGGAGATATCCCCGTTCTCGGGAAACTTTTTCAGAGTAAGTCGCTCAGCAAGAGCAAGAACGAATTGTTGGTCATCGTGACTCCGCACATAGTCCATCCGTCGGGCCCGAATCAGGTTCCGCATGGGCCGAACTTTCCTCATCCATTCTTGGATCAGATCAGTCCGGCTGAGACAAAATCGCCCGGCTCAAAGTGAGCCATAATGAACGGGAATTTGGTATGGTTAGCGAAAACGGTAGTGGAACGGGAAGCGGGCATTTCGGAACATGTTGACGGCAGCCATCGCCAGTAGTGACCTGACAAGTTCGGCGCAAATGCTTGCCGGACTCGAACAAACAGGTCTGGTCAGCTCGGTGCTGCAGTGGGTGGTGCCGGCGGATCGAATGCCAGATTCCTCAGAAGGTATGCCGGACGTGGTGTTTCTTGATCTCGCCCGAGACCCTGACCCGTTTTTCCTTTTCGCGAATCAGCTTCGGCGGATCAAACCGGCCATTAAGTTGATCGCATGCTCGGCCGCAGTTCCTCCGCAACCTAGCCTGCTTCTTGAGGCCATGCGTAGCGGCGTGCAGGACTTCCTCGGCAAACCGGTCCAAACGGACTCACTAAAGGATCTGTTGCTCCGGATCATGGAAGATCTACACACCAAGGATTTCCGATCGCAGGACAAACTCATAGTGGTCATGGGTGCAAAAGGTGGCGTAGGAGCCACAACTGTGGCGGTAAATCTCGGGGTACAGCTTGCCACGTTTGCCCGCAAACGCACCGTGCTTCTCGATTTCGCGCGCCCACTGGGCAATGTCCATTTGCTTTTGGATCTGCATCCGAAATTTGGCGTTCGGGACGCGATGGAAGGATTGGACAGGCTGGACAGCCATTTCTTGGCCGGACTGCTGACCAAGCATAAAACCAAGCTCGAGTTACTTGCCGGCACGACGCAGCCGGAAGAGTGGGAAGAGATCGACATCAATCTGCTCGATCGGATCGTCAACGTCGCACAGAATGGATTTGACGTAGTGCTGCTCGACATTGGATCGCAGTTTTCATCCGAGTGGGGGGCCATCCTCCGCAGCGCTCGAATGATACTGATTGTTGCGGAGGCGAACGTTCCTTCACTCTGGACGCTGGAGCGACGCTTGTTGGCGCTGAAGGGATTTGGCATTCCCCAGGATCGCGCGCGCATCATCATCAATCGCTGGCATAAAGGTGATGACGATGTACTGAAAAGCATCCAGAAGGATATTAACCGCCCGATTTTCGCAAACCTTCCAAACGATTTTCGTAAAGCCAGCCAGTCTGTGAATCTTGGCACTCCGTTGATGGAAAATCACAACAATACTTTGACCAACCGCTATCGACAGATCGCGGGTCAGCTCGTCGGAATTGATATTCCGGTGGATGAGAAGAAAAGCCCCCTGTCCGGCTTTTTCTCGTTCCCGACAAAGAAATGAGGTAAACCATGTCGCCGATTGTAACCAGCACGCCGCGCACGGACTTTGGCTCCGTCAAAGCTGCTATTCACCGAAAGCTGATTCAAAAGCTGAACCTCGACAAACTGACCGACGTCAGTCGTGAAGAAGTCCGCCGTGAAGTCAGCATGATCCTTGAAGGAATCGTTCACGGTGAATCGGCGCCGATGAACTTGCAGGAACGTGAGCGGCTTGTTCAGGAAGTCCTCGATGAAGTCTTTGGGCTTGGTCCGCTTGAACCGCTCCTGGCTGATCCAACGGTTTCCGATATCTTGGTTAATACATACAAGCGCGTTTACGTTGAGCGAAAAGGTATGCTTGAACCTACAAGCGTACAGTTTCGTGACGACGCGCATTTGATGAGCATCATCGATCGAATTGTTTCGGCGATCGGTCGCCGCATTGACGAATCGTCGCCGATGGTGGACGCCCGCCTGGCGGACGGCTCACGCGTCAACGCCATTATCCCTCCCCTTGCTGTTGACGGGCCTTGCCTCTCAATTCGCCGATTCGGACGTGAGCGTTTAACGGCGGAGGATCTGGTGAACAACCGTTCGCTCACGCAGCCTATGCTCGATCTGCTACGTGGATGTGTTAAGGCGCGCCTCAATGTCCTAATTTCGGGTGGAACTGGCGCAGGCAAAACCACTTTCTTGAATGTCCTTTCTTCTCACATTTCCAATAAAGAGCGCATCGTGACTGTCGAAGACGCGGCCGAGTTGCAGCTGAACCAAGAACACGTAGTGCGCCTTGAGACGCGCCCGCCCAACATTGAAGGTAAGGGCCAGGTTGCGCAGCGGCAATTGGTCATCAACTGCCTGCGCATGCGTCCAGACCGCATTATCGTGGGCGAGGTTCGCGGCGAAGAAGCGCTGGATATGCTGCAGGCTATGAACACCGGTCACGATGGATCGCTTACCACGATTCACGCGAACACGCCGCGCGATGCCCTCGGCCGCCTGGAAACGATGGTGGCAATGGCCAACCTGAACATTCCCGAAAGCGCCATTCGTCGTCAGATCGCGTCAGCTATTGATGTCGTGGTTCAAGTCAGCCGCCACAGCGACGGCACACGCAAGGTAATCAGCATTGCGGAGCTCACCGGCATGGAAGGAAGTGTTGTGACCATGCAGGACATATTCGTTTTTCGCAAGCGGGGTATTCGCGAAAATGGCGAAGTCCTGGGAGAATTCCTTGCCACGGGCGTACGGCCCAAATTCGCCGAGCGGCTGCTGGTGTCGGGCATTCATTTCCCGACAAACATGTTCGAGGCTGCACCGATCCACTGAGGAGCATTGCAATGGGAGCACTAATCGCCGTCCTTACGTTCCTCGTTGTTGTCGTCGGATTCCTGGGCATCTGGGTTTTCGCCAGCGCCGAGGGAGATCAGGAACAGATCCGCAAGCGCATGAGTTCGGTTCACAAGGCCGAACGTCGCGGAGAAGTCGGCCTCGGTCTAAAACTAGTTCGAGATGAGATGATGAGTAACGTCCCATGGCTACATCAGATCATGATGAAATGGTCTTGGTCGACGAAATTGCAGGACTTCGTGATGCAGTCTGGTATGACTTTAAAGCCCGCTAAACTGCTCATGATCTGTGCGATAGCAGGTATCGGTGCATATCTCGGAGCTGCTTACTTTCTTCCGCATTTCTATTACACGCTTCCTATTGGAATCATAGCCGCTTTCCTGCCGGTAGCGTTTGTCGCGTTCAAACGGAGGGTCCGCCTTCGGAAATTCGAAGAACACTTTCCGGAAGCGTTGGATTTGCTTGGCCGAGCGGTTCGCGCTGGACATGCGTTTACGACCGGCCTTGAAATGATTTCAAAGGAATGTCCTGAGCCCCTTGCTGGCGAATTCCGAACGGCGTTCGAGGAACAAAATTTTGGACTCCCCCTGCGCGATGCTCTCCTCAATCTCACCGAGCGCATACCCCTTATAGACGTTCGTTTTTTCGTTACCGCCCTGCTCATTCAAAAAGAAACGGGCGGCAACCTCGCCGAAATCCTCGATGGTTTGGCTCGTGTTATTCGCGATCGCTTCCGTATCTATCGTGAAGTTCAGGTACGTACCGCCCAGGGGCGTCTCACTGCAGGAATTCTCATAGCCCTTCCAATCGCCATGTTGCTCATCCTTAGCGCTCTAAACCCGAAATATATAGGAGTACTTTTTACTGATCCTCTAGGTCCTGTAATTCTCGCTACTGCAGCGATTATGCAGCTCATCGGATCGGCGATTCTGTGGAAGATTATTCACTTCGAAGTCTAAGGAGAAAGGAGGCGACTTATGATTTGGATCCTTACAATTTTGACTTTTCTGGCTACGGGAGGAGTTGTTGTAGCGCTTGTTTACGCCTTCTCTCCAGCTGAGGTCAGCATCGCAACCCGCCTCGCCCGTCTCGCCGGGATCGCAGCGCCTGCACAAGACGAACCAAAATTTGCCGAGCGGCAGAAGGAACGTGTTCGCGATACCCTCGCCAACGTTGGCAAAATTCTTCCCACTCCGAGTACTGACAAGGCAAAGCGGACACAGCTACTAATGATTCGCGCAGGCTATCGTAGTACTGAAGCACTGATGGCCATGCGCGGAATAAAGATAATCTGCCCGATCGCCGCCGTTGCCGGTGTGTATTTTTTCCGCCTCTACCGGATCAATGTGTTCTTCGTTCCGATCGCGTCTCTTGCGCTGGGATATCTTTTGCCCGATATGTGGCTGACTTGGCGGGTAAGCGTTCGCCAACGGAAGCTTCGCCGGGCCCTTCCGGACGCGCTAGACCTGCTGGTGATCTGTGTGGAGGCTGGTCTCGGACTGGATCAAGCGCTCATGAAAGTCTCGCAGGACATGAGGATCGCGCACCCGGAACTCAGCGAAGAACTGCAGTTCGTGAACCTGGAAATGCGTATCGGAAAGACTCGCATTGATGCTCTCCGCGAGCTTGCCCGTCGCACCGGCCTCGACGACATTAAGGCGCTCGTAGCCATGTTGATTCAAACCGAGCGTTTCGGTACGAGCATTGCGCAGTCACTACGGGTATATTCTGACGACATGCGTCTTAAGCGCCGTCAGCGCGCGGAAGAAATGAGCGCCAAAACGTCGGTAAAGATGGTTCCGGCGCTCGTTTTTTTTATTTTCCCGGCGTTGATGGTCGTCATTCTGGGGCCCGCGCTCATCACGTTGAGTCATCAATTGGGGCTGATCAAGTAAATCAATTTTACCCGGTGGCCTGAACGCAGGGTTGCCGGCTATCGCAGAAAAGGAGAGAAACATGGATACTGCAACATTGATTCGGATCGTGGCGGGAGTTCTAGCTCTCGTCGTGCTCGGCATCATCATTTGGCGCCGCAAGCGTCAGACCATCGACTAGTTCTAAAGAACGGGAATAGAAAGGTCCTGCCGGTGTCGGCCGGCAGTTGTCACGGAGAAAAAATGGCGGGCAGTAACGGCAATTACAGCAGATACGTGTACGTGTATAACAAGACGCGGGAAACCTTTGTGGCTACTGAGGCGGCGGTCGCGGACAATTACTTCCGTCGCCTTATTGGTTTATTGGGAAAAACCAAGCGCTGGGCCAAACTCGGCCGCGGGCTTTGGATTATCCCTTCCCGTGGCGTGCACTCCATCGGAATGCTCTTTCCGATCGACCTGGTCTTTCTCAACAAAGAGAGAAAGGTTGTTCACGTCGAAGAGCATTTTCGGCCGTTCCGTGTCTCCAAGGTTTCTCTGAAAGCCACAAGTGTCCTTGAATTACCGCCGCATACGATCTATCGGACCGGCACCCAGGTTGGCGACGTTTTGGAAATTACTTCGATTCGCTAATCCTGGTTTTTTGGAAATTGGGCTGGTCCTTTTATCGCAGATCTCCCCTTGCGCCATGACGTTCATTAGGCGCCGGGCTAGTTTTTTCTTCCAGATCACGACTGCTATCAATTGCCGGTAAGATTTCGAACCAATAACCAAAGGTTTGCCGGCCGCTCTGCAAGCCTGCGCACAAACCACGGATACCAGTAATCTCCATACGCGATCAGCACGCCTGAACGCCAACCACCCGAGGCCAGCCGCTCTTGTTCGGCTCGTTGAATGCCGTACAGCATTTGTACTTCGACTTCCTTGCGCGCAATACCATCCGCCGTGGCGAAATCGGTGATGTCACGAATCAGCACAGGGTCGTGAGTTGCGAATGCGGCGCGGCGCACGTTGCCTCGC
>Ga0210406_10001427_pt1 | contig 29114 bp, 33 predicted proteins | sample IncBWC30MmetaG_FD_155454 | JGI IMG/M metagenome (GOLD analysis project Ga0210406, IMG submission 155454) | Forest soil microbial communities from Barre Woods Harvard Forest LTER site, Petersham, Massachusetts, United States - Inc-BW-C-30-M | ecosystem: Environmental > Terrestrial > Soil >... | reverse complement strand
GTTAACAGCGAAACACTGGCAAAACTGAAATGCAAAGTGATTTGCGGTGCCGCAAACAATCAGCTGGCTGATGAAAATATACACGGTGTGGAACTGATCAAAAAAGGAATGATTTATGCCCCCGATTTTGTAGTCAATGCAGGCGGTATCATAAACGTTTATTACGAACTGGAAGGATACAACCGCGAACGTGCTATGGCACATACCGAGAATATTTACAAAACAACACTGGAGATATTCCGTATGGCAAAGGCCGAAAACATTCCTTCTTTTGCCGCTGCCAATAAACTGGCCGAAAAAAGAATAAACGAAATCGGACAGATCAAACTTTCTTACTAAACCCGGAATAGAGGCGATTGTCAATCTATTCAACCATTTTAAAAGTTTAACCGTTCTTTCCATATGCTGAACAGAAGATATCTGAGGATTAAAGTGATGCAGGGGCTGTATACCTATTTTCAGTCGCATAGTACCGAAGTACCTAAAGGGGAGCAGGAATTACTGAGAAGTATCGACCGGGTGTACGATCTTTATCTGTTGTTGCTCCAGTTTCTTGTTGAACTGAGACAGATGGGAGATACCTTTGTGGAAGAAGGAAAGAGTAAAAAATTACCTACCGAAGAAGATCTGAGTCCCAATCTGCGGTTTGTTGAAAACCCGTTGCTACTCTTACTCGAAAAAAACACAGCTCTGGCCAAAGGACTTCAGGAAAGAAAGCTGAACTGGTCAGGACAAACAGAGATTATCCGTCGCACATTTCAGGCTCTTCGCGCCAGTGAAGAATATATAGAGTATATGGCCATGCCGGCCCCCACTTTCGACGATCATAAAGAATTCATAAGCCAGGTATTCAAACGTTTTGTTGCCGATTCAGATCAGCTTGATACCTATCTGGAAGAACGCAGTTTGTTCTGGCCCAACGATCTGAACATGGCTGTTGCACCTATGATCCTTAAAAGCTTTGACAATTTCAATTCCTCGTCTTCCGAATCCACCCAGCTGCTTCCCTTGTATAAAGACCCAGCCGATGATAAGGATTTTGTAAGGGAGCTATACCGTAAAACCATCATCCATGATAAGGAAGCGGAACAGATGATAGGAGAGAAGACAAAAAACTGGGAAGTGGAACGGATTGCCATGATGGATGTGCTGCTGATGAAAATGGCTATTTCTGAGCTGCTTCATTTTCAGAATATCCCCATTAAGGTAAGTCTGAATGAATACATAGAGATTTCAAAACTTTACAGCACACCCAAAAGTAAAATATTCATCAACGGGGTGCTCGACAAGCTGGTGATAGACCTGAAAGAAAAATCGCTGGTTGTAAAAACAGGCAGGGGATTAATGGAATGAGAAAGCCATACCGGCAAATTCGTTTACTTGCATGCATTAAAATATTAAATTTGCCCCACTAAACGTTCAAAACCAATGAAACGAATATATTCAATAGGATTAAGTAGCGTATTGCTTGTCTTTTTGTTTTCCTGCGGACCCAAGGTGAATAAAGACGGGAAAATAGATACACAGGATGTAAATGTATCTCCTACTGCCGATCATAAAACACCCGATGGTTCGGAGCCGGTGATGACTTTCGAAACAGAAACGCATGATTTTGAAAAGATAACCGAAGGAGAACAGGTTAAATATGCTTTTAAATTCAAGAATACCGGAAAATCGGAGCTTATTATTTCCGATGCCCGTGGAAGCTGCGGATGTACCGTACCTGAATATCCTAATAAACCGATAGCTCCGGGAGAGAATGCCATTATATGGGTAGGCTTTAACAGCGAAGGGAAACATGGTATACAGGAAAAGACGGTGACCATTATTTCCAATGCAAATCCGCACACCAAAGTGATTACAATCAAAGCGCAGGTTTTACCTGCAGATAAAAAATAATTATTCTATTTAACACTAACCCTTCATCTTAACCCCCCAATCGTACATGATTCATTTCTCTTCTTCCTTGAATACAATTTTATTACAAACTGCAGCACCTGCCACCGGCAATGGTTTTCCGATGCAGTTTATCATGATCGGACTGATCTTTGTGGTATTCTATTTTTTCATGATCCGTCCTCAGATGAAAAAAGCCAAGGAAGCAAAAAACTACATGGCTACTTTGGAAAAAGGAGCTAAAATTGTAACCATCGGTGGTATTCATGGTAAGATTATTGAAGTTCAGGATACTACTTTCATTATTGAAGTAGAAGGTGGTAACAGACTGAAGATTCAAAAATCGGCCATTTCTAAAGATGCTTCCGATTCGCTGGCTCAGCCTCAGTGAGTTCTAACTCCATCATAAAACCCCGCGGTACTTCTGAAATAAACAAACAGAAATTCAACCGCAAAGCAACCATTTTTGCGGTTTGTCTTGTTATTGCTGCATTTTTCTGGAGTATCACCACCTTATCCATGGAGTTTACTACCATGATACGGTTTCCGGTTAAATATGTCAATCTGCCAAAGGATAAGATTGTTTCCAATAACCTGCCTGACTCACTCGAGCTGGAAGTAAAAGCAAGCGGTTTTGAGATAACCCGTTACCGTCTCCTGCAGCATATCGACCCGGTAATCATTGATGCATCTTCCTACAGACCGCTGAAAGGAAGCGATTATTATTATGTCTCTACCATTACCCGGGTAGATAACATAAACAGACAATTGGGTAAGGAGATGAAAGTTCTGAATATCATTCCGGATACCATTTTTCTGAATTTCAGCAAAAAGGTGAGTAAAATGGTTCCGGTGCTGGCCCATGTAAATATAAGCTTTCAGAAAAATTTTCAGCAAAGCGACAGTGTACTTATTGTACCTCGCGAAATCCGCATTTCAGGCTCACCTGCGTTGCTTGATAAGATCAAAGAACTGCATGCACAGGATGTAAACCTGGGGGGACTGAATAAATCACAAACCGTTCGTAAGGCAATCATTCTTGGCCCGGAACTGAAACAGCTGGAACTTGCCACCGATTCGGTGAGTATCCATGTGCCGGTATCCAAATTCACGGAAGGGGTTGCCGAAGTATCGCTTGATGTGTTGAATGTACCATCGGGCATATCACTCAAAGTGTTTCCCGACAAAATAAAAATCACCTATCTGGTAGCCTTCGACAGTTTTGAAAAAATAAAACCGGATATGTTCCAGGTAGGGGTAGATTATCAAAAGCTGGAAGCTGGAAGCACCAAGATTCATGTCGATCTGCTGCATGCCCCTGCCAATGTAAAAGTGGTTTCATTGACACCCGACCGGGTAGAATATATTGTCAGGAAATAATCCTTCTATCAGGACTGATGATTCGTCAGCATCCAGTACATCCCCAGATGCATTACGGCCTTTACAAAATCATCAAAATTTACGGGTTTGATGATATAGCTGTTTACTCCAAGATCATAGCAACGTTTGATATCCGGATCCCAATCGGAAGAAGTAAGTACTGCAACAGGGATTGCCCGGAGAACATCGTGTTCTTTAATAACTTGAAGAATATCTAGTCCGCTCATCTTGGGCATCCTCAGATCAAGCAGAATAAGGCGGGGTAAATCATTTTTATTTTTTCCGGCATAAGCTCCCCGGCAAAAAAGATAATCAAGTCCCTCTACACCATCTTTCACCCTTATAATCTTATTAGCGAGATTGTTCTTTTCCAATGCGCGAATGGTAAGTTCCGCATCCGAATCATTGTCTTCCATCAGAAGTATCTCGTTCGAGTAGCTTGGTATCATACAGCTTTTAATCAGTTAACGATAGGAAGCGAAAATGTAAAGGTAGCGCCGATTCCGGATGCACCGGTAGCTCCTACAGCACCTCCATGTCTGTTTACAATTCGTTTTACGATGGCCAGGCCAACGCCGGTACCTTCAAATTCATCACTGCGATGGAGCCTTTGAAAAACACCGAATAGTTTACTTGCATAAGCCATATTAAAACCGGAGCCATTATCTTTCACTTCATAAATAACTTCGCTCCCTTCTTGTCTTGAACTGATCTCTACTTCCGGGTTTTCTTTTTTGGATGAGTATTTAACAGCATTGGAAACCAGATTAAACACAACCTGATGAATAAGTCCGTAATCAGCTTTAATTGGCTGTAGTTTGCCCAGTATAATTTTTGCATGATGAACAGGCTCCATACGGTTAATCTCTCTCAACACCCCTTCTGTCAATTCATTCATATCAATATCCGATTTAACCATTTCCTTGCGACCCAGCCGTGAAAATGAAAGAAGATCATCAATCAATGTCTCCATTTTTTTGGCATTGTATTTAATAATCTGCACAAGCCGGACCATTTCTTCATTCATCAAGCTTCCATGATCTTCCTGTAATATCTGCACATAGCCGTTTACGGCCCTTAGCGGAGCCCGCAGATCGTGAGAAACGGAATATGAAAAAGCTTCCAACTCGTGGTTTAATTCCCGGATGGAATCTTCCTGTTTCTTCTTTTCAGTAATATCTTCCGATATCCCCAGCAAATAGCCGGGGCTTCCATTTTGTGCAGCAATGGGTATTTTCTTTGTGTGCAGCCAGCGTTCTCCGAGATTACGTGTTGATATGGGCTCTTCCGAGATATCCACCATCTTACCGCTTATTAGTACTGCACGGTCTTTCGCCGTAAAAAAATCGGCTTGTTTGGCAGGAAAAAAATCATAATCGTTTTTTCCTATCATCTCTTCCTTCGAAAATCCGAGCAAGTCTTCACCGGCATGATTAAACTTTACAAATCTCAGCTCTTCTGCATCCTTCACAAAAATCATATTCGGAATATTTTCAAGTATAGCGCTCAGGAATGAATTGCTTTGCTCCATATCTTTTTCTCTTGCTTTTTCAGCTGCAAACAGCGTATGAAAGCTTTTTTGCAGATAATCAGCATACAGCATATCAAACTCCTGAATAACGGTTATGGCCATGGATACATTACCGGTGTATAGATGGAGAAACTTTGTGTATACCTTCTTTTGATCAGAAAACAGAACCACCAGATCACAGGGCAAAAAATGTTCCTTTGACTTTTTTCCCATTATCCCGCAAACAAATTTTTCCATCACAGCCTCCGCTTGTTGCAGCGCATCCGGTTTCTTCAACGCATCACAAATGTCAGAAACGTATTTTTTGTAAAAATCAATCTGATCGTTGCTTTTGCTTTTTTTCTTCGGTGGTGAAACAGAAGGAAGCCCTGACATATTATTCAATTCGACAGCAACTTCTTCCAGATGCTCGTTTTTTAAAAAATCAAGATACTTTGATATATTTTCCATAATATGAAAGAGAAGGTCGGGTAGGGCATCGTTAAATCGCCTGCAATAAAAATACGGTGAAGGCAGCTATTTTCCTCATCAATTGAATGAAAAAAGCGACAAAATCTTACATGAGGGGTACCCCTGTATCAGAAAACAATACGAGAACTTTTATAGACGGGAAAATGAGGGGAAAAGAAACGCCAAACGGAGTTTTATAAATGGTATTCAGGAAACATTAAAAGCCTTCATCCAGGTAGCAAAAGCCATAAATTTGAAGATCCTTCCATTCTCTTCGCTACCCGATACATTGAAAAACGAATCATAATCATTCTTCAACTTATCCAGTTTAATATACGGACGCAGCGCATCACCGAAATATTCTTTCATCTCTTCCCGCATATCCGTTATCCATTTATTATTGGGCGTGGCATAACCCATTTTATCTTTACGCTCCAGAATTTCTTTTGGTAAATATGGACTCATGGATTCACGCAACAAATGTTTGTATACACCGTTGTGTATTTTATAATTGCCGGGGATCTGAAATATATATTCGATCAACGGATGATCATCGGCAAAAGGTGTTCTTGATTCCACCGAATGCCACATCGAACAACGATCTTCGCATTTCAGATACAGCTTCAAACGGGTATTGACAAACTCTTTTAACAGGATCCCATTCAAACTGGATGGAGCGGAAACCGGATTGTTTTGTAGTTTTTCCTTATACAACTGAATAAGCGATGGATCCAGATAAGCCATATCCTTGAAATAAGAACTGCTGATCCTCGACTGCATACCGGCCGGTAAACGGTGAATCACGTTTCCTTTCAGATGTTCTTTGCCCAGACGTAAAATGTTCTGAGGAAATGGTCCCGATGCACGGATAGCTTTACCGGCACTTGCAAATTTAAAGCTGCGTAGCATATCGCCTACATACCAGGTATAGTAGGGGCTATAACCTGCAAATAGTTCATCGCCTCCTTGTCCGTCCAGAATAACTTTTATTCCCTGTTCTTTTACCAGCCTCATGACCCGGTATTGTGCATAGGTGCTGGTGCTCCATAGTGGGCTATCCTGACAATACACCAGTTGCTCCATATCTTTTATCAGTTCGGGCAGACACGGTTGTGTACTGTGCCATTGGGCTCCGGCACGATCGGCTGCCAAACGGGCCCACGATGTTTCATCGCAATCTTCACCCGTAAAGGAAGACGTGAACGTATGAAAGGAAGACACGCTTTTTTCTTCCTGTCTGAATCGCTTCATCACACCCACAATGGAAGAACTGTCTATCCCTCCGCTAAGACATGATCCCACCGGCACATCGGACCTAAGGCGGATACGCACGGCTTCACAAATCAGTTCTTCCGTACGTTTCCGGTATGCATCAAATTGTCCGGGAATAAATTTTTCATGCCGCTCATTGGTCTCTAGTGTATACCAGCTCCACTTCCTGAAAGCACCGGAGGTAAGATCAATGGTAAAAGCATGAGCCGGAAACAATTCAAATATATTGCTGAAGATTCCTTCTTCTTCATATTCAATTTCTCCGGCTATAAAATAATCGGCTACAGCACGGGGGTTAATGCCTGTCTTTACATCGGGATGTTTGAGCAAGGCTTTTTGTTCGGATGCAAAAAGAAAGAGTCGGGCATCTTTATAATAATAGAACGGTTTTACACCAAACCGGTCGCGGGAACCGAAAACTAGATTTCTTGCTTTATCAAATAATACAAACGCCCACATACCATTGAAATACTTCAGACAATCCATACCCCATTCCCTATAAGCGGCAATAATTACTTCCGTATCGGTCTGTGTGCGGAATTGATATCCTTTTGATTCCAGCTGGCTGCGTAGTTCCAGATAGTTATATATTTCTCCGTTATAAGTGATCCATATCTCTTTATCTGCGCTGCATAAGGGCTGATGTCCGTTTTGTCCCAGATCAAGAATAGCCAGACGACGATGAGCGAAACCAAATACATACTGGTCATTTAATGTTGTTACCGGGCATCGGGGAGCATGAATCATTTCCGCAACGCGGATAACTGCAGGCGTATCGTCGCCATAAGCAGTTTCACATTGGCTGCCGTTGTAAAACACAAAACCTTCTCCATCCGGTCCGCGGTGACGGATCAGATCGTTCATCACTTGCAACGATCGTGCGTCAGCTGCAGTTCCCTGCAGGCTAACTATTCCGCTGATTCCGCACATATCCGGTAGGTTCTTTTAGAAAAGAAAAAATGTTTTTATACGAAAACAGAAGATTAGAATAGGAAAGTCCGCATTCTTTGTGAAATCGGATTAAAAGATACAAAGCCGATGCCAGGTATGAGCAACAGCCAGTGATAGCAGCGCCATACATGCCATAACGGGGAATAAGTATAAATCCGGCAGCGAGGGTGACAATAAACCCTGCCACCGAACTGTAAGAGCTGACATGCATTTTGCCGATTCCTGAAAAATAATGACTGTAGATACAACTGAGTCCGAAAGCGCTGATACCTGCGCTTAGCAATAGGATGATATGGGGGAGCTGTATAAATTCCGGGCCGAAAATAGCTCCGAACAAACGCGATGGCAGTAAGATAAGCACCAGCATGGCCGCCATACTGGCCAGAAAACTTATTTTAGACAAAGAGGCACTTAGCTGCTGGGCATCTTTCCGGTTTGTCATATTGGCAATACGTGCATACTGAACCATAGAGATCCCGTTGCTGATTACCCATACCGATTCACAAACAGAAGCTCCCGTAGAATAAATACCTATCAATGATTTTCCATGCACCGGAAAAAAATAAGCAAGCATATAAAAGCTAATCCGGTAATTAAGCAACTGAACGGCATTTCCCAGTTGCACATAAAATCCGCTTCTCAGCATTTGACGTATGAGTCGTCTTACATTGGCAATCGGGCAGGGGGTGAGGCCATCACGCAGAAAATAGAGTCCCATAAAAAACATAATGATATAACTGATCAGCAGGGCCAGATAATAGGCATCGGGGCTTTTCTTTCCTAAAACAAATATAAAGCCGGCAAGCAATATCAACAGGCTCACGACCTGTACCAGGGAAATGATATTACCCGGTCGTATCCGTTCTTTTCCGTTAAGCGCAGCTGCATTGATGCTGCTCAGATTCAGGAAAATGCTGAGCGCCGTGAGATAGATATATTCCTGACGGCTATAATCGCCGAAGAGATAAAAGAAGATGGGAAAAATGGTTCCGCACCAAACACCCCACAGCCAGGAGGGGAGAAGCAGGTTGTTGAGCGAGTACCGGGGAACAAGAAAAACCAGGGCTCCGCCACCAATCAAATCATTAATAAGAAGAATAACGGTCATATTAAGCACCATCAGACTCACGGATCCCCGTCCTGCAGCGCCCATAAACCGGGCCGTAAGGATGACGATAAGGAAACTGATTACCGAGCCTGCGCCCTTGGCAATGACAGTTTTCAGGATGGTTCTAAATAAGTGCATGCTTCTTTACAAAGATGCTAAATTCCCCGAATACCTGTTCCGCTTTTAATTCCTGAAGACATTTATGATCGGGACACCGTTCCGGATCATTCACCCGGCTGGTATTCGGTTTAATCCAGGCGCTGCATGGAGCACATGCCAGGTAAAGAGAAATAACACGGTGTTTATCAGGAATCATTTTTTCATATCCATATAAAGCAGGACTACTGGGCCCCCACAAACTAAAGGTTGGTTTGCCCAACACAACCGCGGCATGCATCAGTCCTCCATCCAGCCCCACAAACAACCGGCTCCGGCCTATCACTTCCATGGCTTGCATCACACTTGTTTTACCGGCCAGGTTCTTTACATTTCCGATGCCAGCTTGCATCAGCTCATCGGCAAGATCTGTTTCTGTTTTATCGCCCAGCAATACAAATGACAAGGATGGCAGTTGTTGTTTACACAGTTGCAAAAACCGGATCCAGTATTTCAGAGGCCAGTTCTTATAAGTTTGTTTATTATTCGCCGCACTGATCTGCAATACGATATAGTTTTCGGGCAAATCGAGGGTATGGCGCAAAGGCATGTCCAGACTAAGCATCGATTCGTTGCATTCCTTTATTCCTTCTCCTGCCAGCATCATATTCTGTACAGCATCGTGAATTCCTTGTTCGGGTTGTATATACAACACACCCGAAAGCGTGTTTTTACCCAAAGTATCCGGCAAACGATTGGTATGAACAAGGGGAGACAGTTGTTTGGCGGCAAGCAAGGTGCTTCTTCCGGCCGAGAAATAGTTGAGTATAGCCAGTTGAAAACGGCGACGGTGTTTCAACACATATTTGAGCAGATGAACCTTGCTTCGGGCTATAATGAGTTGTTCAAACAAGCCTGTGTCTTCAAAAAGCTGTTCACAGGGAAAAGGAGAAGTGACCATCCCCGTTACCTGATAGCCCCGTTCTTTCATCAGTTTCACCAGGGGAATAAGCAAGAGTGCATCACCCAGACCGGAAGAAATAAAAATTACCGCTTTTTTATGATCTGTCTTTATCATGCCGCTTGCTCAGGAGGTTCTCCGCTTTCAATCAAACTGAATTGTTGTTTTTTCTTTAAGAAACGTTTTTCCATCCATTCGTACGATAGCCAGGCCATAAGCGTGGTAAGCAGGAAGGTGCCGGTATACAAGAAGATATTGATAAAGGTCAGATTGGTAATAGAATCTTTTAAAATATATAACAGCAGGTAAAAACATATGGCGTGATACATATATAAACCGTACGAGATACGGCCCATAAAACGGAAAAAGGGATTCTCCAGCTTCAGTATGCTTGACTTGTTGGCTGCTACATTGAGAATAAGCCAGGCAAATAGCAGGGAGTTGACCATATACCTCGATTTTACATGCCCGAAAACACCCGTAGGCAATGAAACCGCCAGGGCAGCCAACAAGACAATCTGTGCCAGGGGATGAAAAAGAAATGTAAGGATCTTCTCTTTACGGCTGAAAAGTATCCAGGCTGCCAAACCTCCAATAGCCATACATTCAATATTAAAAGTATCGAGAAAATCGCCCAGGATAGAGAGGGCATAATTCAAAGATCCCGGTTGCAGGTGCGCACAGATCACCACCAGACATTTGCGGATGCCGATGATGCCTATGGGAATCAGCACCAATAAATAGGGGAGTATCTTTTTAAAACGTTTGAGCAGAAAAGGCCATACAAGGTAAAACTGTTCTTCGGTACCTACCGACCAGGCCTGGGAGGCAAAAGGAACAGGAGGTAATACTTTCAGAGCCAGATTGGGCATAAAGAATAAAAACAGGGCAAATTTGGACCAGAATGAGTGGGTCTGTGCATTTTCGGCGCCACCTGTCTGCATGAAATGAGGCAATACGAAAAAGGCCAGGGCCATAATCAGATAATACAAAGGCCATATCCTCAGGATACGCCGGATATAGAACTGGCGGATATGGATAGAGCCCGTGGTTTTATCTTCCTGTAAAAGGAGGTAGGTAATAAGGAATCCGCTGAGTACAAAGAAAAGGGTAACGCCATATTCACCGGCTGTACCGAAGAGGGTAACATCATCCAGGTTAGGGAGGAGTTCTTCTTTCTTAAAACGTTCGATATGAGAGATAATAACCAGGGCGGCAGCTATAAAACGAAGTCCGTTAAGGCCGGGAAAATAAAGTCTTTCCTTAAGAGCAGCTGACATAGAAGGTAATTATCAGCACCAAAGATAGGGTTTCAGCTTGTTTTGGGAAGCCGGAGCGGGTTTCAGGCTTTTCTACACTGTTTTTTTGCATAGAAACCTAAGAATAGTATCTTTGCCACCTGATTTTTTCAGATGGCGGTCATAGTTCAGTTGGTTAGAACGTCTGATTGTGGTTCAGAAGGTCGTGGGTTCGAGCCCCATTGATCGCCCAGGTTTAAAAGACAGCAAATAGCTGTCTTTTTGCTTTTTAAGAATCCCCAGGGGCGAGAAGTTTAGATCGCCCGGAAAATCAATACATTAGCCCTTGCTCCGAGTCTCCACCATCTCTCCACAAAATACTATTCTGTTTCGGGCCTTATCAGATTCCTTTATAAAAGGATGTTTTTGTATCATGTCGATTCACATCGCATCCATTTGAATCCATATTGCATACATATGAATCCATATTGCATCCATGTGAAACCATATGGATACCAAATCATCTCCCATCGCACTCATTTATACAAACATTGAACACATTTCTTCTCATTTCGATACACAATCTTCATTCATCGCGTTCAAATGGAAAGGAATTAAACCCATCTCTTCTTCTTTTGATCCGTTTTGTTCAAGAACAGCATTCATGAGCTTTCAAATCGTATCCATATTTGCAGAATATTGTACTGCGGAAGTAAATAAGTGCACCATATGAATCCACATGGATGCAATATGGATTCAGATGGATGCGACATTTAAACATTTGATACAAAAAGCTGAATGAATAGATTCAATCTTTAAGAAAACAAAGACTATCCGTAAAGAATAAATGCAGGAAGGAGATGATTAGGATACGATGTGTAACTCTTATATATCAATGGATAAATAAATCAACACAATCTCTAAAGGAATAAACAGTATCCTTAAATACATCAGGTCGAAGGGAAATGATTAGGATGCGATGGTTAAATAAACAGTGTGTGAATTCTTCCCTATTACCTCAAACTATCCTTCCTTGTTTGCGCCATGGCCGTTTTCAATGTTTGTTTATCAGCCTTTTGAATGGAATCATTAGCTGCCGAATCCAACACCACCAACTCCAGCTCCGGTTCAAAACGGATATCACCACGTGAAAAGCTTTCCACACCCAGATCTTCCAATCTCATTTTCTTTCGGGGTTTCTTAGCGGCTTCACCGCTGGCGGCAAGCATCATGGGACTGTTGAGCGAGGATAGGGGCTGAGCCTTTTTGTTAGAAACAAAGGAAACCGGTGTTCCTGCTTTTTTGCGAAGGGTGTTTAATGCGGTATCATGTTCATAGTTTATAAACCGGGCATTTTGTACATCCATCAGCATATCAACAGAGCCGTACAATCCGGCCAGGATCATCAGCGACAGGGATAAACGGAGAAAAAGTTTCATATCAGGTAGTTTTAAAGGTGTCAGTTTTTAAAGGACTGCAAGTAATTCCTGCTCTGACCCATGATAAACAACTCCGCAATAGCGGCATTGCCCAGCACGCTGATCCAAAGGGAAATGGCATAATTATCAAAATTGCCGAAACCTGCCAGTAAAAACACAATGTGATAAACCCTAAAACTCACAGCCGTCAAAGCCATGGCATAGGAACGTATCATCCAGAATTTATGTGAAAGAAAATTGCGTTCGCGGGCGGCAGCCAGGAATCCCCGATAGGTGGTATAAAACCAGAATATAGCCATTGCCATAAAACAAGCCCGTTCGGCAACTCCTCCTTTGGCAAAGAAGGTCATATAAAACCCGGTAGGAGCCCCTATGAGCAGCACCACAAAAACATAGATTTTGCCGGCCGTGACATGGATCCTGCTCCGCTTTTTAAGTATCCAGGACGAGAACTGCAGCAGGGCCGTAAGGATACACAAGCTTCCGGCGGCGATGTGCAGATAAAAACTGTATTTCCACACGGCTTTTCCATAGAGCAAAGCCCGTTCCTCTAAAAAGGAAAAATCGGGACGGAAACTGAAGTAGGGGATGGTATTATAAACGAGTAAGAGACTTAAAAGGATGAGTGGTGCCCAGAAGAGTATGGAAACCCCTTTATTCATCGCCCGGCGGGCAGTAACAATCCTTGAATTGTTTACCATGGAATACTGATTGTGTAGCGGGGATGATTGATTAACGATCTTCTACGCTGTTTAGTATGAATAAGATGCTTTTTCCTGTTTTTTTCCATAAATTATTTTCAAACAACAAGAGTCCCACCTAAGGCTCTTTTCCCTATTTTCTGCTTTAGCCAACAGGCAATCCCGACTCTTTATACAGTTCTTTTTTGGTATCTTCGGCCCGATGAAGATTACCTTCCTTGGCACCGGCACTTCACAGGGCGTTCCTGTCATAGCTTGCAAATGCAGGGTGTGTCAGTCAATCAATCCCCGTGATAAACGCCTCCGTACTTCGGTCCTGATTACGGAAAAGGACAAAAATTTTGTGATCGATACCGGTCCCGATTTCCGCCAGCAAATGCTGCGTGAAGGGGTCACCGACCTGGAAGCTGTTTTATATACCCATGAACATAAGGATCATCTGGCCGGGATAGACGATGTAAGGGCGTTTAACTTTATACATAACAAAGCCATGCCTTTATGGGCCAGCAAAAGGGTGCAGGAAGCCATCAAGCGGGAAGTGCCTTATTGTTTTGATGGAACCGATTACCCGGGTATCCCGCGTATCGAGTTACATACGATTACTAAAGAGCCCTTCACCATTGCAGGGGTTACCTTTACCCCGATAGAGGTGTTGCATCATCGTTTACCGGTACAAGCCTTCCGTTGCGGCGATTTTACCTATGTAACCGATGCCAACTTTATTGATGAAAAGGAAAAAGAAAAGATTCGCGGATCGCGCATCCTTGTTTTGAATGCTCTGAGAAAAGAAGATCACATTTCCCATTTCACGTTGAAACAGGCTATCACGCTTGCACAGGAGCTGGGTGCCGAAAAAACGTATCTGACGCATATCAGTCACCAGCTGGGAAGACATGAAGAGGTGACAAAAGAACTTCCTCCTGGAATTGAACTGGCTTATGACGGCCTGCAACTTGAACTGAATTAACCGAAACGCATTATGGGAAGCAATCAGGCTCCGTTTATTTTCTTTTTTACCCTTGCCTTGCTCATGATTACCATCGTGATCACAATCATTTCGAGGATGATTATTTTTGAAAAAGCAGGTCGCTCCAACGTTTCGGCTTTTATTCCTTTTCTGAATCTGTATGTCATGCTTCGTCTGGCCGGAATGAAAAAAGTATGGACCCTGCTTTATTTCATCACCCTGATTAATCTCTACCTTACCTTTAAAACGTTACAGCCTTTTCTGCTGCCCGATGTAACGTATAATGACCATATGAATTTCTTTTCCTTTTTCTATCCCTTTGCACACCTGCATAAGATGAATGCCTTGTTTATTGTTTACTGGCTGTTCAATGGGTTGTACCTGGTGATATACGTACGCATGCACCTGAAGCTGGCGCTGAAGTTCGGCAAGTCATCCTTATTCGGATTAGGCATGGCTCTGCTGGAGCCTATCTTTTATCCTTTGCTGGCTTTTGGAAATGCAGTCTTTACCGAAAAAAAGGACTAATTAGTTCTATTTATTGCTTTTGAAATAAGCACAGCTGGTATTCATCACACATTCGCTACACTTGGGATTGGTAGGGCGACAGGTTTCGCGCCCCAGAAAAGAGATAGCCATTCCGATCTGTCCCCATTCTTTTTCAGGGATCACATCCATAATCTGTTTTTCTATTTTCTTAGGATCGGTACCGGTGGCGATACCCAGACGGGGAGCAACACGTACCACATGCAGATCGACAATCACGCCTTCGGCTTTCTTTCCTGCTTCACGCAATATCACATTGGCCGATTTGCGGCCTATGCCTGGTAAAGCAGTAAGCTCTTCCAAATTAAGGGGTATTGATTTATCATCTTTCACTGTACGCGACAGGGTCATGAGCCATTTGGTCTTATTTCCAAAGTTCCTCACCTTGCCTATATAGCGAAACAAGGTTTGCTCATCGGCTTTTGCAAGGGATTTCATATCCGGAAATGCATCGAACAATGGAGGAGCTATTTCATTAATATGTTTATCCGAGTCTTGTGCCGACAGAATCACCATCACCAGCAGCTGGTATACATTTTTATATGCCAGCGGATGTGGTTTGTCTTTGTATTTCTTGATGAGGGGACGAACGGTTTCGGCCCAGTTTACAGCAGGCATTGGCGTTTGTTTAAAGGTTAGTTTTTTATCAATTTTCCTTTATTCACAATACCCAGGGCTTTTCCTTTAAAGGTATGACCTATAAAAGGGGTATTGCGCGATTTGGAACGTATATCTTTTTCGGTAAAGGACCAGGTTAAGGTCGGATCAAACAAGGTAAGATTGGCCTTGTTTCCTATTTTGATGGATGGAACATCAAGTCCTAGCAAGCGGCGTGGATTTACCGCCATTTTGTTTACCAACTGTTCAGGAGTAAGTCCTGAATAGGAGTTCGCCAGGGCATAGGCTGTTTCCAGACCGAGCATTCCAAAGGCGGCAAAATCAAATTCCAGTTCTTTGTTTTCCGTGTCTTCAGGAGCATGATCGGACACAATCACATCAATCGTTCCATCAGCCAGTCCCTTTTTCAATGCTGCAATATCAGCGGCACCCCGTAGCGGAGGATTTACTTTCAGATTGCTGTCGAAATCAAATAAGGCTTTATCATCCAGTACCAGGTGGTGGGTATTAACCGAAGCGCTGATCTGAAGCCCTTTTGCTTTTGCAGCACGTATCAGATCTACCGAGTTGGCGGTTGATACAGAAGCGATGTGCAGATTGCCACCGCTGTATTCGAGCACCTGTATGTTTCTGGCCAGCATCACTTCTTCTGCCAATGCCGGCATTCCTTTTAATCCAAGCGTAGTGCTGGTAACACCTTCATTCATCTTTCCATCGGCTGATAAACTCTTCTCTTCACAATGCGTCATGATGAGGCGATTGAAATTTTTGGAGTAGAGCAGGGCACGAAGCAAGAGTCCCGAATTTTTGATCGGTTTTTTATCATCCGAAAAAGCAACGGCGCCACTGAGGTGCATATCATACATCTCAGACAGTTCATTGCCTTCCAGCTGATGAGATACGGTTCCTACCGGGAAGATATCTACCGGTGTATGTTTTGCTTTGTTGCGTATATATTCTACTTCAGCTTTGGAATGAATAGGGGGCTGGGTAGAAGGCATCAGGGCAAGTCCCGTAAAACCACCGCTTACAGCAGCAGCAGCTCCGCTATCGAGGTCTTCCTTGTATTCAAAACCAGGATCTCTGAAATTGGCCTGCATATCAAACCAGCCCGGTGATACGTGCAGATTGGCGGCCGTAAAAACTTCAGCTCCTGAAGCTGCCAGTTTTTCTCCTATTTCTGTTACCACACCATTATCAATCATCACATCGGCAATCTTGCCGTTCCATGTTGATTCCGGATCTATAATCCGGGCTTTTTGAATGAGTAATTTCATTTCCTATACCGTTTACGATTTTCACTTAAGCCATCTCAAGAGCAGCACTTCGGCGCCCAGAAACAACAAGGCTAATAGTACACACCATTTCCAAAATTTTTTACCCTGATCCAGTTCCGACATATTGGACAACAATCCTTTGCTGCCTGTTTCAAGCAAGCTGAAATTAGTCCAGCCGGCTTTCTCGCATATCAGTTTAAGCTCTTCGGGTTTATAGGTTCTTACATCCGATTCTTTTCTGTCGTAGTTGAATGACAAACCCTGCACCACTTCGGTATTGGCTTTCAGAAAATAGTTGCCGGCAGCAGCGATCTGATTACGCACAAATATTTCTGTCTTGGCATCAATGATGCGATGATCGGGGATGATATCCGTTTTCTGATCAGGAGAGGTGATATGGAATACACTCTCTCCGCTTGCAGGTGATCCGTTCAGCGTAATCACCTCGTTGGATCCGATGGTATAAAAGAGTTTATGTTGTTGCTGACTGAAGAAAGCGATCTGAAGTATGGTGGGAACAAACAAGGCATGTTTGGAAAAGTTGCTTCCTTCATCACCCAACGGAGCACTGCACAGATAAACACTTCCCTTACCGGCAGGGTATTTGGCCAGGAAAATATCTCCGTTACGCAAACGCATCAGGAACTCTTCTCCCGAGCGGCTCTTTCGCTTCATAGGATAATGTTTGAACACCACAGGAAGATCAAGCTGGCTGGAAGATCGGGATGCGGCACCTGCTTTCTTTTCAAAAACACCATCTTTGTATATCTCCTGATCAAAGTTGAGCTGTTCTACAGGCAATCTGGCTGTATCGGGTTCTGCAAACTGAGGCAATCCCAGACTATTAAAAAAACCGCCATAAGCACTTAAATCTGCATGAGCGCCGGGAAACAGCAACAAGCTGCCACCGTTTTGTACAAAACGGCTGAGTTCTTGCCCCAAACCAGATGAAATACTGTTGAGATTGGTGGTGATGATGAGGCTGTTTTTGCCCAGGGATGCATAATCTATGGCATTTTCATTGGTCTCCGTATAAGCAAATGCCGAGTCTTTGTGAAAGAGATTGGATAAAGGATGCAACACCGCTTTTTTGTCGGCAACAGGTGCAGCAGGCGCTATGCAAAGCACCGGCAGGGTGCGGGATATTTCGTATGAAAAATAAAAGACATCGTCAAAGGTAATGGGGCTGTCCGTTATTTCCACCCTTCCTTCCTGCCAGCCGGGTTCCCGTACGGTAAAGGCAATCACAGTATCCACTTTCCCATTGGCACCGATGCTGAAACTGGAAGGTGTTTTTTGCTGCCCGTTGATAAACAGCTTCATGGGTATGTTCGAATACTCCTGGCTGGAAGCATTGCGTATACGCACATGCATGTATTCGGGGCGGTTGAGTTTCCGCACCGGAGAGTCAAACCAACAGGAATCAATATAGAGGTTCTTTTGTTCTTCGGCTATTACGGGTATGAGATGATAAGCGATATTGGTATCGTTACGGAGTTTTTCCGCATCCCAGGTGCTTTTCTGGAAATCGCTTACAACAAAGGCTGTCTTGGCGCCTTTTCCTGCCCCACTGTGATTGAGGATATCAGCCTGGCGGGTGCTGATCTCCGAAATGGTTTTTAATGCAGGGCTTAGTTTTACTTCTTCCAGATTTTCCAGAAACTCATCTCTGTTCATCAGGCGCTGATGACGTCCTTCAAAATCGTTGGTGAGAAGCTGGAACTGATCAGTGGCTTTATAGGAGGATACTATTTCACGTGCATCTTTTTTTGCTTCATCCAGTAAGCGGCCGCTTTTGTTTTCGGCATCCATACTGAAAGAGTTATCAATATAAACACTTACCGCCTTAATACCTTTCGGAATTGTGATATGCGAATGAGGCAGGAAGGGCTGTGCAAATGCCAGGATCAGAAAGCTCAGGGCCAGCAAACGGGCCAGCAGGACCAGTAAATGTTTGAGTTTTGATTTAGCTTGTGTTTCTTCTTTAACCTCTTTCAGGAAACGAACATTGGTAAAATATACCGTTTTGAATTTCCGGAAATTGAAAAGATGAATAATAATGGGGATGCTGAGCGAGGCAAAAGCGAAGAGGAATGTCGGATAAACGAATTGCATCAGGTTCAAAGGTAAGTAATTTAAGCTTTAAAAACCTTCAAAAACACCGAGGCCAAAAAGGGCAAAATCATACTTCACCGGATCTTTCGGATCCATCAACCTCAGGGCAGCGGTAAGCTCTTCCACGGCTTTCCAGTCGTTAGCCGTTCTTTTAAGCAAACCCAACTTCCGGGCTACATTTCCCGAATGTACATCCAGGGGGCAGTGCAACAGGGAAGGGGGGATGCGTTTCCAGATTCCGAAATCAACTTCCCGTTTATCATTCCGTACCATCCAACGCAAAAACATGTAAGTGAGGGTAATTAAGGTAGTAACTAATCAAACATAATAAATTCTTCTTTTTTCAGGTTTACGATTTCGCTCATGCTACTATATGATTCATACCCCTTGAACTGAACTTTTTTACCGGGCTTCTTAACCTTGCCCTTATTCATAAATTCCCTTAAGTCCTTATCTTCCTTCATCTGGACACCTGTAAAAGCTTCTTTTCGATAATGAGCTACCCAATGCCATTTCATTGCTTGCCAGTCTGTAACAAATAGTGATTCCTCATCATAAAATCTGTACTTAACGTTCAGCGTAAAGAACCCAGATTTGCTTTCAGTTTGGTGGTGAATTTCAATCTTCTCAATCAATGAATGAACAAGCTTTTTTAGTTCATCAAAGCCTACATCCTCTGCATAGTGCTCAATTAGTGATTTTGAACGCTGGCTTCTCGAATTGTTCTCAATCTCTGAAATCCTAACGGTTAAGCTTTCAATCTCGGATTCTACTTCCTGAAGTTTTTTCTTATTTGCTTTGTAATCCAAAGTGAAGTTCTCATCTTCCTCCAAATCACGATCTTTCAGGATTCCTGCTAGTCGTGTGACGCTTTTATTCAGATCAGATTTTTGTTTTTCCTTTTGGACTTTTACCTTTTTTAACCGGAGTGCTTCAGTACCATTTTTGGGTGCTTCTACCAAGAGCTTCTTGAGCTGTCTTGATTCAAAAAGATGCTGAATAATAAACGTTTCCAGTTTAGGTAATGAAATTCCTCTGCTTTTTTCACAGTTATTATGTGGCGGTCTCTTACCTTTGCATTTATACGCATTGTCGCTTCCTTTCAATCTTTTTTTTCCTATAATCTCATTTTTGCAGTGGCTACAAATGATTAATCCATTTAGAAGGTAATGATAGTGTTCCTTCCGGCCTACATTCTTTCTATTATGCACCAAATTTTTATTTACAGCATCCCAAAGTTCAGGATCAATAATGACAGGAATGTCATTATTGATGATTAATTCGACAGCAACCTTATCTTTTACCAGCTTATCATTTTCATATCGCACAACGTCTTCGTATCTGTTCCACTCCCTCACCCCTTTATACATTTTGTTATTCAGCATATCGCTGATAACATTCCCTCTCCACTTGACATTCCCTTTTTTAAATTTTGTTTTGTTCTTGGTGTACTTATCCTTTCTAGTGATTTCTCCGGTAAAGTTTCCGCTAAATTTTGTTGGAATTCCTTCTGCATTGAATCTGTTTGCAATTGAATACGCTCCAATACCGTCAAGTGACAATTGAAACATCCTTCTTACATTCTTTGCTTCAATCTCGTAAATTTCATACTTGTTATCTTTCCCCTTCTTATATCCGTATGGTTTCAGTCCATGAGTCTTACCTTCACTTGCCTTTTTTGCATTGGCTATGCGAACTTTCTTTGACGTTATCTCTGAATAATAAGCATTGACAATGCTCATTAACTTCGCAAACATCCTATTTGTACCACTATCAAGGTCAAAAAAGGAGCCTCCTGGATAATATTTTATTTCGTTGTTAAGGCATTCTGCAACAAAGAAATCCCATGTTCGTGTATCCCTTTCTATTCTTGACTGGTCAATGCAATACACATGCGTGATTTCACCCTTCCGAATATCTCTGAATAAATCCGACAGCCCATCTCTCACGCTTTCATCCAATGTCCCGGAAATGCCATCATCAAGGTAAACTCGAAACCCGATTCCCAGCTTAGCAGCACAATCAATACCAGCTTCTCGCTGATTATCAATTGTAAATTTTTCTGCACGATTTTTGGAGGTTCTGCAATAAATGCCAAGCATGTGCAAATATAAAAAGTTTAGGCATTATATTCGGGTAATAGGGGTAGCATAAATTCACATCCATTAACTCCTGTCATTTACCTTCAACGTAATCAATAATATCGACCAACATATCGCAGTACACTCTTTCAACAGAGTGAACCAGTTCACCTGCTTTAGAAATGAATGACACCGTATAATCATCAGCATAGCGGAGTTCAACGGTTACGAAGCCTTGATGAGTTAATCCGTTTACGGTAAACCGAACACCACCCTGAAACTCTTTTGACTCCGGCAGGGCTATAAAATTTCTGGCTCCCCAAGCCATTAAAGCCGATCTATCCAGACACCGGATTTGGTTAAGTATCTCTTTGGCGATTGCGAGTGATTGTGTCTGGGTTTCCATGACGGTTCTTTTATTCTGGTGAATTTATTCGGTTGTACCAAAACTGTTTTTCAGGTAATCAGAAAAGTCAGAAGGCTGATAGAAAGATTCAAATTGAATGGCCGTAATGGTCTGTTCCGAAAACAACCGGATCAGTTGTGCGATGGTGTGAACCTTAACAATACCGGAAGTAGTCCAAGCCTGATTAACGTAAAAGTCATTACCGCAGCTTTCTTGAACTAAAACAGCGTTTCCAAATTCCCGGAGGTTGCTGTAAGGCTTTACGCTTCCCTTGGTGATGAATTGGAGTGTAATGCCTTTCAGATTTGCTTTCAGTGCCTTTAACCCGGTTTTGAATTCTGTTGCTTTCATGTCAATCTGTACTTGATTATTATGACATAAAGATAAGTATTGATTAACTTTAAAGCAAATAATACTTAATATATTTTACAAATAATCAACTTTAACTTGCTATTTGACTAAATTTGAAGACCAAACTCAATCAACATGGCTGCCATACTGAGGATTAAGGAAATAATGGGACAAAAAGGGATGTCTCGTAAGGGATTAGCGGAATCGGTGGGGGTTTCCGTAACTACGATCTCCAATATCTGTTCAGAGACAAGCTATCCAACGGTGGAGCTATTGCCTAAATTGGCAAAGGCTCTGGACTGCGACATCCGGGAATTGTTCATTTCAACCAAAGGAAATAGTGTAACCGATTCTGAAGTAGCTGAAGCAAGAGAACTGATTGGGAAGGGATTAAATATTTTGAAGGGAAAGCACTGATTTTAGTAAATTGAACCGGAAATCCAACCCCTTTACACATAAGTAAATTACATGCAAAAAATAAAAACGTTTTTTCAGAGGTACTATAATATTATCAGTTTTGCTTTGGCATTTCTAGGCATACTTGGAACTATCTGGGGTGTTTATGTGTCAAAATATCCACCAGATCAAAAGCCTAAAATGGCTTTCCATATCAACGAAGCCTTCAATGCCGTTACTCTTAACAAAGCAATTGACAGTTTAGAGATTTACTTTAAGGGTAAAAACTTGAAGAAGGAGAAACTAAGTCTTACCGTTTACAAAATACAATTGGTAAATGAAGGCCGTGGAGATTTAACTGAAAACCTATACGGTGATTCCCTTGGATTACGCATTAAAAACGGAGTTCTGATTGGCATAAATTTACTTGGTGATAAAAAAGGCTACGTAGCAATGCACATTAAGCCTCATTTAAAGGATAGCATTACTGTACTTTTCAATAAAGTTATAATGGAAAGTAAAAAACATGTCGAATTTGAACTATTGGTGATCCGCAAGGATGAAGCGATAATTAATTTCAACTCAGTTGGAAAGATTTCAGGCATGGATGACAATATTCCGGTGATTCAAGACTCGCATGATCCCAGTGCATTTTCTTTTGATGATGCTGTGAGCCTGTTTCTAATAATTACATGTCTGTTGGCAATCCTTTTCTTAGGATTTGGTATAACTCGATTCTATGAGATGTTAAAAACCAAGATTAGAAGAGCACGAATATTGCGTTTGTTTGAATACCGTTTGAAAAATTTGTCCGAAGCTAAACTCGCAATGGTGTTTCTTTTCGGAAAAATGGGAAGAAAGCATTTAAGAGAAACACTTAAAATATTTCAAGACAAGGAATTGACTCAAAAGAGCTGGTTGGAAGAAGACTCTGAGGAAAAAATGACAACTAGAATCAACTTGTTGAAAAAAATGAAAAAAGTGAAAATGGACGGAAAGGAAATAACATACATCTCAAATTTTTTATTCTCGGTGCAATACCTAATAAAAAATGACTTAGCTACTGTATCCGATGGCAAATTAAACATTGCTCAAGAGTTTATTAATGAAATAGACAACACTTTGAATTTAATTTAATCTAATCTAATTCCCTTATTTAAATACCAAATATATGATGACTTGCATTTATTGTTGGAACTGGAATACCATTTGGACATTTATTGCAGCTATGGCAACAATATCTTTAGCAATAATTGCATGGGTTCAGTTAAAAAAATTCAGAGACGTTTCAACAGCTCAATTCATTCAGAATTTTAAGAATGATTTCTTCACGCCAAAAGCGATGTCCCTATTCATGTTGCTGGAGTTTGAGCAGATCAAATTTTGCGAGGAGAATAAAGAGGGAGATAAAATACCTAACCTGCCAGATGATTTTTCGCATTTTAAAGTAACCTTGCCCAACTTTCAGAGAAGTGCCGGAGAAACACCTGACTACCTTGGAGAGTTAAAAAATGTATACTCGTGTTATGAAATTGATGATTGTATCTTGGGCAATTTTGAAGAGTTGGGACTCCTTGAAGAACAAGAAACCGTCTCTTTGAAATCTATCAATGAGGTCTTCGGAGTATACCTTGATGTGGTTGGCAAGAATAATGAAATAAAAATCTACATAAAATATTTACGTGATGAATACAAAGACGTAACTATTTATGAACGATTTGACACCCTTGTTTCTAAGATAAATAAACTCAATCGAAAAAATGACTGATTCATTAAATATCATTGTTGGAGCTGGATTTTCATACTCCGCTGGCTTACCGCTTGGTAATGATGTAAAGAATAAATTTGACATGAGTTTCAAAGACCGTTTATTAAAAGCATCTTCAAGTGAATGGTTTTGGACGGAAGGTAAAGATGAGGCATTTATCAGTAACGGAAGAGCGGGTTCAGACTGGCTTGAATATCCATTCATTTTAGAGGAAATTGTCAACGATTATAAAAAGGGTCAGGATGGTTTTATAGACTATGAAGATTTCTATCAGTACCTAAAGGATAATACTCGTGTGGAAGGTTGGTATGACAAGATAATTGAAATTGCGAAGCAGCGATTTTATAAGGAGACCTCTGTTAAAGAAGATAGCGAGTATTATGGTTTTGCCTTCCGGAATCCGGAACGCTACCGCCCAGGAGAAATAATCAATTACTTAATAGCTGACTTACTAACCATCAAGAAATCAGATAAAGAACTCATTGAAGCATACGACCCATTTATCAAACACATTCAAAAATATAAATCCGTATACATTTTTTCGCTGAACCATGATATGTTGTTTGAACGCCTCTTTAAAATATATGGGTTAACTTATTGTGATGGATTCACTTCTACGGGGTCTATTTTCAAATATCAGAACAAATTTCTTCCAAATTTTCAAAATGAGTTTAGTTCTGCACGCATTAAACTTATAAAACTTCACGGCAGTATTGACATGTATCTCTTTGAACATGGCGATGAAAATGGAGCAACATTAACCCGGACTGGGGAATATTCATACTTTAAACCTGGAGGATACCATGAAAAGCATTACGCAGTGAGGATTGACCCAGAAACCAAGCAGCAGGTACAAAAAATGAACTTTGACATTATTCCAAAATTTATTACTGGTAAAAACAAGAAGGCTTTCATCGAATCCGATTACATGTACTCTGAAATGTATAAGTTGTACAAGGAGCAAATTCCATCCGGTAACGATTTATTGATCGTGGGTTATTCTTTTAGGGATGTTCACATGGATGAAATATTGAAAACGTTCACGAAAACGACAGGGCCCAATTTGGTTAATCTTAATCATGGCGACCTATTTCCTTATTCTGCTCCCCAAGTAAGTGAGATAAAAAATATTTCTGAATTATTGAGGAAATGAAATCATTCCAAGAGGCTCAAAGAAACTACTTACAAGCAATGAAGAGAGAAGAGAAAGAGGAGCTGGAAAAAAATGCCGGGGTAATCCATTCCTTCAAGCAATTGGTGAAAACCAGTGGGGTCGATTTAATTGACGACAATTTTAAATATGTACGTACTATTGGTGTCATTGCTACTTATCCAAATCTTGTTGAAATATTATGTTCTGATTTTCAAAAGGATAAAGAAGGTCTTGTTGATTTTAAACTTCTTAATTCCCTTTATGAGAAGAAGCAATTCGCAGATGGTTTTCTGTATTCACAAAATTTCATGTTGATAGCTCACCCCTATTTTAGAAGAGGGTTTTATGAGACTGCCAATTTTGCTCCTAACTTCATTCATCTATTTTGGGATTTGAATGATGTTGGAATAGATACATTCATCTCACTTGATTATGACAGGGTAAGAATTAATATTGACAGTTCCATGTATATGGAAAAGGATACTTGGTATGGTGCAAATTTCAGTAAAGATATTGCCACTATCACTGATGGGATAACAAAGTTAAGGCCACCTCTAGGTGTTGACGGGCTCATCACAAGAACCTTTTTTCCCGATTCCTATTCACTTGACATAATGTGGGAGACAAAGAATGAAATAAAATCATTTCAGGCTGAAGAATTTAATAATGAAAACATTAAAGTGAATATAAAGGGGATTGATTTCCATCCCGTGAGATACGTTCATGCTGAATTCGATTTGAAAACCAATAACTTCAGACATTTTGACGGAGCTATACACTTCTATACAGATGAAGAATACTTTGCAAGACGAGATTCGGATTTCAATTACAACAGCAAAAACTCTGTGCAGATCAAATCATATTCGGAAAAGCTATTCAAAATGAATGGCAAGGTAACAGCGGATATGTGGATTGAATTTACTAGCCATTTTTTCACTGGAAATTATTTAATTTTTGAATACTTTGAAGGAAAGTATCCTGATTGGCTTTCCGAAGACATTGAAAAAGTGAGAGTATATAGAGAAAAGAATCCTGAGGGATGAATCGTTTAAAGCAATAGGAGGACAAATGACAACAGAGGAAAAATTAGATGAATTATTAAATTATTACAGGGAAAAGCAATATAAGCCTCACAGTATGTATGACCCTCAAAATAAGAAATGGGGTGATTTGGCTATAAGAACCTGTGGCGAGAACAATATTGAGTTCTTGCAATTAACACAAAAAGTAACAGGAGATAAATACGTTGAACAGATAAATTCGGATTATTACATTACCCCGGAAGGAAATATATTCATTGGCTATCAGGAAACTAACCGAAGAAAAAGAATTTCATCGAACCTTCAGTTAGTTCAAACATGGGCTATTGCCATTGGAACATTGGGGTTACTGGTCTTTGAAGTTATAAAAGCCATCTGTCATTTGCATTAATAGAGAGCGGTATTTCCTAATCCAGTCCCTTCAGGAGGTCTTCAATCTTAATCCCTATACCGACACTTAGTTTTTTCAGGACAAATAAAGACGGGTTTGTCCGGCCTGTTTCCAACCGTGCAATATTAGACCGTTCCATAAAGCAATTTCTTGCCAGTTCAGCCGGAGTAAGCCCTTTTGATTCCCGAAGTTTAATCAGGTGCTTTCCAAACTGTTTCTGAAGCCTCAACTTCTCTTCCCGTTCTCTTTGTTTGTCGTTCATTTCCCTGATTTGACAGGGCAAATAGCGGTTATTTGATGAGAAATATTGCTATCCAGATGGATAGCAATCCAAATTAAACGGTTATATTTGTTCTAAGTACCAGCCATAACGGACAAAATGGGTGATTTAGCAAAATGCTTAGGGTGCGGAGCTGTAAACCTGCTGCCAGAGGGCAAAGATTCGATGTTCTGCGCTTATTGCGGTGCCGGAGTAGAAAGGCAATATCTTCCCCAAGCTCAGAGAAAGGATTTAAATCTGATACAGGTTAAGCCAGAAATAATCAATGGTGACTTGGTATTGAAAAATCGGAAATTGAAATCTATTTCCGAATTGATTGTTTGGTTTTCCGATGCAGAACTCAGTACAGTGAAATGCTTGGACTTGTCAGAGAATGAAATATGCTCATTGAAAGGTTTGGGTGTCTTCACTAACGCAAATCGGATATATCTTGATGACAACAGAATAAGCATGTCAGAAGACGATATAAACGAATTGAGCGGTTTTCAAATGAATGGGAATTCACGTCTATCAATATCGTTTATGAACAATACGTTCACTTCTCTTGATTGGGTGGAAAAAATTGATTTCGATAAAGTGCTTAACACTTACCGGGAAGTGACGCTGTATGACCAGTATTACGGTGGCGTTGAGATCGTATTGAGCGCAAGAAGTCAAGCCTTATATATCACCAAAACCTTCCACCACCCGAAAAGTAGCAACCGAAATTGTGCCATAAGGCAGCAACCTACTAAAAGAAAGCAATTTATATGGCTTTAATCAACTGCCCTGAATGCGGAGCTAAGATTTCAGAATTTGCGGAGACTTGCAACGCTTGCACCCACAAAATGAACTCAGAGCCCACAAAAAACATCTCTGAAATAACCCCAACACCCGTTAGCCCCAAGAAAGGTAACAATGCGGCTGTGATATTGATTGTCATTTTGCTTTTAACCCTTTCCGTAGCTGGATATTACTACTACTATACTCATACCCCGGAATATGTGAAAGAACATTCATTGTTGCCCGGAATGTATTAATCACCAAAAACAATAGCTATGCCTCTTATCTTTTGCCCTGAATGCGGCAACCAAACAAGCGATCAAGCACCAGCCTGTAACAAATGCGGTTATCCCATCGCCAAGCTGAACTTCAATCAAGCATCGAACACGGGAGCCAATACATCTCAGGCCAGCCCAGCAAGTCCGGCCAGCAATAATTTTAGTGGGTTAGATTACTACTACCAGCAGGAATTTGAAGAAATTCAAAAGAGCAAGGAAGAATACCGGGGCAAATTCAACTGGTGGGCATTTTTCTTCTCATGGATTTGGTGCTTTACTAAAGGTGCTTGGGGCTGGGCATTGGTACTTATTTTAGCCAATCTAATTACATCATTCTATTTACCACACATAATCAGAGGTGAAATTGGGTTGCTTTTCAGTTTTCTTTTTGGGCTTGGAACTGCAATAACATTCGGGCATAATGCCACAAAAATTTATTACAACGTCAGGGTTAAAAATAAACAGTTTTAAAAATGGCTATCATCCACTGCCCTGATTGCGGTTCACAGGTATCAGAACATGCCGACATCTGTAACAAGTGTTCGTATCCAATCCGGAAACTGAAGGCTTCGCAGAGCATAGGGAATACCCAAAGCGACATGCAAAATGTATCTGTACCCAGTCCGGCTTCAAACTCTGGTCTGATTGTTACCGGATATATTCTGGCTCTGCTATCGTTGCTGTTCTTTCCGATACTGTTTGCGATTGGTGGTGTTGTGGTTGGTGTGGTAACGATTGGCAAAGGAGCAACAGGTCATGGCATTGCACATATCATACTCTCCATTGTGCTGGGAACGATAGGCGCAATCATCGGAGCAGTTGTGTGGACGCTCTTCGGTTAAAGCTCTAAAAGGTTGATAGCAGCGCAATGAAGAATGATTTTTAAACCCATAAAAACAAAACCCATGAAAAAATTGACAAGCATTTTATTGTTCGGTGCAATAGTATTTTTTGCTTCATGCAAAAAAAGTGCAACTCCAACCCCCTGCACCACCAGCTACAAACACAACAACTGCCCCAACTTATTTTTTGTCATTTACAGATGGTGGAGCAAAAACATATACGCTAAATCCGACCATTCAACTGGCATTGACTTCATACCCGGTCAACGCAAACACTGAATTTGGGACATGGATTAAAATACCGGGTAACTCAAACAATTCAGGCTACATTTATTTGGCTACCCCACTTGACAGCAGCAATATGAATAAGCTATCCACAAACACAAATTACAACATCCATTATTATACCTGCTATACCGGGCAGACCATTCCGGATAGCGATTTGGGATGTTTATCATTTATCATGTCCACCCCTTCGGGAAGTGACAGCACGGTCAGCCAAACTCAAACGGCCACCTACTTCAATAAAATCACTTCGGTTACGTATGTAGGGCGAAAATATGACACGAATAACCAATTGATGAGTCCACAGTACTCAATAAAAGGTGTCTTTAATGCTCTGGTTAAAAATAATGTAACGAACCAAACAAGAGTCTTCTCATCTGGTCAATACAATATTGTTATTGGTTGCAGAGCACAGTGAAGAACTTTATAAAATGAATTTAGCTCCGTACTATTGAGTATGGGGCTTTATTTTTGCTCCGGTTTATTGAGAATCCGATTTGCCTCGGTAACGGTTTTTTGAATAGGATCAGTCAGC
>Ga0210406_10001425_pt1 | contig 29152 bp, 17 predicted proteins | sample IncBWC30MmetaG_FD_155454 | JGI IMG/M metagenome (GOLD analysis project Ga0210406, IMG submission 155454) | Forest soil microbial communities from Barre Woods Harvard Forest LTER site, Petersham, Massachusetts, United States - Inc-BW-C-30-M | ecosystem: Environmental > Terrestrial > Soil >... | reverse complement strand
CTGTGGAATTAGATATGAGTATTCGTTCCATGTATAGATGGTATTCGAATGCATCTTTTGTTTATTTAGAATATTTTACAAATTTCGACGAATGGTGTACAAGAGGTTGGACATTACAAGAAGGCCACGCTGCCAAAAGTTTGAAGGTAAGTCCCAAACATGGGAAATTTTTTATGGAATTAGTTGCTAATATAAACTATGATGATTGCAGAAAATTGGCTCTCAACGAATCGTATGGACATCGTGATTCCCTCTATTGGTTCGGTCTGATGGAATCGAGAAAGACAACCGTTGTGGAAGATAAAATATATGCACTTATTGGTATTCTTAGTGTAGATTTCCAAATTATGTACGGAGAAGGCGAAAGGTCTATGGAAAGAATGTATGAAGAAATAACAAGACAAAAAGGAGATATATCTTGGTTAGCAACTACTAAATTTCGTGATGCGATGAATACGGATAAACATTCTTTACCTTTGGAAGAAATATGGAATTCCCAATATTTGGATAATCCTCCACCCCAAGAAACCATAATAACTAACTACAGGATAAGAATGCTTGCGTCGAATGTTACTTGGGCTCGTGAATGGATACATAATACATATAGAAATACAATTGGATACGACATAATTCACGATGACTATAATCTCTATTACATTAAACATAATAAAATTCTAATTATTTTAAGAGGTGATATAGGCAATCTAGAGAATTACGGTATTTATAGCGCTAGATGTTTAAATATGTATAATTTAGAAGGTCGTGGGGGGAACATAGGAATAAATTACAAGAATTTCGTAAAGAATAATTTTGTGCTACATTCGGATGATGTTCCAGGCCTAAAATATAGAATGGTACCAACATGTGCGATGGATCCGATGAATCCACCAATTATGCCACCTTTTACACCATCGCGTCGTCGTTAACAGCGAATATACCATACCCGATTTAGTAGGCTTGACCGAATCAAGCAAGTGTAGCGAATAATGGAGACGAATCGGATCCGACCGAGCTAAACTTGACTCGGCTTAGATTTTTAAAAATTTGGACTTGAGCGGTGAATGAGTTGACGTTTGTTTTAATCTTTGTCAAATAACCTATCATGGCGTTAAAATGGTCGGATCTGAAGAAATGTGCTAGATGCGGTGAAAAGACCGCGATAAAGATTTTTATGTTAGAGCCATACATTGTAAAAAATGCGAAGCAAACGAAGATCTAGTACGAACCGCAAATGGTTGTAATAACAACGCTGTCACCGGAATCATGACAAAAATTATCGCGCATATGGCCAAAGAGATGGAGTTGATGCGTGAAGAAATTGCGAAATTACGTGAAGCTGTTGAGAAAAATGGCGCCGACTTGTCTGATGACGAACCAAAGTTTAAATCTTCTGACGAGTTGGAAGACCTCGTGAAGAAGACCTCGTGAAGAAGCCAACAAAGAATAATATAACCGTTGTAGATCCACGAGTGGCAAAGATTTTGGAAAAGAAAAAACTTCAACGTTCTGATAGATGTTACTAAGTATATGCGGTATTTTTAAAAAGTCGAAGCAGTCGGATCTGATACATGGAACTCGGTCGGCTTGACCAAGTTTGGTATATGATTATATTTACAATATCGGATAGGGTTACATTCTAAATTTCCATCATGAACACGTAGATAGAATTATACACAAAAATTAGTCTGTTTAGTGATATCTGATTCATCATAAATCTTATGAATTTGATTAAATTTATATTCATATTTTGGATGATGTTTGTAATGTGTTATAATTTCTTTTCCAGAATGTATCATAGATCCTAAAACAGACCAAGAACTTACTCCTTGAAAATAACAATCCATTTTACTATATAGAAATAAATCTAGTAAATCATCAGAATTGTCAACAAGTATGTAATTAAAATCTAATTTATCAACAAGGTTTAATGGGGATTTTTTCATGAATACATAAAAATTATACTTCTCTTTTTCCATCCCGTTAACTACTTTATTTACAACATTAATAGGGATGCTTCTGTCATCAAGATTATCTAAATCGGTTGTTGATAAATCACCGAAACGTAAATGTATTCCTATATTTGTTTTATTATAATTGATTATGTGTTCATTCCACGTTTTCTGCGTATGAAATTTAAATATATTATTAAATATTTTCGAAATCCAAGGTTGTATACAATCGTTATAAGACTCATGAGTTTGGAAATTATTAACTTGAATTACGGTGGGGAAATCGAATTTAACTAAATCCAATGTTTCACCTATTTTTCCATTTATGGAATTACACATGAAATCCATCTCTTGTTCAGTAAAATCATGATTTTTTATGTGTTCTGAGGTAAGATTATTTTTATTATTTATGTCTAACATTTCAGCAACGACATAACCATGTTCCGAAACCATATATTTATCGATTATTAGTTCATAATCGTTGTATAGACTCAAGACAATACTTTGTTTTATATGTTGAAAATACGATCCCATACCCTCGTTTGATAGTTCCCCCTGGAATAACAAATATTTTTGAACTGGTTGTTTACTAATTAAGAAAAACGAACTAATTAAAAAAAACGAATTATGATAATAATAATAGCACTCGAAAATAGTTATTACTATAAATAGAAAAATAATATATATTCCTATTTGTTTTATATTGTTGAACTGCATATTTTCTTCTTGGTGTATTTTTATTTTTTAACGGTTTTTGATGCTTTTTTCACTCTTCTTGGAGCATTTTTACCTTTTATTTGATGTTTTTTTAGTTTTTTAAAATTTTTCAAAAATGGCGCAGAACAAATACGAACATTGTCATACCATCTATTCCACCCAATAGAGATTTATACCATGAAGGATATTCTCGAATTGTGTGCTGGAAGAAAAGCTACCAACAGTCATGATTATGTTTACGGTATCTTGAGTCTCTTACCAAATGTCGAAATTCAAGTCAACTATAAATTACCACTTGATGTAATTGTGGATTTGTTCGCCAAAGTATCCATTACGGATTTGTCATGGATTGTCTGATATGGATCATCACATGAATAATTATACATATTTGCTAGTTATAGGATCTTCCATCATGTTCTATAAATGGGAAGATAGCATATTGCAATCATCCAAAATGCGATTTGTTCAACACGGATTAAGAGAGAATATGTAAACGAGGTTGTTGTCAAAGAAAGTTAACTCTTTGGTGTTTTATGTTCTAAATGCAGTTCATCACAAGAAATATATAGTCGTGAATGTAGAGCACATATAAACGATATGTTCAGCAAACCACACGATTGTGCGATTTTGTTACTAAAAACAGATGACAAATACTTGATTGGAAAAACAAGCAACGCACTACATTTGGATAAAACGGAAAAAGTTTTGCTTATGTTTGGTAATAAGGATCGCCGCGGATAGATTATGGAAAATGGTAAAATAGTGGGTATTATATCTGAATATGATAAATATTTGAATATGACGAATATAACGGACATGTATATTTAAATTTTTAAAAAACACTCATACATCAGTAGCGAATATATTGGAGACTACCGGACTTAATTTATCCACGAAATACAGATTTTAGTGGCGTTCCAGAGCAAAATTTGCAGATAAGTCATCTCTGATAATGGAATCGTTCAAGCTGAAATAGGCTTGTTGTTTAGATAGTTGACGTCTTTTTAAAAAATCTTACTATGGGCATTATAAATGCACAAGAATATTCGAGAATAATTGTCATGTCTCGCCAATATTCCTTACACGACCACCTTTGTAAAAATTTGCTGGTGAATAGTACACACATTATTCAGGTCAAATCCGTCCCATAATGCATATTCACACGATTTATCATCTCTTTCGGTGCAAGTTTCATGACATCGCCATGTTCATAGAAACAAGCTCTGATAATACGATTATGTTTAGTCCATACACATAAATTATTTTCGGGAATCCAGTAGTACTTATCATCCCACGAAGTAGATTCTTCAGAGATATTTTTGGAAAATTCATCCATGTGTTTTCTGTATTTTTCGTTTTCGTCATGTTCTCCGCCTATTCGTACCGCATTTACGTTTATTCCGAAGCAAGTTATAGTAACATCCTGCCGACCTTTCGTCATGTATGGAAATTTTCTATTGTATCCTTTGGAATTTATACCCGCGATCCAGGTTAAATCTCCTTTCTGTTTAGCTATTTCTTCATACATTCTACCTTTGGATCTTTCGCCTTCTCCGTATGCGATCTGGAAATCTACGCCAAAAATACCGACAAGTGCATATATTTTGTCTTCCACAACGGTTGTTTTTCTCGATTCCATTAAACGAAACCAATAGAAAGAATTTAACTGTTCAGGCATTTTGCTAAGAGCTAGATCGTATAATTCATCATCGGTTAGTTTAGACACCAATTCCATGAAAGAATTTCCATGTTTGGGACTTACCTTCAAACTTTTTGCAGCATAACCTTCTTGTAATGTCCATCCTCTTGTACACCATTCGTTGAAATTTGTAAATGCCTCTAAATAAACAAAAGAGGCATTCGAATACCATCTATACATGGAACGAATACTCATATCTAATTCCACAGAACTAGTTTTGTCGATGCAAAGAGTATCCATCCAAACATATCTTATAGTGTCCTTTAACTCTTCTCTAATTTTGGCTAATTTGGGTGACATGGGACTAATCTTCATAGATTTTGTCGGATGACCAAGTGCTTCGAGAATAACATTTGTTTGTTCTATCTGCATAAGATGTTTATATGTTATTTCATCGGGACCCCATCTATGAGTAATAGCTGCAATTCTTTGAGGGATACTGCTAAAAATAGTAGGATTGTTAACTAACTTATCTTCTTCTAAATCCCACAATCTAGGACAATCCATTTCTGATGCATTAGCGTATTTGCCCATACCAAATAGTTTATAAACCATATCGGAATTTAATCGTCCTTCATCTTTATATATATCCGGAACATGTTTTATTTCTGTTCCTTTATTTAAAAAATTTAGGAGTTCCATACTTTCGCCTGCTACATCTAAATGTGCACACAGCAGTTCTAGGAATGTGGTGAATGCATTCTTGCCGATCTGAGCGTCGCCGGCGTCGAGTGTGTGTCCATCATGGATATATTTTCTAACTTTGGCTTCTTGTTCTGGTTCCAGACATAAAAGATAGGGGTTTATCTTGATTTCTATCTCCGTGAATTTCCCAAAGATCTCCCCCTCGATCATGTCTATTTTCTCAGATATTTTAAATATATTTAAATGCGGCTCTGACAATATCTCCATCTGCCTCATGCCTCAATCTGAAACAGTAAGTATTTTTTAAAAATTATTTCCGTGTACTATAATTTTTAAAAAGTCAACCCGACCGACCGACCGAGCCGTCCACGTGTCCGATCGAGAACATATTTTCTAAAAACGTACAATCTGTCCGTCTGTTGATACACATCCATTATATCCCATTTCAACGCCGGCCATTAACTTGGTGACGCGCCGATTCGTATATCCAATGGCTGATACACCAACACCAATGTCGATAATGCCACTTAACGATGCACTTGCTTGAGAAAAATATTCTTTGGAATTTAATCCTTTCACATATCCAGATGCAACAAAACCTGTGTCGTATGGAGAATTATTCTTTACTCGTGTCTTTGTTTTATTTCCATTCACGTACTGTTGACCAAGAGAAATTGCCATTTGAGATGGACCGATATCTTTTCCTTTTGCGCCACTATGCAACATTATCGCCAGTGGATTGTTGCTTTCTTTAGAAATATATTTCTCCAAAGACTTCTCAACTACCCAACTTTGCAACGCTGATACATCATGTTCTGTCTCAACTGTAGCGACTTTTTCTTTGTATTCATCAACGTCATCATGATCCCATACACAATCTTTTAACCCAATCGTGAAACCTTTGTCACGCATCCATTGTAACGCAACTAACTGGACTTGCTTGATAAAAATCGCACATGTATCATGACCATATTCTTCCGATATGCATATTATCAACCCGTTTAACGCGTTTTTGGTAACAATACCATCCTTTAACACACCGTTTTCCACGACTATTCCATTGCCAACGAACTCAAATCCAATGGGGAGAGTCATGGAAAATAACATGTGTGTATTACGTTCTGGAGATATTCTCGATGTCAACATTGCACAATCATCGAAGAGGTTTCTTGCGACCTCCATTCTTTCTCTCGTCATCAGATACATCCCCGTGACAGCATCTTGGATAGGTTGAACAAAGATCTTTTTCGTGAGTGGATCGTATATATTACGGTTGATATGACATAATTCTTGCAATTCCGCGATCGCTTCTGGTCCATATCCCGCGTAAATGTTCATCTCATCGCCATCGAAATCGGCGTTAAAAGCAGTTGTAATGCATGGATTAAACGAGAATATGTTGTTTTCTTCCATTCCAACTTTTATTCTCATCGCCAACAACGATGTTTTAGACAGCGATGGTTGACGGTTGAGTGTAACCCAATCGCCGTTTTGGAGAGCTCGATCGTATATTTGTCCCACAATAATCTCATCTTCCTCGACCTGTATCTCTTCGGAATCGTACCAAAGTTGTCCCATCCGTGCATATTCTTTCATCTTGCTAATATTTCCATTCCACACTCTTTCTGGTATTCTCACACTATCTGTGATAGATTTCGGCACAAGAATTTCATCGAGATCCAGGTTGGGATTCCCTGCAATAACCAATCGAACAGAGCGATTTAACCTCTTACCGAGCATCAAGTTGCGAAAGATGCCAAATTTGCCAGATATTGCCGCAATAACACCATCTTTTTTGAGATATCCCACGATGGAATTATATAACGCAGACACATTTTGCTGATATTTTTCCGTCTTTGTGGATGATTTAACAGCTTCAACCAATCGAACGTACAATCTGGAAAGCTCAGATGGCCATTCCATATCTTCTGGTGGACGGATTCCAGTTGGCGGAACTGCAATACAGTCGATGACATATTTGTATGAACGATGTTTGTGTTGTACCAAAATAGTTTTCACCTGCGATGGATATAAAATGGTATTTGCAGCATTTCTTCTTTTCACGATATTTGGTAAAGTTGGAGAAATATAATAGTCGACATGTACCGTTTCTTTGCATTTTAGGCATTTGCCACCCCGCTTATTGGATACATTAGCTTTAGCTTTATCTTTATCCACACCATGTCCACATTTGTGACATATTTCGTTGAGTGCCTTGGATATTTCGTCAAGAAAGATTGGATGAAATATGTCTGTACCGAGATATAATCGTCCGTGATGACCATAACATCCACCAGTTTCGGTCTTTCCACACACAACGCATTTGGAGCCTGTTCGAATGGATCCAAAACGTTCATCGTGCAAGTCGAATCGTTCGTTGAGAGAAAAAGATGTGTTGGTACGAATATCGTTACCCGAGATGAAAGATAAAGTTACCTCCATTGTTGCCGATAGGAATCGACAAATAACGAAGGAATGGACATCAAAGTTTTAGAAAGTACGGCGGGTAGAAGTATAGCGTTCTATCGTTAGTCTTTAAAACATGATCCAGGGATTTACTGTGTTTTTGGGTTCGATCATCGTACATGAGCCATTTATCATGCAACAAAATGTCTCTGCAAGTACGAAAACCCATTTGTCAACGAGCTGTTCAAGCCTGCGATTTACTGTGCAAAAGTCCACTCAAGGATTTCGTTTTCCAATAATTTAACGATAAAACAGATACATAGAAACGAGTAAGAATGCACAACAAAATGTCCATTTTGAACGGCTCGGGTTGACTGGATAAACGGCGATGAAACGTATGCGTTTTACGATATTGTAGTAGACTAGATATCATATCGGCTATGTGTTATCTTTTTAAAAATGTGATAAAATCTCTCATATACAAATATTACTACATAAATTCTTTATCATGTCGTTAACTCCACCCAAACGTTTGTTCCATATCCCGACCATGTCAACTGTTATGTACAAAGATGTTGCAAGCGACGTGATAAATAAAAAATATGCAGCAGTTTCTCATGTATGGGGAAAACAGTATCCATACTCCGCCGAAGAACTTGGAATTAAAGGCGGTGTTACATGGAAAATACCATTATCTGGTTGTGGTAAAATGGTGAGATTAAGAGTAGCTATGACATATTACAAAATGGAGTATTGTTGGTGGGATATTTTGTGTATGCCACAGGATAAACAAGATGAGATTAATTTGGAGATTCCTTTCATGGGAGACTATTATGCAGGAGCCCGTACAACATTTGTTCTATCAGATGTAAAATATATTATTTCGGGGGATTTTCCGAAATGGAACAACATGATGACAGATATCATGAGATCAAGGAATCCAACGTTGGATGAGATAAGTTGGATGATGGCCGATAGATCTAGTTTATTGGATTTCAGCTCAGACAAATGGTTCGACAGAGTATGGACACTACAAGAGGCTGTATTGTCAAGAAAAATTTTATGTGTCGACATTAACGGAAGCCATTTTAATCTGTCTGATCTAATGGAAAAAATTCATGCAATGTTGCCTATGAGTATAATATATCCACACAACTTATTTGGAAGCGGTATTGCGCCGTTGGTGGGAATAGGTAACATGATCGAAGAACGTGAAAATGGGAAGTTAAATCTAATTCGCACATTGGTCTTATCCATGTCCAGGGATTGTTACAAAATTCACGACAAATTCTATGGCATATTTGGAATGTTGGGGTACAAAGATTTCATCGTCGATTATAGTATGCACATAGACGAACTTAACAAATATGTTGTGCAATACGCATATTCTAAAGGAGATGTAAGTTGGATGGCGATCGATGCAGGAATTAAAAGTTTCATTCAACCAATGTACGAAAATTTTACACATGTCGGAGTATGTTGGAAAGAAGGTATAGTTGGACATTGTAACGTGATATTCGAGGAATACATACATATAGAAACCATGAAATTTGGAACAGTGGTATACAAGGATAGTTTTATAGGAAATAGCATAGATTTTCACCGATTTCTACCATGGATTGTTTGTTTTTTCAAGAATTGGGGATTCAACAGTTTCGACATACTTTATTCCATCATGGGATACATTCTCATACGAAGAGATTTCGAGAGAGCGTGCATAAAAATCATCGACATCATCGCCGAAAAAAAGTCTGTTGGGTCTGATTTTCGACACGAAATGGCCAGAAGATTGTCAGACGAAGAATATGTTTATATTACACAATTTTTGTCTAATGTAGCATTAAATGTCGGATCGCGAAAGATAACAATCGTGAAAACAGAGACCAAAAATGCAGGGAGTTACCCATTAATTATCACAGGAACAGCAGATATTGGGGATGAAATCGTGGTCGCCAACGTGTTGGACTCTATTAGGAGCATTGGAATAGTTACATCTAATTTTGTTCGCAAGGGAATATGTCTTGCTCCCGCAGTGGCAGTTACAGAGGAAGATAGATCTAAGCTTTTCACGATGCGAAAATTCCTTCTGTGATATAAATATCGTGTTCTTCTGTGTTAGACCGACGGATGGATATTTGTCGGCTTGACTTTTTCTAGGTAGAGTAGAAATTTTTACCCCTCGATCGGATATTTTGGTCATCTAATGTGCATTTTAGTGGGCATTTGTATCATATAGTGGTATCGTGATTTAATGCAGTTCGTCATCATGACGTATATTTCATCGTGTATTCCGGTAATAATCTCATGTAGTCATGTAACGACAGAGTTCGTCGGGTCAAGCCGAATCTGATATATGGAATCGAGCTAAATTTGACCTTTTTTAAAAAAAAAATACATGGCGGACCGAATGGTAGAATGTTCGGTAACGATGTTGTGTAAATGGATGCGAACATCAGAATGGTGATGGTATGAAATTTTTAAAAGATGACACGACAACAAGAGGTAGATATAAAAAAATTAAAATAACGAGATATATCTACAATAGAAATTTTTGTGGTATGAACAGAGATATTTCTTCTTTTGTCATCTCTATTTTCTCATAAAGACAGACGCCTTTACGCTTGGAATATTCATCCACCACAATTCCAAGCATTCTATTCCCTGCATCGATAGTCCTTATTAACATAATTTGGTCGCCGATTCCGGCATCTCCATACACAATCAACGGAATATTTCTGTTTTCCTGGGTAATTGCCTTGATGATCGTTATTTTACCGCCGATTCCGACTTGTGTCTTGCTTATATTCCCACCAAATGTTCCAATATATTTATCGGTGACAGTTGGTCCAAATTTAGCAATTACGGCTTGTATAGCTTCGTGATTTCCGATATCGCGCTCTAAAAACGCTTCGACCACCTCGAACTCATCGTCTGACATTGTTGCAAATCCTGTGATGATTGTAATTATGTCCTTGATATCAAGATTCCAACTCTTAAAAATTCCGTACATATCTCCCGCTGTCCTTGCTTTACTGCTTCGCATAATATTTTCATGAACAACTTGAGCAAATGGCCATGCATTTATTTGCAACATGTCGTCTTCCAATCTAATTCCACATATTCCAGGGATTTCTTCTCTCCATCCCCATCCGATATATGAAAATGGTTTATCCATCGGCTGAATAAAACCACTTCCAATGTTTTCGCCAACCGCCAACCAACTTATATCTCCTTTGGAATACGCATATTTTACGATAGCTTTACCGAGATCATCCAAATTTATATCGTAACTTACTGGAAAATTTTTGTATCCCAATACGCCCAATGTTCCATAAAATTTATCTTGTGGCTTAAAACAGTCTCTCATGGAACTTTCTCTCATCACCTGCATTAAATCTACATGTTTGATGGTGCGATTATGTCTAGCTATGTCTATATCTGCAATAAGTCTCCCCGATCCTGCAAACATACGAATTTGTGGGACACCCAATCTCGTCATCCAGCCTATTTTAGCGGCTATATCTAACAAATTTAAATTTTCCCCGTTGTTACAAGCAAAAATAAGATTTTTCGCCATCACAGCTTCTTGGAGAGTCCATAATCTTGTAAACCATTTATCTTTGGCAACATCAAGCAAATCTACCTTGTCGTGTGAATAAATCCATTCCCGTTCTTCCGTTGTAAAATCTCTCTCTTTATTCGCAACATCGTTCATCATGTAATACCATCTTCCAAAATCTTCCGAAACAACCGGTTCTACTGCTGCTAATACTGCGACAATGCTTGCTCCAGCGTAATAATCTCCCATAAACGGAATTTCCAAATTAACCTGCCATTGGTTATGTTCTCCTTGTGGCATACAAAGGACATCAAACCAACAGTATTTCATCTTGTATTGCGACATAAAATTCTTTGTTCTGGAAATTTTATCCTGGTTTGACAAAGGAATTTCCCATGTAACGCCACCTTTAATCTCAAGTTCTTCAGCAGTGTATATATTTTGGTCTCCCCACACATGAGAAATAGCGACATAGCCTTTTTCTTTTACATCGTCAACCACATCAGCATACATCACCGTCTTCATGTGGTGAATGTCGAATAATCGTTTGGGAGTTGCAAGACTATCGACATGAGTATTTTGGGACGATTTAGATTTTTTGGTTATTGTATTACCCATGCTCGAACAGCTCGTTGACTTGAGAAAAGAATTTAGATGGCATGAACTGAGATAATAGAAGGAATGTCAATGTAACATAATATCGCAAAGTTTTAAAAAATATACTCTAGCACGTAGATCGATGATATATTAACATGCGTTAATATGTGTATGTAGGTTAAATATGTTGGCTACAGAACGTCATGCAATTGGTTATGTGGATCGATCGACGACGTGTTGATAGCGAAAAATAAATGTGTGTAAATACAAAAACTCCATGACGATAAAATCGTGTACCAAATGCAATATCGTGAAGCGAATCAACAAATATCATCACCCTGAATGGATTTGCGAAATGTCGTTAAGAAATTCTATTGTGGCGACGGAAACACGTGCAAACAAAGGGTTTGTTCGCGATAAATATGTCAAGCTTGGTCGATTCCATATATCAGATCCGACTAAACTTTTAAAAATTTACATTGGAGTACATCTTCCACTGTCATCATCCTCGCGCAACAGGAGTTTTGCTGATAGATTTCGTAATGCATTAGATGCGACCAATTTTGCAGATGATTCTTCTAACAAACTTAGTCTTGTGGATATTATTAAGTTGTTGGATACAATGTCTTCGCAAAATATATCCAATTTGTCAGAAATATCTTGCAAATCCGACTTGCTAGAAATATGTTGTGCGTCTAATTTCTTGGAAATGTGTTGCGTATCCAATTTGTCGCAAACGCGCTGTAATGTATCTACTTTACCATGTAATTCCCGAACTTCTTGGGATATATTTTCCAATTTCGCAAATATTTTCGGAATTGCATCATATAATATGTCCAATTTTGCGAGTACACCGATATCTTCATCGAACACACTGGCATCTCCAATAGTCGACGTGGCAACGTTTGTGTTATCTTTATCGCATTCTTTACACACGATCTTTCCCTTGAAAAACAACGACTTGGACTTTGTTTCGTTGCAGCCAATGCAGAATTTGGGCATGTTGATAAATAACGTTGATGAAATAATGGAATAACGTTGATGTAATCACAGCACTAATTTTCTATGAAATCAACATCGTTTTTAAAAAAGTCAAGTTTAGATTCCATTATCAGAGATGAGTCAAATCTGATAATAGAATCAAGCCCAACAAACTACTTACGGAAATGGAAACAGCGAAACATGCTTGATAGCTCCATTTCGTTTGACGACATTATCTTTCCTTTGTTTAACGGTTGCGAATCCGCCAACTTGTATCCTACAAACTTCAGTTGGTCCAATCCAAAAAAATTCTCATCTTGGTTAATTCGTGTGCCATGAAGATGAATGCGATAACCAGATCTGTCGTTGGGAACGATACTAAAACACGAATTATCTCCAAATCGTATCAGCTCTCTGTCCAAAAAAGCACCGATGATGTGTTTAGGTTGGTATATATCAACGATTTGCACTAACGCATCCAAATCTCTTTGCGAAAATAGGTTGACAGCAAAGAATAATGTCATCACGTCAACTCTTTTCACGCGTTTTTGGATTTTATCTATGTTGGATATACTAGAATGTATCACGGAAACGTGTTTTTTCATACCAGCTTCCGATAATCTTCTCTTGAGTTCCAATATAGTTTCGTCGTTTGGTTCAACGCAATAGACTTTTTTTGTACCACGCCATTTAGAAATATCTCCACCTTGACCCGTGCCAATATCCAAGACAGTACATCCTCTTGTGTATGTTTTTAACATCTTTCTCTTTACGGCATTATGGTATTGTCGCATAAGAACACAGCCATAACCGTTCCATATATCTCGTAATTCGAGTCCACTGATGTTGTTCATGATAACTTTCGACGCGTTTGGTTTCTTTTTGTCGTCACGAAAGTGTAATACTTTCAAGTCGAATCTTGTACCATTCTCATCTTCGTGCATTTCCAATACTTCGAACTCGTATACGCCACTTCCATCTAGGAAAGTACCATCATCACGTTTTTCCAAATTGGAAGTGTCGATGGAATTAGCAACAATCCGTTCTTCCAGTGTGCCATTTTCGTCCATCTTGAGATCTATGGTGACGTATTCTTTCCACTTGACGACACGTTCTATGTATTTCCGTTTATCATCAACGAAAATAATACCGTCGATGGGAAAAGTTCCATTGCGATATCGTTGATAAAAGTCGTTTATTTGGTCGATTGGGTTATCTTCCGATATCTTTTCGTACTCTTTTATCACACAATTACCTAAATATTCGAACGATTCCATCCACTTGTTTATGTATCCTAATCTCGCCGATAAAGTTTCGTTACCGACATACCATCCGTTTAAAACACAAATGTCGAAGATGTTGTATGTGCCCAACACGAATTCTGTATCCACAATACTGGGAAACGGATCTAAATACGGAGATTCGTTCGAGATTAATCTCACATGCATATGCTCGGGATCTATGTCATATACCATTCCGTTAAAGGCGACTATAAATCTTCGAACTCCATCTAATTTGGGTGTCATGAACGTATTTTCACGAAAAATATTACGCAATCCTTTTTTTAACAACGTTATTGGCTTTTGGTATTTGTGGTGGAACAAAGAAAAATCTGTTGTTCGATCCACGTCGATGGAACCATATTTGTTCATAGTAGCTGTGTCAGAGAAATAATATCCCTCACCACCAACGACACATCTGACCGCATCGAACTTTTTTCGTGAAATGTACAACGGAGAATCTTGTAACGCGTTGATGATATCACGAATACATTCCATAAACTCATCTGGATTATCGTACTGTAATACTTCCACTTCCACTTGAAATGTATCATCGTCATGGAAATATGTTATATCCAATTGCATAGTATCGTCGTATAACAACTTGCTGTATCGCGTTTTAGTTGTTTCCACGAAATGTTTTTCTGCCAACATCTCGTTATTGTGTATATCCACTTCGGTTGACACGACTATAGATACCCATTCGTTGTAACATTTAAAACTTTTAATCTTGGATTTGCGGATGATATTTCCTCCATCGATGCAACGATATACGACTGTTTGAGCGCCTGATGTCGCTTTATTGCGTTGTTCGGTATATTTGGATCCATGTTTCATATCGTATTTTCTCAACAATTTCTTCACGGTGTCTGTTCGTATAATTGGCCCCTTGATACGAGCTTCCACCTCAACGTTATCCAGTTGTTTTGCAAGTTTGTATGCCCTCTGAATTGCACTCTCCATATTGACATAGGGTTTCTTATAATAGGGTGGCGGCCATTACCATACACCATGTCGTCAATGTATTATCCCATCAACCACGATCTACAAAAGGAAATCGTTAAAAAGCTCGAGTTCAACGATTTGTACAATCCAGAAGGACTGTATCGCCATCAGGAGTTTGTTCGAAGATATCTTTCTCCGTATACTCCATACAAAGGATTGCTGATCTTCCATTCTCTTGGATCTGGTAAATCTCTTATTTGCATTTCTGTTGCAGTTGACCATTATTTGCATGATGGAAAGAAATGTCTTCTTGTTACTAAAGGAAGTTCTGGAAGGGAAAATTTTAAACGAGAAATAGAGCATTACTATGAGATGGCAAAGTTTTCCGCGAAAAATCATCCAGATAGCAAGGGAATAAAAATCCATCAGAGAGAATACACGAAAATATTTGTACTGGGCCATTATATGGCGTTACATAACTCTGTCTGTGTGATGACAGATCGTGATGTGGAACAAGAATTCTCCAATATGGTACTCGTTTTCGATGAAATCCACAATGTTCGCAAACTCAAGATAGTCGAGGAGTCTGAAGATAGTACCCATGTCTACGATTCGCTGAAAAGAATTATACGACTTGCGAAAAATACCAAAATCATGTTGGCGACTGCAACGCCGATGACCAACGATATCGGACAGCTCAACTCCACCATGAGTTTGTTGACAAATGGCAATAAATCTTACAGTGGTGTTATCTCATATAACTCTGAGATTAAAGACAAACCAAAAAAGATATTTCATGGCGTTGACGGATATCTCACCGATACCAAAGTTTATGTATCGTGTATGAGAGCACACCAATTGGAATATCATGTGGAAGAACAGCGTAGAGGAACTCCAAAAGATATTTACCGCATGTTGACACACGTATCGCTGTTTACATTTCCCGAAAAAGGCTTGTACGGAAGAATTATATACGACAAAGGTATCATGGTTCCTATAAAAGCATCCAAAGATATTATTACCGTCTCGACCAAGATGAAGAAAAAAATAACGTATACGATGTATAAAGTTGTGGAATCGTACAGGAAATATCTTATAGGAGATGCATTGCGGGATTGTGGATGTAAATACTGGGAGTTGATGGACATTCTCGAAAACAAATATCCAAATGTCGGTCCTATCTTTATTTTCGTAGAAGAAGTTAAAGGATCGGGATTGCTTTTGTTGGCCAATATATTCGAAGAACATGGATACGAACTATATATTGGCGGAAGTCCACAATCTATCGGCAAAGGAAAGCGTTTTACAATTTGTGTTGGCGACCAATCTGTTGTTCCAAACCAAACAGATAGACTTGAAGGATTTAATCATCGCAAAAATGTCAACGGCGAATATGTGCGAGTGCTGATTGGAAGTAAAGTAGTCGGTGAATCCATTACATTACGCAATGTACGACAATTTCACGTCATGACGATCCATTGGAACGACTCCACAATCGAACAAGCAGTCGGACGCGTTGTGAGAAGTGGATCCCATAGTCAACTGGACGAAAGCGAGAGGAAGGTTGATATTTTCATCCACGCTGCAATGTGTGATTCCAGAGAGACTGGAGGTAAAATGGGAAAAATAGTTGGTGGCGGTCAAGGAACCGATATGTACAAACTAAGTATCTGTAACGAGAAACAGCAACTAATTGCCAAGATGGAAAGAAAACTTAAACGACATGCGGTTGACAGATATATTATTCAGGAACAACCAGATGAAAAGATCGCATCATCCGATTCTGGTACATTTATCCTCTATTACATGGAGCGATACGCAGCGATGTTAATTCCCAAATTAGAAAAAATATTGGGAGATCTCTTTGCGACATCCGATTCTGTAACCATAGATGAGATAACAGATCATGTGGAAGAGAAGTACATCAAGATAATGGTCGATCTAGTCTGTAAAATAGTCGTCAACAACATTCGTGTACTTGGAAAATATTTACGCGAAGACTATGACGGTTTCTTTCTCACGGATGATCCATCGATACCGTTCTTTTTCATACGAGATCGTGAAGTTGAGGAAGAAGAAATAGTTAAACCAAAATATAATATTCCGTTATATAAAGGCAAAGCCAAACTGGATGATACTGTAGATTGTATGCAACATTTACGTGATATGTCTTTTCTCCAACGCATCTCGTTTGTTGAGAAATATGTTGCCAAGAAAAAGATAATACCAAGGATATTCGATGCATTGTTCATCGAACACCACGACAAATTGTACCATATCATGTGTTATCGCGCTCCCGGTGAAGCATATACTGCAGTATTACCAATTCCTAAACGAAACGTATTAGAATGTCGTATGCGAGTCTTGGATGGTGATGAATGGAAATACGTGGAAGATGGGAATAAAGAAGCAAAGATTGTTGCGAAGATGGAAGACAAATATGCTGATCTAATGTTGGCCATCGACAATCATGAGGAAGTTTTTTTGGTAATATCGCTCATAGACGGTAAACCAAGAATACGAACACGTTTTCTCGAAACAACCGATAAAGGATCCACTGACAAACGATATGTTCGTAAAGGAAGATCCCTGTCATCCATTCTAAAACCAACATTGGCGATGATGTTTGTACACATATTGGAATTACTCCACAGAGAAATATCTTGTAACATCACCATTGCAATGCGCGAGAAATATATTTCATGGAACGAATATGCGATACCGTATGGGTTCAAGTCGATGAAAAAATTTGCAAAGTCCAATCCATCTGCATTTAACACATTTGTAGATACGATGGAAAAAGGATCTGTGTCGGAATTGGTAGAACGCATTGTGGAGTTGATGATGAGCAAGAAAAAATGCATATTTTTGTGAGATTGGCATTTTTTAAAAATTCATGTACGGTATTTCGCGGACAACTTGATCCATATCGGAGATTTGGCGCACAGATTCACGCAATGTCGATCTCCAATTATTTACCAAAATTCCCATAATATAAGTGGTATTGACACAGCATATATTTTAGTGCCTATAACGAAAGCCCACAATGCTTGACCTAAATTTCTCCGACAACGTTGCAAAGTTAAATTTCATCGGAGTGGTGAGTTTATTCGGTGGCGAGATTGCGTTGTCGGCATTAAGATATATGGTTTTAATCGACAATGTATTTCTGTCTCTCTATCTTACGATGATTCTATCACCTGGTTTACAGACTGTATCTCTGAAAATGTTCAAGAGAATGGACGACAAAATATCCACGTCCATAAGTGGTGGCCCAAGAGATGATAGAAAAGATATTGTCGGATTATCCCCCAGTGGTAATTATAGCTACATTGGACTCCATTCAGGAACTAAAATGGTGGTGGGAAATATTTTAGGAGAGGCATTAATTAGAAAGTGTGAAGCTAAAGAAGTTATAAAAGTTCCATGTTCCAGAAAAAATTCGCCAAAAAGAGGCATGAAAATAAAAGTCATCGAACTTGATAATCTAAAAACAATCGAGAATGTAGGCACATCTGATGCTGAATATGGACCCAATGTAATTTCGAAAGATATACCATCCAAAATCAGAGGCATTTTTGTGTACACGATCCCATTATTCACGATTGCGGGTATGGTTATTGTATTAGTAGCACAAGAGAAAGATTATAAAGCTTTCGTTCTTATTTTGCTGAATGTATTTTGTAATATGGCTGTGACATTTACCATTCGTAGCACTGGAATTAGATATCCCGTTGGTCGTTCATCGACCGAATCTCCTCGAGGTGATATATTTATAGAGACTACCACTGGAACGGAAACATATTTGGTGATGGGTAGCGAGGATATCATACAGTATATATTCCAAAAAGAGTTGATGATGCCTCCAAATCCAGATATTAAGTTATGGAATTATCTACATATATTTGCTGCATATTCGTCATATATCATGGTTATTTTCAACATCATATGGCTTCCGTTTTGCAGTATTGGTGGGCAGATTATCTTTGGCGTTCTTATTTTTTTCGGAGTCATACAAAATATAATCTTGGCGACATTTGACGGTGACAAACTTTTGTTTGACACGATGAAAGATCTTTTAGAAATCAAGTCCGTAAACGAATATGTGTTTCAGACTAGAACATCGGGACTTGCATTTTGTATGATGAAGTCCAAATCCACCGACATAAAACCGTTAAAACATTTGTTGCCAGATACAAAAACGTTCGAGGCTTGGTTTGAATGCGTTGTAACAAGCGTTAAAAACTCTACTGACGCAATTGTACGTAACGACTTAGTGGGAAATGGTTTATTGGATGTTTTTAAAGGAGATCTCAACGATGCTATCGGCGAATACAACAGATCGAAGGAGACCAATTTGACAGACGTGTGAACCGATAAGTTTTTAAAAACTCGGCAAATTCATGCTGTATGGAATTTCATGTTTTTAAGCAAGGTTTTTGCGAGTAAAATGTTGAGAGAAATGGCTCAAAGAGAGTATAATGGATTTGGAAATAAAATATAGTATACTAGTCACGGTAAATACATATTTACATGACTCAACTCTCTGATATCCCTAATTTGTTAAAAAATATTACGAATATGGTATTAAAGATATCGCCGTTTACACATCTGTCATCTCTTCGTGTCTTTGCTTGAATTCACGATATTCGCGGACTGCATCTCGTAAATCTGCGTTTAAGTTGTCTAATAGAACCACATCCTCTTTTTCTATGTAGGCCGGCGAATCTCCACCTGCGACACATTCCATAACAGACTGGAACCAGGCAGTATATATACCCGTATTTGGTAAGGAATTTTTCAAGAAACTATCGTTGGGTAATCCTGCTACCAATGCACAAAATGCAATCATGGACGATCTTGGTTGAAATATATATTCGTCAACGTATTCGACGCTCGATGCTTTGACGGCAATGCTATATAATAGTTTATCGCCGTCGTTTATTGCTAACAAAATATTTTGTAATAACCCACATAACATAAGGATGCCAAAAATAAGTTGTCCGAACAATGTTGCAAATGGTGTGGTGATAATATTTGCGATAACAGTTATATACGATAAACATGCGACAAATCTTTGTAAATGTTGCCATGCATCGTTGGATGTTGGCGGAACAACTAATGGTTTTTGGAATAAATACTGGATAGCATCTTCGTGACCTAACACCAGATATGTACCGCTTGGGCCCTCGACAAATATATGTCCAAATGGTACCCCAGATGATGCATTTCCTTCGGGATATTTTATTCCGGTGGCGCGAGTGGAATATACGATCAGCATGTTACATAAAACATTTACAACAACAATCGTCAGCGCGAAATAATCACCGATAAGGATCGTCATAACAATTCCCGTAAGTGTGACCAATGGCATGAGATACACGATACCAAACGGTGCGGCATCCGCGCGAATGCGTTTTCCACCGACCTTCTCCAACGTATTCAAGCGAATAACCTTAAGTTTAATGTCTCTTTTTGGATTCTCGCCCTGTCTAGTACAATCGACATTAATCTCTTTGCTGTGCGATCGACGTAACACAGATTCGCCAAGGACACTCTCCACGGACATTTTGGTTCCGGAATGTATCCCGCAGTATTTATATCTCCCAGACGCAGCTAAACCAACCACAATCTTGAGATCGTCTCTTATTCCGGGGCTAATTGCAACAGATATTCTATCATGCATGCGTTTGAACATCTTCAACGCAATGGTTTGTAAACCAGCGGGGACAATCATGGAAAAATAGATGGAAGTCCACGTATCACGAACAAGTACAGTATATCTGAGTGCAGACAGCGCGATCTCACCACCAAACAAACTTACGACGCCGATGATGTTGAGATTTCGCGAGAAACCACTAGCATCTATAATCGCCATTTTTACGTTATTTACAGAGGCATATGGAGCGTCTTCTCACAATATTTAACACTTTTTAAAAATAAACCAAAAAATCTACAGATGATCTGAGATTAGTACTATTTTATATCCATTCCATAACATATAGTTTCCGGTATACCATTTTTAAAAAATTCAACAAGTCTTTGAGCTGTTGTCACAAGGTCAAGTTTAGTCAACGAGCCGTTCAAACTCGATTCGTAGTCGATTCCATATATCAGATCCGACAAACTTGACCATATTTTGGAATATATATTCAACGAGCTGTTTTATCCGACCTTCTCGACCTTGTTCGATTCCATATATCGGATCCGACTAAAGCTGAACTAGGTCGGCTTGACTTTTTAAAAGTTTCGTTGAAAATTGCATAAAGACATCCGTTTTCCGATATTTTCTCCCAAAACGTTCAGAAAGAGCCGAAAAAGTAAAACACACCGAAATTTGTCGTGATAGCAACGTTTATTGGACGACAAACGTGGACAAAATTTTTAAAAAGTATAAATTCGAGATTACGAAGAGAATCTCAAATTTTGGAAATCTCGTGGGTTTCACGAATATAGCTGGAGTCCAATTTCAAGTGTATAATTTTTACAAATTTATACGTGTCATATATCTGTCGGTATTTCTTGCAGCTCGACATACTCTGGCGTTTAGGCCATCAAGAATTCATGTTGTGTAAAAACAAGTTCATCTTCTGGCATCGCTCTCTTGGGATAAAGACAAATTCCTTTTCTCAGAGCCTTTCCCGTTGTCGCAAAAGATTTATCAACAATTACTCCAAGAGCTCTGTTGAAATCGTCATAGATGGGTAAGAGCAAAATTTTATCCCCAGCGTCGCACTGTCCATATGCCACCAATGGCCAAGATTTGTTGGACTTGACAGATGTCGCTTGGAGTATGTGAGTTACTTCTTTTATCTCCTCTTTCAACTCGAGTTCTTTCATCGCGGCCTGCGGATCGGTTGGAAGCGCAAGAGACGCCGCAGTCGCCACGAAACGGGATATTTTTCCAGCAAAACTAACGGCTTCTATGGCCAATTTTCTTTCGCCTCCCGACATTTTGCGATATCCCGTCATGGCAGAAACGATGTGGTCTGACGTATATTTCAGATCTCCAAATCTTTTTATCACCTCTGCAAAGACAATTCCGACATCCTTGCTCCCAGTAATGTTCACACAATCTGTGACAGAAGAAACAACACATGCGTCTATGAACACAGTGCCATTTTTCCCAAATTCTAGGTTGGACGATCCTTGTATCTCTTCTTTCCATGTCCCTCCGGCATATCTGATGTTTTCCCTGTGTATTTGTTGAATAAATCCCGTTTCTCCATCAACGCTAATTCCCATCCAGCTCACATCTCCTCTACTATACGCGTGCTCGATAATTTTCAAGTTGAGAATCTCCATATCCGTCTCCTTGTCATACTTCACGACAAAATTCTTGTATCCCAGAACACCAAAAAGTCCGTAAAATTTGTCCTCGGGCATATAACAGTTCCTGGTACGAGAATTATAGAGTGCTCTACCCAAGTTAAATCCACCTTCGTGATATTCTCTTGTCGCCTGAGCTAGATCTGCAGAAGTACGACCTATTCCGGTGAGCGTTTTCAAGACATTCTTTTCCGCTAAAATTTTAAGCCTTCCAGTGAGACTAATGTCGGTATCATCACCAAATCCAACATATTTCATCTCCTCCGATAACACAGCTTCTTGGAATGTCCATCTTCTCGTGAGCCATTCGTCGTTATCCACACCCATCACATGTCCCGCAACGCTCACATACGATTTGTGTGCATTCGATCCAAATGGTGTCTTTTTTAGAAAACCATTTCCTTTGCTGTATACTCTGTTGAGTGCTTGGTGTGCTATTCCATCTTTTCCTTCGGTGGCCAACACGAGCGTCATCTTGGCTCCAGCGTAATAGTCTCCCATAAACGGAATTTCCTGGGCACGCTCGTTTGTTTCTTTTTCGTCCTTTCCCTGTGGCATACAAACTACATCGAACCACATAAATCTCATGTTGTAGCGTTTCATGGCAGCCACCAATCTGTCCAACTTTTTGGGATTTGACAATTCTACCATCCATTCGACACCTTTTATACCCAGACTTTCTGCTGTATGTAGTGGTATCGGTTTCTCTCCCCACACATGAGACACAGCCACATATCCATCTTTCTCAACGCTAGCAAATATGTCTGCATAAAGACATGTTTTCATGTTCATGACATCGAACAATCTCTTTGGTCTGACGATCGACATTCTGTAAATAATCCGATACGCTATACATGAAATTTAGCAGAATTGTCATTACAAGCAAATAAATGTCAACTAATTTGCCAAGTTAAATAGATGTCAGAGCTGTGTAAAAAACTACATGTGTCTTATCGTTACCAAAGCACATTTTTAAAACATCGTACATGTTTCTGTTTTAAAAATTCTTCAACGACGTTCTTACGAATAGCGTTTTTATTTGTTTGGTTTCGTCAAGCCGACCAAGTCTGACGCAACCTGACGTTTTTTAACAAATTCCAATTCGTCTCGGAGACGGTTTATTTCCTTTTTTAGCCCACCGATAGATTTTGCCTTATCCCCAACATTCGGAATCTTCGTCGTCTGTTTCGGCACCATGCCACATTTATTACATTTCCATATGGAAAGAAACTCGTCAGGACGCATTTTGTATTTGTTGTTATAGATCTACATTAGGCAATATAGCAATTTATGCTCCATATTTTTAAAATCTAAGATATTGCGGGACATAATTCATCCCATAATTTTTAAAAATATATCTACCAAATGTCCATTCATCCTAACAAAGAACATGATATATTTTTAAAAATTTCACCATCCACGCATATACTTGTGTCTGTTGTAGAGATCGCTGATATATTTTTCTCTCTTCAACAACGAAAGCAGTTCATCCATTGCGATAATTAGTTGTTTTTCAACATAATACAAATAGTCAACTGTCAAAGATTTGGAAACAACTTCCTGTGGTGTAAACATCTTTTGTCCTTGCAACTTGCATTTATATCCGAGATCCACAAACAAATATTCCAGTCGGTTACCCAATTCCACAACATTTCCATCTGCAATTAATCTCCGATACATGATAACATGAGGAACACTCGTACTTTTGTAACTTTCCAATGGTTTAACAGATTTTGTCATGATCAACTCTTCTAGTGGAACTCTTCCATGAATTAGTCGCATTACTTGATCGAACACATATTCGAATACTTCGTCTTCATCGCGCTCGAACATCAGCTTGATAGTATTCGCATACAAATTACGAGTAAATGTACAATAATTTCTTCGCGAATTGGCAACTCCTTTGGTTTTAACTTCGCCATCGTACATCAAGTATCGTTTCTTGGTGAGAAATGCCATCTTTTCGTAATATTTTTCCACTAATAACTTTAATGGCTTTGGTAATTCACGGTTGATGTGTTCGATGATTTTATTCGCCATCTGGATATTTTTCTCACGATCTGTTTCGCCATTGTGCCATATCATACATGAATCTGTATCTCCATAAACCACGGTTACGTCGAAGTTGTCCCCAATTTTCTTGACAGTATTTTCCAACATTCTTCGTCCCATACATGTAATACTCTCTGCAGTTGGAACGTGTCCAAAATATTTGTTGGACGCAAATCCAGTAATGCCATAGATGGAATTGGCACAAATCTTTAACGCATTCTGTCGTCGATCCAATACCTTTCGCGTTAATTCACCGGTTGCATCTTTTAATTGCGCTTTTACGATGAATCTCTCGTTCAACAATTCTTGGGCTAAATCAGGTAATAGTCCAATCGGATGCTTACGAAAACGATGCGTTTTCTTATCGTTCACGTCCACAACGCTAACATCCTTGATAAATGTCTGTTTTGGATGAACGTATGTAGATGGACAAAAGTTATACGAAATAAGTACACTTGGATACAGAGATTGGAAATCCACGACGGTACAGCCTTCGAAAATGCCGAATTTTGGTTCCAAAACAAATGCGCCTTCATACTTGAATGCGTCAACTGGTCTTTCTCGTCGTTTCGCTAACACGATATCTCTTTGGACGCATTTAAAGATTACCTGATTAAGAACCTTGAGCTGTTCTCCGCGCGTGTAAATGTCTTCGATGGAACAATGCATTGCGCGCGCCATTTCGCAAACTTCTGTCCACATGAAAAATTTGTCGAATAGAAGGAGTGTCAACATAGAATCATGTATACAATACTCTGCAACCAAACGCAATCCATCTAAATCACGGTTCCGAAAGTATTTAAACATAGTTTCTGGTGACATGTCTTTTTTTCCATCACCAAGATATGTGCGTGAAACAAAGTCCAACGAGTATTTATCCAACTTCATGCGACGGAAGAATAACATCAAGTCGATGAAAACTCTGCCACTAACCTCGATGCGATCGTATACATTCTGTCCATACGCACTACTGGACCAATTAACCTTTTGTGTCGTTGTTTTCCCATATTTGCCGCGTGACATATTGGGTAATGGCAATAATCTCAACTTCATACGCGCAAGAATATATCCCATGTCAAATCCGAAAATGTTGTAACCGGTGATAATATTGGGATCTTCTTTGCGAATAATATTTGCCATTTCTTCTATCAGCTCTACTTCGTTGGCACATCCAATACATGTAACACCATCCAATTGGATTCCATCTCCAATGTATACCATATATTTTATAAAAATATCGTCCAAATATTTTTTGCAAATAACGCTAACCATCTCGATACGGTCACATCTTTTATATGGTTTTGGCATTCCAGCACCGCTATTAGACACAGTTTCTATGTCGATGCAGCATATTTTTGGATGAGTTACAGCAGTTTCTTCACGTAACGCTCGTAATTTTCTAACCGACACATGGAAATATCCATTCTTTTCGTTCCATTTATCCATCTCAAACCAACCAACAAATGGGAATTGGTGATATGAGAGAAATGCAGTAATTGGATCCACTTCGTCCATGCATTTATTCCATGTCTTTGCACAGAATCGTCGCATTTCTTCCGTGGTTGCAAACTCTACTCTCATGTAAATAGCTTTTGCCGAGATATTTGCAGTAGACGCCATTGTTTTTCGGTCAACGCGCAATGGATACACTCCACTTGTTTCGGCCATTCTTTCGATGTCGTCGCTGTTTGTTAACGGAAAATAACAGTATGGATTGTATCCCGTGACGCTGATGGTGATATTCTCCATGCAATCGTTTAGACCATGTCCAAAAATTGTAAAACGTGGGGAATTATCGAGTATTTCCCATTCGTAAATAAACACGCGCATAGTAGTGACTCTAAGTGGGAATGCTCATGATATAGTGCACATTCATCTCAATATGCCCACCAACGAAAAAAAGAGCAAGAAAAAAGTTGTCAAGGAGGAAGAACGCGTGCCCAAGCATGTTAACATTCGTTTGTCTTATCGTGATTACCTGAAACTTGTCGAAGTTGCAGAAGCCGCGACTAAGATAAGAGAAGACAAAGATACGAAAAAGATCTTTGGAAAACTTGTCTCGGGCGTTGATGAAGAGCTTACTGCCGACAAATTCCTCGGGTTAGTTTCCGGTTTGCCCGCGAAAGAAAAGACACTTGAACGCTTTTATTCGCAACCTCCTCGTGCTGCTCCAGCGAGAATGTATTTCACGGATCCCGAGAAAGCTACCGAGCAAGTTCATGAACTCCATGATGCATCCAAAAAATGGACCAAAGATAGATTGCGTTTCGACCAATCTAAACAGACTTGCCCAACAGATGTGCGTGTCATGTTTTACGCGTACATTCGTGGAAAGAATCTCGTCGAGGATGGCAATCCAGATATTACCATAGACAAATTTCTTAAGAAGATTGCGCCCAAGACTCTTTCTGGCGTGAAGCACATCAAGAGAAAGAACGGCAGTCTTGTTTGGGAAATTTGTAGCGAGATTCGTGGTAGCAAGCCCAAGAAAAAGGCCGATGATGCTCCCAAGAAGAAGAGCAAGAAAGTTGTTGAGAGCGAAGAAGAGAGCGAAGATGAATTTCCAAAGAAGAAATACGACAGCAGTGAGGATGAAGAGTCTGATGAAGAGTCATCTGAGGAAGAAGAATTCGTCAAGAAGAGCAAGCCCAAAAGAAGATGATATTCTGTGTCTTTTTAAGAAGTTTGTATCCGTAATTCCAATCCGTAATTCCAATCCGTAGTTCCAATCCGTAGTTCCGTATTTAAATTTTTAAAAACTTTTTAAAAATATACTTAACAAATAGGCAATAACACGAAAATAATTTTTAATTTATCTGAGCACATGTCATGCTTGAACAGCCCGTTGACAAAACACTGTCGTTATATTATTTTTCGGGATGTTTACAAAATTTTTAAAAAAGTCAAGCCTACATTTACGAAAGATATTCTCTAATTTAGCTATTTCTTAAAAACACATCTGTTATACAATCTAATTTATGCAAAAAACGGGAACAAAAATTTAAAGAACTACCACCTTGCGTCGTGCACGAAGGTCTTGTATGAATGGGATTGGTTCGTTGTCTTTCATCTCGGTAACCTTTAGTGGTTTCTTCTTTTCCTTTAACAACAAAACTCCATCTCGCACCTCTGTGCCTCTTATCTTCGCAATTGTACCATCATCAGCGTATACAATGTCTTTCTCGCCAATAATTTTTGCGCCCTCGATTAAGTAACAGATGGAATCGGCGTTGGTTTCCCAATTCTTTCTGGGAGCTGTGCACTCTTCCACGTATTTACGAATCTTTTCTCGTGTCGTTCTGTCGATAGATGGCATTTTAGTAGCTTGTTTAACATTGACCAATAATGCAGTTATTTCCCTAGTGCCATCACTTTGGGTTATTGCGTAAAATGGAGACCAAATCGTCGCTGACACTCTATACATATAAGCAACTTTCTAAGGATAATAAAGGATGGAAAAAGGCATATATTATGGAAAAACCATGGAAAGAAATGGCAGTTGACGTCGATTCGTTGGTTTTCTTCTATATGCGAAAATATCTTGATATTCCATATCCAACCCGTAAAGATGAGAAACTAGTATGTGCTGGGTTTGTTCACGATACGAAAAAGTCAGCAAAGTGGATTGTTGACGATATGGCAAAATATTCTGCTAAACAACTTTTGTCGCTGTTAAAATATTTGGAATCCAATGGACTCGTATTATATCCCGTTTACAGTACAGGATATCCAAAACTTAAACGAGATTTATACGATGAGAGATTGCAAAAAAAGAATAGTATGGAAGCAACATTTCTCAAAATGGATCCAGATACAGTATTGTCATCCATGAAGAAATATATGTTGTATTTTAGAGATGACGTACGAGATATCGTTGTCCAACATCCCAAATTAAAACATCTCCACAAATCAACGGAAGCCGACAAGTGGTGCGGAAAAAATCACCGCGTCATCATGTCAGAAGACGTTGATATATTCTTATTTGGCAACAAACGAACCACAATTGTAAAACCATTTCTTCTTGATATTCATCCAACACACTTCGACTTTGTGGATTGCAAAAGTTATTTCATGGATAAAGGCATCTCAACACACGACGAATTCGTTCAGGTTGCATTCATGTCAGGTACCGACTATAACAGAGGTATTAAAGGAATGGGCGTAAAAAAATCTGTTGCCGCAATTGCTAAATATGGTACAATCCAAGAATATATCAGACGAAAATACGATCTCACGGATGAGAATGCAGAAGAGTTTGTAAAGAAATATAAACAGTTCAGCAAGTATGTTTTTTAAAAATTCAAGCCGAACAAGGTCAACGAGCTGTTCGAGTTGGGAATACAATTCCATTGATATACTTTGCCGTTATACAATATGGCCAAAACAACACACCATGCGCAAATATAAATATCTTAACAACGATGATGCACCTAAACAAGACGTCGCGTACAATGTAAAAGGCATCGCCAGCAAATATGTATTTCAACGATCTTCCCTCGACATATATTATTTGGTGTGTGATACCGTTGATGAATTCTTTGCACATTATTCCGCGAAACGACCATGTTCACGGATGTACAACGAAGTCATCAACGACGAATATTCTCCACAAAAATTTAAATTAGATGTAGATGGACGAATCGGCGCAGATGAGATGGAATATGTTTTAAAGACGGTTAGAAGGATATTTCGCAAATTAACAAAGATGTGTAAACCAGAAATATTAGTGTATGATATATCTACATCTCATCACATCGTCGTTGCCAATTTCTCGTTTTCAGCAAACTCGTGTGAGATGTTGGCGAATGCTATATCCGAGAAAGTATCCAAACGTTATCCAGTAGTGGCATCTTTAATCGACATTGCAGTATATAAAAAGGTGCAAATGTTTCGTGTCGAAGGAAGCACCAAATATGCACAACGTCGATGGAAATATGTTACAGGATGCAAAGAATTATCGTCGTTGGAAGTTTTTAAGAAAGGAATAATCTCA
>Ga0210406_10001424_pt1 | contig 29156 bp, 20 predicted proteins | sample IncBWC30MmetaG_FD_155454 | JGI IMG/M metagenome (GOLD analysis project Ga0210406, IMG submission 155454) | Forest soil microbial communities from Barre Woods Harvard Forest LTER site, Petersham, Massachusetts, United States - Inc-BW-C-30-M | ecosystem: Environmental > Terrestrial > Soil >... | reverse complement strand
TGCTGGTTACTTCAATCTTACCGCCGTGTTGCAGAACGATCTGCTCGACGATAGAAAGCCCGATGCCCGTGCCCACTTCGCCCGACTGTTCGGCTTTCCGGGTCCGGTAGAATTTTTGAAAGATGTTGCGGACGTCCTTCTGATCGATGCCGATCCCTTGGTCTCGTACCGACACTTCGAAACGTTCTCCCTCGCGGGCACCGTAGATCGTCACTTCCGTCTTGGACGGGGAGTACTTGATGGCGTTTGTCAGCAGATTGTAAAAAGCGTATTCCATCAGTTCGCGATCGCCGGTCAGTACCTCATCGCCCAAATCGTCCATCAGGATGCGAATCTGCTTCCGCTCGGCCAGAGGCAAGGCGCGTTCCACGCAGCTTGCCATGACAGCGCGCACGGGGAAGGTTTCCTTTTTTAGCTCCACTTCACCGGACGAGAGCCGCTCCACGTTGAGAAACATTTCGATCATGCGTCCCATTCGCTTCGATTCCGAATGGATGAGCTGTGCAATCTGGTTGCGTTTCTCATCTGTCATCGCGTAGCGGCTCATCAATTCGCTTGACCCCTGGATAGCCGTTAGCGGCGTGCGCATTTCGTGGGTTACGAAGTGCATGGCGTGCTGGTAACGGTCGCGCTCGCCTTCGGATTTCAGCAGCCTGCGGCGGACGTAGAGATGCTGCCACGCGGCCGCCGTCACAAACGTCAGCCATGCTGTCGACACAGCTGGCGAAAACGGAAACACGATGTTTCTGGTGAACGCGGCGTAGGGAAGGGCATGAGCTCCGGCCAGAATCCCTAATGCCGCGATGTAAGGCCACCATCCCGAGAGCCACGCGAACGCCACACCCACTGCGGCTGTCAGCAGGATGCAGAATGCCACCACGGACCACGCCGGCGCGCTCGTAAGAAACCGTTGCTGCGCGATCGTCTCGTACGCATTTGCGAGAATTTCGACCCCCGCCATGGGAGTGGGCGAGTAGGGCGTGGGCCAACGGTCCTTTGCCGCAGTCTGCGCGGTGACGCCCGCGAAAACGATCTTGCCCGCGAACCGGCGAGCCTTTGCCGGCTGGTCATGCAACTGCTTGAGCGAAATCACGGGAATTCCACCGTCTTCTTGTAGTTCGGTCCGGTCATCGCGCTCGATAGAATCGCGCTTTGCTAACGGGACAAACCGGATGCGCAGGCTCCGGCCTGCGGCAAGGGTGGCGGGAATCTTCACATCTCCTACTTCCAGATCATGCGCCGTTTCCAGGATCGTCGCGCCGCGGCTCACCCGGAACGCCTCGAGCGAAAGCGCCCATCGCCGGTCGTGGCCGGCAGCTTTTTCGAGCGCAAGGGTGCGGCCGACGCCGTCCGGATCCAGGTCCAGATGAACGTGTCCCACTGCCGCGGCCCAGCGGCGGAAGCGCGGCAGCGGATCGTCCCAGCCGCTCCTCGCCGTCAGATCGCACGGCAGGATGAGATTGTGCGTGGCGCGGAATGCGTCCTCGAGGGTATTGGCAGCTTCTTTGTCGGCGGTGTTGTCGGCGGGAATTACGTCCACGGCTACCGCTTTGGGCCCTGCCGGGGCGATGAGTTGGAGCCCTTCTGCCAGAGCCAGGCGCAAACCCGGCAAGCCCCCGAAGTTCGCCAGGGAAGGCTCGTCGATGGCTAGTACAATCGATTCGGTCTGCCAAGGTGGTGGCTGGTATAGCAGGAAGATCGAGTCGTAGACGTAGTTGTCGATCCTTGTGCCCAGCGGCGTCCAGCTGGCGACAATCGCCACAATGAAAGCCACCGCTAGCAGCCCGGTGTATGCGAAGGTGTGCCGGTTTGGCAACATCAAATTTCAATGGCGCGCCGGCGCCGCCGTTCCAAGCAGCTTCTCAATCTCGCCCGGATCTCGCGGCAGGCCGGCGCTCAGCACTTTGGCGCCTTGCCCGGTCACCAGCACCACATCTTCGATACGGACGCCGATGTTTTCTTCGGGAATGTAGATCCCCGGCTCGACGGTGATCACCATACCTGCTTCCAAAGGCGCGCTGGGGTCTGAAGCGTCGTGGACATCCAGGCCCACGTGATGGCCTAAGCCGTGTGTGAAGTATTTCCCCAACCGCTCGCCGTGCAGATCCTTGCCGTGCGAGTTGATGTAATCGTACGCGACTTTGTACAGGCTGTTGGGCGCGCTTTTGCTCAGTGTCATGCCGGGTTTAACTGCGGCGATAGCGGCATTTTGCGCGCCGAGCACAATCTCATAGATTTCCTTCTGCCGCGCGGTGAACTTGCCGCCCACGGGAATGGTACGGGTGATATCGGAAGCGTAGCCCGAGCATTCAGCGGCCACATCCATGAGCAGCACCTCGCCCGCGTCCATGCGCCGTGAGTTGCGCGAGTAATGCAGGTAGACTGAATTCGGCCCCGACCCCACGATCGGAGAATAGGCGTTGCGTTCGCAACCGGACTCCGCGAAGATCTCGGTCATGGTCGCAGCAATCTGGTATTCGTAGAGACCGGGGGCAGCACGTTGCCATGCCGCGCGATGGCCGTCGAGCGTGACATCCGTCGCCCTCTGGATCAGTGCAATCTCCTCGGACGATTTGCTCATGCGCAGCTTCGCGATGGCGGAGGCCGCATTGCTGATCTCGCGCAGCGGCTCCAGTAGTTTCAGGCGCGCGGCCGCGGACTGTTCTGTGAGTGTGTAGATCCGGGCGTAAGCCTGCAACATGTCGTGCAGCTCGGTTTCGAACTTTTCGGCGGGCATCACCGTTTCGAAGCCGGTAACCTTGCCCACGTTGTCATCCTCGGGGCCGATTTTCCGGCCGGTCCACTTTTCCCGCTCAGGATTGCGTTCCGGCAGAAACAGGATCTCGCGGGGGAGCTTGGCTCTGGCCGCATAGCCAGGAGCGTGCGAGTCGTCAGGTAGCGGCGCCAGCAGCAGAATCGCTCCGGGCTCCTGCCAGCCGGTCAAATAATAAAAGTTCGATTCCTGAAAGAATCCCGTCCGCAGATCTCCATCCTCTTCGCGGTGGCCGAAAAGGACGGTGATGCCATCGTCCAGGGATTTCCGTAGCGCGATGCGCCGCGCGCGGTACTGCCCGATCATGTTGGGCTCGGCGGCGCGCCCTACGCCCGAGCCGTCTAGTACAAGCAGAAATAAGCTTGCAGCGAGTCCCCAACGTGGCCGCATTTTCTCAAGTATAGCGGGAATCATCGAGCCCGGATCTCGTGAATAGGCGCTGCCCCTTGCGCCTGTTAGACTTTTCGAGTGTTCTGGTTTTGGCTCTTCGTCGGCCCAGCGCTCGTGCTCGCCGCTTTCAGCCTGCGTGGAGAACGCAAGCGCGCCCGTTTCGTAGCCGAGCAGCTGCATCCTCACGGGGATGCAAATCTCCCGCCTGCGACCGTAATTGTGCCGATAGAAGGCGCCGAGAATGACCTTCGTGAGAACCTCGCCGCTTTGGTCTCGCTCGACTACCCCGACTACGAGGTGATCGTAGCGGCGCGTACGGCCAGTGTAATTCCTCCCGATGTGCTGCCTTCTCACGTGATTGTGGTTCTTGGCGGGGCCGTGGATGGCGGAGGAAGCGACAGAATCAAGAACCTCAGCGCCGGAGTTCGGGTATCGCGAAAACGCGCGCAGATCTTCGCTTTTGCTACCGGTGCAGGGCGCGTAGGTAAGAACTGGCTGCGCGCGCTGGCCGCGCCGCTCGCCGATCCGGACGTGGCTGCCAGCACCGGTTATTGCTGGTATACACCGGAGCCGCCGGGCTTCTGGTCGCTCATGCGAAGCGTATGGAACGCGCCGGTTGCAGGCTTGCTTGGTGCCGGTAACAACCCTTTTGTCTGGACCGGCGCCATGGCGATCCGTAAAGAAACCTTTTTCGAGTTTCACCTCACGGAAGCATGGCGCACAGCAGAGGACGAGCATGGGACTCTGATTCGTGCCATTCATAAGGCGCACCGGTTCATCGCGTTCGCACCGGGCGCTATGGTGGCGGTCGCCGGACGCGTGAGCGCTCGCGAATTCCTGCGCTTCGCCCGGCGTCAGATGGTGATCGCCCGCGTCCACCTTCCGCGCTTGTGGTGGAGCGCCCTCCTCGCGCATATTTTCTACTGTGGCGCTATGGCGGCCGCCATCACGGCTTCCGTCCGGGGATCACGGGGAGCCGAATGGGCGCTGGTAGCCCTGCTCGGGCTCGGCATGCTGAAAGGCGTCAACCGCGCGACACTCGCGCGAGCCGAACTGCCTGACCGCGAAGCCTGGTTCAAACGCCACGCCTGGGTGCACGCGCTGTGGGTGCCTCTGGCTACTTGGGTGTGGCTGTGGGTCCTGCTGGCATCGGCGTTTTCAGGAGCCTCTGAATGGCGCGGAAGACGGTACGGTTTGCCACGCGCCGCTCGCATGCGCGCGTAATACTTCGTTGGTGCCTCCGTTTCGCGAGTATAATTTGAAAACGAAGGGAGAATCGTTTATGGCGAAGTCACAAGACCGTGGCAAGAAGGAAGCGAAGAAGCCAAAGAAGAACAAAAAGTAGCCGAAGGGCGGCGCAGGCGTCTTCGCACATTTGCGGGCGCCTGCGCGCCGGAGAATTTATGATTCGTTCCGAGTGGATTCAGCAACGCAGCACCGACAAAGTGCGCACCCAGATGCATTACGCGCGGCAGGGCGCCATTACCGGCGAAATGCAATACGTGGCTCACCGCGAAAACGTATCGCCCGAGTTGATCCGGTTGGAGGTGGCGCGCGGCCGCATGATCATTCCGTCCAATATCAACCACGTCAATCTCGAGCCGATGTGCATCGGCGTAGCCTCCAGATGCAAGATCAATGCCAATATCGGCAACTCGGCGGTGACTTCAGAAATCGACGAGGAACTGGCCAAACTCGAAAATTCCGTGAAGTATGGCGCCGATACTGTGATGGATCTTTCCACCGGCGGCGACATTCCCCGCATCCGCCAGGCGATCATCAACGCTTCACCGGTTCCCATCGGCACCGTTCCCATCTACGAGGCGCTAAGCCGGGTCCGTCGCATCGAGGATCTGACCATCGGGGTCATGCTCGAGGTGATTGAAGAGCAGGCACAGCAGGGCGTGGACTATATGACCATCCATGCCGGCGTACTCGTCCAGTACATTCCGCTTACCACCAAACGCATTACAGGGATCGTCAGCCGCGGTGGTTCCATTCTGGCTGAGTGGATGGTGAAGAACCACAAGCAGAATTTGCTATACGAGCATTTCGACGAGATCTGCAAGATCTTCCAGAAATACGACGTCAGCTTCTCTCTAGGTGACGGTCTGAGGCCCGGCAGTGTGGCAGACGCGAGCGACGAAGCGCAGTTCGCGGAGCTGAAAACACTGGGTGAACTGACCCAGAAGGCGTGGGAATACGACGTGCAGGTGATGATCGAAGGCCCCGGCCACATCCCGCTCGACCAGATCCAGCTTCAGGTGGAGAAGGAAATGGAGATGTGCCACGAGGCGCCCTTCTACACGCTGGGACCGCTGGTGACCGATTTCGCGCCAGGTTACGATCACATCACTTCGGCCATTGGCGCTGCCATGATCGGATGGCACGGCGCTTCTATGCTCTGTTACGTTACGCCCAAAGAGCACCTCGGTTTGCCCAACCGGGAGGACGTCAAGGCCGGCATCATGGCCTATAAGATCGCGGCGCACGCCGCCGATATTGCGCGCCATCGCCCCGGTGCACGGGACCGCGACGATGAACTTTCCCGCGCCAGGTACAAGTTCGACTGGAACCGCCAGTTCGAGCTTTCACTCGATCCGGAGACAGCTCGCTCCATGCACGACGAGACGCTACCGGAGGAGGGCTTTAAAGACGCACATTTCTGTTCCATGTGCGGGCCGAAGTTCTGTTCCATGAACATCTCGGCCAAGGTGGAGAGTTTTACCGAAGCTGATGCCGAGGCGGTTCTGAACTCCGCGCCCGAATCCGCGTACGTTCAGATTTCAGGAAACGACTGACCGTTTGCCGGCTCGCTCTCGCACCAAGGAGATCACCATGTACAGACGCTTGCGAACGTGGGTACCCTTGTTGACTCTGGTGGCTGCAATGGGCGTTGCCGGCGCCAACCAGGCCGGCTCCTCCCGTGGTGCGGACAGGATTACTCGCGAGGTTCGGCATGAGCTCGTCATGCTGCCGTACTACGGCGTTTTCGACAATTTGGCGTACAGGGTGGACGGATCCACCGTAACTTTGATGGGCCAGGTCACGCGTCCCACGTTGAAATCTGATGCAGAAAACGTGGTCAAGAGGATTGAAGGTGTAGAGCACGTCAACAATGAGATTGAAGTGCTTCCGGTTTCGCCCAACGATGACCGGATCCGCCGGGCCGTCTTTCGCGCCATCTACAGCGACCCGACAATGGATCGCTACGCCATCCAGGCCGTTCCTCCGATCCACATCATGGTCAAGAACGGGAATGTGAATCTGGAAGGCGTGGTGGCGACGGAGGCCGATAAGAACATTGCCGGTATTCGCGCCAATGGCGTTTCCGGTGTGTTCTCAGTTAAGAATAACCTCCGCGTAGAAAAGTAGCGACCGCCGCCTGGGCGGCACAGTCTTCCTTTACAATGACGGTTTGCGCCGCCCCGTAATTTTCTTCTTCATAGCATTCTTCATCTACAATTTGAACCTGCGGCCCATTCCCGCGGGCGACTCCACGCCCGCCGCGCTCCTGCCTTTTGCCATTCTCGGAGACCACTCGATCGCATTCGACCGGTTTGAGCAATGGTACCAATCGCGGCACATGAAAGCTGCCTGGTTCAAGCGTGGCGTCGACGGGCACTATTATTCGAGCTATCCGATTCTGCTGCCGGTGTTGTTGACGCCGCTTTACGCTCCGGCCGCCGTTTTCCTGGATATCCACCACATGCCGGTTGAGCGGGTTGTGCTGCTTGCCAGGATCATCGAGAAGCTGAGCGCGTCGCTGATCGCAGCGCTTTCTGTAGCGGCCTTCTGCGTTCTGGCCGAAAAGCTAACCGACCGGCGGGCGGCTTTGCTGCTGACGTTGGTCTACGCTTTCGGCTCGGAAACCTGGAGTATATCGAGCCAGGCGCTGTGGCAACACGGCTCGAGCGAACTGGCGATCGTAATGGGCCTGCTCTGTTTGCTGTGGGCGGTGGAGCACCCGGACCGATATTTGCCCGCGGTCCTCACCGGGGTGTGTGCCGGATGTAGCATCGCGTTCCGGCCCACCAATGGGATCTTCTTCCTCGTTCTGACCGGGTATGTGCTCTTGTCGCACTCGCGTCCGGTTCGGAAGGCCGCTTTTATATTTGGCGCTGCTCCCATCGCCGCCGCCTACTTGATCTTCAACTTGTTGGTGTTCGGACATGCGTTCATTGTGGTTAGCGATGCCGAGGGTGGATTTGCCAGAGGCTCCCTGTACGGTGGGCTGCCCGGCCTGCTGATTAGCCCTAGCCGCGGGCTGTTGATTTTTTCTCCGGTGTTCCTGTTCGCCGCCGCCGGTATTTACCTTTGGTTTCGAGAGGGCCGTAAATGGCATCCCGAGACTTACGGAACGTGCTTGCTCGTCGCAGCGATGCACCTCGTCGTGATTGCCCGGTGGCGCGGTTGGCCCGGAGGGTACAACTATGGCCCGCGTCTGCTGACCGACGTCGTCCCCTGTCTTGTGATCTTAATGATTCCCGCTCTCCGGTTGGTGGATCAATCCCGCGGCTGGAAACTGGCTTTTGCCAGCGCTTTGCTGTTCTCGGTCACGGTGCAGGCTATCGGAGTGTTCTTCTACCCCAACGGTCGCTGGGATGCGCTTCCGCAGCCTCTGTATCAGCACCGCGAACGTGTGTGGGACTGGGAGGATAACCAAATTTTGAGAAGTGTCAGGGCGGGGCCAGTGCTAGAACCCTACCAACTGGCCTACGGCTTTCTGAAGAATCCCGGCTTGCCGGCGGAAGAGAGGTTGAAGGACGACGGTATCAAACTCTGGTAGGGCCCTGTCCGATACTGAGCCGTGCCTCATAGGAGCGGTAGCGACAGCCCACTAGCTTCGCGCGGCCTGCCCCGTTTGGCTCACAGTTTCCCCCTTCGTGGGGTTCCGGAAGGGGCAATTGCTATATCATTTCCAAGAGGTGTCATGCACAGACTGCTGGTAATCCTGATCCTCGCTGCGGTCGCGACTGCCGATCCGCCACCGGACGTCTGGCCTGGATGGCGCGGACCGTCGAACGGCGTCTCCAGCGTCCGAACCCTGCCCTCGGCATGGAGCGCGGAGCGCAACGTTGCCTGGAAGGCCGACGTCCCCGGCCGCGGGCACTCGTCGCCCGTGGTCTGGGGAAATCGTCTGTTTCTTACTACCGACCTCGAAGGCGACGTGCTGCCCGGCGCCGCGCCGGTGAAGCACAAGCTGGGTGGGCAACCTTTCGTCCATCCGGATAGTGTGGGCGGCACTCGCAAGCACACTCTTAAAGTGCTGGCCTATGACGGATCGAACGGCAAACTGCTTTGGGAGCGCACGGCGTATGAGGGCAAAGTGTTCGATGACACCCACCGCTTCAACACCTACGCTTCGCCCACGCCGGTGACCGATGGCAAACACGTCTACGTCTGGTTCGGATCGCAGGGCCTGTACAAGTACGACTTCGAGGGCAACCTGCTCTGGTCCACGTCGTTGGGAGGCGTCGCCACGTTGGGCGTCGGGTATGGCGGTTCCCCGCTTCTGTTTGAAGACCTGATTCTGCTGCTGTGCGATCAGGACGAAGGCGAGCACTCCTTTCTGGCGGCCGTCTCAGCAGGCGACGGCAAAGTCCGCTGGAAGCTCGATCGTAAGAATCAGATCACCTGGACCACGCCTCTTTTGGTGAACTCCGGCGGCCACACACTTCTGATCGTTCCTGCCACCGAAGACGTAGTGGCTTACGAACCACTCACGGGAAAGGAGCTATGGCGCGCTGAAGGCCTGGAGGGTAACGTCGTTCACACGGCTGTAACAGGCCACGGCATGGTGTATGTCTCGACCGGTTATCCAAACAAGAAAACCATGGCAATACGTCTCGCGCCGGCGCCCGGCGAAACACGTGTGGCGTGGAAGTACGAGAAGGGTACGGGTTACATCCCGTCACCGATATTGTATGGCGACTATCTTTACCTGATGACCGGCGCCGGGCTACTGACCTGCCTCGACGCGCACACGGGCGAACCGAAGTATGAGTCTAAGCGGTTCCCAGCGCCCTCGCAGTTCGTTGCGTCTCCCGTGGCTTTTGACGGCAAGGTGCTGATCACCAGCCAGGATGGAGACACCTACGTGGTGAAGGCCGGGCCGGAACACGAAATCCTGGGGACGAATCCGCTGGGCGAGCAGATCTTCGCGTCGCTGGCCTTGGTTGGCGATTCCATCTACATCCGTGCCGAAAGGCACCTGTACCGAATTCGCGCCGCCGCGCGCCTCTAGTTCTCACCAAAAGGCGTATTTGCTCCAAAAACCTCTTGCCCTATTTGTGTTTTGAGAGGACACTGAAAATTCAGGAGGTACGTTGGAGAGAAACGGCGGTCGAAAGTCCTCGGTGGTTCTGGAGCCCACCGAGCGCTGGTCCACACAGGACGCCAGCGACCTGTATGATGTGGCGAGCTGGGGCAAGGGCTATTTCTCGATCGATACGAACGGCCACGTCCGGGTTCATCCGGAGAAGGATCCGGCGCGCTCCATCGACCTCAAGGAACTGGTCGACACGCTGGTTCTGCGCGGTATTTCGCTGCCGATCCTGATCCGCTTCGCCGACATTCTTAAGCACCGGCTGGGTGAGATTCATTCCGCGTTTCAAACCGCGATCGCCGAACACCGCTATCAAGGCGGATATTTCTGTGTTTATCCCATCAAGGTTAACCAACAGCGCCAGGTCGTGGAGGAAGTTCTGGAGTACGGTCGGCCCTATCATTTCGGGCTCGAAGTCGGCTCAAAGCCGGAGCTGATGGCTGTAATGGCCATGGCCACCAACGAGACTCCGATCATCTGCAATGGATTCAAAGACGACGAGTACATCGAGCTGGCGATGCTGTCCCAAAAAGTAGGCCGCCACATCATTCCGGTTATCGAAAAATACACCGAACTGGACTTGATCGCCAAGTATTCGGAGCGAGTGGGCGTGCGCCCCACCATGGGACTGCGGGTTAAGCTCGCCAGTCGCGGCGCCGGCCGCTGGAAATCCTCCGCCGGGTACCGCTCGAAATTCGGGCTGACTACCAGCGAAGCCATGCGGGCGCTCGAGGAACTGAAAGCGCGAGGTTTAGCGGACTGCCTGCACCTGCTTCACTTCCATCTGGGCAGCCAAATCACCAACATCCGACACCTCAAGGGGGCCGTAAACGAGGCAGCGCGCATGTACGCCGAGCTGGCGCGCGCCGGGGCAGGGCTGCGCTATCTGGACGTCGGCGGAGGCTTGGGCATCGATTATGACGGCTCCCAGACCGACTTCGAATCGAGTGTCAACTACACCCTCCAGGAGTACGCCAACGACGTTGTCTATCACATTCAGGCCGTGTGCGACGAATCCGGCCTGGCCCATCCGACCATCGTGAGCGAAAGCGGACGCGCCATCACCGCCTATCACAGCGCACTCGTGTTTAATGTTTTGGGTGTGGCCGGATACGGCGACGAGGAAGTCCGCGAGTTGCCTGCAGAGCCCGAACAACCTCTCATCGATCTGCAGGGTACTTACGGCTCACTCAGCACTAAGAATCTGCTGGAGAGCTACCATGACGCGCAGCAGGCGCTCGATCAGGCTCTCAACCTTTTCAGCCTGGGCTATCTGCCGCTCGATCAGCGCTGCCTGGCGGAAAACCTGTTCTGGTCCATTTGCCGCCGTGTCCTGAAACTGGCACGCGAGCTGGACGATTTCCCGGAGGAGTTCGAAGGCCTGGACGCCATGCTCGCGGACACGTACTTCTGTAATTTTTCGCTGTTCCAGAGCATGCCGGACAGTTGGGCCATCAAGCAGTTGTTTCCCATCCTTCCCATCCACCGGCTGGAAGAGCGGCCGACGCAGTACGCCGTTCTGGGCGACATTACGTGCGATTCCGATGGCAAAGTCGACCAGTTCATCGACCGGCGCGATGTGAAGCGCACCCTACCGCTGCACCCGTACAACGGGCAGGATTACTATCTGGGCGCCTTCCTTCTGGGCGCGTACCAGGAGATCCTGGGTGACCTCCACAATCTGTTTGGCGACACTAACGCAGTCCACGTGAAGCTGAGTCCATCAGGCGACGTGATCCTGGATGCAGTCATCAAGGGCGATACAGTGCGCGAAGTCCTCAAGTACGTTCAATTCAACGTAGACGCGCTGGTTACCGAACTGCGCAAAGACGTTGAATGCGCCGTGCGTGAAAGCCGCATGACCTACGAGGAATCCGGCAAGCTGCTGCGCTTCTACGAAGAAGGCCTGCAGGGCTACACGTACCTGGAAAGCTAAAGGCTGACCATATCCCCCGCCGCCAGGGTCATCGCTTCACCCGGGTAGGAAAACGTGTCCACCCCAGCCTGGCCCTTCGTCTTCGTTGTATCGATCGTGGTCACTGTTCCTGAAATGTTCTTCGCATCCACGGTGAGGGTCGCGTAGCCGTGATTTGTGTGATTGCTCTTGATCAACGTGGCTTTCGTATTCGGGTCCTGCGTGCCGTCTGAGGCATTCATGCCGTGCATATGGAAATATCCGCCGTTCCCTATGACCAGGAAGGGCGTCTTTGCCGGCTTGACCAGCGCGCGTTCGATCCGCTGGTAATTGTGGACGTGCGCCGCCAGCACCATGTTCGGCACGCGGCGTGAGTCGTTAATGGCTTGCTGCACGGCATCCGCCATGTGGGGACTGCCGCTATGGTGGTCGTCGAATGAGTACACCGGATGGTGCAATGCCAGAATCAGCGACTTATCAGTGGGCGCGGTGGCAAACTCGTTGGTCAACCACTGCTGCTGTATGGAATCGATGGACCCGCCTTCCGGCACGTTGGTATACATGCCGATGATGGTGACGAACGGGCAATTGAGCGTGAAATAGACATTCGGCAGCGACATGCTAACGCGCGGGGCGTCATGGGACTCCGGATTAATGCGCGGCGTGGGTGTCATGAAGTACGCGACCCAGCCGTCCAGCGATGTCTGAGAAGAGTCGATAGGGTCGCCGTCATGGTTTCCCGGAATAGCGATGATTGGCGGCGTGTAGTGGTTGTAAGGCTCATAGAACTGGCCGTAATATTCGCTGATCTGGCCGTTGTAATAGACAACGTCACCGAGGTGATAGAAGAAGTTGGGAGCGTCTCCGGGTTTCTTGTTGAGGTCGCCTTTCATCGCGGCAGCAACGTGCGTCTGATAGTCGGGATTTTTGATGCCGCCGGTGTCCCCGACCGTGTGGAAAACTAGTTGGCCCCACTTCTGTGCCTGCTGCCCGATGCCCGGGATGGCAGACTCCAGATCGTAATGGTAGGGCGGTTGCGATAGCGGATTCGGCAAAGGCTGAAACTTTTGCGAGCCCTGGGTGAAAGGGTTGAGTGGATGCACGCCGCCGTGAATCTGGGAGTGCCCTTTTTGCGGTCGCGGCCGGACCTGGCCGGGAAGCAGGCTGCTGGTGTTTAACATTTGATTTTCGCCTCTAATAAACTTAGTGCATTTTCGAGCGAAAACGTGACAGATTTGTAGCGCAGGGCCACGCCTGATTTTGGCGGGGACCTGCGGCTTTTCGGCCGGGCGAAGAAAAGGCCGCAGGTCTCCCGCCAACGACGCGGGAGCCCTGCGCTACCGTTAGTCTTCCCTTCGCCGCGTCCCCGCGTGGGCCTCTCATGGTGGTCGTGCCGGCCGCCTCCACTTGCGGAATGGAGCGGATCTCATCCTACAGGCTTCGTTCAAACGCGTTGATTTGAGCCATACCTGGTACTTCTACCCCTACGTCCGAAACGGAGAACGTTCTGATTTTTTCTCGGGCTTAGCGCACTATAGCTCTAGCTGTCATAATCAAGAATTCCCGCTCATGATCAAAGTTCTCATGGTTGCCTCCGAGGCCGCGCCGTTCGCAAAGACGGGCGGACTGGCCGACGTGGTAGGCTCCCTGCCTGCCGCTCTTCGGGCGTTTGACTGTGAAGTTGCGGTTCTGATCCCGCGGTATCGCGGGGTCGACGTCAGCTCGGCGCGTCGCGTCTACGATTCTCTTCCGGTGTGGTTGGGCGGAGTCATGTACCAGGCCAGCCTCTATCAGGCGGACGCCGCTACGCCTTTCTATTTCCTGGAAGCTCCCTCTCTTTACGATCGCGACGGTTTTTACGGCGATGCCGATGGCGACTACCCCGATAACGCCCTGCGCTTTGCCGTCTTTGCACGAGCTGCTCTAGCTGTTGCCCGGCGAGTTTTTCGGCCGCAGATTATTCATTGTCACGACTGGCAGAGTGGGCTGGTGCCCGTCTACCTGCGGACCGTCTTCGCCTACGATCCGACCTTCATGGGCATGAGAACGCTGTTTACTATTCATAACCTCGGCTACCAGGGCTTGTTTCCGATGACCGTGCTCCCGCAGGTGGGTCTGGATCGCCGGGTGTCCACCATGGATGGGCTCGAATTTTTCGGGCAAGTGAGCTTCATCAAGGGCGGACTCAACTACAGCGGTGCACTTAGCACCGTGAGCAAGAAGTACGCACTGGAAATCCAAACACCCGAATATGGCTTCGGACTGGACGGCGTTCTGCGGGCGCGCAGTTCCCAACTCTATGGCATTCTGAATGGCGTCGATTACAGTAACTGGGACCCGCAAGCAGATCCCCATATCGTGGCGCACTATTCCGCGGACGATCTCAGCGGTAAACGGTTGTGCAAACAGGATTTGATCCGCGAGTTCAGACTGCCCGAGGCCGCCATGGCGAGGCCCTTGTTAGGAGTGGTCTCACGTCTCACGCCGCAGAAGGGCACAGAGTTGATTGTCGAGATCGCGGAGGCACTGTCGGCGCAGGACCTTTACCTGGTAGTGCTCGGTTCGGGAGACGCGGTCTACGAAGACGCTCTCCGGTTGGCCGCGCTGGCCCATGCGGACCGCATCGCCGTACGCTTCGGATACGATGAGGCCCTCGCGCACAAAATCGAGGCCGGCGCCGATATGTTTCTTATGCCCAGCCAGTACGAGCCGAGCGGGCTGAACCAGATGTATAGCTTGCGATATGGCACGGTACCGGTGGTTCGCGCAACCGGCGGCCTTGATGATACTATCGATGAAGGAACGGGTTTCAAGTTCCAGGAGTACTCGGCCTTGGCTCTTCTGGCGGCTATCCGGGCCGCTACCACTGCTTATGAAGATCGGAAGGGCTGGGAAGCCAGGATGCGGCTCGGTATGCGTAAGGACTATTCCTGGGGGGCCTCGGCGGCCGAATACGCCGCCCTGTACCAAAGGCTGCTGGATGGCGGCAAGAACGCTGCATCTTTCGGCCTGACAAAACATCAAAGAGAACTGAGGGGATAGAGATGGCAGGTACCAATACCTTGACGTTTACAGATGGGGCGTTCGATAGCGACGTACTCAAAGCGCCCGAGCCGGTTCTGGTGGACTTTTGGGCCGAGTGGTGCGGGCCTTGCCGGATGATGTCGCCGACCATCGACAACATCGCATCGGAGTATGCCGGGAAGGCGAAAGTCGGCAAGTTGAACGTGGACGATAACGGCCAGACCGCTATGCGGTACAACGTCCGCGGGATTCCAACTCTCCTCCTGTTCAAGGGCGGTAAAGTGGTGGATCAGAGGGTAGGCGCGGTTGGCAAGGACGAAGTCCAGAAGATGCTCAACGCGCACGTTGGCGATTAACTTTCGCGGTTTCTGTTTACATTTTTTGCTTCCGGAGTTTGACCCAGGCCGGGAAAACTCCGGGATCATCCAGCCACACCAGCATCCACTGGATCATTTGTTCCTTTTGAGCTTTTTTCTCAGCTGATGTTTTCGGACTCCGCGCCGCAAACCGGGCGTGGTCCTTTGCCTGTATCACCGCATTCCGGCATTGCTGCACGCGTGCACGGTCGCCGGTCTCCTTCGCCCTCTTGTAAACTTCCTCCATAGCGAGCAGCGAGTCTTCCAGTTCCTCGAACGTCTTCTGTCGCACTCCCGCAAACGGCTGGGCGACCGGAATCGCCGTATCAGCCAACAGGCGGCGCAAATAGTTCTCCGAGATTGGCGCTAGCCGGGCAACAATTTCCAGCCACTCACGCTCACCGACCTGGCTGAGATTTTTTTCCGTCAGATACTCGGCGAGGAGCGCCTTCTTCGACTTGTTCCCGGTGGTTAGCACGGCGAAATTGATCGGTGGCGGCCAGGTGCTCCGAAATGCTCTTGGAGAAATTATGCGCGCCCGATCCATCCGGCCGCAACACAAAGTACAGATAATCAGTCTCGGCGGGGTGCATCGCGGCCAGTACGGAATCTTTTCCCGGATTGGCGATCGGTCCCGGCGGCAAGCCTGCGTTGCGGTACGTGTTGTACCGGTTGGTGCTGGCAAGATCGGACTGATGAATTGCGCCTCTGTAGCGGCCATCCAGCAGCGCGGCGTAAATGGTGGTCGGATCGCAATCCAGCTTCATGCCGATCTTGAGCCGGTTATGGAACACCGACGATATGAGCGGCCGGTCTGTGGGAACGCGGGCCTCGCGCTCGACGAGCGACGCCATCGTGACCACCTGATGAACGTCTTGCAGCGGTCCCAGATCCTTCCATACCTCGCGAAACCGGCCGGTCATCAAGCGGCACAGTCGTTCCGGCGTCGCGTGGCGATCCAGGCGATAGCTGCTCGGAAACAGATAGCCTTCGAGGGATGGCGCGGCAGGATCGAGGTCGCGGATCGACGACGCGTCGCGCGCGCTGCGCAGAAAATCTGCCACCGGAAACAGCTTGAGCTTCTCCGCCTCGGCCGCGATATCGAACATATTCTGACCCTCAGGCACCACCAGCACGTAATAAAAAACATCGCCCCGTGCGATCCGGTCGAAGATGTCCCATACCGAAGCAGGCTTTGTGAAGTGATAGTCGCCGGCCTGCAGCGTTCGCCGCGGGTGCAGTGCGCGGGCGGCCAAGAACTCCCAATCGTGCTCGACGACGCCCGCCTTTTCGAGCATCCCGGCAATTTGAGAACTGCTGGTACCCTTCGGGAACTCGACGAAGGTCTCCTCGCCGAAGGTCGCATAAGGGCTGGACAAACGATAGGCCAGGTAGCCCGCGCCCAGGGCGGCAGCCAGCACCAGTAACGCCAGTAGGCGGAGAAACCTCACGCCCGGTCACCCGCCCGAGACTGCGCGGAATCCAGGTAGCTTTGTAGCAGGATTACGGCCGAAAGCTTGTCGACCGCCGCGGCGCGCTTCTCGATTCCTATGCCGCTCTGGCGCAATACCCGCGAGGCCTCCACCGTAGTGAGACGTTCATCCCACATCTTGACAGGAATGCCCGTATGCTTCTCGATTGCGCCCGCAAATTCCCGCGCCCACTCGGATTGGCGGCCCGCTGCGCCGCTCATGTGCAGAGGATTGCCCATCAATATTTGAGTGACCTCGCGATTTTTGATCAGGGTTGCCAGCGCCGCGAGGTCCGTGCGCTTGTTGCGCCGTTCCAGTGTGGGCAGCCCCTGCGCCGTGAGGCCCAGCCCATCACTAATGGCCAGTCCAATGCGCTTCTTTCCGAAATCGAGTGCCAGAACGCGGCCGGGAGGGTTCATCCGTTGTCCAAGGCACCGTCCGCTACGAACATTCGCAATTTCATTATAGGCGGCCACATGGTAGATTCGAGAAAGAGCCGTACCTCGCCGTGGCCATCCTCTCAAGACCTTTAAAGGCCCAGGATCTGCTGAACGCCCAGGAGCTGCGCGTAGCTGCCAGTCCGGTTCTGGCTATGGGCGTAATCATTGCGCTCCTTTACTGGGGGCGCGCGTTCTTCATTACGTCGATCATCGCCGTCATCATTGCTTTTATCCTCGAGCCTTTCGTTGGGCTGTTGATGCGCATTCGTTTTCCAAGAAGCGTCGCCAGCTTCGTCGTGTGCAGTATAGCCCTCATGCTGCTTTATCTGGTGGGTCTGGGCGCTTACACACAGATTGTCGGGCTTTGGGAAGAGGCGCCGCAATTCAGCCAGCGCATTAGCGAAGTGGTCGAGGGAGGACGGCAAAAGATCGACGACATGGAAGCGACCACCTACCGCATCCTCGTCCCCGCCAAACAGCAGCCGCCGCCGCCCCCCGTTCCTCCTCCGCAGAAGCAGCGCGGCCGGCGCAACATAGGGCCGCAGCCGGTTGTGCCCCAGGGAGTTTCCGGCGCCATCCCCGAGGTGCGCATTCACGAAGAACGCAAGCCCATTACAGACCTGATTTACGAGCGCATTGGATCCCTTTACCAGATCCTGCTGATGGCTTCTTTCATCCCGTTCCTGGTGTATTTCATGCTGAGCTGGCGGGATCACATTCATCGCAGCTTTCTTCAGTTTTTCGACGGCGAAGACCGTGTCGCTGCCTCGCGCAGCCTGCAGGGCATTGGCGATATGGTGCGCGGTTTCGTGGTGGGCAACTTCGTGCTGGGCGTGATGCTCGCGGTTCTCAGTTCGCTGGCGTTCTGGATGATCAAACTGCCGTATCCGCTGCTGGCGGGTCCGGTCAGCGGTTTCCTGAGCCTGGTACCTTACGTCGGACTGCCCATGGCGCTCATCCCTCCGGCCATCGTCGCGATTGGAGGCGGCCATCCCCTCGCGAGTTTCCTGATCATCCTGCTCGTCATTGCCATGCTGCACCTCATCGCCATGAACGTGCTTTATCCCAAGATCGTGGGCTCGCGAGTACACCTGAACCCGCTGGTGGTCACGGTCGCGCTGATGTTTTGGGGCTTCCTGTGGGACGCGTCTGGCCTGCTGCTGGCCATCCCGCTCACTGCTGCTCTCAAAGCCGTGTGCGACAACGTCAAGACCTTGCGGCCCTTTGGAAAATTCCTCGGCGACTGATTGTCGACGGCTCACGAATGAATCGCAATCGACGTTCGAGTTTGGGGACAGTGTGGCCAGTCCCCACGAGAGGTACGCTCGATTTCCGCTCCCAGTTGCGATAACGTTGCAAGAATGCCACGCCCATCTTCTTTTGCCAACGTGGAAATCGAGACCGGGGAGCGCAGCCAGCGGGTGGAACCTCGCGAACCGGATTCGCCATTTCATATTGCCGTTCTCGGAGATTTCAGCGGACGAGAAAACCGTGGCGTGCTGGACGCCAAGCTCCAGGGTCGCAAAGCGGTCCCGATCGACCGCGACAATTTCGACGACATGATTGCGCGGTTTGCGCCCGAGCTGCACCTGCCCCTCGGCGGGCCGGACGGTCCTCGCATCTCTGTCCGCTTTCGCGAACTGGATGACTTCCATCCGGATCGTATTTTCGAGCGGCTGAAAATCTTTCAGGCGCTGCGCGACACGCGCGAGAAGTTGAACGATCGCAGCACGTTCGAAGCCGCGGCGTCGGAAGTGCGTTCCTGGTCAGGCGCGGCCTCGATTCCGGCAGCTTCTCCGCCGCAAGGCCGGCAGCCGGATATCTCACGAGCGTCGGCGCGTGAATTATTCGAGCAGGCGTTGAGCGCAACGGAATCCCGCACGGGCGCCGCCCGCCCTGCGCGCGCGCTGGATGATTTCCGGACGCTGCTGCGCGACATCGTGGCGCCGTACGTCGAGCCTAAGCCCGACCCGCAGAAGGCGGATCTGATCGCGCAAGTTGACCGCGCGATCGGCGGCCAGATGCGCGCTTTACTTCATCACGCGGATTTTCAGGCGCTCGAAGCGGCGTGGCGCGGCTTGTTTTTTCTGATCCGGCGGCTCTCAACGGACGAGAAGCTGAAGATCTACATTTTGGATATCGCTAAGCCAGAGCTAGCGGCGGATATGGTGGCGACCTACGAACTGTTGATCGAGGGAGCACCGCGTGGGGAGCCGTGGTCCGTCCTGGCGGCAAATTACACGTTCGATGCAGACAGTGATGACGTGCAGTTACTCGGGCGCATGGCTGCGGTCGCGCATCATGCGGGTGCGCCGTTTCTGGCGGCCGCCTCGCCCAGCATCTTGGGATGCGATTCTCTGGCGGAGACTCCCGAGCCGCGAAAGTGGCGTTCGGGATCTGCGCAGAACGGCGCTGATGCCTGGGACGCGCTTCGCCGCCTGCCGCAGGCAAGTTGGCTGGGGATGGTTCTGCCTCGATTCCTGCTGCGCCTTCCTTACGGCAAGCAGACCGAGGCCACGGAGCAGTTCGCGTTTGAAGAATTTTCGGAGTCCCCGGTTCACGAAAACTACCTGTGGGGCAACCCCACGCTGGCATGCGCCTATCTGCTGGGCGAAGCGTTCCTGGAATCCGGCTGGGAGATGCGACCAGGCGAGATATCTGAAATCAGCGGCTTGCCTGCCCACGTCTACAAAGTCGATGGCGAATCATACCTCAAGCCATGCGGCGAGGCGCTGCTCGGCGAGCAGGCAGCCGAGGCGATTCTCGACCGTGGAATGATGCCGTTCATTTCCATGAAGGGCAGCGACGCCATCCGGCTGGTCCGGTTTCAGTCGATCGCCGTTCCCCCAGCGGATCTTTCCGGCCGCTGGAGATGAGGGAGACTAAACTCATGGCGGACCATCATCATCATTCGGATAAACACGAGGCGCATCGAAAGCTGGTCGGGCGGTTGCAAGAAATGACCGGCGATGTCCAGCGCATTACGGCGGGCCTGGACGAGGCATCGCTCGCGAAACGGACCGTCCCGGACAAGTGGTCACTGAAAGAACTGTTGTGCCACCTGGAGCGCATGCAAGAGGTGTTCGAAGGGCGCATCGAAGCCATGCTTTCACGCGATAATCCGGCGGTCGTAAAATACGATCCGGAAGACGACCCAGAGTTCGACAAAATGCTGGCGAAATCAGGTGCAGATACGCTGGCGGCATTCCTGGCGCACCGCGGGCGATTTACGGATCGGCTGGAAAACCTGTCGCCGGCCGAGTGGCACCGTAGCGGCCAGCATCCTCAGTTTCCGCACTACGATGTGCACTTTCAAGTCGAGTACATGACGCACCACGAGGCGCATCACATCTACCAGATGTTCCAGCGCCGTTTGCCGTTGGGGAAGATGCCTCACTAGCCAGCGCTGCGCGCCGGGCAATCCTTCGCATTGCGGACGCGGCGACACGGCGAGTTGGGCAGAGAGCGCATGTTCGTTGGTCATTTTGCGGTTGGGTTTACATCGAACGGCTGGCGCAATACTTCCGTGCGAGATGTAGCGCGGGGCGATCGGATTTGCCGGGGCGGTCCGAGCTTTCTCCCCTTCGCCGCGTCGCCGTGTCTCCGCGTCCGCGATGCATCGCATCGCCGGGCGCCAGCGCCGGCCGCTATTCGTAGCGTAGTGCGGCGGTGGGGGCCACACGGGTTGCGCGGCGCGCTGGGATTAGCGCGGCTGCGATCGAGATTAGCAACAGGATCGATGGAACTGCGGCGAAAGTGAGCGGATCGGTGGCTGCGACGTGATAGAGCAGGCTGGACAGCAGTCTGGTAACGGCAACGGAGAGCAATAGGCCGATCGCGATTCCTGCTACGACCGGGCGCATCGCCTGGCGAAGTACCATCCTGCGAACATCGTTGGCTTCGGCTCCCAGGGCCATGCGAATGCCGATCTCAGACGTCCGCTGGCCGACGGAGTATGCCACTACGCCGTAAATGCCAATGGCGGACAGAAGAAGAGCCACGCCTGCAAGCGCGGCGAGCAGCAGCATGGAGATACGGCGCCGTTCGAGCGAGTCGGCGAGAAGTTGATCCATGGTGGCGATTTTATAAACCGGCAGATTGCGATCAAGTTCTCTTACCTGCCGTTGGATCGCGGGGATGATCGCGAAGGGATCGCCTGCCGTGCGAACAATCAGGCTCATATAAAAATATGGCGTCTCGAGCGACGGGTAATAGATTCTGGCCACTGGCTCAGTCAGCAAACTTCGATCCTTGGCCGCGCCCACGATTCCGACGATCTGGTAATTTTGGGTGTTTTGCCCTTTCGGACCCGGCCCGCTGATTAGCTGTCCGATGGCGTCACCGCGGGGAAAGAAAGTCTTGGCAAAGATCTCGTCCACCACCGCGACTCTTGGCGCTTCACCGGCATCGTAGTCCGCGAAGGTGCGGCCCTGCTTGAGTGGAATCCCCAACGTCTCGAAGTATCCGGGGCTCGCGATTCGCCTATCCACATCGGGGACTGGTTCGGATGGCGGCCACGGGCGCCCCACGATACTGAATGAGCCTCCGCTGCTGCCTGCGCCGAACGGGACGCCATTCGCCAACGCAACCGACGTAACGCTCGGAAGCGCCGAGACTCTTGCCTGCAACTGAGAATAGAACGCGGTTATTTGCGAAGGCTCGCGGTATTGAAGAAGCGGCAAGCTGAGGCGCGCCGTGAGCAAGTGATCCGTTCTGAACCCGGGACTCGAGTTCTGGATGCGCCCGAAGCTTCGAATTAAAAGGCCTGCCCCAATCAATAACACAAGCGACAGAGCGACTTCGGACACGACGAGAAAACCGCGCAGGCGGTGGCTCCCGTGACCTCCGACCGCACCTCTCGAACCGGCTTTCAGTGACTCGTTCAGGTCCACTTTCGACGCGCTGATGGCGGGAGCGAGACCAAAGAACAAGCTCGTCAGCAGGGAAAGGCCAAAAGTAACGATCGCCACGAAACTGTTCACTTGTAGACTTTGTCCCTGGAAAAGATCCGCGGGCCCGAACCGCACAAACAAATCCAGAATCCAAACCCCGATCAGCAGCCCCACGGCGCCCGAAACGAGGGCGAGAACCAGACTCTCACCCAGCAGGTGAGCGATGATCTGTCGCCTCCCGGCCCCTAGCGCGGCTCGTACGGCAATTTCCTTCTGGCGCGACGTGGCACGGACCAAAAGCAGGTTGGCGACGTTCGCGCAAGCGATGAGCAGAACCATTCCGACGGCGCTGAGGAGGACGAGCAGCGGAGTCCGCATTTCTCCCGCGACGGAATCGGCGAGCGGGTCAAGATCGATGCTCCATCCTTTCGGATACCAGCCAGGAAGCCGGCCCGTCATTTGGGCCGCCACCACCTTCATTTCGGCGCGAGCCCGGTCGAGGGAATTCCCCGGCGCGAGACGCGCGACGATATCGAAGCGCTGATGTCCGCGCGCATTCGGGTCGAGTTCTTCCTGTCTAAACGTGAGGGGAACATAAATCTGGGAAGTCTCCAGGAACTGGAGGACCGGCTCCACCACGCCGACCACGGTGAAACTTTCAGAATTCAACTGGATCTGTTTTCCGATAATGCCTGGGTCGCCGGCAAACCGGTCCTTCCAGAGCGCCGCTCCGAGGATGGCGACATGATTCTTGTCCGGCTGCTCCTCATCGCTGCGGAACACACGGCCGGCGATGGGCTGTACTCCCAGCAAAGGAAACAAGCTGGCGGAGGCACGAAGACCAAACACGCGTATGGGTTCCTGATCGCCGGTCAGATTCACGCTGTTCAAGTCGAGAGCGGCCATGCCCGAGAAAGACTTGCTCCCATCGCGATAGTCCACGAAGTCCAGCGCCGAAGCGTCTGACTTTTGGAGCTCGAACATGGGCATGTTCTTGGTCACCAGGACCAGTTGATCTGGGTTGCGATAGTGCAGCGGATGGATGAGAACGGCATCCACAGCCGAGAAGATCGCGGTATTGGCGCCAATCCCGATAGTGAGAATGGCCACGGCAACCAGCGCGAACATGGGGTTGCGCATTATCATGCGAAAGTAGTGAAAAGGGTTGGTCATCGTATTAGAGTGGACGTGGCGACTGTCGAAAAGTCAGATACTTTCACCACCGAGCCGCGGTGTACTGCGTTTCTTCAATTCTCCGTACCAAAATTTGCTTACCGGCGAGCTCTAAGCATCACCATGGTATAAACTTACAGGGTCACCCAAGACGAGTGCTGAAAGCATGTGCAATCTGTTACATATCCGTTGCAGCAGGCTCGATTTACGCGTTCACGGGTCCATTTTCCACAGATTTTTCCACAGCGGCGTTGAAAACTCCTTCGAAGGAACATCCTGGTGAAACTCACTTTCGTCGATTGGGCGGTGATTGCCGCTTACTTTCTCTTTAATCTTGCTATTGGTTTCTACTATAAGGCGCGCGCGGGAAAAAACATCGGGGAATTTTTCCTCTCAGGACGCAACGTTCCCTGGTGGCTTGCCGGGACGTCGATGGTGGCCACTACTTTCGCGGCCGACACGCCACTGGTGGTCACCGGCCTGGTGGCGCGCAACGGGATCGCTGGGAACTGGCTGTGGTGGAATTTCGTCGCGAGCGGCATGCTGACGGTGTTCTTGTTCGCGCGGCTTTGGCGGCGGTCGGGGGTGATGACAGACGTGGAGTTTGCCGAGATCCGCTATTCGGGAAAACCGGCGGCATTTCTGCGCGGATTCAGGGCGCTGTATCTCGGGGTTCCTATCAACTGCATCATTCTTGGGTGGGTGAACCTGGCGATGGTCAAGATCCTGACGCTGACCCTAGGCATCACCAAGAGCCAGGCATTGTGGATCGTGCTGGGAATGATTGGGCTGACTTCGTTCATTTCCGCCCTCGCCGGGCTCTGGGGCGTGCTGGTCACCGATTTGTTCCAGTTCGTTCTGAAGATGACTATGGTGATCATTCTGGCGGTGGCCGCGGTTCACGCAGTGGGCGGCATCGGGCAGATGAAGTTGCAACTCACTCAGATCCAGCGGGCTGGCTCGGCGCTGAGCTTCGTGCCCGACCTCAATTCTGCGTGGATGCCGATGATCACGTTCCTGGTTTACATCTCGGTCAACTGGTGGGCGGTGTGGTATCCAGGCGCCGAGCCGGGTGGCGGCGGCTTCGTGGCGCAGCGCATGTTCTGCGCCAAGGACGAGCGGCATTCCCTGCTTGCGACGTTATGGTTCAACATCGCGCATTATGCTTTGCGCCCGTGGCCTTGGATCCTGGTGGGTCTCGCTTCGATCATTCTTTACCCGAACTTGCAGGACAAGGAGTCCGGATACGTGCTGGTGATGGTGAACTATCTGCCGCCCGCGCTGCGCGGGCTGATGTTGGCGGGTTTTGCAGCGGCATTCATGTCGACCATCGGGACGAATCTCAATTGGGGCGCCAGTTACCTGGTGAATGATTTTTACCGGCGATTTGTCAATAAGACCGCAGGCGAACATCACTACGTCGCCATGTCGCAAGTGGCGACAATTTTTCTGACGATCGTATCTGCAATCCTCACGTATTTCATGGGCTCTATCGCCGGGGCGTGGAAACTGCTCATCGTGACCGGCGCGGGAACCGGCACCGTGCTGATCCTGCGCTGGTATTGGTGGCGCATTAATGCATGGAGCGAGGTATCGGCCATGATCGCGGCCTTCGTGGTTTCGCTGACGCTGCAACTGGCATTCCACCTTGATAGCGACGATCCTACCGGGTTTGCCTACATCATGCTCATCACAGTAGGAATCACGACAGTGGTGTGGCTGGCTACGACATTTCTGACGGCGCCAGAGCCGATGGAGAAACTCCTGGCGTTTTATCGAAGAGTGCATCCGTGGACGGGTGGCTGGGCGCCGGTAGCGCGCCAGGCTCCCGAGATTCTGCCTACGAGCGATACGATGTACAACCTAATCGACTGGCTGTGCGGCTGCGTTCTGATCTATGGCTGGCTTTTTGGAATTGGCAAAATCATTCTCCAGGAATACGCGACGGGGTTTGTGTTCCTCGGGGTTGGGACGGCCGCTGGAGCCGTGATTTACCGCGACCTGTCGCGGCGGGGGTGGAGTTCGGTGATGGACTAGCGCTACACTGGCGGAATGCGTCGTAGCTTAATCGTCGCGCTGGCGTTGTGCGGTGTAGCTTGGGCGCAAGACTCCGAAAAGCTGGCGCCATACTATCCCACGCCGCTCACCATCGTCGAAAAGATGCTGGACCTGGGCGGGCTCAAGGCCGGCGAGAAGATGTTTGACCTCGGTTCCGGAGACGGCCGGATCGTCATCATGGCGGCCCAGAAGTATCACGCGGACGCTACCGGCATCGAGATGGCCGACGATCTTTACCGCCAGAGTATGCAGAAGATCCGCAGTCTGGGTCTTGAGAAAACGGCACGCATCATTCACGGCGACATTTTCAAGCAGGACTATAGCTCGGCCGACATGATCACCGTCTATTTGCTCCCGGTTTCGAACGACAAAGTCCGGCCCCTACTTGAAAAGCAGCTCAAGAAGGGCACGCGAGTGGTCTCCCATGATTTCCCGTTCCGCGACTGGACGCCGGAGAAAGAAATCACCATCGAAGACGATGGCGAGGGCCGCAGCCACACCCTGTACCTGTACCGGCGGTAGAGCCGGCGCGCTGCGCCGGGCAATGCTGCGCATTGCGGACGCGGCGACACGGCGAGGGGAGAATCGCCGCAAGCCGCGCAGTTGATGCTACGCTGGCGGTGTGAAGATCGGCATCACCTGCTATCCGACCTATGGCGGTAGCGGCATTGTGGCGACGGAACTGGGGCTCGAGCTAGCCAATCGAGGCCACGAAATTCACTTCATCACGTACGCGAATCCCATTCGCCTCGATCCTGGCATTCCTCGCATCCACTATCACGAAGTGGAAGTTTCGAATTATCCGCTGTTCCAGTATCCGCCGTATTGCCTGGCGCTGGCATCGCGCATGGCGGAGGTTGCCGAAAGCTACGCGCTCGATCTGCTGCATGTGCATTACGCCATTCCGCACTCCATCTCCGCGCTGCTGGCCCAGCAGATGCTGTCGGTGAAACGATGTCTCCCCTTCATCACCACGTTACACGGAACGGACATCACGCTCGTCGGCTCCGATCGTTCTTATTACGGGATCACGAAGTTTTCGATCGAGCAGTCGAACGGCGTCACCAGCATCAGTGAATTCATCCGCGAGCGCACAGCCGAAGTTTTCGGCGTGAAAGACGGCGTCCGGGTAATTCCGAACTTCGTCAACATTAAGACTTATAAGCCGGATGCAAAGAAGGCCGGGGCGCACCGGTTCGCACCCAACCGCGAGAAGCTGCTCATCCACCTGTCGAATTTCCGGCCAGTCAAGCGGGTGAACGACTGTATCCACATACTGGCGCGCATCGTGAAATCCACGCCGGCGCACCTGCTGATGGTGGGCGACGGTCCTGATCGCGGTCCGGCAGAGGTGCTGGCGAGGGAACTGGGTGTCGAGGGCCACGTCAGTTTTCTCGGAAAACAGGATCACGTGGAACGCCTCATTCCTCTGGCGCACGTGCTGCTAATGCCCAGTGAGCTGGAGGCATTCGGTCTCGTGGCGCTCGAAGCCATGGCTTGCGGCGTGCCTTCGGTTGCGACGAACGCCGGCGGCGTGCCTGAGCTGATTACTCACGGCGTAGACGGCTTTCTCGAAGAAGTGGGTGACCTGGACGCGCAGGCGGCGCGCGCGATCGAGCTGCTCACCGGCGACCGGATTCACCGGCGCATGGCAGTGGCCGCACGGCACACCGCCGCCAGCCGTTTTTCTACCGAGCAGATCATCCCGCAATATGAGGGCTACTACGAGGAAATCTGCGGCGTGAAATCATCCGTGAGGCCAGCCACGAGCCGATAAGCATGGAGTAGACCGGCACGTATTCGAACCAGCGGATCGGTGTGGAACCCTGCCAGTCACCCAGCGTCACCCATGAGATGACCGCCGAGTATGCCAGCGGCGCGAGAGCGGTCCAAAGCAGCAGCGCCGGCACGGGGAACAAGACCAGGAGAGGCAGAAGCCAGGTGAGGTACCACGGGTGGCAGTTGGCCGCGACCATCAGCAGTACCGTAATGCCGGCCATGCAAGCGCGCTCGAGCGGAATCTGCCGGATCGTTAGAATGAATACCGTAATCGCAACGATTGCGAACGCGGCGTACTTGGCGCGGTAGACGTCTTTCGTCAGCCAGAGGATGATGCCGTAAAGGCTGTCGTTATTGCGCCAGCCACCCAGGAACCCGCTCGCGAACTGCATATTTTCGCTAACATTGGTCCAATACGGAAGAGCGCACACGCCGATGATGGGAAGCGCCACCCACCACTGATACCAGCGCTGCGGCCGGTTTCGCTGCCATCCGATAAAGGCCGGGAAAAGCAGGATGGGCCAGATCTTAGCCGCCACGGCGAGCGAGAGTGCCGCGAAAGCCCAAGTCCAACGCTCTCTCTTGGCGCCCAGAAGCGCGAGTGCCAGGAGCAGCACAACCACCGAATCATTGTGGCCGGTTGCCCAGAATTCTATGATCGCGAGAGGCGACCAGGCGTAGACCAGCACACGCTCCCGCGGCAGGCCGTGAGCGCCAAGGAGTGTCCAAAGTACCGCTATGACCCCAAGATCACAAAGAGCAAAGGGCAGCTTGAACCAAAAGACCTGACGGACGGGATCCGATTCCACCAACGACACGACGCGATAAGTCCACACTTCGATCTGCTCGATCAGGGGTCCGTAGACGGCTTTGAAATCCTTGCCGACGACCAGCGGGAACGAGGAATCGCGCAGGCTGCTCCACCGCGCGTCGGCGGGCCGGGATTCGTACGGATTGCCGCCGGCAGCCTGCAGCTTGCCTTCCCACCGGTAGCGGTAGAGGTCGTCGGAGAGCCCGGGGGCGAGCGGCCAGACTGTCAGCCGCAGAATGAGCCCTACGGCGGCGATTCCGAGAGTCAAACCGTGGTTTCCCGCACGAGTCGGGAATCGGAAAACCTGATAACACGAAACGAGATAGAATAAACTTGCTAATACGAGCCACGTAACGGTTTCAGGCACACGCGCCCGGAGATCGCCCAAAAGGCGGATTCGCAAAAATACGGCCCACAACGCAGTGGCCGAGAGAAGGAATGCGATCCGCAGTTGTCGGTCCGTTTGGAACAACTCATGATGCTACCAGCTTCGATGCCGCCGGCCTTCCTCGCGGTGACCGGTCTGGCCGACCGGCTTGTCCGCAGCCTGACGGACACGACCTTCACGGGGATCCATCAACTCGGTTGGTTCGATTATTCGCTGCTGATTCCGTACTTTGGTACGCTGGCGATTCTTTCCGTTTACGGGCTGCACCGTTACGACATGATTCGCACGTACTTCAAGTACCGGAAAAACGCCACCAAAGAGCCGCCGGCAAAGTTCGATAAACTCCCACGCGTCACCATCCAACTGCCGATTTATAACGAGCGCTACGTGGTGGAACGGCTGATCGATGAGGTCACAAAGATCGAATATCCCAAGGACCTGCTCGAAATTCAGGTGCTGGACGATTCGACCGACGACACGCACGCCTATGCAGAGGCGTTGTGCGAGCGCTATCGCGCGCTCGGTTTTCCCATCGAGTACCACTACCGCGCGGATCGCCAGGGGTTCAAAGCCGGGGCACTGGCTGAGGGGCTCGAGACGGCGACGGGAGAATTCGTGGCGATCTTCGATGCGGATTTCGTCCCACCGGCGGACTTCTTGCTCAAAACCATCCATCACTTCGCGGATCCCAAGGTCGGCGTGGTGCAGACACGCTGGAGTTACCTGAACCGGGAATACAATTTCCTGACTGAAGTGGAAGCCATGCTGCTCGACGGGCATTTCATCATCGAGCACGGGGCCCGCTCGCGAGCCGGCTATTTCTTCAATTTCAACGGAACCGCGGGGATCCTGCGGCGCCGGATGATCGAGGATGCCGGCGGGTGGCAGGCGGATACGCTGACCGAGGATTCGGACCTGAGCTATCGTGCGCAGCTCAAGGGCTGGCGTTTCGTTTATATGCCGGGGCTTGATTGTCCATCAGAGCTGCCGGTAGAAATGCATGGTTTTCAGGTGCAGCAATCGCGCTGGGCGAAGGGTCTCACTCAAGTGGCCTGGAAGGTCTTGCCCGACATTTTTCGGGCGAAACTGCCGTGGCGGTTAAAGGCAGAAGCATTTTTGCACCTGACGCCGAACATTTCCTATCCGCTCATGCTGGTGGTCTCGGCGCTGATGCTGCCGGTGATGATCGTGCGCTTCTACATGGGCCCGCTTCAGATGGTATTTCTGGATCTGCCGCTCATCATCGCCTCGTTCTGGTCGATCTCCGCGTTCTATGTCATCGCGTATCGCGAACTGTATCCCAAGAACTGGAAACGCTCGGTCTTCCTGCTGCCCATGCTGATGGCGGTGGGAGTGG
>Ga0210406_10001423_pt1 | contig 29163 bp, 26 predicted proteins | sample IncBWC30MmetaG_FD_155454 | JGI IMG/M metagenome (GOLD analysis project Ga0210406, IMG submission 155454) | Forest soil microbial communities from Barre Woods Harvard Forest LTER site, Petersham, Massachusetts, United States - Inc-BW-C-30-M | ecosystem: Environmental > Terrestrial > Soil >... | reverse complement strand
CTGTACCGTCGGCGGCGGTCAACACGCTGTAGCCGGCCGATTGTAGAAACTCACAGGCCAGCGCCCGAACCTCGTCTTGATCTTCGGCGATGAGAACCGTTTCGCGCGCATGAGATTTTGTGGACGTAGCCTCCGGCAGCACAGCGCTTTGCACTAGTTCGTGCGTCCGCGGCAGGTAGATTTCAAAGCGGGTCCCTGCGCCTGGGGAAGAATCCACGTGGATGAAACCCGAACTCTGATTCACCACGCCGTAAACGGTTGCCAGGCCCAACCCGGTGCCTTTGCCGGGCTCTTTCGTTGTGAAGAAGGGCTCGAAAATGCGGGCCTTAGTTTCCGCGTCCATGCCGTGCCCGGAATCCGTTACGGCGAGCAACACGTAATCACCAGGGGCGAGGGATGCACGGGTAAGCGCAAAAGTGTCATCCACACGGACATTCTGCGTTTCGATCGTCACCGTGCCGCCTTCAGGCATGGCATCCGAAGCATTGACGGTAAGATTCAAAAGCACTTGTTCCATTTGTCCGGGATCCGCGAGGACTCGCCCGAGTGATTCGCCCAGCCTGACGTTGTATTCGATGTCCTCGCGTAGCAGGCGCCTCAAGAGGCGGCTCAACTCAACAATCAGGTCGTTCAGGTCGAGGACCTTGGGTTGAAGCAACTGCCTCCGGCTAAAGGCCAGCAATTGCCTGGTCAGGGACGCGGCCCGGTCCGCTACTCTGCTAATTTGCTCGCAATTACCACGCACAGGATCGGCCGGCTTTATCTGATCCAGAGCTAGGTCGGTATTGCCTTTAATGACGGTGAGGAGATTGTTGAAGTCGTGAGCGACGCCTCCTGCAAGGCGGCCCAAGGCGTCCATTTTCTGCGATTGACGAAGCTCATCCTCGAGCTGCTGTTTCTGAGCAACATTTCGTTGCAGTGTGCTGCGCATACTCTCAAATGCCCGAGTGACTCTTGCCAGTTCGTCTCCTCCGACCGGGGCCAGTGGGTAAGTGAAATCACCCTCTTCCAGAGCGCGTACTCCCTCGACAAGAGAGCCGAGGGGTTTTGTAAACGTGGTTGAAACGAAGTAAACGAACATCCCGCCAAGAATAATCGCAGTCAGTCCCAGGCCAAGGAGCAACTGATTCAGCCTTGCGATGGACGCGAGCGCTTCCTCGTCGGATTTCATGACGACGAGGCTCAGACCGCGCCGCGACTCGGGAGCCAGCACCACGGAACTGACGAAGTACCGTTTTTGTCCAAGTTGAAGCTGTTTGGTATCGGGGCGGAGCAGTTCTGAAACTTCCTTCTCTTCGAGTGCGGGAAGAGAACTAGCCAAGGCGTGATCGCCTTCGAGGAACACTAGATCACTGGATAGAATCCGAGCCAGTTCCTTGGTTCTTGCGGAGTCAATCTCGTGGCCAACGATAACCTTGCCCAGCGGAATCCGGTTCGAGGGAGGGTCGCGGTAAAACGGAGCGACGACGACTTGATAGAAGTGATCTCCGCTGACCCACCAATCCAGATTGCGTTTCTTGCCGTCTTGACTTCCAGGGTAAGAGACGCTTCGTAGAAGGGTTCCGAAGGTTTCGTTCGCTAATGCGACGGGGAGCTCCGAATTCCTGGTTTGCAAAGCGGTTGTTTTCCCTGTGCTATCCACTAAAGCAAACAGGTCGCATTCCTCGGATTGCCATGGATCTTCGCTGGCGTCCCGAACTGCCGTGACGTCCCCATCCCGAAGGAAGGCAAGGGTGGCCAGGAGCTCGGCTTTTCGGTCCAATGCCGTGCGTTGCTGCTGAGACATCACCTGGAACGTAAGAAGAGCCTTGCGCGTGTCCTGCTCGATTTGGCGCTCTGCACGGGCCTGAATGGACTGGCGGACGACGAAAAGAGTGCAGCAGGTCATCGTCGCGGTGACCAAAATTAGCGATAACAGGAGTTTGCTGCGAAGGCTCAGTTGGACGGCAAAATCCCTGCCGCGCTGAACCATAGCGATGCTCTGATTTTTGCGCAATGCTCGGCGTCTGACGATAATGCGTTTTGCTTCGCGATGCTCTACAGGCATAAACCGGTGTCTCTCTGTTGGGCTTTCGCGTGGCCGGGTTCAGGAATGGTGATTGCCGAGGCCGATTCCTCAAATGGCTCACCCGTACTAAGGGGAAGGTACTCCGGGACAGTTGTGCTTACGACACAATCGGCGGGCACACGCCAGGACGCAAAGGGCCTCGGGAACTGTCCGATGCTAAGACGAGAAACGGGCCCAAGAATCGCGCCTGTGGGTGTTTCCTTTTCGATGAATCGAACTCCAATGGGAGGAACAAAGGTGCCCTGCGGCACACTAACTATCTTGAAAGAGGAGACGATTCATGGTTCGAGGATGGAAGGCAGTTTTGGCGGTGGCGGGACTAGCGGTTCTAGGCGCGATCCCTTCAGTAACGCTTGCGCAGGACAAAATGCAAGGCGACTCAATGAAGAAAGACAGCGCTATGCAGGACAGCATGCAGCACGAAGACATGGGGCCCGATAAAAATGCGAAGCCTCTGCTTACGGGGACGTTTCACGGCAAGGTGCACAGCACAAGCGGACGAGCGACGGTTTATCAAGGCGCAGACGGCAAGAAGATCCTGCGGCTGACTCATTTCAAGACATCGAATGGTCCCGACGTTCACGTAATTCTGGTCGCGGCCAAAGACGCGAAAGACGACGCGAATTTCATCAGCGGCAACGTGGAGCGCATCGAGCTGGGAAAATTGAAGGGAAACGAGGGCGACCAGAACTACGAATTACCGGAAAACATTGATTTGGCGAAGTTTCAGACGGTTTCCATCTACTGCGAGCGGTTCAATGCGAACTTTGGCGCTGCTCCGCTGGCTAAATTCTAAGAGAGAGGGCGACGGGCTGCCCTGGCCATGAGCGAGGCAGCCCCATGCCGAGATACGATAATGAATAGCAAACAAAATGGTTGGATTGGCAGAAACAAATGGATTTTGATTTTGGTTACGATTCCTGTCCTGGCGGTAGCGTGGTGGGAATTTCGCCCGGAGAAGCTGTTTCTCAATGAGAAGGTGAATGAGGCTGCTCCTTTTGCCGCGAGCGTAGAACCACAGGCGATTTACACGGGGGTGCTGGAAGGGAAGGCGCATCCGACGAGCGGCAGGGCCACGATCTACAAGTCACCAGACGGAAAGAGCTTCTTGAGGTTGTCTGATTTTGTGACTTCGAACGGGCCGGACGTGCATGTGGTTCTTTTGAAGGCGGATGAGAAAGCGCTGGGCGGAGTTGCGATCACCGGTGAGCTGGATAAGGTGGAACTTGGCTCACTGAAGGGCAATCAAGGAAACCAGAACTATGATCTGCCCGCAACGACAGACCTGAACAAATACAAGACGGTGGCGATTTATTGCGAGCGATTCCACGTGATTTTCGGAACGTCGCAACTCGAAAAGTTCTAGGCCGGGAGAACTAAGTTGGGGGAAATACAGGGTGCGGAGATTCAGCCGCACCCATTTGCCGCAATGACGACAGCGAAGCAGAATGAAGCCGAGACAATTGCGAGAATCGTGGCCGGAGAGAAAGAGCTGTTTCACGACCTCATCCGCCCGTACGAGAGAATGGTCTATTTGACGGTTTTTTCCGTCCTGAAGAATGAAACGGAAGCGGAAGACGCGGCGCAGGAAGCGATCATCAATGCATACCGGCATCTGGGATCTTTTCGGGCGGACGCAAAGTTCAGCACCTGGCTGGTGATGATTGCCATTAATCAGGCGCGCCAGAAGTTGCGGCGCGACAAGAGGGCCGTGCTGGAGTCCATTGAAGAAGCAGTCGAACAGAGCACAGGAGATTACACGCCGGCTTTCCTGACGGACTGGCGAGAGATTCCGCTGGAGGCGCTGGAGCGGAAGGAGTTGCGAGAAGCCTTGCAGAAGGCAGTGGCGGAGCTACCGGACCATTACCGGCAAGTGTTTTCGCTGCGAGACCTGCAGGAGCTAAGCATACAAGAAACCGCGGAAGCTCTGAGCATGACGCCAGGGCTTGTAAAGATACGATTGCGACGCGCGAGAATCATGCTACAGAAGAAACTTGTGCCGTTCTTGAAAAAAACACCTCCTGCTCACAGAGGGTGGTTTGGGAGGGCGCGATGAAGCTAGATTGCAAGCACGTGTGGGGCTACATTTCGGATTACATTGACGACTCCGTTGATCCGGCCGTCCGGGAAGACATTGAGCGGCACCTGGAACATTGCGAGATTTGTTCGGCAATTCTGGATTCCACGCGAAACATTCTGATTCTGACCGCGGATAAAAGAACGTTTGAAGTACCGGTGGGATTCAGCGAGAAATTGCACCGTCGGCTGGAAGAAGAAATGAAGCAGGAACGAAAGCCGGGCGAGAGTTAGGCGCCTATTGAAATAGAGGAACGCGATGGATCAGTGGATGGGTGATCCATTCCGCGGCGAGCAGAATGAGGGTCAGGATGGACAAAACGATCTGCAATTGCTCGGAGCGTTTCTTTTTTAAATTGAGCGGTTTTTGACGCCATTGCGCGGATGGGCGGTTGCGCAGGTGCCAAACTTTCCAAATCACATACAGATTCAAAACAGAACCGATCAAAGCGATTGCCATCATGGGAACACGGATGACGTCCGCATGAAATCCATGTGCAGGGGTGTGAAGGCCTGCGGCCGCGGTGAGCGCCGTGAGACCGATGGCTACTCGAATGCCGCTGATTGCGATGACGGCGGTACAAGCGCTTTGCAAAACGGCAATCACGAAGCTGGACCAATTGAGCCAACGGGTTTTTGCAACGGATGGTTCCACGTCTGCAGTAGCGTGTAGGTTGGATTGCTCCGGAGATTCGGCCAAAGGCACACCTCTGCGGCGAGAGCTGTTTCTGCAAAATCAATGCGAAGGAAAGTTTGCGGGCATTTCCATGCAGAAACAAGTGGGCCTGGGGGATGAGGAGGTGGAGGTCCTTAGAGGCAAGATGAGGTAATTTGTAGGATGAAGGTTGGGAGAGGCGGAGACTCATGAATTTGGAAACCTGGACGAAAGTGGATGAGTACATTGACCAGATGTTGGTGGGCGAAGATGAGGCGTTGAAGGCGGCGCGGCGGACTAGTGAAGAGGCTGGGCTGCCGGCGATTGCCGTGACCGCGAGTCAGGGCAAGCTGCTGATGCTGACGGCGCAGATGATTGGTGCCACGAAGACTCTGGAAATAGGGACGCTTGGCGGGTACAGCACGATTTGGCTCGCGCGGGGACTGGCAGAGGGTGGAAAGCTGGTGACGCTGGAATATGAGCCGAAGCATGCGGAGGTAGCGCGCAAGAATATTGCCCGGGCGGGACTGGATGGGATAGTTGAGTTGCGGTTGGGGGACGCGCGGAAGACGCTGCCAGAATTGGCGAAAGAAAATGGCGGGCCATTCGACGTGATTTTTGTGGATGCGAACAAGGACAGCACGCCGGAGTATTTTGAGTGGGCGTTGAAGATGTCGCGGAAAGGAAGCGTCATCATTGTGGATAACGTGATTCGGGATGGAGCGGTGATTGATGCGTCGAGCGAGGACGCAGGCATTCAGGGGATCCGGCGGTTCAACGAGATGGCCGCAAAGGAGAAGCGAGTAAGCACCACCGCGATTCAGACGGTGGGAAGCAAGGGGTACGACGGATTCGCGATGGCGTTGGTCAAGTGAGGAAGTAGCGCAAACACTCTGAAATTACTTCTTCTTGCGTGAGGGAGCGGCCGCTTGCGCGTCCTGCGCCCCGGGAAGCGCAACATTCCAGATGTTCTTGCCGGAGTTCAGAGCAAAGAGGCCGACCTGATTCGATTCCGCAGTACCTATCCTGCCGACCCAAACGACGCGAAAATTCGCTTTTCGCCAGAGCCGGCGAACTTCAATCGTTTGTCCAGGGGCAGTAAGGAGGCCAACGCCGTCCAAGCGCGCGCCATCCTGGCTGAGATCGACGGTAGAGGCCGACTGAGTGAAGGCTTGGCCCTCCGAGTCCTTGCCCTTCACGACTACCTTAAGGGATTTTGGAATACGCGGCTTCTTGCGAGCTCGGCGCCAAAAATCGCGGAGCGGTTCCCTGAAGGCTAAGCCGACACGCGACTCACGATCGGTATAGCTGTCGAGATAGGCCACGCGGACTTGCTGTTCGACGCCGGTTATTTTATCCAGCAGAAATACGGTGTCCCCGACCGAGAGTTTTGCTTTCAGAATGACAAGTGCTCCGCCATGGTTGACGAGGACAGTTTCCGTTTCTTCTTTGAAGGAGCCGCTTGAAGAGCCAAAGCCATAAACAACAACGGGCACGTGGATAGCGGTCCGTGCGCTGGCGCGCGAAGCTTTCTTCGGCGTGGGAACTGCGTTTGAAGCGGCGTAAGAAGAACGCTCTTGTTTGGGCGGCAGAGGCTCGTCGAGGGGGGCGACTTCGAGCAGTTCGACTGGCAAGCCGCTCTGAGGGCCGTGCTGGACGCACTTGAAATCCCACGATTGGTGAAGAATCTGCTCGAAGGATTCTTCGCGATTCGAAAGCGTAAGCCATCTGCTCACGTCGCAGCGCGGACAGATGAGCCGTGCAGCGAAAGTCCTGGTCATGGTGACTCCCACGTAGTCTCATTTTATCCGCTTGTCCGGCTGGGGCGGCCAATGCGCAAGAGAAAGGTGCCTGGAAAAACACCGTCCTTATGGGCAGGGATACCGGTTTGGCGGTGTCTGTTTGCCACCACAAAGGAGAGATGGCGGCGAACTTGGGATGAAGGTATGATGCGGGGCTTGGAAAATAAGAGAAGCGAGGAGAAAGAGATGAACGACGAAACGACGAGCAACGGATCCTCTAGCAATGAAACGACGCCGGGAAGTGAAACGTTGACGAATGTGGCGGAGAGCGTTGGAAGCACGCTTGGGAGAGTTGTGGCCACTGCGAACCGTACGGTTGCCGCGGTGCGTGGGGAAGAGAGAGTTGTACGGCGCAAGGCCAGGCGAACAGTGAAAAAAGCCAAAAAGGCAGCCGCCAAGGCTAAGAAAGCCGTCAAGAAGGCGACTAAATCGGCGAAGAAATCCATCGCCAAGGGCAAAAAGAGGGCGGCGAAGTTGGTGAAGAAGGCCAAGAAGAAATTGAAGAGGTAAGACGGACAGAAAAGGAGAGATGAGAGAAGGCCCGGTTTCGCGAGGCGAGACCGGGCTTTCTTTTGCACAGGCCCCGGCAGTTTCCCTTATTGGCTTCAACAAAATTCAACGGCATAGGGAACGATTTTCAGTCTGTTTCGTCTTTACTTGTGGATTTGTGTGGCTTGAGGCCTGTGGAGGGAATCGTGAATAGACATTTCTTGAAGAGAGCGATTTTGTCGCTGACGATTGCAACGTTTTGCTTGTCTGGGGTCAGCTACGGACAGGGAGCCAAAAGCGAGCAGAAGGTTAGTAACGAGACAAAGGCCCGGCAGGAACGAGTGGAGAAAACGCTGCCTCCGATCAATTTGGGAAAAGGCGAGACGAAGAAGTTGGACCTCGCGGAGCTGATGAAGTTGTGCAAAGACCCTGGGCTAAGCGTTGCGGTGATTGACGGCTACAAAATCGCATGGACCAAGGCGTATGGCACGACAGCGTTGGGAGGAACGACGCCGGTGACGACGAATACGCTTTTTCAAGCTGGTTCGATCAGCAAGCCGGTTGCAGCGACGGGGATGCTAGCGCTAGTGCAGGCTGGAAAACTCTCACTCGACGAAGATGTGAATGTGAAATTGAAGAGCTGGAAGGTACCGGAGAACGAGTTTACGAAAGAACAGAAGGTGACGCTCCGGGGGTTGGCGAGTCATACGGCGGGGCTGACGGTGCACGGGTTTCCGGGCTATGACGTGGACGAAAAAGTGCCGACGCTGGTGCAGATTCTGAATGGCGAGAAACCGATGGTCAATACCGCCCCGATCCGCGTGGACATCGTGCCGGGTACTCAGCAACGATATTCAGGCGGCGGAATCACGATTGAGCAGCTCTTGATGATGGATGTGACCGGAAGACAGTTTCCTGCGCTGATGAAAGAAACGATTCTGGACAAAATAGGAATGAGCGACAGCAGTTATGAACAGCCTTTGCCCGCGGCGTGGCAAGCGCGAACGCCGACTGGGACGGATCACAACGGGAAAGCGATACACGGCAAATGGCATGTATATCCAGAGATGGCGGCGGCAGGATTGTGGACGACGCCGACAGATCTGGCGACATTTGCCATTGAGATTGCGCTTTCGCGGCAAGGCAAGTCGAACAAAGTACTGACGCAGAAGACGGTTGAAGAAATGTTGACGCCTGTAAAGGACGAAGCGGGGCTGGGATTTTTTATGCCCAAGAATCGACCTGGCGAATTTGGCCACGATGGAGCGGACGAAGGATTTCAAGCGCTGCTGGTTATGGACTGGCAGACGGGGCAAGGCGCAGCGTTAATGGCGAATTCGGATGCCGGCTTCGTTGTTATGGGTGAAGTGCTTCGAAGCATAGCCAAAGAGTACGGATGGAAGTCGGTGCGGCAGCGTGTGCCATTCATTGAACTGATGCTAACGGGGATGGCGGGGAACGCGGACGCAGTACTGACCAGATACGACGAACTGAAGAATTCGGCGGATCCGGAGCAGCATCCGGCGGAATTTGTACTTAACGCGCTGGGCTATGACTATCTGAGGAACGGCCGAGTCGATGAAGCAATCCGGTTGTTTGCGCGAAATGTTCAGGAATATCCGGAGTCATCGAATGTGTATGACAGCCTGGGTGAAGGGTATGCAGCCGCAGGGCAGAAAGCGCTGGCGATTGAGAACTATGAGAAGTCGCTGAAGTTGGACCCGAAAAATGCGAATGCAGTAGAACGGTTGAAAAAATTAAAAGAAGAGAAATAGTGGCCGCCGCGAAGTAGCGCGAAATCAGCGAGCGGCCGGATAGCTCGAGCAGGGTGCATGAACGATTTCAAAGTATTTGTAGAGCACGATAGCGGCAAGCAGGAAGTCTTTTTCGATCTTGAATTTGTAGCTGATTATCGCGGAAGTAGCTGCGCCGTAGTTGGGGATGGGCTTGGCATCTTTTGATGCAGCGTCTTCGGCGGCGATGTCGGCTGAGGTGATTGGTCTTCCGCTGGCGTGCTCGCGCGCTTGTTTTTCCTGGTAGGCATTCGCGTTACGGCAGTAGGCATCCTGTGCGATGAGGGCATTGCGCAGCATCGTTTGCCATTCCGCGTTGTGGCGAAGCGCCCCCATGCGGCCGAGGATGGCGTCTTCAAACGCGTGATCATCATTGCTCGAAAAAGGATAGGGATAGTGGTAGCGCTGGCGAAAACCCATTTGTGAGTCTTTGAAAACTTGAGCGAAGCAAGCGTGATCGCAAAGATTCAATTGTTCGAGTCGCGCTTCGATTTCCGGGGTGGAATTCGGAACGGTGCGCGAGGGGATTTCGTCGTTGGTGATGACGCGATGCGGGCGCGGCGCGGGCTTTTTGTCCGCATCGGCCGAAGATGGCGGTAAGGCGGAAGACTGCGGCGAATCAGCAGATTGGGCATGCACGCTGCATGGAATCAGCAAAACACCCAACAGCAAGAAGGTTCGCGGGCACTTCGAGAAAAAAGCGAATTTCATATGTGATCCACACCGCGACAGGAACGTTCGAGCGCAACGTCCCACTGGCTTTGCATGACCAAAGCGCGAAACGGGTCCGTGGAACGCATGTCGCGGATGCGAATCTCGACGTTTCCCTTGGCCATGACGTATTTGTCGACTAGTTCGCGCTGCTTGTTGATGAAATCGAAGTTCAGCTTGTCTGTGGTGTACGGAGGGGTCGCGCCCGGATAAGCATATTTGCCGCGATTGCGCTCGAGGTCGCAGTAGGCATCGGCTGCATGCACGGCTTCCACGACTGCGTTTCCCCATTTGTGGTCGTCGTCAATTTGCTGCGTGGCCAGGGCAAACTTGTTTCGGAATTCCAGTTCGGACGAATCGTCGGTTTGCACGGCGTCGCGGACTCTTTGCTCGCAATCCGGAGTGCAGATTGGGTTGAATTCGTGCGGCTCGGCGAATGCGCGGGACCGGCGGCCGTACTGGGGATGCAAATCGTCTTCGGTGAGCACTTTTTTCTTTTGGATTGCTTCCTTGAGCGTAAGTGGTTTTTGCGCGTCTGCCGGTGTTGTTTTGGGAGCATCCTCGCCGGCTGCGGGCGTTGAGGCACTTGGCGCTGCTTCTTCCTTTTTCTCTGGTTGTTGCGATTGTGGTTCTTGCGCGTGGCAGAGCGAAGAGGCAAACAGGCTGAAAATCATCAGAAGGCTTGCGGGAAGCAGCAGGCCGTTGCATCTCTGAGGAAACGCGGGGCTACTGATTGTCATCATCGGGGGCTGGGTCGTCGCGGTCGGGCGGATCCGCGTCTTCTGGGTCGCGGCGCTGGGGAGTTTCCGCAACGTAAATGCGGCACGTGGCGTTGACAACGCGACTGAGCTGCACGCGCATGAATTGGGCTTGAAACGGATCAGTGATTTCGCGAATGCGAGTATTTGCGCGGGCAGAGACTTCGTTCAGGCGGCGCGTCATTTCACGGAATTTCGGTTCGTACTCGCGGTCCACCATTAGCTCTTTGTGAGTAACGGTGCGCGGGTCGGCAAAACGATCGAGATCCTGTTTTTTCTTCATTTGCAACTCGCAGGATTGTGCCTGAATGGCGATGGCTTCGCCGAGAAGGCCCTGCCAGGGAAGGTCTTCTTTGGATTTGTCCACAGCGTTGAGAAGAGCTTGTTTGGCACGCGCGTCAAAACTATATGTGCCGAGTGCGCGGGAAACCTGATCGAAGCAATTGCGATCGCAGGAGTTGACCTGCTCGAGAAGATCGCGGCCGCCATTCACGTTGGCTTCGTGGGGCAGGGCGTCAAAATCTTCATTGGTGAAGACTTTGTGGCGCTTTGGTGCGACGGGCGCTGGTGCGGGCTGCGATTGAGAGACAGGAACGGCGCTCGTTGAGGGTGCCTTGGATGAGGACGTGGGCGCAGGCTGCTGTTGAGGCTGCGGCGGTGCTTGGTCCGGCGACTGGGCGTGGGCGAGCGACGCGAGGTTCATCGCGAGGAAGAGCGTCAGCAATGGGCAACGAGCGCGCATGGGTGCGTGGTCCGGGCAAGGGCAAATGTAGCAACTAAGGCCGCGGGGCCGGATGGTACAGACGTACCGACGGAGCGAATGAGTAAGAGGGGGGCGAATCGAAGGGTACCCCTCCCCTGTTTTTGCGTAAGTGCGGAGTACAAAGAATCTAAAAGCCTTTGTTTTCATACACTTTTGCAAGTATTCATTTTAAAAGACTTGGCGGGATCGAAGCTTCTGTCCGAAAAACAAGAACGCGGCAGGAAAACCCTGCCGCGTGCTATTCAAGACGAGTTCTTACGCAAGAAACAGTATACCAAACGACAAGCATCCGATAAGAGAGTTCAGTTGGTGCGCTAGCGAAGCTGTTTCCGTCCTTCGACAGACCACAAAGGCACCGCTTTTGACTGAGAACCACTCCGTTTTAACAAGGAATAGGACTACCTCCCTTCTGGAATAAAATGAATGGCACATGCGAGTCCGCAAAATCATTCATATCGACATGGACGCATTTTATGCGTCCGTGGAGCAGCGCGATGATCCGCAATTGCGCGGCAAACCTGTCATTGTCGCTTGGCGCGGGAATCGCTCCGTGGTGTGTGCTGCTTCGTATGAAGCGCGAAAGTTTGGCGTGCGTTCCGCCATGCCCGCTGTTCGAGCCGAACGTCTGTGCCCTGACGCGACCTTCCTCCCACCGGACTTCGCGCGCTATCGGGTGGTTTCCCACCAGGTGCGCGAGATTTTCAAACGCCACACCGACTTGATTGAGCCGTTGTCCCTCGACGAAGCCTATCTCGACGTTTCGCGGAACAAGACAGGCTTGCCGACTGCTACGCAAGTCGCGCGCACGATTCGCGAACAGATCCGCTCGGAACTAAGCTTGACGGCATCGGCTGGGGTCGCGCCGAACAAATTCCTCGCGAAGATTGCCTCGGACTGGAAAAAACCGGATGGGCTTTTTGTCATACAACCAGAAGAAGTAGATCCATTTTTGCTGCCGCTGCCCGTGGGTCGTCTGCCCGGAGTAGGGAAAGTCACGGAAGAAAAACTAAAGCACCTCGAGATAGAAACGGTCGCCGATTTGCGGCGAATGGATTTGCCAACACTCGAAGGCCGCTTCGGCCGCTATGGTGTGCGTCTCTACGAGTTGGCCCGAGGCATCGACAAGAGCGAAGTAATCCCGGACAGGCCGACGCAATCCGTCTCCGCGGAGGACACCTTTGAACAGGATGTTTTGCTGTCCGAGATGGAGCCAATGATCCGAAGACTTGCAGAGCACACATGGGCAGCATCGCGCAAGGAATCACGAATCGCGCGCACCGTCGTACTGAAACTGAAGACCAGCGAATTCAAGATTCTGACTCGCAGCCACACACCGGGTTCTCCGCCTTCTTCTTGTGAGGAGCTGACGAACATCGCCCTGTCTCTGCTGGAACGTGTCGGCCTCAGTCCGCAGCAACGCTTCCGTCTTGTTGGCGTGGGCCTAAGTAATTTTGACGATCCCGATGACGCAGTTGCCCAGCCAGCTCTTTTCGAGTAGTTGAACGCGCTACTTCAACGTAAGACACGCTAGTGATGGGATTTACTCACAACCCTGTCAAGTGCCTGTCGGAACGATTCCTCTTGCGGCATGGGAAGCTTTTCTAATGATTTGCAAGATTGGCTCCGTTCCGTTCAGAACCAGATGATCGTGCTGCAAACATCCCATTTGGGCACACTACAATTGCAATGTCGCTTCGATTTTACAACTACTGCTCCACGGCGCCGAATTTGAGACGCAAGCAGCGAAGAGCCGCATGGCTGTAGCTATACGGATGATGCATTGCTTTTGGGGGAGGTCGGCTTGAAGTCGGGTTGTGGTCGTCCGCAGTTGCTGACTTAACGTTGGAGCTTGAAGATGAGCGCTGCTAGTGGAGGAAGGGTCAGGAGGATCGAATGGGGCCGGCCTTGGGCTGATTTTTCTAAGGACTGCACGGCGCCGAGATTGCCGACGCCGGAGCCACCGTAGTTTGTTGAGTCTGTGTTCAGGACTTCTTTGTAGAAACCACCGGCGGGGACGCCGACGATATACTTTTCGCGGACGACTGGCGTTGCGTTGAGGACCACAACGAGGAAGTCTTCCAGATTGCGAGCCCGGCGGATGAAGGAGATGACGCTGTTGTCGCCATCGTTGCAGTCAATCCATTCGAAGCCGGTCCATTCGAAATCCACCTGATGAAGGGCGGGTTCCCGGGCGTGGAGATGGTTTAGGTCGGTGGCGAGTTGCTTGACGCCTTTGTGCAAATCGTATTGAAGTAAATGCCAGTCGAGGCTGCGCGCTTCCGACCATTCACTGCGCTGGCCGAATTCCTGACCCATGAAAAGCAGTTTCTTGCCCGGGTGTGCATGCTGATAGGCAAGCAGCAGACGCAGATTTGCAAATTGCTGCCACATGTCGCCGGGCATTTTGTGGAGAAGGGAATTTTTGCCGTGGACAACTTCATCGTGCGAAAAGGGCAGCATGAAATTTTCAGTGAACGCATAGACGAGCGAGAAAGTGATTTTGTTGTGTTCGTACTTGCGGTAAATGGGATTCGAAGAAAAATACTTTAGCGTGTCGTTCATCCAGCCCATGTTCCATTTCAGGCTGAAGCCGAGGCCGCCAAGATAAACTGGACGCGAAACGCTCGGCCACGCCGTGGACTCTTCCGCGATGGTCAGAATGCCAGGAAAGCGCTCGTGGGCCACTTCATTCATGCGCTTGACGAAATCGATCGCGTGGAGATTTTCGCGGCCGCCGTAACGGTTGGGCACCCATTCGCCGGGCTGGCGCGAATAATCGAGATAAAGCATGGAAGCGACGGCGTCCACGCGCAGGCCGTCAATGTGATACTTATCGAGCCAGAAAAGCGCGTTCGAAATCAGATAATTTTGCACTTCGTTGCGGCCGTAGTTATAGACCAGCGTGCCCCAGTCGGGATGCGCGCCCTGGCGTGGGTCTGCATGCTCGTAAAGATGTGTGCCATCAAACTGCGCAAGGCCGTGCGTGTCGCGCGGAAAGTGCGCGGGAGTCCAATCGAGAATGACCCCGATGCCTGCCTGATGGCAGCGGTCTGTAAACTCCATGAATTCCTTGGGCGTTCCGTAGCGGCTTGTAGCTGCGAAATAACCGAGCGTTTGGTAGCCCCACGAGCCGTCGAAGGGGTGCTCCATTACGGGAAGCAACTCAATGTGTGTATAGCCCATTTCCTTGACGTAAGGAATGAGCTGAGCCGCGAGTTCGCGATAAGTCAGCCAGCGATCTTTCTCTTCTGGAACGCGGCGCCAGGAGCCGAGATGCACTTCGTAAACGGAAATCGGCGAATCGAGCCAATTTTTCTTTTCGCGCGCCGCGAGCCAGTTGCTGTCGTTCCAGGCATAGCCTTCCAGATTGGCGACGACAGAGCCCGTGTTGGGGCGAAGCTCGGAATAAAATGCGTACGGATCGGATTTCAGCGGAAGCAAATTTCCGGCCGGGCCGGTGATTTCGTATTTGTAGATCGCGCCTTCTTTTGCGTTGGGAAGAAATAGTTCCCAGATGCCGGAAGAGCCGCGCGGGCGCATCGGATGCATGCGTCCGTCCCATCCATTGAAATCTGCGACGATGCTGACGCGGCGCGCGGAAGGCACCCACACGCCAAAGTGAATGCCCGTTATCCCGTTGACCGTCTTGATGTGCGCGCCGAGTTTTTCGTACGTGTCGTAATGACGGCCCTCACCCATCAGGTGCAAATCAAAATCGCTCAGCAGGTAAGGGAAGGAATACGGGTCGTAGATTTCGAAGGGTACGCCTTCATGCGTTCGACCCTGAATCTTGTAACTTCCGGGCTCAGGCGCAGTGGTTTGACTCGAAGGCCACGTCGCCTCGAAAAAGCCTTCGGGACGCAGTTTAACGGCGTCCGTAACTTTCGCGGAATTGCTGAACGCGAGATTGGCTTCGTCCGCCCACGGAACAAAAAAACGGACGGCCCAGCCATCCTTAACGGGATGTGGACCGAGCAGGGAAAAGGGATCCGGCAGGCGAGCTTTCAGAAGCGCGTCAATGCTTGCTTGAAATTCGGCGTCGGCGCGGGAAATCGGCGCGCTGCTTGGCGGCGAAACGGGCGAAATTGGCTTTTCCGGCATGGAGACTCTATCTGGGTGCGGGTGCTTCCGTATTATGCACAGATTCGGACAATTGTGCAGAGACGATTCTAGGTCGGGATTCTGAAAATTCCAAATGGGAAGTGTGGCGAGCCGCCGATGAAACGCACGTTGAATAGAAACTATTGGGGGGAGCATGTGGCGGTGTATATTCCCTGCGGCAAGAAATCGTGGAGGCGAAATGGCTCGTCTCTGTCCCAATTGCGGAACTCAGGCGACCGCAGTCTACGGCGCTTCAAGCCCAGTCGAACCAAACGATACGATGGAAGGACGCGCAAGAAATCGCAGAGTTGAGTTGTCGAAACAGTAGTCGAGTAGGAAGCACCAGAAAAAACTTCGGGAGAAGTGGAATGACGAATCGGAAATGGCTGGGTCTAGCTGCGTTGCTCGCGTGCGCTTCAGCTGCAAATGGGCAGGGACGCGGGCAAGCGCGCTCGATGGTCATCTCGCGCTACGGAATTGTGTCCTCGGAGTCGCCGCTGGCTTCGCAAGCGGGCGTCCACATTTTGGAAAAAGGCGGCAACGCCGTGGATGCTGCGATTGCGACGAACGCGATGATGGGCGTTGTCGAGCCGATGATGAACGGAATCGGCGGGGATTTGTTTGTAATTGTGTACGACACGAAAGCGAACAAATTGTACGGGCTGAACGCAAGCGGCTGGGCGCCGAAGGGCTTGACGATTGAGTTTTTGCAGAAGCAGGGGTTGAAGGAGATGCCGAAGTCCGGCATACACACAATTGACGTGCCCGGAGCCGTGGACGGCTGGCAGAAACTAGCGGACAAATTCGGGCGGAAAAGGCTTGGGGACGATTTGGCGCAGGCGATTCGAACAGCGCGTGAAGGGTTTCCCGTGCCGGAGCTGACGGCTTCGTATTGGAGCCAGGCCACGGACAAGTTGCGCGAAAACGAAGAGGCGGCGCGTGTGTACTTGCCGAAAGATCACGCGCCGAAGATTGGAGAGATTTTTGCGAATGCGGACTTGGCGGCGTCCCTTGAAGCGATTGCTGCAGGAGGCCGCGACGCCTTTTACAAGGGCGAGATCGCGAAAAAAATGTTGGCGGGAATGAAGCGCCACGGCGGAACGATGATTGAGGAGGATTTGGCGAAGTTCTCCAGCGAATGGGTGGAACCCATCTCCACGACTTATCGCGACTGGACGGTTTACGAGCTTCCCCCGAATGGGCAGGGCCTGGCCGCCCTGGAAATGCTGAACATCATGGAGACATTTCCACTCGGGCAAAAGGGATATGAGTTTGGCTCGCCGAAGGCGCTGCAAATAGAAATTGAAGCGAAAAAACTGGCGTATCTCGATTTGCAGAGATATATCGGTGATCCACACGGACAGAAATTACCGGTGGAGCGATTGCTTTCGAAAGAATGGGCAGCGGCTCGCGCGAAGCAGATTGATGCGGACCACGCGAATTGCAATCCGACGGCAGGCGAGATGGAAGGTGGGCACGACACAACTTATTTGAGCGTTGTGGATCGCGACGGGAACATGGTTTCACTCATCCAGAGCAACTTCTCCTCGTTCGGTTCGGGAATCGTTGCGCCGGGAACGGGATTTGTACTACATAATCGTGGTGCGCTTTTCGTGATGGATCCGTCTTCACCTAACGCGCTCGCGGGCGGCAAACGTCCTTTGCACACCATTATTCCTGCATTTGCGCAAAAAGGCGACGTGCGCATGGCGTTCGGAATTATGGGCGGATGGAATCAGTCGCAGGCTCACGCGCAGTACATTGCGAATCTAGCTGACTACAAAATGAATATTCAGGCCGCGATGGAAGCGCCGCGCTTCACGAAGCCGACGTTCAGCGGATGTGACGTGTTGATGGAAAATCGCTTCTCGCAAAAAACGCGCGATGAACTAACGGCCAAAGGACATCAGATAGAAGTCCAGCCACCGTTTTCGGACGCCACGGGCGGAGGCCAGGCGGTTCTGCGTGATTTCGCGGCAAGCGTGAATTATGGCGCGTCCGATCCCAGAAAAGACGGCGAAGCGATCCCTGAATTACCACCAAACTGAGCAGATTTCCCCGTTGTTTGTAGCTTCCAGAAACGTCCTAGGACTTTTTGCCCTATCTCCTAGAAAGTGCAGGAGTTTGCCCATTTGGTATGCCAAAATGGGCAGGATGGTTCCTATGTGTGGCTTGGCGGAACGAGGGCACATATTAACTTGCATATTATCAGTCACTTGCAGATATGAAGGCTGGCCGGAGAGTTGCTACCTGTACTAAAGGACAGGGGTAGCCCGCAGCGACGCCCTTCGATTTGGGAGACAACGTGGTGGTTCCTGGCAGAGCAATTTTGCGGATTGTCTTAGTGCTGGCTGCAGGTTTGGCTCTTTCTTCCGTGGCGCCGTGTTCCCAATCTCAAACACCCGGGATCGCCGGCAAGTATCAGTGCGCGCAAGTGAAGGTGCATGGCAAGGTGAAGCCCTGCGGTTCGGCGCACCTTACGCTCAAGAGCGACGGCCATTTCGAATTGCGCGGGTGGGAAGGCGACTACGTCGTCAGCGGCCAATATGTCGAGCTGTCGGACAAGCAGGTGAAGTCCAAGGCGAAGCTGGAACCCGGATACAAGCTGGTGTTCCGCTATCACGGCAAAGACGGAATTGTAGAAGTGACTTACGAACGAAAGCAGAGTGCACCAGGCAATGAGACCCTCAGCTAGAAGGCGAAGGAGCGTTCTTAGAATTCGGCGTCGTATGCTGCGGCCGCAATTTCTCCGAGAGCCTGACCGCCCACACTTTGAGCCGCGTCCGGATCAGGCGGAAGAGAAACGTGATTCACGTACAACGCAAACGCCAGTTTGCGGCCAGATTTCGTGATGACGTAGCCCGCCAGACCTTTTCCATTCAGCATCATCTTTCCGTTCAGCCTGTCTTCGGAGTCGAACGTGCCCGTTTTTGCGAACACGTGCCCTGCGCCTGGGTTTCTCTTTTGAATTTTCGCGAGGGTTCCATCTTTTCCCAAGATCGGCAGCGCGCGAAGGAACACATTCTGTTCGGGGCGCGTAGTCCAGTAGGCGAGATATTGGCACATAAATTCGGGAGAAAAGAGATCCGCCCAGTCGCCTCCCGCGCCGTCGCCTTGCGAAATGCCGGAGAGGTCGAGTTTGGCATCCTGCAGGAACGCCCTTTCGATCTCAAATCCCTTTTTTAGAGAATCCTTGGTGTCTTTTCCTATGAGCGCGCCGAGCAGATATGGCCCCATTCCGGCGTGCAAATTTTGGCTGACCTTCAGCGTGACTTTGATTTCCTCGGCGAGCGGAAGGGAAACGTGCTCGGCAACTTCGTTTTCCGGCTTGTAGAAGTGTTGCAGCTGCGTGAAGTCTGGCTGCGGGTTCGAACTCGCATTCTTGATCGTGATACCTTCAGCGGTAAGAGCCTCACGGAGAACTGTCGCAGCAAAAACCGTCGGTGAAGGAACACCAATGCTTATGGTTTGCGGTTCTTTGCCGAGTGGAATCGAGCCAGTCAGTGTCGCCGTAACCGTGCCGTCGGCATTCGTAACGAACACAGGATCGTCGAGAGTCAGTTTGCCGTCAGCCGCGCTAGTGACGATGTGATTCACAAAGTGAATGTAACTCGTAGACGGAATCGCTTCGAGGATGATCGGGTCACCGACTTTCGGGCCCGGTTTGCCGACGAGGTCAATCACGTTGTCGTTCACCATGATCGAGGACATCACGACTCCGGTGCCGCCTTCGCGCGGGCCGTCTGGAATGAGGGAAGTATCAATCAGCACGTGCCCGTCCACGCGGCGCACTCCTTTTTCATAGACCGCTTTGGCCAACTCTTTGATTACGGCTAGGGGATCGCCGGAGACTGCGGGTCCACCATAGGAGTGATCCTCGTCTTCGAACGCGAGTGTGCTATCAGGGCGGATGCGATTCGAAAGATTGGGGTCGCCGCTGGCGACGAGCACTAGGTCGCCTTTCAAGCGGCCTTTTTTGTCGAGCGGCGCCGTGCGATAGATTTTTGTGCGGAAGCGATACTCGGGACCAAGCTTTGCGAGAAGAGTTCCTTCGGTTAACAGCTTGGTGGTGGAAGCCGGAACAAAAAGTTTGTTGGCGTCGTGCGCATACACAATTTTTCCGGTATCCAGCGCATAAAATTCAATGCCGAAATTGGCGCGAGCGAATTCGGGACGGTCCATCACTTTCTGGATGCGCGCGGCAAGAGTTTCCTGCGCAAGAGACGGCGAAGCCATCGCCGAAGAAACGAGAAGTGCTAGTTCGGCAAGCAGCAGAGCATTCTTGAACGTTCTTCCGAGGCCAGAATTCATTTTTGCGCGCTCCCGATGTCAAGCTTTTCGAACGGAACGTTGAGGATGCCGTACTCGTGCCAGTCCTTGTAGTCGAAATGCCACCACTCGGCTTCGTACACCGTAAATCCTTCGGACTCCATCGCGCGGCGAAGGAGATCGCGGTGCCAGCGCTGTATCGTTGTGCCGCCCGGGTAATTCGGAAAGGAGCGCGGAGACATTTCGTCGTAAGCACCTGTCATCTCAATCGGGTTGCCGGTTTTCAGATCGTAGAGAGTGAGATCCACAGCGCAGCCCCGATTGTGGCGCGAGCCCTGCGCGGGATCGGCGACGAAGATTTTTCCTTCCGCAGGCGTGACGTCCCAAAAGATCTTCGTCACATACCAGGGACGATAGCCGTCGTGAATCAGAAGCCCATAACCAAGCGGCTGGAGTTTATGCAGAACGCGAACAAGAGCTTCCGCCGCGGGCCGTTGGAGAAACGCTCGTGCCTGCGTATAGACCGGCGCGCCGAGGAAGTCGTTTGTCGTGGCGTAACGAATGTCGAGATGGATTGCGGGATCGAGCGTCGCTACTTCAACGAGGTCGGGTTTACGAAACGGGCCTTTTTCCTCCGGTGGCGCGGAGCCGAGCGCAATCTTGCGCAAACCCTCCACTTCAGACGCGGCCGTGGCGTGAGGATGCGGCGCATAGTCCAGCCGATTGCGATCAATAGTCTCATTGCGCTGGCCCTCGCGGAGCACCGCTGTTCCTACAGCGATACTAAATCCAAGTTCCACGCTGGCTCTTGCGCCATACTCGTTCTTGCCCCGCTGGCTAAGGGGGATTTCGCCAATCGGATTGCCGGAAATGAAGAGAGAGCCCCCACGCTCAAACACGATCACCGTGCCGATTGCGGTTTCGTAATCCCCGATGGAGACTTTCCATTCCGGAGAAACATCAGCCGGTTTTGAACCCGGGAGAAGGGAATCACTCGATTGAGCAAGCGCGGGAAATGCGAAAAGAAAAAATGCGAAGAACTTCGGCCAAAGATGCTCGGAACTCACGCGGCACTGATCACTGCGCGCGCCAGGTTTCCTTCTCGACCGTCCATCGCTCGACAAGTTCACGGCGAACATGATAGCCGAGACCTGGAGCTTCCGGAACGCGAATGGTGCCTTCCGGCGAAACCTCCACTTCGGGCTCGATCACGTCTTCGGCCCAATAGCGCTTGCTCGCGGAGACATCTCCCGGCAGCGAATAGCCGGGCAGGGAAGAAACAGCAATGTTGTGCGCGCGGCCGATGCCGCATTCCAGCATTCCGCCGCACCATACGGGAACGTTTTTCGCGAGGCAGTACGCCTGAATCTCGCGAGCGCTCGAATGGCCGCCCACACGGCCGAGCTTAATATTGATAATGCGCGCAGCACCGAGTTCAATGGCGGTTTGCGTATCGCGCAGATGCCGAACGGACTCGTCAAGACACAGCGAAGTTTGCAACTGCTTCTGCAATTTGGAGTGAGAATAAATGTCGTCCCACCAGAGCGGCTGTTCCAGCATCAGCAACCGAAATTCATCGAAGCGCTTCAAGTGTGTAACGTCATCCAGCGTATAGGCAGAATTGGCATCAACCGACAAGAGGATGTCTGGAAACGCTTTGCGAATCGCGCGAACATACTCCAAATCCTTTCCAGGCTTGATTTTCAGCTTGACACGCTGATAGCCCGCGGCCACTTCTACGGCCACTTTTTCGCTCAACACTTGGGGCGTCGCTTGCAAACCGATCGAAACGCCGCAGGGAATCTCCGATCGAGTACCGCCAAGAAGCTTGCTGAGGGGAAGTCTTTTCTCCTGCGCTTCGATATCCCAAAGCGCATTTTCCAGTCCGGCGCGGGCCATTTCATGTCCCCGAATGTTCGTGAAAGCTGTGGCGACCTGAGCCGCCGTCTCAAATTTCTTGCCCAAAATCAGCGGCGCAAGCGAATCGCGAATGATGACTCCTGCGGTGCCAACGGTTTCCGAATTGAAAACTGGTGCGTCCATTGCCGTAATTTCCGACCAGCCGGCCAGCCCGTCCGACTGCATTTCGACGAGCAGGACCGCGCGATCGTAAGTCGCGCCGAAACTGGTCTCGAACGGTGCCTTTAGGCGCATCTGCAGCTTGCGTAAGGTAATCGCCTCAACGCGCATTCCTGCCTCTTTCTGAAAAATACTGGTGCCGAAAAGATGAGCAGGTTGGGTGATCCGGGCACAATAAAGCCGCGAGAGTCCAACGGGCCCTAGGGAGAGACGTAGAGTATGAAACATTCGTTTCAGAAATAGAAGAAAAACTTCGAACGTTTCAGTCGTGATACCAGCGGGAACCGCGGCGTTGTTCTTCGGAGATCTCTTTGACGATAGCTAGAGTGTGGGGCTGGCGATGTTGGCCTGTTGCGGCAAGAATCGCATGGATCAGGGCTATGGGAGCAGCGTAGGACGCCCCATACGAGTTTGACTCTATTCCAGCGAGAAAGGTTTCGTGGCAAATGCGGGTAAGGGGAGACAGATGAGTATCCGTTATGGCAATGCAATAGGAGCCGCGTCTGCGGGCATACTCCGCGCCTTCCACCGTCTGGCGCAGCCCCCGGCGAAAGGAAATGGCGATGACAAGATCCCTCTTCGTGAGCGATCGAGTCAGATGAACGATGCGGCCGCCGGACGTCGCAGAAAACGCGTTTAGGTCAAGCAGGACGAGGTGGTATTCGAAGTAGTCTGCAAGCACCGCGGCCAGATCGCCCGCAATTATGACAACGCGCCGCGCCTCATGAAACCGCTTCGCGAGCGCCGCAATGCGCTTGCCATCAAGCGTATTCTTCAGCGCCTGCAGATTTTTTAGATCAATATCGAGCGAATCCGCAATATGGCCAGGAATGCCCGTTCCGCGCGGCGCCTTCCTCATCGTGTCGGCTGACGTCGCGTATGCAAGTGAAAGATCGTGAAGGTAATGCTGAAACTCGCGGAAGCCGGGGAACCCGAGACCGCGTACGATGCGCACGATGGTTGCCGGGTCCGTGCCCAGGCGTTTCGCCATCGCACGGACGCTCGAGAGCACAAACGCGCGCGGGTGCTCAAAAATCGGACGAATAGTCTCCTGGCGCTTTGCGCTCAGGCGATTGAGCTTCTCTGTGATGTGTTTTGACTGAAATGTTTTGCGAAGCGTGTCCCGTTTCATTGAAAGAAAGAGGCTCCCGACGCAAATGAAACTGATTCGTCACAAGGCAGAAGCCACCACGCCTCGTGGAACACGCCATATTGTATCAGCGGATTTACTTTTCAGATGTTGCAGTTTTGGCAGTTAGCCCGGGAGCTACGACGGGTTGCAAAAAGGGCATCATCGCCCGCAAGCCCGGACCGAGCTGCTCAATCGCATGCTGTTGCTCGGCTTTGCGCTTCGCGAGGAAGTTCGGGCAGCCCTTTTCGTTCTCTTCGATCCACTTTTTCGCAAAGCTGCCGTCGCGGATTTCCGCCAGCAGCTTCTTCATTTCGTCACGCGTTTGTTGCGTGACGATGCGCGGCCCGGCGGTGTAGTCACCGTGCTCGGCGGTGTCGCTGATCGAATAGCGCATATAACTCAGCCCGCCGCGGTAAATCAGGTCCACGATGAGTTTCAACTCGTGCAGACATTCAAAATACGCTACTTCGGGCTGGTATCCCGCAGCGGTCAAAGTTTCAAATCCGGCTTTGATCAATTCACTCACGCCACCGCAAAGAACAGCCTGCTCGCCGAAGAGATCGGTTTCCGTTTCCTCGGTGAAAGTGGTTTCCAAGACTCCAGCGCGAGTACAGCCAATGCCGCGCGCGTAGGAAAGCGCGAGTTCCTTGGCCTTGCCGGAAGCATTTTGCTCGATCGCCAGAAGACCTGGGGTTCCGCCGCCTTCCGTGAAGACTTCTCGCACGCGATGGCCAGGAGCTTTTGGCGCGACCATGGAGACATCCACATCCACAGGCGGTTTGATGGCGCCGAAGCGAATGTTGAACCCGTGCGCGAACATCAGCGTCTTACCGGCTTTCAAATTCGGCGCGATGGCTTCTTCGTAGAGTTTCTTTTGTTTCGTGTCCGGCACAAGAATCATGATGACGTCCGCCCACGCCGCAGCTTCCGAAGGCGCATTGACGATGAGTCCGTCTTTTTCCGCCTTGGAGCGGGAAGCGCTGCTTTGCGGCAAACCAACGCGAACATTGCCGCCGCTATCGCGCAGGTTCAGAGCGTGCGCGTGCCCCTGCGAGCCGTAACCGATAATTGCCACCTTTTTGGATTGGATAAGGGACAGGTCAGCGTCCTTATCGTAGTAGAGCTTTGCCATTCTTGTTCTCCTATGAATTCTCAATCTTTTGTTGCGGCTGTAGGCTCGGCCGTACCGTTAGGTGGCTGAAGCAGGTCTCCGCCTCGCGTCATCGCAATGCGGCCCGTACGCGCCATTTCCAGAACGCCGTAAGGACGAAGCACTTCGAGCAGGCCGTCAATTTTGTCCACCGTGCCGGAAACTTCGACGATTAGGCAATCCGGTGCAACGTCAACCACTCGTCCGCGGAACACCTTGAGCAAATCCATCAAGTGCGGCCGCGATTGCTGATCCGCAGCCACTTTAATTAGCGCCAAATCGCGCTCGAGCAGGGAACGCTCCGAAATATTCTCCGCGAGGAGCACGTCCACCAATTTTTCGAGACTCGCCTCCAGCCGGTGCGCGCCCTTCGCGTCCGTGTGTGCGACGATGGTCATGCGCGCAACTTCTTCGTTTTCCGTCGGCCCGACGGTCAGCGAATCAATGTTGATGGCTAGGCGTCGCGCGAGAGAAGAGACGCGATTCAATACGCCCGGTTTGTTTTCCACATAAGCGATTAGTGTTTGCATTGTTTTTTCTCCGTCGTATTCGCTTTATGGCTCCGTAGAAGTCTCGACGAGCGGGTTATTCGGGCGGCGAATCATTTCGTGCAGCGACGCGCCCGCGGGAACCATCGGGTAAACGGAATCTTCCTGCTCGACGCGGAAATCAATTAGCACGGATTCTTTGTACTCCCGCGCGGAGCGAATCGTTGGCAACACGTCGGCACGCGCTGTAATGCGCTCGCCGCGAATGCCGAACGAATTGGCCAGCGCGGCAAAATCCGGCGCCACCAGCGGCGTGGCCACGTAACGCTTGTCGTAGAAAAATTCCTGCCACTGGCGAACCATGCCAAGATATCCGTTGTTGATGATGGCGATGTTTATTTTTATTTTTTCCTGAACGATTGTCGCGAGCTCACACATCGTCATCTGGAAGCCGCCGTCGCCGACAACGACCCAAACGTCCGCGTTTGGTTTTGCGAACTTGGCGCCAATCGCGGCAGGCAGCGCGAAGCCCATTGTGCCAAGCCCGCCGGATGTAATCAGTGTGCGTGGTTTGTTGTGATGGTAATACTGCGCTTCCCACATCTGGTGCTGGCCAACGTCCGTGACCACAATGGCTTCGCCGTTCGTTTCTTTCCACAAATCGTTAATGACATGCGCCGCGTAGAGATGACCCGAATCGGGCAGGCTTTGTATGTCACGCACCGCCGAGTCACCCTGCATTTCCCTGATGCGGGCGTGCCAATCGGGGCGCTCTTTTTTCTCCATGTGCGGATGTAATTGTTCTAGTACTTCGCGCGCATCGCCAACGAGCGCCGCGTCCACTTTCACGTTCTTGTTGATCTCCGCGCGGTCAATTTCAATGTGAATTTTTTTCGCGCTCTTCGCATACGTGCGCAGGTCGCCGGTCACGCGATCATCAAAGCGCATACCCACGGCGATGAGCAAATCCGCTTCCTGAATCGCGTGATTCACCCATGCTTCTCCGTGCATGCCCATCATGCCGAGGTTCAGGGGATCGTTCGCGGGGAACGCGCCAATCCCGAGCAGCGTCATCGCAACAGGGAAGTGGCCCGCGTGAACGAATTCCGAAAAGGCTTTCATTGCGCCGGAAATCATGATGCCATGCCCCGCAAGAATCAGCGGCCGCTTCGCGCTGTTCAGCAATTCCACGGCGCGGTCGAATTCCGCCTGGTCATAGCTGGTGCGTTTACGCTTCGCCGGAAGTTTCGGCGCGCACTTGTCCCAATCAAATTCCGCGGAAGCCTGCTGCGCGTCCTTCGTAATGTCCACGAGCACAGGTCCCGGTCGGCCGGACTTCGAGATCTGAAATGCTTCGCGCACTGTTTTCGCGATATCCTCCGCGCGAGATACAACAACGTTGTGCTTAGTAATCGGCATGGTGATGCCGGTGATGTCAATTTCCTGGAACGCGTCGGAACCCAGCAACTTGCTGCCAACCTGCCCCGTAATGCAAACCACCGGCGAAGAATCGAGCATCGCCGTCGCGATTCCCGTAACCATATTCGTTGCGCCCGGACCGGAAGTTGCCATCGCAACGCCCACGCCGCCGCTCGCGCGAGCGTACCCATCTGCCATATGAGTTGCGCCTTGCTCGTGGCGCACCAGGACGTGATGTAGCTTCGATTTTCCAAGAGCGTCATAGACCGGCAGAATCGCGCCGCCCGGATAGCCAAAGAGGTCCGTTACGCCGAGGCGCTCCAGCGTTTCGCAAAGAATTTCCGCACCAGTGAGCTTCATAGTGTCCTTCCTGACTGAACTGTTAGCGGCGCGCCCGTGGGCACCGCGGTAACGGCTCCGAGCGATGACGAAGAGACGAGCAGCGCATATTTCGCCATCACGCCGCTCGTGAAGCGCGGTACAGGCGGCTTCCAAGTTGCCAGCCGCCGTTGCATTTCTTCCGGGCTAATTTCCACGTTGAGCTCGCGCTTGGGAATATCGAACACGATCGTGTCGCCGTCATTCACCGCAGCGATGGGTCCGCGATGCGCTGCTTCGGGAGCAACGTGACCGGCCATTAGTCCGTGTGTTGCGCCGGAAAATCTTCCGTCGGTCAGAAGCGCAACGGAATCGCCAAGCCCCGCGCCGACGAGCGCAGCGGTCACGGCAAGCATTTCGCGCATGCCTGGCCCGCCTTTCGGCCCTTCATAACGAATCACGATCACATTGCCCGCCTTGATTTCGTTTCTTTCAATCGCGGCAAATGCGGCTTCTTCGCTATCGAACACACGGGCCGGTCCGCGAAAATTCTCCACGTTGTGCCCGGCAAGCTTTACGACGCAACCTTCCGGTGAAAGATTGCCTTTCAAAATTGCCAGGCCGCCAGTCGGTTTCAGCGGGTTTTCTTTTTTGCGGACAACTTCCTGCCCGGAAGTTTCTTTCGCCGCCGCCGCTTCTTCCCCGAGCGTTTTTCCCGTGACGGTGATGGCGTCGCCTTTCAGCAAGCCCGCCTCTAGCATACGCTTCGCAATTAGCGCCGTTCCGCCCGCCGCATACAAATCCGTCGCCACAAATCGCCCGCCCGGTTTCAAATCCGCGAGAATCGGCGTCTTCGCACTGATGCGATCGAAATCGTCAATGGACAGAGGAACTTTGGCCTCGTTCGCGATCGCAAGCAAATGCAGGACGGCATTTGTCGAACCGCCGGTTGCGGCAACTCCCGCAATTGCATTTTCTATCGCAGTCTTGGTAAGGATTTTCGACGGCGTTACGTCGCGGCGAAGCAGATCCATCAGAAGTTCGCCTGCGCGTTCGCCCGCCGCGGCTTTTCCCCTGTTCGTTGCGGGCACACTGGAGAGGCCCATCGGCGCGATGCCAAGAAACTCGCAAACAAGTGCCATCGTATTTGCTGTGAATTGCCCGCCGCATGCCCCCGCGCCCGGGCATGCCGATTTTTCAAGTAAGTCGAGCCGCGCATCATTCATCGAGCCGCGCGCATGCGCTCCAATCGCTTCGTAAACATCCTGAATCGTCACCGCATGGCCCTCAAACTGCCCGGGAGCAATCGAGCCGCCGTAAAGAACAAGACCGGGAATATTCAAGCGCGCCAGCGACATCACTCCGCCGGGAATCGTTTTGTCGCAGCCGACCAAAACCACCAGCGCGTCAAAAAGATTTCCTCGCGCGACGAGCTCAATGGAATCCGTAATCACTTCACGGCTAATCAAGGAAGTACGCATGCCTTCCGTGCCCATCGTGATGCCATCGGAAATCGAAATCGTGTTGAATTCAAGCGGCGTGCCGCCGGCTTTGCGAATGCCGTCCTTCACGTTCTGCGCAAGCTCGCGCAAGTGATAGTTGCACGGACCGATTTCGATCCACGTATTCGCAACGCCAATCAGTGGCTTCTTGAAGTCTTCGTCGCGCAGTCCGCAAGCGCGCAGCATGGCGCGCGCGCCAGCTCGGCTCGCGCCGTCAACCAACGCACTACTACGTGGCTTGGGTAGTGGATCGCTCACTTGCTTCCCCCGGTTCGGCTCCTATCCCCATGAAAACACTAGAATGGGGGGCAAGAGCTGAATGAGTCCAATTAATAGTTATGCATAATAAAATAAGAATAGCTTATTCACAAAGTTCCGGGCGGTGTTTGTTTCCGCGGGTTCCACCGCAGCGGGAAGCCCCGCCGATTTGACGGCGCGCCGCACGTCGTCTATAGTGGTTGTGCGGGGTGGAGCAGCCTGGTAGCTCGTCGGGCTCATAACCCGAAGGTCGTCAGTTCAAATCTGACCCCCGCAACCAATTAATTCGTTAATTCACAAAGGGTTGTCCACCAGGGGCAACCCTTTCTTCTTTTGATTTGGGTGCATTTGGGTGCAGAATTCCGTCCAATTGCGCCGCAAGCCGCACATCAATAGCCCTTGAGTCTCTCCGGTCTTGACAGATATACAGATATACGTATAATAGTATAATGGACAGTGAGCAGTTGAAACCTGTCAGGTGGATCGGTTCGTCGTTGAAAGATCTCAAATCCTTCCCACCTGAGGTCAAAGCCGAGGTCGGACACGCGCTCTATGCGGCGCAACAAGGCGCCACAGACCCCGCGGCCAAGCCACTGAAGGGTTTCGGCGGCGTCAGCGTAATGGAGATCGTCGCGCCATTCGACGGCAATACATGGCGCGCGGTGTATACCGTCCGATTTAGAGGGTCTGTTTACGTACTACACGCTTTCCAGAAAAAATCCAAGTCGGGCATCGCCACCCCGAAGAGGGACATCGGCCTGATTCAACAACGGCTGGCAGCCGCAGAACGTGACTACAGAGAAAGGCAGAACGAACATGAAGACCAAAAGAAAACCCGCTAGAAGCGCGCACGTGACCGAAGGCAGCGGTAACGTCTTTGCCGACCTCGGCCTGCCCAACGCTGACCAGGAACTTATGAAGGCGCGCTTGACGCTACAAATCTACCGCATCATCAAGGAGCGCGGTATCACCCAGGCCGAAGCTGGGAAAATCCTCGGCATTCCGCAGCCCCATGTCTCGGCGTTGGCCCGCAATCGCGCGGGCAACTTCTCGGTAGGCCGCCTTATTGACTTCCTCACTGCTCTCGGCCAGGACGTTGAAATAACCGTACGGCCGACTCGCAAAGACCACGGTCAAATGTCCGTCGTAGTGGCCTGAACCCAGATAAGACAATCGTTCCCGCCTCACACATTGGAATGCACAATTGGAGTGAACCCTTGAACTGGCACACAAAAATAGGGCACAGTTTCCGGGAAAGGAACCACAGTGGAGAGAAAGAGATACTCCCGGAAATTTCAGCGAATGGCTGTCGCACGGATGGAGACTTGCGAA
>Ga0210406_10001422_pt1 | contig 29174 bp, 22 predicted proteins | sample IncBWC30MmetaG_FD_155454 | JGI IMG/M metagenome (GOLD analysis project Ga0210406, IMG submission 155454) | Forest soil microbial communities from Barre Woods Harvard Forest LTER site, Petersham, Massachusetts, United States - Inc-BW-C-30-M | ecosystem: Environmental > Terrestrial > Soil >... | reverse complement strand
CGCCACCCCTTCGTTGCCCTTGCCGCCAATTCCAGCAGGCCAATTCACCGATGTATTCGTGCCGACTTTGGATTTCCACTCCGGACTAATCTTACTCAGGTAATCGGTGAAGATATAAGTCGTTCCGCTGCCATCGGAGCGGTGGACCACGATAATCTCTTGATCAGGAAGATTAACGCCCGGATTCAGAGCGGTAATCTTGGAGTCGTTCCATTTTTTGATTTCACCAAGAAAAATCCCCGCGATTGTGTCGGCATCGAACTTTAGAGCTGGGTTACCCGGCAGGTTGTAGGTGACGACATCCGCTCCGGCGACCGTGGGAATGTGAAGAATCTTGCCGGGTGCCTTTGACAAGTTGTCATCACTCATGGGCCCATCCGAGGCCCCAAAGTCCACCGTTTCGGCAAGGATTTGTTTCTGGCCGCCGCCCGAGCCGATCGATTGATAGTTAAATCGCACCGAGGGATCGACCTTCGCGTAGGCGTCGAACCATTTCGAATAGATCGGATAGGGAAAGGTCGCGCCCGCGCCGTTGATCATCATTTGCGCCGAAGCGTTCGCGGTCAGCCCAAACGCGAACACTAGCCCTAGAAACAAGCGGAAAAGGAGAGTCTTGGTCATGCGACGAAGTTGCCGCACCCCACTTTAGCCGGTCAAAACGTTTACTGTTACGTTTGTGTGACAGTCGGAAACGGACCGGCGGTGGGTAAAACGACGCGGATCGTCGTCCCTTTTCCGAGCTTGCTATCGGCTTCGACTCGGCCGCCATGAAGCTGGGCAATGTGTTTCACGATCGATAACCCAAGGCCGGTGCCGCCAAGTTGACGGCTGCGCGCCTTATCCGCGCGATAGAATCGCTCGAAAATCCTCGGCAAATCTTCCGCACTGATTCCAACCCCGTTGTCGCTGACACTCAACGCGATCGCACCATCACCCCGCTCAGCTTTGAGACGAATCTTGCCGCCTTTACCCGAGTACTTCACCGCGTTATCAAGCAGATTGTCGTAAACCTCGCGCAATCGTTCTTCGTCCGCGCGAACGGTCGAACAATCGTCCGACACGTCGATGGCAATTTCCAAGCCTTTGCCCGAGATTTTCTTTCTCCAATCGCGGACTAGATCGGAAAGAAATCGCAGCAGATCGATCTCCTTCGGTTCCAGGTTCGAGCTGCCCGATTCCATTTGGGCCAGCGTCAATAAATCGTTCGCGAGCAAGCCAAGACGCTTCGAGTGCTGCTCCATTACTTCCAGAATGCGGGCGGTCTCGCCGCGCGGCATTTTCGGATCGTCCAGCATGGTTTCGATGTAACCGCGCAGGATCGACAATGGCGTTCGCAGCTCGTGCGAAACGTTCGCCACAAAATCGCGGCGCATTTCGTCGGCGCGCTTCAACGCGGTGATATCGTGAAACAAAACGACGACGCCGGCTCTTGCGCCGTTGCCATCAGGCATGGGCTCGGCGCTGACGTGCCAGTGTCGTTCTCCGAGCATGATTTCGCCGTGAGTCGGCTCGCGGTTTCGAAATGTTCGCGAGATTATCTCACCGAAGCTCGCTTCCCGAATTGACTCCAGCAAAGGGCTACCCACCGATTTCTCATCCAGGCCGAAAAGTTTTTGAAACGTGTGATTGAAGAGCGCGATCCGGCGTTCGCTGTCGAGCACGAGCAATCCGTCCTGCATCGCGGAGAAAATTGCGTGTCGTTCCGATGCGCGCCTGGCGGCTTGGCGATCGAGTTGCTGCTGGCGCGACGAAACTTCTTCGAGCGCAACGCCGACCCGCTGCACTTCCTTGCCGCCTCCGATCAAGAATGTGCGCGGTTGATCGCCTCGCCCGACTTGTCGAACGAGTCGCTCGACCTCGCGCCAGGGCGCGATCCATCTGCGCCAGACAATGAATCCGACGAGAATTGTCGATCCAACCATTGCCGCGAACAGAATCCAGAACATTGATTATTTCTCGCGCAGCCGGTAACCAAAGCCGCGCACGGTTTCAACAATGTCCCCCGCTTTCCCAAGTTTTTCGCGCAACCGCCGCACGTGAGTGTCAACTGTGCGGGTATCGATCACACTTTCGTAACCCCAAACCTCGTTCAGCAAACGATCGCGCTCCTGGACGCGGCCGCGCCGTTGCATCAACGTCCGCAAAAGTTTGAATTCGAGGCTGGTCAGGTTCACCGCCCTGCCGTTGACCGAAACCTGATGTCGCGCGGGATCGATCGTAATCGCGCCCACAGTGAGTTTTTCATCAGTCTCTTCGGCGGAGCCGCGGCGGAGAATGGCTTTGATTCGTAAAACGATTTCGCGCGGACTAAACGGCTTCACCACGTAATCGTCTGCGCCGAGTTCCAGCCCGACGATCCGATCGATTTCCTCGGCCTTAGCTGTCAACATCAGTACCGGAATCTGCCGTGTCGCCGGTTCGCTCTTCAAGATCTTGCAAACCTCGAGGCCGGACATTTTCGGCAACATCAGGTCGAGAATGATCAGGTCCGGCTTTTCGTCGCGAGCTCTCGCCAGGCCGGCCGCGCCATCTGACGCGCTCGCGACAACGAAACCGCCGGCCTTGCGCAAGTTCAGACTCAAAAGATCGACCACATCTTTTTCGTCCTCGACGACGAGAATTCGCTTGCTCGACACGGCGTCCATGCGCGCAAGGATTTGCGAAGAGCTACTGCGATTCGCCAGCGACGGCGGATTTCACGCCGGCCTTCTCGTTCAAGGCCTGGGTGAATTCCTGCAAACTGGAAACGATCTGTGGCGCCTTGCTCAACACCGTGGTGGCAAGTTTCTCCGCGTAATCGGGACGGCGCTGCGACATCTCAGCAAGCGCCATCATAACCGCGAGCGCATTGTTTATCGAATGCTTGATCTCGCTGAATTTCTTCTGCAACTCGGCCAGCTCTTCGGGCGAGAGAGTGCGATTTGGTTCGTTCATAACTCGGGATTTTCGCTGGAGAAAACGCGAGGCTGTGCTTGACTGATAGGTTCGAGATTTCTCGTCAAAATGCCTGCGCAAGTTATCAAGATCAGTGGTGCGCGCCAGCACAATTTGAAGAATCTCCACGTCGAACTACCGCGCGAGAGGCTGGTGGTCATTACCGGCCTGAGCGGTTCGGGGAAATCTTCGCTCGCCTTCGACACGCTCTACGCCGAAGGCCAACGCCGGTACGTCGAGAGTCTTTCCGCTTACGCCCGGCAATTCCTCGACCAAATGGAGAAGCCGGACGTCGATTTCATCGAAGGCTTGTCGCCGGCAATCGCGATCGAGCAGCGCAGCGCCGGCGCCAATCCGCGTTCGACCATCGCGACCACGACTGAGATTTACGATTACCTGCGCGTTCTGTTTTCTGCGATCGGACAGCCGCACGATCCGAAGACTGGCAAACCAGTCCATCGCCAAACGCCGCAGCAAATTGTCGATCAAATCCTCGCCTATGAGCCCGGGAGCAAAATCATCGTGCTCGCGCCGCTGGTGCAAAATCAGGCCGGCGAGTTTCGCGACGTGATCGAACGATTGAAACGTGAAGGTTTCGTGCGTGCACGAATCGACGGCGAAATCGTCGAACTTGATCGCTCGGATCCGATTCGATTGAAGAAAGGCCAGCGGCACACGATCGACGCGGTTGTCGATCGTTTGGTCGTGCGCGACGGAATTCGGGTCCGCCTCGCCGATTCGGTGGAAACAGCGTTGAAGTGGGGCGACAACAAGTTGTCGATTCTGAGAGAGAACAAGGCGCCAAGTAGCGAGTCGATTGAATGGGAAGAGCACGGCTACTCGACCAACTACAGCGCCGGCGATTCCGATTTCTCATTGGGCGAGCTGACGCCGAAACACTTTTCGTTCAACAGCCACCTCGGCGCCTGTCCCGCCTGTCACGGTCTCGGAACGCAGTTGGTGATTGATCCCGACCTGATGATTTCGGACCCGACGCGAAGCATTGCTGAGGGAGCGATCATGCCGTGGCGACGAGGAACGAAACGAATGCGCGCTTATTACCAAAAGCTGCAAGGCGCGCTGGTCAAACATTTCCAGATCAACGACGACGCCCCCTTCGCCGACTTGCCGGAAGCATTCAAGAACGCACTTTATTTCGGAACGAACGGGACACCGATCAAAATGAATCTCGGCGGCAACGGCGAAAAGGAACGGCCGTTCGAAGGATTGGTTCCGCAGATGCAGCGGCTTTATGATCAGACGCAAAGCGAATTTACTCGCAATCGGATCCGCGCATTCATGACCCGGGTACCGTGCAAAGTTTGCGGCGGCGCGCGGCTTAAACCAGAGATTCTCGCGGTGACGATAAAAAACCGACAAGGGCGCGAGCTGAACATCCACCAATTCAGCGAGCAAACGACTGAGGCGGCCGCGCGTTACATCGACAGTCTCGAGCTGACCGCCGCGCAGAAAAAAGTCGTCACCGATGTGATGCGCGAAATTCAATCGCGTTTGCAATTCATGGTCGAAGTCGGTCTCGGTTACCTGACGTTGAACCGCGAAAGCGGCACGTTGAGCGGTGGAGAAGCCCAAAGGATCCGGCTCGCCACCCAAATCGGTTCGGGATTAGCCGGTGTTCTTTATGTGTTGGATGAACCGAGCATCGGTTTGCATCAGCGGGACAACTCGCGGTTACTCGGAACTCTGCGCCGGCTGCGCGACATCGGTAATTCCGTGATCGTCGTCGAGCACGACGAGGAAACAATTCGCGCGGCCGATCACATTGTCGATCTTGGTCCAGGCGCGGGACCGCGCGGCGGCGAAATCGTGGCCCAGGGAAAACTGAACGATATCCTACGCGCCAAGAACTCACTCACCGCGGATTATTTGTCCGGCCGCCTGCGCATTCCGGTTCCGAAACATCGAACAAAACCACGATCCGTCCGAAATCGCGCGACCAAAAACGAAGAAGGCTGGTTGGTCGTGAAGGCCGCGGCCGAGAACAATTTGAAGAACATCGAGGCGGCTTTCCCGCTCGGTTGCTTCACCTGCGTGACCGGCGTGTCCGGTAGCGGCAAATCCACCCTGGTCGACGACATTCTGCGGCGCGCGTTGTTCCGGCGATTTTATAATTCGAAAGAAAAACCGGGCGCATTCGAGGCGTTGCGCGGTGTCGAACAAATCGACAAGGCGATCGTGATCGACCAAAGCGCGATTGGCCGAACGCCACGCTCAAACCCGGTCACTTATACCGGTGCGTTCGGACCGATCCGTGAATTGTTCGCTCAACTTCCCGCCGCGCGAGTGCGCGGTTACGGCGCGGGCCGATTCAGTTTCAACGTCAAGGGCGGCCGTTGCGAAAACTGCGAGGGCGGCGGTCTGATCAAGATCGAGATGCATTTTTTGCCGGACGTTTATGTGCAGTGCGAAATCTGCCGCGGCCGACGTTACAATCGCGAAACGCTCGAGATCACCTACAAAGGAAAAAATATCGCCGATGTTCTCGATCTCACGGTCGACGAAGCGGCGCGATTTTTCCGGAACGTGCCGAGCATTTCGGACAAGTTGAACGCGCTCCTCGATGTCGGACTCGGTTACCTGCAGCTCGGCCAGGCCGGGACAACTCTTTCCGGCGGCGAAGCGCAACGAGTGAAACTCGCGACCGAGCTGGCAAAAAAGGCGACCGGCCGAACCGTTTATATTCTAGACGAACCGACAACCGGGCTGCATTTCGCCGACATTGAAAAATTGCTGCAAGTCCTGATGAAACTGCGCGATGCGGGTAACACATTGATCGTGATTGAACACAATCTCGAAATGATTAAATGCGCGGACTGGATCATCGATCTCGGTCCGGAAGGCGGTGAGCAAGGAGGCGAACTCGTGGCGGCCGGACCGCCGGAAGAGATTATCGACGTTCCGACCAGTCACACGGGCAAGTATTTGCGGTCGCTGTTGCACAAGAAATGAAACGAATTTGGTATTTCGCCGCTGTCGTTCTGATTTCGTTCGCTTCATTTGCGCGCGCGGAAATTTCAGCGCGGCTCGCGGAGGCGTCCAAGCCGCTGGACGAAGGGGTGCCGGAAGTTGCCGTCAGTCGATTGCAAGAATTGCTGAAGCAAAACTTGTCCGGAACCGATTGGCGCGCGGTCGCGGAAAAACTTCTGCAAGCGATGGTGGCGGCAAATCAGACCGCGGATGCGCTCAAGCTAGCGGACGACCCGCGATTACAGCAAAGTCCGTCCGCAAATTTTTGGTATGCGCAATTGTTAGCCAGGCTGCATCGCGAGCCTGAAGCACTGGCTCTATATCGCCAAATCGCAGCTGCGGACAAATCGAGTTTGCAGGCGGACGCGCTTTTCGGCGCGGCAGAAATGCTGCGAGCCCTCGGTCGGCAGGACGAAGCCCTGGAAAACCTGGGCTCGCTATTTCGCGATCCGAAATGGAGCGTGGCCGCGCAGCTGCGGGCGGCGGAGATCTATTTGGATAAGTCCGACGCGGCCAACGCCCGACGGTTGTTGGAAAAATTACAGCCGACAGCCAATCCTGAAAAAAGAGAGCGCCATTTCTTGCGCGGCCGACTCGAGGTCGCATCGCAACATCCGGACCGCGCGATCTCGATTTTTAATTCAATTTTGAAGCACCCGGAAGAGGCAACGCACGAAACCTTAACGGCAGTACTTTTCGCGATGGCCGATACCCATTTGCAACTCGGCACTCCGGAAGCTGGCGATGATTTTCTTGAGAATTTTATCGAACATCATGCCAACGATGTCGATCTTGCGCGGATTTTCGCCAAACTGGACGAACTTTATCGCGCCGAACGCAAGCCTGCCCGCACCGAACTCGATCGATGGGCCAGAGATCCGGCCGAGCCACGGAGAGGATTCGCACAATGGTATCTCGGGCGATTCGATTTGCGGAATGGCCGGCGCGATCGGGCTCTTGAATCGTTCACGGCATTACGGAAAACCCATCCGAAGGATGCCGCTCTCACACCAGCCTTCCTCGATTTCGCTCAGTTTGAGCTGGAGGATCGTCATTTCGATGAAGCGCTCGCGATTTTGAACGACGCGCGAACATTGCGACCTGATCCGGCGACACTCGATCGCGTCAACTTGCTAGCAGCAGAAATCAAGTATCGGGCAAAACGATTCGATGCTGCGACGGCCGACTTCGAGCAAGTGGCCCGGTCCAATTCGAAGCTGGCGCTCGTAGCGATGTTCAATGCCGCGCTTGGTTCATTGCAACAGAGAGATGAAACCCGATTCGTTGCCAACGTCGAAGAACTTGGCAAAAAGGCGAGCGACCAGAAATCCGGAGCGGACCTGCGATTGGAAGCGGGATTATCCGAAGCGGCAAACGGCGACCCGCGCGCGGCTGATTCGCTGAATAGCTTCGTGCGTGATTTTCCGACGAGCGAGCGGGCCTCGGAAGCGCTGGTCGCCCTGGCTGAGCTGGCTTTTCATGCCACACCACCTCGAATCGATGACGCGCGAAAATGCCTCGGCCGCGCCACAGAATCGAAACCGAGCCCGCTGGCACAGGAACGCGCCGATTATCTCGCTATCTGGTTGGAAGACACCGCGCCTGGCGCCGAGACAAAAGCGATTGATCTCGCCAAACGATTCATTCAACAACACGATACTTCCGCGCTGCTGCCGTCGGTCCGAATGAAATTGGGCGAGATTTATTTTCGCCAGGAGGATTTCGCAAATGCCGAAACGCAATTCGAGTTACTCTCCGAGCAGGATCCAAAAGGCCCGTTAACGGAACGTGCGCTCTTTTTTGCAGGCGAAGCGGCGGTGGCTGGTATGGCCGTGCAATCGCTCGACCGCGCGCTCGTCTTGTTCGATCGAGTTGTGCAGCTCAATGGCGAATTCAAATGGGCCGCGCGCAACGAGGAAGCGGTAATTGAACGCAAGCTCGGCAAACCGCAGGATGCGCTCGCGCTTTACGACGAAGTCATAAATGGGGCGGCCCGGCCGGCGGAGAAACGCGAGGCCATCTGTGGCAAGGGCGACATCTTCTTTGAACTTGCCGCCAATGATCCGCAAAATTATCAGCGAGCAATCGAGGCATACGATCGCCTGGTGGGAGACCGCGAAGCGCCGGCGAATTGGCGCAATCAGGCGCTGTTCAAAAAAGGGCTCTGTCTGGAAAAGAGAGATGACCGTGCCGGGGCACTGGCCAGCTTTTACGCAATTCTTGAGGAGGAAACGCGATCGGAGCGGCCACACGAATTCTTCTGGTTTTATAAGGCGGGGTTCAATGCCGCTCAATTACTGGAAGCAGATGCCAAGTGGGAATCCGCCGCGGCGGTTTACCAGAAACTCGCCGTGGCCGGCGGGACTCGCAGCAACGAAGCACGAGAACGATTGGACCGGCTTCGTCTCGAACATTTCCTGCGTCAGGACTAGCGGCCTAACAAAAGCGTTTTCGCTTGCCTTTGGCGTAAAAAAGGCTCACCCTGGTGTCATGACAACTGTGACTAAGATAGCCACCGTGGCCATGTCGATCGCGATCTGCGCGTCGGCGTTCGCTGCTCCGCAAAAGAACGTGAACGTCACAACCTCGAAACAGCCTATAAAGGCTGTGAAGTGCACTGTGATGATCACCGGTTCTGCCTGCCGGCAGGACTGCTCCCGGCTCAGCGTAATCCCGAACACAGCGTACCAGTTGGATCGAATCGGCGGCCACGGGGCGACCAACGATTGATTATCAGCGAATAATTTCGCTGGAAGTAGTTTCCGGCGCCCTCACGCCGGCCTGAGTCGTTGTTTTTGTTTGTAATTCCTGAGGCGGCAAGCGTGGGCCGCCTCTGTTGTCTTTGGACGCCGCTTCCAATGCTTTGATTATGCGGGTAAGTCCGTCGTTCACCGGACACTCCAAACCATGCCGCGCCCCCAGCGCGACGATTGCACCATTTAGATAATCGATTTCTGTTGCGCGGCCACGCAACAAGTCCTGCCGCATCGAAACAATGTTCCGCGATCCGGCGTACGCCGCGTTGATCTCACTCATAAACTCGAAAACAAGACTCACTCCTTCCGCGGCGGCCACGACGACGCATTCTTCAATCACGAGTTGTTTGAGTCGAGCTAAACTCGGATCGACGATTTCGCCGACTTCGCATCCCAGTATCGTCGTAATCGAATTTACGACGCAGTTAAACACAAGTTTGCGCCAGACTTCAGTTCTGATGTCCGGAGAGATGCGACAATCAAGTCCTGCGGCGTTGAAAATAGCTGCAACGCGCGCGCTACGCGCGTGCTCTTCAAGGAGCGTGTAGCCCTTCGCCATGTACCGAATTGCGCCGGGACGTTCGAAAATTGCCCCGAACTGAGTGATCCCGCGCAGGACGACTCCGCGTCCTCCGATTGCGTCGCGCACCGTGCGGTCGCTGTCCAAACCGTTTTGCAGGACGACGATTGTTGTGTCGTCGCGGATAAGCGGTGCGACGGGTTCGAGCGCTGCCGCCGTTGCCGGTACCTTCGTCGTGACCAGAACGAGCGCGTCCGGTCCAATCCGCTCAATTCGCGTTGCCGCGTCAATGCGAACGGTTTGACTTTCAGCGCCGTCGATGCGCAAACCGTTGCCCTCGATCGCGCGAACGTGATCGGGGCGGCCGATCAGCGTAACGTTATTCCTGGCGACGAGCTTAGCGCCGTAAAGACTGCCAATTGCGCCCGATCCCAGGACGAAGATCTGCATGCCGAAAACCGTAACATGTCTCCCGAAAAGCGGCGATGTTAAATGGCCGGTCGCGCGACTCCCCCGAGCAAATTGATTAAAGGGATTGGGGTGACGCTTGCGCCAATGCGCGGAGGCGCGAAACCTGAGCGAGCGCAGCGCGGGCTTCATCTTCGCGTCCCATTTTCTCGAGAATGTTCGAGAGCAAAATGTACTGGCTCGGTTGATCCGGCTGACGTGCGATAGCGCGTCGTTGAATTTGGACGGCTTCGTCCAAACGTCTTTCATTCACGCGGATCAAGGCAAGGAGCCGCAGTGACTCGGCGTCGTGAACATCGAGCCAACTGGCCAAACGGAGTTCGGTTTCGGCGCGCTCGGGATCATTTTTCTGCGCGAATAAATGGCCGAGGGCGAGGGCAGCGCCGTGATGCCACCAGTTCGCGCGCAAGAACTGTTCAACAATTGGTATCGCTTCGTCCGGACCTCCATTCACCCGGCGCAATTCTGATTCGAAACTAATGAGGTCCCAAACATTTGGATACGAGGCGCGCGCGTCTGCCAGGATTTTCAACGCTGCCTGGTCGTCTTTTGCCTCGTGCTTCATTTGAGCAAGGTTTAAAGCAGCCAACCACGTTCGTGGATAGTCGTGCCTGGTAGTTGCGGCTAGTTTGATTGTCGCGTTGAGGACTGTTTCTGCTTCGTCCTTTTTCCCTTGCAGCCTGAGCAACGCGGCAAGCGTGTTCCGTGCGGTTGGATAATCCGGCGTGCTCTTCAAAATTTCCCGCAATAATTTTTCCGCGGCTGCGTAGTCGCCACGTCGGCCGTAGATTTGTGCGAGATTGACTGAAACACGTCCGCTGTTGCCACCTGCCGCAAGCGTTCGTTTGTAAAAAGTTTCTTCATTCGCCCAGTCACCACTCCGGACAAAACTTCGCGCACCCAAGGCCACGACCGCAACGCCCGCCGCAATGCTTATCGCTTTTTGCCAGCGGACCGGCATCTCGATCGCACATCCGGCGAGGAAAATGAGCATCCCAACGCTCGGCAGATAAAGCCAGTGCTCGGCCACGGTCGCGTTAAGCTGTACCATGTTCGATATCGGCAGATAAGCCGCAACAAACCAGATGGCGCCAAATATTCGGGTTCCTTGTCCTGGACCTCGCTTGCCTGCGCCGTAAACAAACAGGGCGAGCAAAATCAAACCGAGGATCGACAAGTACTCGATACCGATCGCTCTCCGCCAATCCGCGTTCGAGCGCCAACTGATTGGCTCAACCACCGTGCGTTCCATATGCAGGTTCGCGGGAAAAACCATCAGACGCGCGTAATCACCAAGCGCTCGCGCCATTAGCATTGCCCGCACTGGCACTGTCCACCCAGCTTGCGCGGCAACCGTCGGACGTTCTTCCGGCAGCTGCCTAAGACCGGCGTAGATCGCGATCAAAGCGACGCAGCAAATGACAGCACCTAGCCGGTGCCCACGCGAAATTCTCTTGTCGATCCACAACAGGTGCGCAACGAAGAGAACAATCCAAATCAGAGCGATCTCACGTGAAAGTAACGCAAACAGGCCGCTTGCCAGTGCGAATCCGTAAAGGGTTGCGCGAGCGTATCGCGATAACGCGCCTTTAGCTTTCAGGAACAAGAGCCAGGCCGCGGCCGCGAAAAAGAACGCTAAACTATCGGCGCGCCCGGAAATGTAATCGACGGCCGCGCTGTGCACCGGATGAACGACCCAAAGAATGGCGACAATGAATGCGGCGTTGGATATCCACGGAACACGCCGTTGCGCGCGCTGCTGCACAAAGGCTGATCGGTCACGAAAAAGGAATGAGCCGAGCAAATGGCGAAGCAGGAAATAAAGCAAAATACCCGAGCCGGCATGCAGCAGGGTGTTGGTGAGATGGAAACCAAATTCGTCCGTGTTCCAAAAGAAATAGTCAAAGATAAACGAGATGTTTTGGACCGGGCGATAATGCAAAGAGAACGAGTCGAGAAACAGATGATGTCGAAACGTTTCCAGAATCAGAAACGGACTCTTGATGAATGGATTGTCGTGCGAGAGATATTGATCGTCCCAGATCCGTTGTCCTTGTAAAGCCGGGGCGTGAACCAGGATTCCAGCAAAGCCGATAATAGCGGCGCGAAGCCAGTCGCTCTTGCAAAAGCGCTTCAACGAGGAGCGAAATCGCGATTGCATCGGCTACCGAAGTTGATCGCGATCTTGGTCTAGCCTAACGAGTGGGATTGAGGCAGGCATTGAGAAAACAGTCCGAACTTCGGACTTCAACCGGATTCAGGACCGTCCTCCAGTAGGAGGACGGTCACTGTATTCACAACGGCAAAACGGCGCCTACGGCCCGTAGGGCGACCAGAACCCGGTGCTCGCTACGTCGGATAACACCGTGTAATCGGCTGGCGGAACCTGCGGGATTGTATCCACAGTTTGGGTTCCGTACGCGGAACCGAGCAAACTTGCACCGGTGTTATATAAGATCGCATTCTTTTTCAGGTAGGTCGTCCAATCGGCAACTCCGACAAGATCGCCGGTTTTCCGGCTCGTCTCGATCGCGTATTGGTCAACCGCTGAGTCGATCATTCGCAGATCGTTCAGAATTTTGCTGGCCTGTGAGCGCTTCCGAGCCCGAAGGAAACCGGGAACCGCGATCGCGGCGAGCAATGCAATGATTGCCACCACGATCATGATTTCCACAAGGGTGAACCCTGCGTGTTTAGTTTGAAGTTTTCTTAACATGGTATGATTGCAGTTATTAATTTTATTTGTCAGAGTCGCGATCGGTGGATTCTTGTCCGTTTCTCACGACTCATTCCCTGCCACTCCGGGTCGACCGCGAATGACAGGAGAATGAATCGTCAGATTCCTTAAGGACCGTAAGGCGACCAGAATCCGGTGCTCGCTACGTCGGACAACACCGTGTAATCGGCTGGCGGCACCTGCGGGATGGTGTCCACGGTTTGAGTACCGTAGGCCGTGCCCAGAAGGCTCTTGGCGTTGTTGTAAAGGAGCCCACCCTTCTTCAGGTAGTTCGTCCAATCGGCAACTCCGACAAGATCGCCGGTTTTCCGGTTTGTTTCGATCGCGTACTGGTCAACCGCTGAGTCGATCATACGCAGATCGTTCAGAATACGGCTGGCTTGTGACCGTTTGCGCGCCCGGAGGAACCCCGGGACCGCAATCGCGGCGAGTAACGCGATGATCGCGACTACGATCATGATTTCCACGAGGGTGAAGCCCCCGCGGCGTTTATTGATGGCGTTTAACATGCTATTGCTTTCCTTATCTTTTGTTTGTTTGACTGCGCTCCACGATCTCCGACCGCGAAGTGAGCCATTTGTGAGCAGTGTTAATGCCAATGTCCCTGAAAACTGAGCCTCGGGTCGCGCGCTTTTCCTTCGGTGCAACCTACCTGATCTTCCTCTTCGCGATCGCCGTCCGCCTATGGGCGCTTCTGCGTCTAACCCAGTCATCGCTGTTGATGCCATCCCGAGGGGACATGCAATTTTACAACGACTGGGCGAGGCAAATCCTCCATGGCCAATTCAGCCAACCCCTCGCCTTTTATGGGTTGCCGGGTTACGCCTATCTCCTCGCCGGTTTCTACAAAATCTTTGGCGAAAACCCTTTTGTTCCGGGCTTGCTGCAGGCCGCGCTCGACGCCGGGACGGCCGTTCTCATCTTTCGCATCTGCGTCGCGATTCTAACGCCCTTTGGATCAGCATCCAACACCAAGGCGCGAATCGTCGCAGCACTCGCCGCAGTTGGATGGGTCTACTTTGTTCCGGCGCAGGCTTACTCGGTTGTTCTAATGCCGACTGCCTGGTTCGTTTTTGTTTTTTGGTTCGTCGTCTGGCGCTTCGTGCGAACAGAAGTTGGACCAAACCTCGGCGAGTGTTTCCTTCTGTCGTTGCTGGTTGGATTCACGGCGACAGCGGTCGCGACGGTGCTCGCCGTTGTCCCTCTGATGTTCGCAGGATTAGTCTGGAAGAAAGGCAATCGCGTGGCGCGGACGTTAATGACGGGCCTCGGACCTTTGGTTGTCGGCTTGGCAATCGGCACTTCTCCATGTTGGATTCATAACTACTTAGTCGCGCGCGATCCCGTGACTCTTTCCGCCCACAGCGGCATCAACTTTTGGATCGGAAATAATCCGCAAGCCAACGGCTACCCGCGTTTTCCGCCAGGACTCCGCGCCGGTCAGGCTGCGATGCTGCAGGACTCGATCGACCAAGCGGAGGTTGCTGCCGGACATCCACTCAAGCACGCGGAGGTTTCGCGGTATTGGTCGGACAAGGCTCGAAACTTCATCGCAATGCGAAGCGGCGACTGGTTGAAGCTAATAGGACTCAAGCTACGCAATTTCTGGAGCGCGTTTCAATACGACGACCTCAGCATCATCACGATTCTGCGGGAACAAGGCGTGATTTTCCCCGGCCTTTATTTCGGCGTGATCGCCGCATTCGCGATTCCGGGAATTCTCTTAGCCTGGCGCGTGGTGCCGACATCGCGCTGGGTTCTTGCGGCAATTCTGTTATCGATGATCTCGCTCCTGGCCGTTTTCATCACCGAACGTTACCGCCTCGTCGTCGTGCCCGGTCTGCTGATTTTCGCGGCGCTCGGTTTGTCGATCTTTTGGGAGAAAATTTTCACCGGGAAACCGCGAGCGGCCGCGCTGTATCTCGTAATTCTTGTTCTATCAACGATGTTTGTCGCGTGGCCACAGCGCGATCCATCGCTTTGGGCACTCGACGCTTATAACGCCGGCTGGCAGGCACTGGAATCGAACAACCTGTCCCTTGCGGAGAAAAACCTCGCCATCGCCCACGCTTACGTTCCCGAAAATTCGGAAACACTTTTCGCAATCGGTAATCTTCGTCTAGCGCAAAACAATCTCGAAGCGGCGTCTACTTTTTATCGCGCCGTCCTGGGGCTTGACCCTCTGCACAAAGGCGCGTTCAACAATCTTGGCGTCATCGCGCTCAACGCCGCCGATTACGAAACGGCGGAGTCCTGGTTTCGCCACGCCGAAAATGTCGATCCTCGTAACGCCAAGACCCATTTTCTACTCGCGAAAACTTTTCTCGCCAAAAATGACCCCGCCGCCGCGCGAGGCGAAATCGATGCTGCCATCGCGCTCAAGTCCGATCAGCCGGAATTCATTGACTTAAAAAATAAGATCGATAATCAGGCATCCCGCTGATCGTTCCCAATACTCTAGGGGCACTGAAGCTGCTGAGCTTCCGCACGATGGAACTCTCTCTTCGCCGCCAGCTATCATTCGCCACGAGAACCGACGCCGAAGCGGAGACTACGCCGGGGGAAAGATCGCGGGTTCGTCAGCAAAATGTTCTGATCATTGGAGCAGCGCTCGTCGCATTCATGCTCAAGCTCGGCATTGCGTTCAACACTTTCGGTACAAACGATGTCGCCGCGTTTTACATGTTCGGCGGATCGCTCCGCGAACACGGCCTGGAATGGACTTACCGCAATGGAGTTATTTTTTTCTCGAACTTCCCTGTTTTCAATCACCCGCCGGTGACGGCTTATTATCTCGAGCTGATTGCCAACCTTTCGAAAAATCCGTTGCTTAAGGATTACGGTGTCACGTTTCCGTTTCTGCTTCGATTTCCGGGAATCATTGCTGATTTGGTTTCGGTCTTTGTTCTCATGCGGATCCGCGATGCGGTTCCGAACCGCCAAATCCCCACGTGGGCCATATTGCTGTTCGCGCTAAGCCCGGTTTCGATCATGGTGTCCGGATTTCACGGCAACACCGATCCGGTAATGGTGATGTTCCTCGTGGTCTCGGCCTATATGTGTTTGTGTCATCGACCAATGCTCGGTGGAATTTTCTTTGCCCTGAGCTGTCAGATCAAAATCGTGCCGCTGGTTTTCTTGCCGATTCCCTTTTTCTTTTGGCTGAAACGCGGGACAGCGATGCGATTCATTGTCCCGTTCACATTGTTGAACATCGCGTTGTGGATCCAGCCGCTGACAGAATTTCCCGCGCTCTTTCTTCGGAACGTTTTTTCCTACAACAGTTATTGGGGCGGTTGGGGAATCAGTTATTGGTTGAAATTGACGCACTGGTCTCAATTCAACGGCGGCTTTTTTAATCTACCGGCTGCGGCCACGATTGTTTCGTGGACCCTGAAAGTTGGGATCATTTGCGCGGTAATCCTGATTGCCTGGCGTCGGCGCCAACTTTCCGAAGAACTGCTGCTCGATTCGTTTGCCTACGCCTGGATTGTTTTCTTCGTCTTCGCACCCAGTATTTGTGCGCAATACATGGTTTGGCTCGCGCCCTTCATTCTTTGTCTTTCACCGAAGTTCTATGGCTGGCTCACCGTCGCTACCGCGCTGGCTCTCTTTTTTCTTTACAACGATCTCGCTGGCGGGTTGCCGTGGTACATCGGTATTGCCAGAAACAATTCAGCGAGCTCAACGGCCGCTTGGATGATCTGGCCGTGGGCCGCGCTGCTGATCGGTATGATTTTCTTTTACGGAAACACGATGGGCATCAATTTGCATTCGCGTACTGAAACAGCGTAGACGATGACCGAAACTCGACCCTCCATGCGCAAGCTCGACATCGTTTTGTTGGCGATCATTTTTGCTGTCGGAATTTTTCTTCGAATTACGCCGCATGCTTTTTCTTCCGGCGCCTCGTTGCATTCATTGGCGCCGCTCCATCCGCAGCCTGCGTGGGACCAGATTGGTTTCGATGAAGGACTTTATCGCGAATACGTCGACGGACTGAGCAAAGACGGACTCAGTTCCTACCCGGACATAGTCCAGGCGTACATCGATGCACAGTCAAAAATGACAAAGCCAATTCTTCCGCCGGTACGCTTCCTTTATATTTTCATCGGATACGTGTGGAAGTCCGTATTTGGGACCGAAACACTCGAGGGTCTTCGCCAGGTCGCGTCTTTATTCAGTATCTTGACACTGGCATTGGCGACTGCGTTTACATGGCGTTTAGTCGGCCTGAAATCAGCATGTGCAATCGCGGCATTAATGGCCTTCGCGCCCACCCAATTGCACATGTCTCAACATGCGCTGATCGACGGTTTCTTCACGTTCTGGACGTTGCTCGCGCTCTGGTTGCTCTGGGAAAATCTCGTGGTGCCGAATGATTGGCGACGACTCATTGGTTTTGGCATTAGCCTCGCGCTGCTCGTCATCACAAAAGAAAACTCATTCTTCGTGTGGCTCGCGATCGTGGCATTGATTGTCGCAAATCGCTGGTTGCAATTCGGAACCGCAACGCGGCCGCTCCTCCTGGTCACTGTCGCCGGTCCGCTGCTTGGCGTGGTCATTCTCGTTTTCCTGTCCGGCGGTCTCACTAACTTAATCGGCACTTATCGATTGCTGGTGAACAAGGCGTTCGTGGCGCAATACGCCATCATTACTGGCGACGGACCGTGGTACCGCTACCTGGTCGATCTGATGCTTGTGAGTCCAATCATCTTGATCCTCGCGATCGGTGCGGTCTTTAGCTTGAACCGAACAATGAAGCCGGAGCTTTATTTCGCAATCTTCATTGCGGCGAGTTACCTCGTGATGTGCAACGTGAAATATGGAATGAACCTTCGCTATGCCAACATCTGGGACATGCCGCTGCGATTCCTCGCAGTGAGTTGTCTTTCTGGTTTGGCCGCGCCGATGTCGCGCTATCGAAATTTAATTTTCGGTGCCGCGGTTGCGCTGATTGCCGCGTTTGAGTTTCATCAATACATCGTTCTCGCGGTCCATCATCCGCTCTACGAGTTAATCACGCACGACCTTCTCCAAGCGCTGCGTATTCTGAAAACGCCGTACTGAAGCGCGAGATCAGGCTGCTTCTATCAGGGCCTCAGCTTTTGAGCCGCTGCTTGAAATCGTTTCCTTGAGCAAATTGTTCACCGTAGGACGCGCTTCGGCGCGGATGAAAATCTGGTAGGCAAAGAGACCTTTGCTCAACCGAATCAGCGCCGCGTTGATGGCCAATAAACATCGCGCCAAAAACGTTTGGCCGAGCGCAAGTGGAAACGGTGCCGGAATCCCGCGCATCTCGAGAATCTTGTAGCCCGATTGAGTCAACAGTTCGCGAATTGATCGGAACGTGAACAAACGCGTATGCGTCACGTCCAGGATTCCCTTCTTACCATAGTTTAGCTGGCCGAGTGTCAGCATGAATCGCGTCGCGAAAAATCCGATGTTCGCCGTGGTCAAAACTATTTCCGGACGCTTACAGCCCGTCGCGAACCGCAGGTCGTCCATAAAATGCGCCGGATCTTTCAAATGTTCGATAATATCGAGCAGAAAAATTTGATCGAATTGGGAAACGCTGATCGGGAATTCGGCGCGGTCCAAATCCCAGCGGACAAAATCCATGTTCTTCCGTGGCACACCATCCGTGGGAATGTATCGATCCAACCCGGTCACGTGACACCCGAGCTTCGCGAATTCGACGCCCACGCGGCCTTGTCCGCAACCAATATCCAAAATTCTGCTGCCCGGTTTGGCCGCGGCGATTGCGGCAGTGTGCGATGAGGCATATCCGAGTTTGAAATCGTAAACTTCCTCGACTGCTTCAACGTCGTAACGACGATCGTAAAAGAGCGCCAACTGACAAAGTCGCGCGCGCACAGTCGTTTTGAAAATATTCCAGGCGTACTTAACTGCGTCGCGGTACGAGATTCCGTCGCCGTAAAACATCGGAATTGCTACTTCGAGGATTCGCAGTTTCTTCAGCAAGAATTGAATGACGATCTCGGTATCAAAATGGAAATCGTTCGTGTTTTTCTCGAACGGGATTTGGGCGAGCGCCGGAGTGGCGTAGACCCGATAACCGCAGTGGAAATCGGACAGCCGGGAGCCGAGCACAGAATTCTCGAACCCAGTGAACACGCGATTGCCGATCCATTTTCCGAGCGGCATCCCCTGGCGGAGTGCTGCGCGCTTATCGATCAACCGTGATCCAAGCACCGCATCGGTTTCGCCCGCAATCATGGGCTTAAGCAACGCCGGCAATTTCTCAGGAGCATATTTTCCGTCGCCATGGAGCAACGCGACAATGTCGAAACCGTTGTCGATCGCGTATCGATAACCGAGCTTCTGGTTTCCCCCGTAGCCCTGGTTCTCAGGCGTACGCAAAACAGTAATTTTAAAGTCCGAATGTTGACGCTGATACCCGACGCCGCGTGCGAAAGTATCGTCGCTCGAAGAATCGTCGATGATCAGAACTTCGGTGTCGCTGGTCCGTAACGATTGCGGAATTCGGCGCAATACTTTTTCGATCGTTCCTTCGGCGTTGTAGGCAACGATGAAAATCAGTAGCCGCTTGCCGGCAAGATCGACTTCTTCGGACGCAAAACGATCCAGCTCGTTTAGACGCATGGCTTCCTGGCAGCTAGAAACGCGCCAGTTGGCAAGGCTGAGCCGGGCTTAGGACAATTCCGAATCAGCGGCGGCGAGAATGAACTTGTCGTCGTTATCGCCGAGACCGGCCAGAAAGCCGCGAATCCGACGGAACGATAGCCGCAGGAAAAGCTCGGCCGCCGTGTTCTTTTGCGCCGGCGAATCGCCGTTGCGTTGCGCGGATTGAATCTCCGAATCCCACCGACTCAGCGTCGCCGCTGACGCAAATAAATCCATCGCCGCACCGGCGATTCGTTCTTGGACAAGCTGCATGTCCAGAATCGGTTCGCGATACAGGATCAGTGCCTTATTGACCGCCACGTTGAATCGCCAGATCAATCGGCCCAATTGGTTTGCGAATGATTTTAGTTCCGCGCTTACGACTGGAACGTCAGGAATTCGCACCGTCGCGCCGAGTCGACTCATGCCCGCGTTCCAGGCTTTGCCGATTCCACCTTCGCGCGTCGGCTTCAACATCGTGTCATAGATTTCCTTGAATTCCATACCCGGCCCGCGCATTCCGACGAGCGCGATGAACGATTTCAAAACTTCGTTGCTGCCTTCGCCGATCTGATTGATGCGCGCGTCGCGTAACATTCGCTCGAGTGGACAATCGGTCATGTAGGCCGCGCCCCCATGGATCTGGAACGCTTCGTTCACGCATTCCCAAAGCAGTTCGGTGGTGAACACTTTCAACATCGCAGTTTCGAGCATGTAATCTTCCAGACCCCGATCGATCAGCGACGCCGTGATCGTCGTCATCGCTTCCATCGCGTAAGCGTCCGCTGCGATCCGAGCGATTTTTTTCTTAACCAGGTGAAAATTGCCGAGCGTCTTGTTGAACTGCTTCCGGGTGTTTGCGTGTTTGACCGCGAGCTCCAAACACGTTTTCGCGGCGCCGGTGCAACACGCGCCAAACGTTGTTCGACCAAAGTCGAGAACGGTCAGGGCTACTTTCAAACCTTTGCCAAACGGGCCGAGAATATTTTCTTTCGGCACTTTGACGTTGCGCAGTGCGAACCGGCCGGTCGCCGTGCCGCGAATCCCCATTTTGCCCATCCGCGGCTCGATTAGGTCGAATCCCGGCATCTCCGGCGTAACCAAAAATGCAGTGATCGCATCCTTGCCCGGTTTGCCTGGAACCGGTGTGCGCACCATCACCGTCAATACCTGCGCGATTGCGGTGTTGGTGATGTAACGCTTCTCGCCGTTCAAAATATAATGCGAACCATCGTCGCTCGGCGTCGCCGTCATCTGCACATTCGCCGCATCCGATCCCGCTTCGCGTTCCGTCAGTGCAAAAGCACCGAGCCATTCGCCCGTGCAAAGTCTCGGCAGCCATTTCTGCTTTTGTTCGTGCGTGCCGAACAACAACAATGCGCGAATGCCGATCGAATGGTGCGCATTCACGAAAACGGATGTTGATGCGCAACGCGTTCCGAGCTCTTCCAAAATTTTCGTATTCGCGACCTGCGAAAAACCGTGGCCGCCGTACTCGGCCGGCGCGGTCATTCCTAAAACGCCGACCCGGCCCAGTCCGTCGATCACTTCCCGCGGAATATCCGCGTTTCGATCGATCGCCGTCGGATCAAGCTTCGCATCGAGAAATGCGCGCAGCTCTTTCAGCGTTTGATCAAGCTGCGTTTGCTGCGCCGCCGGGATCCGCGGATACGGCATCACCCAATCGGAAACAAAGTGCCCGGCGAACAAACCCTTAACGAAACCAAGCGCCTGCGGGCCGGTGAACAACAGTTCCTCGGCCTGCTGCATTTCCTTCTGTCTCTGGGCTTCGGCTTCAGTCATTGGAAAACAAATTTACCCGCCGCAGGTCGCCACGGCGACCGAAGGCGGGCGAATGCCGCCGACGAACAATCGGCGGGTCACGAATTGTAGCCAACCCGCCGCGTCTGTCCAACACGACAGGTTAGGGTGGACAGCTCCCTCAGCTGCAGCCCTGGCTCGTCCCGCATTCGGTGCAGACGCCGCAGGCGCCGGCGCGAATGACTTTGTCGCTGCCGCAATGGGAACAGATGATGTCCATAAACATGTTCCCCAATGCTTCCTGGACGCGATCGGCGTGGCTATGACCGTTCCCCGCAATTTGTGGTTCGCCGTCGTTTGGGGTGTGGCTCGTGATCACATCGAGAATTTCCTTCTCGCCAGTGCGCGCAAGATCCGACACCGGACGGTTCAGCGCTTTCTTTTCCATTTCGGGAATTTCTTTCAGCGGCAATTCCGACTGTCCGCGGTTCGGCGAAGTCGCCTCCTTGTAACCCTTGATGAACTGACAGGCCAGCCAGCGGAAAACGTAGTCGGTAATGCTGGTCGCATTGCGAATATCGGGATTTTTGGTAAAGCCGCTCGGCTCGAATCGTTGATAGGCAAATTTCTTCACCAAACTTTCCAGCGGCACGCCGTACTGGAGCGCGATCGATGTGAGCGTTCCCACTGTGTCCATCAATCCACCGATCGTGCTGCCTTCCTTCGACATAGTGATGAATAACTCGCCCGGCTGGCCGTCTTCGTAGAGACCGACCGTGATGTAACCTTCGTGCCCGGCGATCTCGAACCGGTGGGTTAACGACATCCGCGTGTCCGGCATGCGATGGCGAATCGGTTTGTCGACCTTGCCGCGCATCTCCGACAATTCTTCCTCCAACTCGAGGATCCGTTTTTGAAAATCTTCGCGATCAATCGTGACGTCGAGCGCAACATCGATGTCTTCCGTGGTCCCACCCATGTCGCGGGTCTTGCGCGTGTTCAACGGCGCGGACCGCTTGGAGCCTTCACGATAAATGGCGATCGATTTCAATCCCAACCGCCAGCCTTCAATGTAGCTGTTGATGATGTCTTCCACCGTCGCGACTTCAGGCAGGTTCACCGTTTTTGAAATCGCGCCGCTCAAAAACGGCTGCGCCGCGGCCATCATTCGCAGATGCGCCATATAATTAAGAGAGCGCTCGCCTTTGAAGGGTTTGAACGCGCAATCGAAGATCGGCAGATGCTCCGGCTTTAATCCGGACGCGACGGTCGTTCCGTCGGAGTCGATCACGTCCTCGATGGTGTCGAACGCGTCGATGTGCGCGATGATCCGATCGATCTCCTCCGAGTTGTAGCCGAGCTTTTCCAGCGCCGGCTTTACGGTTTGGTTCACGATTTTCAGCATGCCGCCGCCGGCGAGCAGCTTGTATTTCACCAGCGCGATGTCGGGTTCGATCCCAGTCGTGTCGCAATCCATCAGGAAACTGATCGTGCCGGTCGGTGCGAGCACCGTGACTTGCGCGTTGCGATAACCGTGACGTTTGCCCAGTTTCGCGGCGCGGTCCCACGTTTTGGACGCTTCCTTTTTTAGGTAAGCAAATTCGTCGACGTGGGGAATGTCGTTTACCGCGCAGCGATGCAGATCGATCACTTCAAGCATGGACGAGACGTTGCTTTTCGCGGCCGGTTTAGCAACGCCACTGCAACGTGCATCTGTGTAACCGGGAAACGGACCGAGCGCTTCGGCCATGCGTGCGCTTTGTTCGTAAGCTTCGCCCGTCATGATCGACGTGACGGCACCGCAGAGGGCGCGGCCTTCCGTGCTGTCGTACCCGTAGCCGTAACTCATGATCAGCGAACCGAGATTCGCGTAACCGAGTCCGAGTGTCCGGAAAATGTGGGAGTTCTCCGCGATCTCCCGGATCGGATAACTCGCGTTATCGACCACGATCTCTTGCGCGGTGATGAAAACGCGGACCGCGGCTTTGAATCGTTCGACATCAAACTCGCCGTCGGCGGTCTTGAACTTCATCAGGTTCAGCGACGCAAGATTGCACGCCGTGTTGTCGAGAAAAAGATATTCGCTGCAGGGGTTGGTGGAATTTTGCCGGCCAGTCGCTTTGCAGGTGTGCCATTTGTGGATCGTGCTGTCGAATTGCATGCCCGGATCGCCGCAGATGTGCGTGCCTTCGGCGATTTTGCGGAGCAATGTGCGCGCTTCTTTACGTTCGCACGGTTGGCCATCCGTCACGCGCCGCGTCCACCATTCCTTACCTTCGAGCGCGGCGTCCATGAATTCGTCACTCACGCGCACGCTCAAATTTTCATTTTGATACATAACCGAGCCATAAGCGTCACCGTTGTAACTGCCGTCGTAGCCTTGCTCGATCAGCGCCCACGCTTTCTTCTCTTCCTTCTGTTTCGCGTCGATGAACTCTTCGATGTCCGGATGCCAATCCTTGAGAGTATTCATCTTGGCGGCTCGCCGCGTCTTGCCGCCGCTCTTCACTACGTTCGCGACCTGATCGTAAACTTTCAGGAAAGAAAGCGGTCCGCTCGGTTTGCCGCCTCCGCTCAATTTTTCCTTGGTTGATCTTAACGTCGAAAGATCGGTGCCGGTGCCGCTGCCGTACTTGAAGAGCATCGCTTCGCTCATCGCCAGGCGCATGATGTCTTCCATCGTGTCCTCGACATTTTGAATGAAGCAGGCGCTCCCCTGCGGATACTCGTACTGTGTCCGCGCGCGCTCAGCTTTCCCAGTCGCGCGATTGTAAAAATAATTTCCCGCGCCCGCGTTTTTCCCGATGCCGTACTCATGATAAAGGCCGACGTTGAACCAAACCGGTGAGTTGAACGCGCCGTGCTGATTCAAACAGAGCCAGGTCAGCTCATCGTAAAAAATTTCCGCCACTTCTGCGTCCGCAAAATATCCGTCGGCGATTCCCCAATCGGTAATTGTCCGCGTGACTCGATGAATCAGTTCGCGGACCGAGCTTTCGCGCCCGCCTTTGTGCGGATCCGTTCCGTGCGCGATGTCGCCATAGAAATATTTTGAGACCGCGATTTTGGTCGCGAGCGCGCTCCAACTTTTTGGCACCTCGACGTTCTCCTGTTTGAAAATTACCGTCCCGCTATCGTCGGTGATTTCCGCGTTACGCCGTTCCCACTCGGTTTGTTCAAATGGCCGAATATTGGCATTGCTGAACGTGCGCTCGAACTGAAGAGCGCGGCTCTTGGTTGACCTTTGCCGGCGACGATCGCCGGACTTGCGCGGTTTATTCAGCGTGGACGGTTGGATTCCGGGTTTGAGTTGGATCATGGGGCACTTCCTACAACTGGTGAATTAGCGGTGAATTTTTGTCAACAGCCCGGCCAACAAGTTGTGAATTTCGGAGGACAACAAGTAATAGCGGAAGGCCATCGGCGGACATACAATATGCGGGGCAAAACGCTCTCGAATCAAGCGTTTAATTGTAACATTTTTCGACAAACCGTTGGATTTTTTCAGCACCAGGCAGTTAAGGGCGGAAAGGCGGTCGGGTCTCCGAAGTGCAACGCGCGAGAGCGGAAAAACACTGTTCAGCACTCAATAGCACATCAGCTGGCGGAAGGGGTGGGATTCGAACCCACGGTGGGTTGCCCCACGCTCGATTTCGAGTCGAGTGCCTTAAACCGGACTCAGCCACCCTTCCTTCGACTCGCCGAAAACTTCGAACGCTGAACGTCGAACATCCAATTCTGAATGCAAATTCAATTCCATATTCGGCGTTGGGCGTTCGACGTTTTCTCGTTTCTTGAAGTGAGAGATCTTGACTAAAACGCTCCACCGAAATAAACGTCGCCTCGAACAAAGTTGGCTGCGGCATCGTCAATGCTCGGGAAGGGAAAGCGCGATGATTAGGGCAAATTGTCGGGCACGCTTCACTGCCGCTGATTTTGACTTCATTGTTCGGACGCTCGCTCGTTCGGCCAACGATCACGTCTCCCTGGTCGATCTTCTGAGTGATGCCGATACACGCGACGAGATGCTCGATCATCCACAGTTGGTAAACGCGATTCTTTCCAATCCCGCGCACCTGCGCATCTCGTCGCAATTTTATTTTTACGTCCTCGCCCGTCATGTTTTGCAACAGGCCGGAATTGGCGACCGCAAACTCTGCGACTACGTCGGGTCTCTCTTGGAAACGTTTTCGCGCGCGAGCCAGTTGCAACGCCCCAACAACATCGAGAACAACGCGCTCGAATATATTTCGGACATGCTCATCGCGCTCAAGCGGGTCACCCGCGAGCAAGCGTTCCTGTTGCGAGCACATATTGGAAATTACTCGTTATTCATCAGTGGAATTTTTCACGAGAACGCGCAACGCCGTTGCCAGCGCGGCGGGCCGCACCTGAGGTTTTACGAGGAAATTGGCCGCACGAATTATCAAATGGTCGCTTCCTACGAAGCCGCGAAGCGATGCGAGCTTAACGACGTCTTCGCAAATCTGGCCGACCAATTCCGTGGCGTTCGCCTGGCGTTGAACGATCTCTCCGACCGGTTGCTGAATCTCGACGACGAGCAGCGGCCTTCCATTGTTTTGTGAACGAGACGCTCTTCAGTCAGATCCAAAAACTTCTCGAGCGCACTTACGCTCATGTCGGAATCAATCTGGAAGATTGTTTGATCGACCGCCGCCGCTGCGCGCAATTGTCGATCCTGGCCGGCAAATCTGCCCGCGAGTTGAGCGAAATCGCGCGCACTTTTTTGCGCACGGCCAACGATCGGCTCTACGTCGGCATTTATTATTCGCGCCGGCTCATCGAACAGCTCGAGTGCCACGATCCCCGCGCCGGTTTGAGCGATCGCAACATTCGATCGCTCATCATCTTCGTCGAAGAAATCAATCACGCGCTCCATGCCGCGCTCCAATTCAAAAACGGGGCGCGCGAGATTGCCTCGGAGGAATTCGCCCGCAACCTCGAGCTTCAGGCGCAGGTCGATACCTACCTCGTTCTGCTTTTGTTTGTCGCGTTCTTTCGAAAGACGCAGCGCCTCTCGCGAACGGACCGCCGCTGGCTGCGGTTTCATTTGTTCAATCGCCAATGCCCCGACGCATTCGCCGACCGAAATCTGCGCGCACGTTATTTGGAAACAACCGAACTGGCAGCGAACTACACCCGGTTCCTCGACACGCTCAACGCCGTTCGCCGCGTTGAAGAAATCCGTTTGTTCCGCTCGCTCGATTACGCAACTAAAAAAGAACGAATCCTTGCGCTGCCGGCTGCAAAAATTCCGCCGCTGTTGCGAATTTAATTTGCGAAAACGAGAACGCGGTCGCTAAATACAAACCGTGTTCAGTTTGACGATGCTTGGCAGCGGCAGTGCCGGAAACAGTGCGCTCGTCGCAACCGATCATTGCAAAATCCTGATCGATGGCGGACTGAGCGCACGCCAAATCATTCTCCGACTCGAGCAATGCGGCGTGTTGCCGGAGCAACTCGACGGCGTCCTGCTTACGCACGAACATGGCGACCACGTTTGCGGTCTCGAAGTTCTCTGCCGAAAACTGGACATTCCGATTTACGCCAATTCGCAAACCGCCGAAGCGGTGCGCTGCGGTTGTTCGCTGGATCAACATCAGAACTGGCGCATCTTTCGGACTGGCACAGAATTCGCAATCTGCGACGTCACTGTGCAAACGTTTCCCGTTCCGCACGACGCCGTCGATCCTGTCGGATTCGCGTTTTACGCCGGCGCGAGCAGTCTCGGCTTCGTCACCGACCTCGGTTACGCGACCAAGATGATCGTCGAGCGATTGCGCCAGGTGCACACGCTGGTGATCGAAACTAATCACGACGAAAAACTTTTGCAGAAGGACACGCATCGGCCTTGGCCGGTGAAGCAACGGATCCAATCGCGCCACGGACATCTCTCCAATAACGCGGCGGCGAGCGTGATCGAAGAATTGTTGCCGGGAAAAATCGATCGCGTCGTCCTCGGCCACCTTAGCCGGGATTGCAATACGCCTGAGCTCGCGCTCCGAACCGTGCGCGATGCGCTCCAGAAATGCGGCAAGATCGAAATTGAAGTTTTTTGCGCGACCCAATCGGAGATCTCTCCACAGTTTCGGATCGGCGAAACGATGCACGGACATTTTCAGCCGACGTTTGAGAATGCGTTCTTTCCAGCAGCGTGAGTGCGGCGACGGCAACTGAGAGATCGTCGCGTACCGCCGCGGCGAAAGACGGAATGAGAATTCGCGATGCGCGCGAAGCCGACCTTCCGGCGATTATCCGAATTTACAACGCCGCGATCGTTACTCGCATTTCGACTGCGCAACTCGAAACGGTGACGCTCGAGGCCCGACGTAATTGGTTGAAAGATCATTCGCCAGACCGTCACCCTTTTTGGGTGTCGGAAATCGGCGGCGAAATCGCCGGTTGGCTGACCCTGAAATCTTTTCTCCCGCGCGGCGCCTATCGCGACACGGCCGAAGTCAGCGTCTACGTTGACGAAAGATTCCGGCGGCGCGGAGTGGGTCGAGCGTTACTCGCGGAAGCAATCTCTCGCGCGCCATCGCTCAGAATCAAGGCGATGGTCGGCCTGATTTTCGCCCACAACCAAACGAGCTTGCGATTATTCGAGCAGCTTGGATTCGAAAAGTGGGGTTTGCTGCCAGGCGTTGCGCGGCTTGATGAGACGGAGCGCGACCTCACCATCATGGGCTGGCACGCCTAGGAACGTGCAATTACTTAAACTTCTTCCGGGCCGACGACGAGATGAATGACGCCGCCCGGATCGGAAATGAAAAAACCGTTGAAATCTTCGCGCAGGTTTTCCACTTCGTCACGGCGCGCGACGCCGTGAACTTTTAGGAACGCAGCGGCGGCTTCCGTGTCGTTGGTTTCGATCTCGAGCCAGATTTCGGGATGACTCAGGTTCGGCACCTTGTCGATCCAAAGGCGATTTGGGCCGAATTGGAAAATGCAGCCATCCGCTTCCTCCTCGATCAAAGGCAGATTGAGTGTGTCGCGATAAAACGCGATCGTTTCCTCGAATGTGTGCGACGGACATTTGATCGCGATATTGGCGCCGCCGGAAAATTGCGGTCCATCAAGTTTCACCACCATGATCTCGATCTAAACTCGCGCGGCGCCGCGGTCAAAGACGCTCAACTAGTTTCTGGGCAACGAACTTTGCCTTTTCCAGCGCGACCGCATCGTTGGCAAAACCGCTGACGCCGACGGTCAGGAACGCGTTGCCTTTGACGACGTAAAGCATCAGCACACGCGAAGCGTTGCCGCTTTCACCGCCGGCGGTGAACATTTGCGCGGCGTCGCCAATACCAGAAACATTTTCCATTGTCCCGTTCGCGGCCGCCACCAGCTGGAGTTCTTTTTCCGGCGCAATCGCATTTGGTCCCGGCATCTGAAGGCGAATGACCAGCGATTTCCCGCGCCGCATGCTGTAGTAATTGCATTTGGAATAATAACCGTCCGCGCCTTCGCCGCTGCGTGGACTCGGATTCTTTACTGCTTCACCCAAAATATCGACTGCGTCAGACTTGGTAATAATTTGCGCGACGTCCGGACGTTTGCCTGCTGCCGAAATTACGTTCGTTAGGCCGGCAATCAGAAAGACGACCGTGATCAGTTTTTTCATGTTCAACCGCCGGCGGACCCGCTACCGCCCGGCTCCGTCATCGCGACCGGGTCGAGCGCAGCTTCGATTTCCTTTTCCGGCAGGATTTTCTTCTCGCGACAAAGTTCGCGCACTGTTTTGCCGGTGCGAACGCTCTCCTTGGCGATCTCGGCCGCGCGATCGTAGCCAATCTTTGGGGCCAGGCTGGTGACCATTGCCATGGAAAGCTCAACCAGCTCTTCGCAACGTGCCTTGTTGGCTTTAATTCCGGTCACGCATTTTTCGCAGAAAACGTCGACCACATTGGAGAGCAATCTGATCGATTCGAGAAGATCGTGCGCCATCACCGGCATCATGACGTTGAGCTCGAAATTTCCGTTCGCTCCGGCCCAGGTGATCGCGGTGTCGTTTCCAAAAACTTGCGCGCAAACCATCATCATCGATTCGCACATCACCGGGTTCACCTTGCCCGGCATGATCGAGCTGCCGGGTTGAGTGGCCGGCAATTGAATCTCGCCAATACCGCAACGCGGTCCGCTGCCAAGCAAGCGAATATCGTTCGCGATCTTGAACAAACTCGTAGCAATGGTCTTTAGCTGCCCGCTGGCTTCAACCACCGCGTCTTTGCCGCCCTGCGCTTCAAAATGATTTTGAGCTTCGTAAAACGCGATCCCGGTCCGTTGTTCAATATGATGAAGTGCCTTTTTCGGAAGGTTAATATGACGGTTCAACCCAGTG
>Ga0210406_10001421_pt1 | contig 29203 bp, 21 predicted proteins | sample IncBWC30MmetaG_FD_155454 | JGI IMG/M metagenome (GOLD analysis project Ga0210406, IMG submission 155454) | Forest soil microbial communities from Barre Woods Harvard Forest LTER site, Petersham, Massachusetts, United States - Inc-BW-C-30-M | ecosystem: Environmental > Terrestrial > Soil >... | reverse complement strand
GCGGGGCGAGTCGGGGGGCCGTCGGAGCCGTTTGTCCCGCGGAGAATGGGATTGCGAGGCCGAGGACGGACACGAGCAAGACGATCAACCCAAACGACGTGTGTCGAGACAGAGGCATGGTCCACCTTCAGGGTTCTGGCCGGTGTGTCATCCGAGAAACGATGCGGTCCACGGCGCTCGCGGCCTCACTCGGATCGGTGCGTGAGCCGCACCAAGCGCTCCTGGGCCGCCGAAGTGCCCAACGCGTTTGCCTTCGCGTACCATCGCTCAGCGAGCGCGACGTCCGGCGCAATTCCGCCTCTGACGCCCAGTCCTGCGAGCACCATGGGGTCATAGGTTTCAGCGAGCGCAAAAGCGGCCGTCGCGTCGCCCGCGTCCGCGGCACGCTGGAGCATCATTCGGGCCGCGGCGATGTTCCCGTTTGCCCTGAACTGCGCTCCGCTCTTCAGCATCAAGGCGATGTCGGCTGCATCGAGCGGCTTCGCGGGCGCCGATGCGGGATCGGGCGAACTCTGCCGATTGGATTGCAGGACGGTGGACCTCGATGGGGCGGCCGGCGGCGCGGGAAGGGAGGGCGCTGAGGCGGATTGCACGTTCGGTACCGGCGGCGCGCGGCGTCGGACAGGGTCCGCCGCAACATCCGCCGCACGGCGTGCATCGTCGTCGGCCAATCCGGGCGCAAGACCGCTCGTGGCCGGTGGCGCCTCCGCCGGATCGGCACTGAGGTTCGCGGCCATATTCGCCTGGTGGGACGAGAGCGGATTTTGCGGTCGCGGAGCCGAGCCCAAGAAGTATTCGACGGCCCAAAGGGAGCCGACGGCGCCCACCGCCGCCGCGATCACGATGACGCCCACAAGCCGCCCGAGCGCGCCAAGTGCAGATTCGGTCCGCGTTGGCGGCGGCGGAAGCCAGTCGGGCTCCAGTGATGGAAGCTTCCACGGCGGTTCCTGCATCACCGGCGGGGAGCCGGCCTCGACGCCTATCGGCGGCGCGTCAACCTCGCGCTGATCATGCAGCGGCCGTCGTGCGCGTCTCGGCGTAAATGTCGATGACGCATCATTCAACGGCGCATCGTTGTCGGAATTTCGGACCACCCTGTCCATGACCGCACTCCGCGACAGACAGACTCTCATTGGCCACGGATCGAGGTCGCCGCTGCCATTCATCCGGACCTATTTCCGCTTGGGCGCGAAACGACGAGTTGCGTCTCGCTTTCTTCCACTCCCGGAGGGGCGCTTTTCGCTGATAGGTTTGCGCTCATTCATATTGTTGCGCTTGACATTGGATAATTCTTGTTCTGATTGTGATCGTTTGGTGATGCGGCTAGAGCGTGCAATTATGCACGATTAATATGCACGATTAAAATGTGAAATGTGGAGAGTCCCGCGCTAGCTCATGCTCGCGCAGCGAGCGAGGGCGGATCGCTCAAGTCCCGGCTACTTGCTGCTGGAAGCAAGGCTTTCGCCGCCGGGGTCGATATGCCGAACAAGACAGCGGAGGCCAGCGCGTATAAAACCTGGATAAAATGGCGAGGGGTCCGGCGTGTTGCGCCGAACCCCTCATTTTAGAATCATCAGCCGGCCTGTAAGCCGGGTTCTGTAGGGCACCACTTGCTTGCGCAAGTGATGCGTGACGGCCATTCCTCTGGGACAATGTTTGCACATTGCCTCGAGCAACCTACCCGGACAGCGAGCCTGACATCGCTCCCGCTGGCGTTCGCTTAAAGCGAACAGCCCGCGTTGCCGTCCCTATTCGGTCTTGCTCCCGGTGTGGTTTGCCATGCCGTTTCCGTTCCGGACCCGCGGTGCGCTCTTACCGCACCTTTTCACCCTTACTGCCCCCTCCCTTTATCCCTCCCCCGCAAAGCGGGGGGAGGGTAGGGTGGGGGAAGCGGTTCGTTCTCTGTGGCACTGTCCCTGGGGTTGCCCCCGCCGGATGTTATCCGGCACCGTATGTCGATGGAGCCCGGACTTTCCTCTCCAGCCACCTTTCGGTGATCGCCGGAGCGGCCGTCCGGCCGACTGACGGGTCTGTGATGAGGACTTAAGCGTGCCGCGTCAAGCCGATAACCCGCCTCCATGAGGGTTAAAATAATTTATCCTGAAAGATGTCGTTTGGCGCGTTTCCCGTTCGACTGGGTGTCGGCGATCCAGCCGATCAAAAGGAGTCTTCAAGATGCAGTACCTGTTGATGATCTATCAAAACGAGGCCGACTACGCCAAAATCGACGCGGCGACAGCGAAGAAAATGCTTGAGGAATACGGTGCGTTCACCCAGTCCATCATCCAGAGCGGCAATTTCAAGGCCGGCGATAGACTGCAACCGACCACGACCGCGACCACCGTGCGCGTCCGCGAGGGCAAGACGCTGACCACGGATGGTCCGTTCGCGGAAACGCGCGAGCAACTCGGCGGCTACTATCTGGTCGAGGCCAAGGACCTCGATGCCGCGCTCGCCATCGCCGCGCGGATTCCCGGCGCGCGCTTCGGTTCCATCGAGGTGCGGCCGATCTGGGTTTATAACTGACGGCGAAGCCGTCATTCCGAGATGGTCCGAAGGACCGGACCCGGAATCTCGAGGTTCCCCGATGTGCAATTGCACATCTGAGGTTCGCGCTTTCGGCGCGCCCCGGAATGACGGTCCCCAAAAGCGTATCCCATGACCCCCATCGAGATCGAAAAAATATTCCGCGACGAGGCGGGCCGCGCGCTGGCCACGCTGATCCGTCTCGTCGGTGACTTCGATCTCGCGCAGGATGCGTTGCAGGACGCCTTCGCGGTGGCGCTGGAGCGTTGGCCTCACGAAAATCCGCCCTCCAATCCGCGGGCGTGGCTGGTCAATGTCGGGCGCAACAAGGCGATCGACCGCGTGCGCCGGCAGATCAATTTTCGCGGCAAGCAGGACCAGTTGGCGCACGAGATCGAGCTCAACGCGTCAAGCGCCGATGAGGCCAGCGAGGCGACCACGTTCGACGACGACATGCTGCGGCTGATCTTCACCTGTTGCCATCCGGCCTTCGCCGCCGAGGTTCAGGTCGCGTTGACGCTGCGTACCGTCTGCGGGCTTACGACCGCGCAGGTCGCGCGCGCCTTCCTGGTCAGCGAGGAGGCGATGGCGCAGCGGCTGTTGCGCGCCAAGCAGAAAATCCGCCTTGCCGGCATTCCCTATGAGGTCCCGGAACGCGAGGCGCTCGCGCCGCGGCTCAACGGCGTGCTCGCGGTGATCTATCTCGTGTTCACCGAAGGCTATGTCGCAACATCCGGTGAAGGTCTGATGCGGCCGGATCTGGCGCGCGAGGCGATCCGGCTTGGCCGGTTGCTGAACACGCTGGCGCCTGGACGCGGCGAGATCAAGGGATTGCTGGCCTTGATGCTGCTGCACGACGCGCGGCGCGCCGGGCGCGAAACTGCGGCCGGCGACATCGTCCTTTTGGAAGAGCAGGACCGCTCGCTGTGGGATTATCACCAGATCGCCGAAGGTGTGACGCTCGTGGAAGAAGCGTTGCGGATGCCGGGCCGGCCGCAACCCTATGCGGTGCAGGCCGCGATCGCGGCGCTGCATGCGCGCGCGCCGAATTTTGCGGACACCGACTGGCGGCAAATCGCGGGGCTTTATGAGGTGCTGTTGCGGATCAGCCCGTCGCCGGTGATCGAGCTCAATCATGCCGCCGCCGTGTCGATGGTGGATGGTCCGGCGCGCGCGCTCGACCTGATCGATGCGCTTGTGGCCCGCGGCGGACTGGACGGCTACGATTTGCTGCCGGCAGTGCGCGCCGATCTGTTGCGCCGGCTCGGCAGGCACGAGGCCGCGCGCGCCGCTTATCTGGCGGCGAGCGAAGCGACGCAGCTCGAGCCGCTGCGGCGGCTCTATGCGCGGCGGCTTACAGAGTTGAGCGGCGAAAGGTGAGCGAGCTTCGCCGTGTTACCGCGTCGCCACCCAGGCCTCGGCCGGCAGGCTGGCGATCAGCGACTGCAAGGTGGCGAGCGTCGAATGATCGGCGACGCCGTCGACGCGGGCAGGGCGGAAGTGACGCTGGAAAGCGCTGACCACCTCCATCGTCGGCCCGTCATATTTGCCGGTGACCGGCACGCCATAGCCATATCTTGCGAGCGCCCGCTGCATGCCCTCGACGTTCTCGTTGATGCTGCCCAGCTTGAGGCTTTCGCCGTGCACGATCGGCGCCGGCTGCACCCAGTGGCCGACGCCGGAATTGGCCAGCGAGTGCCACGGAAACTTCTCGCCGGGGTCCTTCTTGCGCGCCGGTGCGACGTCGGAATGCGCCAGCACGCGATGCGAAGGCACCTTGCGGCGGAGCATGATGCCGCGGCATAGCGCGATCACGGCGGCGATCTGGCGCAGCGGAAATTCCGGATAGCCCCAGTCATGGCCGCGATTGACGATCTCGATGCCGATCGAACAGGAGTTGATGTCCTCTTCGCCGGCCCAGGACGACACGCCGGCGTGCCAGGCGCGCTTGGCTTCCGGGACCAGCTGGACGATACGGCCGTCTTCCAGAACGATGTAGTGCGCGGACACGTCGGTGCCCGCGGCGCAGAGCTGCCTGATCGCGCCCTCCACCTCCGGCATGCCGGTGTAGTGCAGCACGATCATGTCGGGTTGACGGCCCTTGGCGCGGTCGCCGTAATTGGCCGACGGGATGACGTCGGATGCGATCGAAGTGTCCGAAGTGAAAGTCCGCATGCTGGCATTGGCCCTGGGAAGCGGGAGGGCACGTTGACGCTTCGAATCAATACCATCGGAGGCGAACGGACCAATCGACATAGGGTATCTCAAACCGGGCAGGAGAACGGCAATAGCTTATTTTAAAAGCGCGCTGTTCACTATTCCTTTACGGTTTCTTTCCGCGCAATCCGGCAAACCCACGCCGCCTCGCATTTTGGCTGAGTGTGTGCCGGAAGCCTCACCACGCGCGGGTGGGATCAAAGCGTCTCAAACCCGTCCCGCACCATCAACACTTTCTTAACGCCAACTGCCGTTACTAAGTGGTGAAGCGCCGAACCCCTTCACGCTGGAAATCCCATGGCAGCCCAGCTAATTCCGTGCGGAAAACAGGGTTCGCGGCCTGGGACGCGCGGGATCGGCGATCGCGCTGCCCAGCGGCTTTTCGTCCCGAGAAGCCCAGCGAGAGGCATGAAGTTGAGGCGCAATGGGCCCGTTCGCGTCCAGTTCCCTTCCTTTGCACCGGACGTGCTCCGGGGCAGGCGCATGAGTCCGGCTGGCACACGCCACGTTCCCGTTCTTGGCCGCGAGGCGGTCGAGTGGCTGGCCGCCAAAAGCGGCGGCGTCTATGTCGATGCGACCTTTGGCGCCGGCGGTTACAGCCGGGCGATCCTCGAGGTGAGCGGAACCCGCGTCATCGGCATCGACCGCGACCGGACCGCCATCGCCGGCGGCTTCGATCTGGTCGAGCGGTCCGACGGCCGGTTGACCCTGGTCGAGGAGCGCTTCTCGCAGCTCCTCGAAATCTGCACGGCGCAAGGATTTTCGTCGGTCGACGGCGTTGTGATGGACGTTGGCGTGTCCTCGATGCAGCTCGATGAGGCCGACCGCGGTTTTTCGTTTCGCCTCGACGGTCCGCTCGACATGCGGATGGGTCACGATGGTCCGACCGCCGCCGACCTGATCGCCAAGGCGTCCGAGGCTGATCTCGCCGACATTATCTATGTGTTCGGCGAAGAGCGCCGTTCCCGCAGCCTCGCCCGCGCGATCGTCGCCGCGCGCAGCCGAGCGCCCATCACGAGCACGCGGGCGCTCGCCGATATCGTCGGCAGGGTCGTGCGCGCCAAGCCGGGCGAGATTCATCCAGCGACGCGCACGTTTCAGGGTTTAAGGATTTTCGTCAACCAAGAGCTCGACGAGCTGCAACTGGCGCTGGCGGCGGCCGAGCGCGTGCTCAAGCCGGGCGGCCGGCTGGTCGTGGTATCGTTTCATTCGCTGGAAGACCGCATCGTCAAGAATTTTCTTGCCGATCGCGGCAAGGCTGCCGGCGGATCGCGGCATCTGCCCGAGGTCGCGCTGGCCGCACCGAGCTTTGCGATCCTGACCCGGCGTCCGGTTGCGCCTGACGAAGCGGAAATATCAGCCAATCCGCGGGCACGTTCGGCAAAGCTGCGCGCCGCCGAACGCACTGAAGCGCCGGCGCATGCCGCGGACGCCTTGCCATCGTGGCCAAAACTCTCCGACGTGATGAGGGGAGGCTGACCAATGCGGATCATCCATCTCCTCGTGATCGGCGCGCTGCTATTTGCGGCAAGCTATGTCTACCGCATCAAGATGGATTCCACCGCGCGCGTCGAGCGCGTGCTGCGGCTGCATGCGGAAATCCGCGAGCAGCGCGATGCCATCGCGTTGCTGCGTTCGGAATGGGCCAAGCTCGACGCGCCGCTGCGGCTGCAGCGCCTCGCCGAGCGTCATCTGCCGCTGAAGCCAATCAGCGCGACGCAATATGATCAGCTGAAGAACTTGCCGGAGCGGCCGTCGAGTCTTGTCGCGCCGGGCAATCCCGATCCGATCGGCGCCATGATCGGCACCGTCGATGCCGCGGCCGATGCGCCCGCTGTCACCGGTTCGGTGCCGGCGCCGGAGGTCAGGCGATGACCGGCTCGGCGCCAGCCAAAGCCAAGCCCGCGGAGCCGTGGCGGCAGCGGCTGATCCGCAGCCTGCTTTACGGCCGCCATGTCGATCGCGCGGTGAAAGCGCGGGCCCGGGTCGGTTTCGCAATTGTCGCCTTCGTGGCGATCTACGCGATCATCGGCGGCCGTCTTGTCATGTTTGCGGTCGGCGCCGACGGCCACGGCGCGCGCCGCTCGGCATCGCTGGATGCGATCGCGACCGCCCGGCCCGATATCGTCGATCGCAACGGCGAGGTGCTGGCGACCGATGTCAAGGCGCCGAGCCTGTTCGGCGAGCCGCGCCGCATCATCGACAAGGACGAGGCGATCGAGCTTCTGACCGCGACGCTGCCGGATCTCGACACCGGCGAAGTGCGCGATCGCCTGTCGTCGAAGAAGGGCTTCGTCTGGCTGAAGCGCGAAATCACGCCGCAGCAGCAGCGGGAAATTCATCGCCTCGGCATTCCCGGCTTCGGCTTCCTGCGCGAGAACAAGCGCGTCTATCCGACCGGCAACGAAGTCGCGCACCTGATCGGCCTCGTCAACATCGACAACCAGGGTATTGCCGGCATGGAGAAATGGCTCGACAGCAACGGTCTTGCCGATCTGCATCGCGCCGGCTTTGCCACCGATCGCCTGCAGCGGCCGATCGAACTGTCGGTCGACCTGCGCGTCGAGCATGCGCTGCGCGACGAACTGCTCAAGGCCAAGGAGAAATTCCACGCCAAGGCCGCTTCCGGCCTCGTCTCCAACGTCAAGACCGGCGAGATCGTGGCAATGGTGTCGGTTCCGGATTTCGATCCCAACAATCCGAAAGAGGCGCACGACCCCGACCGCATCAACCGGCTGACCACCGGCGTCTACGAGATGGGCTCGACCTTCAAGGCGTTCACGCTGGCGATGGCGCTGGATTCCGGCAAATACGATCTCAACTCGATGTGGGATGCGCGCGGGGCGTTGCACTATGGCAAGTTCACCATTCATGACGATCATCCGCTCGGGCGCATGATCAACATGCGGGAAGTCTTCACCTTCTCCTCCAATATCGGCGCGGCGCGGATCGCACTCTCGCAAGGCGTCGAGGCGCACAAGGCGTTCCTGCGCAAGATGGGGCAGCTCGACCGGCTGCGCACCGAACTGCCCGAAAGCGCGTTCCCGATCGTGCCGCATCGCTGGGCCGAATTGAATACCGTCACCATCGCCTTCGGTCACGGCATCGCGGTGGCGCCGTTGCAGGCGGTGATGGGGATCGATGCGCTGGTGAATGGCGGCTATCTGATTCCGCCGACCTTCATGAAGCGCACCGAGCAGGAGGCGATGGCGCTGGCCAAGCGGGTAATCAAGCCCGAGACGTCCGAGAAGATGCGCTTTCTGATGCGGCTTAATGCCGAGATCGGCACGGCGAGGAAGGCCGACGTCGACGGCTACTATATCGGCGGCAAGACCGGCACGGCCGAAAAGGTCATCAACGGCCACTATGTCAGGAAGCGCGTGCTCAATGCGTTTACGGCAATTCTGCCGGCGGACAATCCGCGTTACCAGCTCCTGATCATGCTGGACGAGCCCCAGCCGCTGAAGGAAACCAGCGGTTTCATCACCTCGGGCTGGAACGCGGTGCCGACCGGCGGCAATGTGATCGCCCGCATTGCGCCGCTTTTGGGCATCGAGCCGCGGTTCAACCTCCCGCCGTCCGACCGCCTTATTCTTGCGGCATCGAAGACAACCCAGTAAGCCATATAAGCTATACAGGCGCGTCGATTCCCGCGTCTGCCGGACTGCGAGATCATGAAACTTCGCGACCTCTTTGGCGATGACGCGACGATCGACCCGCTGATGGCAGCGGTCGAGGTCAAAGGCCTCGCGGTCGACAGCCGCGCGGTGAAACCGGGCGATCTGTTCTTCGCGCTCGCCGGCCACAAGACCGACGGCGCCCGCTTCATCGATGCTGCGATTGCCGCGGGCGCGGTTGCGGTAGCGGCGGGTCACGCGCCGCAAGATGACCGCGTGCCGTTTGTCACCACGCAAAACCCGCGCCGCGCGCTTGCGCTTGCGGCGGCAAGATTTTTTCCAGAGCAGCCCGCGACGATCGCGGCGGTGACCGGCACCAGCGGCAAGACCTCCGTCGCTGCCTTCACGCGTCAGATCTGGCTCAGGCTCGGTTATGCTTCGGCGAGCATCGGCACCATCGGGTTGGTGTCACAGAGGCGGACCGTCTATGGCTCGCTGACGACGCCGGATCCGATCGCGCTGCATCGTCAACTCGACGAAATCGCGCGCGAAGGCGTCACGCATCTGGCATTCGAGGCTTCATCGCACGGGCTCGACCAGTACCGGCTGGACGGCGTGCGCATCGCCGCTGCCGGTTTCACCAATCTGTCGCGCGATCACATGGATTACCATCCGGACGCCGCGCATTACTTTGCCGCCAAACTACGGCTGTTCCGCGATCTCGTCGTTGCCGGTGGCGCTGCCGTGATCTCGGCCGATCATGCGTGTTCGCAACAGGTGATCGATGCCGCGCGGGCGCGAGCTTTGCGGATCGTCACGGTCGGCAGCCAAGGCGACGGCGCAGGCGAGGGCATTCGCCTGGTTGACGCCGCTATCGATGGCTTTGCCCAAAAGCTTGCACTCGAACATCGCGGCCGCAAAATTTCGATCCGGCTGCCGCTGGTTGGCGAATTCCAGATCGAGAATGCGCTGGTCGCCGCTGGCCTTGCGATCTCTACCGGCAGCGACGCCGCCGCGGTATTCGCAAGCCTCGAACATCTTGGAGGCGCCAAGGGCCGCCTGGAACGCGTTGGCGAGCGCAACGGCGCGCCGATCTTCGTCGACTACGCGCACAAGCCCGACGCGCTCGCCAAAGCGTTGCAGGCGCTGCGGCCTTACGCCAGGCGCAAGCTCGTCGTGGTGTTCGGCGCCGGCGGCGACCGCGACGCCGGCAAGCGGCCGTTGATGGGCGCGATCGCGTCGGAAAATGCCGACAATGTCATCGTTACCGACGACAATCCGCGCAGCGAAAATCCGGATGCGATCCGCGCCGCGATCTTGAGCGCCGCCAGGGGCGCCAGGGAAATCGGCGACCGCACTGCCGCGATCCGGGCGGCGATCGACGGCCTGGAGCCGGGCGACGCACTTCTGATCGCCGGCAAGGGCCACGAGACCGGACAGATCGTCGGCGACCGCGTTTTGCCGTTCAGCGATCACGACGCGGTTGCTTCAGCGCTTGCGCCGAGGGTCGCATGAACGCGCAGCCGTTGTGGACGGTCGCCGACGTGGCTCGGGCGCTGGGCCTTTCAGGAAACTTCCCTGCCACAGGCATCGACTTCGTCACGCAGGACAGCCGCCTGGTGAAGCCGGCAAGCCTGTTCGTGGCGTTGAGCGGAACGCCGAGCGGCGGGTTCATTTCGAGTTTTGCAAGTAACCGTGACGGGTGGGAGTTTGCCGCCAACGCGCAAGCCGCCGGCGCGGTGGCGATGATCGTTCCGCACAAGGTTGACGGCGTCGGCGTGCCGCAATTGGTGGTGAAGGATACCCTGCTCGATGGACTGTGGGCGCTGGCGCGCGCGGCGCGGGCGCGATTCAAAGGTCCGGTGATCGGCCTGACCGGCAGCGCCGGCAAAACCAGCACCAAGGAGTTCATCGCGGCCTATCCACAAGCCTATGCCAGCCCGAGCAGTTTTAACAATTTCTGGGGCGCGCCGCTGGCGCTGTGCAACGCCGACCCGCATGCGAGCGTGTGGGTGATCGAAATGGGCATGAACCAGGCCGGCGAGATCGCGCGATTGAGCGAGCTGACGCGGCCGACGGTGGCGCTTGTTGTCAACGTGCAGCCGGTGCATCTCGAAAAACTCGGCAGCCTGGAAACGATCAGGCACGAAAAGGTCAGCATTGCGCAGGGCCTGCCCGACGGCGGCGTCCTGGTGTTGCCGGTGGGAATAGATGCGCCGGAATGGAACGGCAAGATCATCCGCTTTGGTGAAGGCTCGCAGGTGCGCGAGGTCGAACATGCAGCGCACGGCGAAAGCTGGGATATCCATGCTGACGTGAGCGGCAAGCAGGTTGAGTTCAGCCTGACGCCCGGTGCACCGCACCGGCTTCAGAACGCATTGGCGTCGCTTGCGGCGGTTCATGCGGCAGGTCTGCGTGAGGTGGCGCTGGCCAAAAAACTCGGCAGCGTCGGTATCATGACCGGGCGCGGGGTCGAACAAACCGCCGGCAGGGCCGTCCTGATCGACGACAGTTTTAATGGCAATCCGGCCAGCATGGTGGCGGCGCTGGACAGCCTGAAAGCGCGGCCGATCACCGGCGGGCGGCGCATCGCGATTCTAGGCGACATGCTCGAGCTTGGCGCCGAGGCGCCGGCCTATCACGAAGAGTTGGCCAAGCATCTCACCGGCATCGACGGCGTTTACTGCGTCGGCCCGCTGATGCGGCACCTCTACGACCTGTTGCCGGCGGACAAAGGTCTCGGCTGGCATGAAAACCCGGCGACACTTGAACCGCAGCAAATCGCGACCTTGCTGAGGAGCGGCGACGTCGTGGTGGTCAAGGGCAGCAAAAAAATGTTCTGGGTCAACAAGTTTGTGCCGCGGCTTGCGGCCGCCCTGCAGGCAGGGGCGTAAATCGGACGATATCTCGGGGCGCGCTTTACGGGCTTCCCACGGGCAAGCGGGGCGGCTATGCCGTGAGAGCCGACCGCGCAGATGGTTTTTCGCGATTCGCGCTGGCAACATGATTGCGGTCGTCCTGATCGTGGACGTCTTGGGATCGCCAAGTTCGAAGATGAAAACAACGCGCTGCCAAAAGCGCTCCGGACAACGCCGCGCGTTGAAACTGCGGCACAGGGCATATTGAATGTTTTACTGGCTGATCGAGCTTTCCAATACCGTTCCCGGTTTCGGCGCGTTTCGCTCGCTGCTCAACGTTTTCCGTTACATCACCTTCCGCACCGGCGGGGCGGTGGCGACCGGAGCCTTGTTCGTGTTCCTGTTCGGCCCCTGGATCATCGATCACTTGCGGCTTCGCCAGGGCAAGGGCCAGCCGATCCGCACCGACGGCCCGCAATCGCATATCATCTCCAAGAAGGGCACGCCGACCATGGGTGGCCTGATGATTCTATCCGGGCTCGTCGTGTCGACCGTGTTGTGGGCCAATCCGCTCAACCCTTACGTCTGGATCGTGCTCGCGGTGACGCTCGGCTTCGGCTTCGTCGGCTTCTATGACGATTATCTGAAGGTGACCCAGCAAAGCCATGGCGGCTTCGCCGGCCGCTCCCGCCTTGCCATCGAGGCGATCATCGCGCTCGCCGCCTGCTATGCGCTGGTCAAGCTTGGGCGCGATGTGTCGTCGACCTCGCTGGCGGTTCCGTTCCTGAAAGACATGATCATCAATTTCGGCTGGTTCTTCGTGATCTTCGGCGCGTTCGTGATCGTCGGCGCCGGCAATGCGGTGAACCTGACTGACGGTCTCGACGGGCTTGCGATCGTGCCCGTGATGATCGCGGCGGCGAGTTTTGGCATGATCGCGTATCTTGCCGGCAACGTGGTATTTTCGGATTACCTGCAGATCAACTATGTCGCCGGCACCGGCGAGCTCGCGGTGCTGTGCGGCGCCGTGCTCGGCGCCGGCCTCGGATTCCTCTGGTTCAACGCCCCGCCTGCCTCGATCTTCATGGGCGATACCGGCTCGCTTGCGCTCGGCGGCATGCTCGGCTCGATCGCGGTGGCGGTCAAGCACGAGATCGTGCTGGCGGTGATCGGCGGGCTGTTCGTGCTGGAAGCGGTTTCGGTGATCGTGCAGGTGGCCTCGTTCAAGCTCACCGGAAAACGCATTTTCAAGATGGCGCCGCTGCATCATCATTTCGAGCAACTGGGCTGGACCGAGCCGCAGATCGTGATCCGGTTCTGGATCATCTCGGTGATGTTGGCGCTCGCCGGCCTCGCCACGCTGAAACTGCGATGATGGTCTTGTATCCACACGGGCGTCATTCCGGGGCGTGCGAAGCACGAACCCGGAATCTCGAGATTCCGGATAACCGTGGAGCCTGTCATCGGGCCGCGCTTCGCGCGGACCCGTTGGCGGTTTCCGGAATGACGTGCTAAGCCATGATCCCGGTCACTTCCTTCGCGGGCAAGACGGTCGCGGTGTTCGGCCTCGGCGGCTCGGGGCTGGCGAGCTGCCATGCTCTGAAAGCGGGCCAGACGAAAGTGATTGCGGGCGACGATGATGCCGACAACCTCGCCAAGGCGGCCCAAGCCGGTTTCATCACCGCGGATCTGCGTAACCTTTCCTGGGCGAATTTCGCCGCGCTGATATTGACGCCCGGCGCACCGTTGACCCACCCGAACCCGCACTGGAGCGTGCTGATGGCGCGGCAGGCCGGCGTCGAGGTGATCGGCGACATCGAATTATTCTGCCGCGAGCGGCGGCGCCATGCCCCGGATGCGCCGTTCGTCGCGATCACCGGCACCAACGGCAAATCCACCACCACGGCGCTGATCGCGCATCTGATGCGCTTTGCGGGCTACGACACCCAGATGGGCGGCAATATCGGCACCGCGATCCTGTCGCTGGAGCCGCCACGGATGGGGCGGGTCCACGTCATCGAGATGTCGTCCTACCAGATCGATCTTGCGCCCTCGCTCGATCCGAGCACAGGCATCCTGCTCAACATCAGCGAAGATCATATCGATCGCCACGGCACGCTTGCGCATTACGCTGCAGTGAAGCAGCGGCTGGTCGCCGGCGTGCAGCCGGAAGGCACCGCGATCGTCGGCGTCGATGACGGTTTTAGCCGCAACATCGCCGATCGCATCGATCGCGCCGGCACGCGCGTGGTCCGCATCTCCGTGAAGAATCCCTTGCCCGACGGCATCTATGTCGAGCGCGAAACCATCGTGCGCGCCGCCGGCGGCGCGCGCAGCGAGATTGCGAGACTTGGCGGCATCGGTTCGCTGCGCGGCCAGCATAACGCGCAGAACGCGGCCTGCGCCGCAGCCTGTGCGCTGGCGATGGGTATCGGCATCGATGTCTTGCAAAACGGCTTGCGCAGCTTTCCCGGCCTCGCGCATCGCATGGAACAGGTCGGCAGGCGCGGCAACGTGCTGTTCGTCAACGACTCCAAGGGCACCAATGTCGATGCGGCGGCGCACGCGCTGTCGTCCTTCTCCGACATCTTCTGGATCGCCGGCGGCAAACCAAAACTCGGCGGCATCACCGGCCTGACCGAATATTTTCCGCGTATCCGCAAGGCCTATCTGATCGGCGAGGCCGCCCAGGAATTTGCCGCGACCCTCGGCGATCGCGTTCCGCACGAGATTTCGGAAACCCTCGATGTCGCGGTGGCGAACGCCGCGCGCGATGCGGAAGCGTCAGGGCTCGCCGATCCGGTGGTGCTGCTATCGCCGGCCTGCGCCTCGTTCGACCAGTACCGCAATTTCGAAATCCGCGGCACCGCCTTCCGCGACCTCGTGACCGCGCTGCCCGGCGTCAGGCCGGTGGTGTGAGGATTGCGTGTCCCGGACGCGGTGCAGCGTTCTTCACGCTGCTCCGCAGAGCCGGGACCCATCTTTTTTCACCATGCACGTGATGGGCCCCGGATCAGCAGCGCACCGCAAGAGCGCTGCGCTGCATCCGGGGCACGGCGATCACCATGTTCGAAACATCTCGATTCCATTAACCCTTCGGAAACCATCCTGGGCGACCAATGGCAGACACCCCTGTTGGTTGGGAACGCCCATGCTCTCCCGTGAAGAACGCAACCCGCTTTCCGATTGGTGGTGGACCGTGGACAAGCTGCTGCTCGGGGCTATCATTGCCCTGATGCTGGCGGGGATCATTCTTTCGCTCGCGGCGAGCCCGCCGGTGGCGACCCGGATCGGTCTCGACCCCTTCCATTTCTTCAATCGCCATGTGCTGTTCCTGCTGCCGTCTTTCATCGTGCTGGTCGGCGTGTCCTTTATGTCGCCGCGCCAGATCCGGCGCAGCGCGTTGATCGTGTTCGCGATCTCGATCGCGCTGATCGTGGCGACGTTGTTGATCGGCCCCGAGGTGAAGGGCTCGCGGCGCTGGATCACCCTGATCGGCGTCAACATCCAGGCATCCGAATCTGCCAAACCCGCCTTTGTCGTGATGGCGGCGTGGCTGTTTGCGGAATCGACGAAGCGCCCGGAAATGCCGGCGACCTCGATGGCGCTGGTGCTGTTGATGATGCTGGTATCGCTGTTGGTGATGGAACCCGACTTCGGCCAGACCATGCTGATCCTGTTGGTGTGGGGCGCGCTGTTCTTCATTGCCGGCATGCGCATGATCTGGGCGGTCGGGCTGGCGGGCGCCGCGGGCGCCGGACTGTTCGGCGCTTATCTTTTGGTGCCGCACGTCGCCGGACGCATCAAGCGCTTCATGAATCCGGGCTCCGGCGACACCTTCCAGGTCGACACCGCGATGGAAGCTTTTTGGAACGGCGGCTGGTTCGGGCTTGGACCCGGCGAAGGAATTGCAAAACGCAGCCTGCCCGACAGCCATACCGACTTCGTGTTCGCGGTTGCTGCGGAAGAATTCGGCATCATCCTTTGCCTGGCGCTAGTCGCGCTGTTTGCCTTCATCGTGATCCGCGCGCTGTCACGCGCCTACGCCACCGAAGACATGTTCGCGCGGTTTGGCGCATCGGGGCTTGCGATCCTGTTCGGCGTGCAGGCCGCGATCAACATGTCGGTCAATCTGCAACTGATGCCGGCCAAGGGCATGACGCTGCCATTCATCTCCTATGGCGGCTCGTCGATCGTCTCGCTCGCTTACGGCATCGGCATGATGCTGGCGCTGACGCGGCTCAGGCCGCGCACCGAGATGGAATCGATGGGCGACGGCAGCACGCTGCGCGGTTACGCTTGACCTGACCGCAAAGAAGGGTTTTTCGTCATTGCGAGGAGCGCAGCGACGAAGCAATCCATCTATCCGATATGCGGAGCCATGGATTGCTTCGCGGAGTTTATCATCGGGCGCGCATTCGCGCGACCCGGTGGCTCGTAATGACGGCCTATTGCCTATAGAAGAACTCCCATGAACTACGCGCCTCTCATTCTGCTGGCCGCGGGCGGCACCGGCGGCCATCTGTTCCCCGCCGAGGCGCTTGGCGTCGAGCTGATCAAGCGTGGCTTGCGCGTCCGTCTTGCGACCGATGCGCGCGCGCTGCGCTATAGCGGGTTGTTCTCCAAGGACATGATCGACGTGGTGCCGAGCGAAACCGTGCGCGGCCGCTCGCCATGGTCGCTCGCCACGACCGGCATCAAGCTTGTCGCCGGCACCGCGGTTGCGCTCAACCTGATCCGCCGCTTGAAGCCTGCGGCTGTGGTCGGCTTCGGCGGTTATCCGACCTTGCCGCCATTGATGGCGGCGCGGTTGCTCGGCGTGCCCGGTGTCATTCACGACGCCAATGCGGTGCTCGGGCGCGCCAATCGCTTTCTGTCGCGCCATGTCAGCGCGATTGCGACCTCGCTGCCCGGCGTGCTCGACCGCGATCCGGCACTAGCGGGAAAGACCGTGACCGTCGGCACACCGATGCGGCCGGCGATCCTCGAAGCGGCCGCGGTGAACTATGTGCCGCCGGAAGCGGGCGGGCCGCTTCGGCTGCTCGTGGTCGGCGGCAGCCAGGGCGCGCGCGTGATGAGCGACATCGTGCCCAGCGCGATCGAGCGGCTGGAGCCTGCGCTGTGGCGGCGGTTGATCCTCACCCAGCAAGTGCGCGAGGAAGACATGACGCGCGTCCGCGCGGTCTATGACCGGCTCAAGATCAACGCCGAGCTGGCGCCATTTTTCACCGACCTGCCGGCGCGGCTGGCGTCGAACCATCTGGTGGTTTCGCGCTCCGGCGCCGGCACGGTGGCGGAACTCGCCGCCATCGGCCGCCCCTCGATCCTGGTGCCGCTGCCCGGCTCGATCGACCAGGATCAGTTCGCCAACGCCGGCGTGCTGGCGCAGGCGAAGGGCGCCTTGCGGATTGCGCAAGGAGATTTTACCTCCGACCGGCTGGCGGCGGAGATTTCCGCGCTCGCCGCCGAGCCCGCGCATCTCGCCGCGATGGCGGCCAACGCCCGCACCATCGGCCGGCTCGATGCGGCCGAGCGGCTGGCCGATCTGGTGATGAAAGTCGCCGGTATTTAGGCCAAATGGCTCCGACTCGGCTATTTTTGCGTCATGGCCGGGCTTGTCCCGGCCATCCACGTCTTGCATGAAGTGAGTAAGATTCGTGGATGCCCGGGACAAGCCCGGGCACGACGGGAACATACGAGACGAACCATGAGACTGCCGCGCGAGATCGGACCCATCCACTTCGTCGGGATCGGCGGCATCGGCATGAGCGGCATCGCCGAGGTCTTGAGCAATCTCGGCTACATTGTGCAGGGCTCGGATGTCTCCGAGAGCGCCAATGTCAGCCGTTTGCGCGACAAGGGCATCAAGATCAGCGTCGGCCACAACGCCGAAAACGTCTCCGGCGCCGACGTGGTCGTGGTCTCGACCGCGATCAAGCGCGACAATCCCGAATTGTTGGCGGCGCGCGCGCAGCGGATCCCGGTGGTGCGCCGGGCCGAAATGCTGGCGGAATTGATGCGGCTGAAAAGCTGCGTCGCGATCTCGGGCACCCATGGCAAGACCACCACGACCTCGATGGTCGCAGCCCTGCTCGACGCCGGCGATCTCGATCCGACCGTGATCAATGGCGGCATCATCAACGCCTATGGCACCAATGCGCGGTTAGGGGCCGGCGACTGGATGGTGGTCGAGGCCGACGAGAGCGACGGCACGTTCCTAAAACTGCCGGCCGATGTCGCCATCGTCACCAATGTCGATCCCGAGCATCTCGACCATTTCAAGACTTTTGACGCGGTGCAGGATGCGTTCCGCAGCTTCGTCGAGAACGTGCCGTTCTACGGCTTTGCCGTGATGTGCATCGACCATCCGGTGGTGCAGTCCATCGTCGGCAAGATCGAGGATCGCCGCATCGTCACCTATGGCGAGAATCCGCAAGCCGACGCCCGGCTGGTCGACCTGGTGCCGATGGGAGGCGGCTCCAGCTTCAAGGTCACCTTCCGCGATCGCAAGACCGGCGTGGCGCATGAGATCTCAGGTCTGATGCTGCCGATGGCGGGACGGCACAACGCGCTCAACGCCACCGCGGCGATCGCGGCGGCGCACGAGCTCGGGCTTTCCGACGATGCGATCCGCAAGGCGATCGCAGGCTTCGGCGGCGTCAAGCGGCGCTTCACCAGGACCGGCGAATGGAACGGCGTCACCGTGATCGACGATTACGGCCATCACCCCGTCGAGATCGCAGCGGTGCTGAGGGCGGCGCGGGAATCGACCAACGGCAAGATCATCGCGGTGATGCAGCCGCATCGCTATAGCCGCCTGCAATCGCTGTTCGAGGAATTCTGCACCTGTTTCAACGACGCCGACGCGGTCGTGGTGGCGGAAGTCTATCCGGCCGGCGAGGCGCCAATTCCGGGCATCGACCGCGACAACTTCGTGCTGGGCTTGCGCGCGCACGGCCATCGCGAAGTGATCCCGCTGCAGAAATCGTCCGATCTTGCCGGCTTAATCAAGGGCCTCGCCGGCCGCGGCGATCTGGTGGTCTTGCTCGGCGCCGGCAACATCACGCAATGGGCCTACGCGCTGCCGGGCGAATTGAAGGCGCTGGGGTGAGGGCGGCGATGCAACCAGGATCGTCATGGCCGGGCTTGTCCCGGCCATCCACGTCTTTACTGCGTGATTGTCGGATAGAGATTGTCCCAATCCTGATTTGCAGCGACAATCGTGCGAACCTTCCATGCGCGCGACCAGTGCTTAGTGTTGTGCTCGCGCTGGATGGCGTCGCGAATGTCATCAAATCTTTCGAAATAGACCAACCGCTTCAATCCATATCGCTTGGTGAAGCCATCGACAAATCCAGAGCGATGTTCAAAGACGCGGCGAACAAGATCGTTCGTCACCCCGACGTACAAGATGCCGTTCGGACGATTGGTCAGAATATAAACGTATCCACCTGCCATGCTGAAATTCTGCAAGACGTGGATGGCCGGGACATAGGCGAGCGGAAGCGACGTCGTCCTTCGGACGGCTATGCCCGGCCATGACGAGTTGAAAGAGTTTGCATGACCTTCCCCGACATCACCTCCGACCTCAAAGCCGCGATGCCGCACTTGCGCGGGCGGCTGCTCGCCAACCAGCCGCTGGCGGAGCTGACCTGGTTTCGCGTCGGCGGTCCGGCGCAGGTGTTTTTTACACCCGCTGACGAAGACGATCTCGCCTATTTCCTTGCGCACTTGTCGGGCGAATTGCCCGTCTATGTCGTCGGTGTCGGCTCCAATCTGATCGTGCGCGATGGCGGCATGCCGGGTGTGGTGATCCGCCTGTCGCCGCGTGCGTTCGGCGACACCGGCGCGGAAGCCGACATCGTCAGCGCCGGCGCCGCCGCGCTCGACAAGCGCGTCGCCGAGACCGCGGCGGCAGCCAATATCAGCGGACTCGAATTTTTCTTCGGCATTCCCGGCACCATCGGCGGCGCGCTGCGCATGAATGCCGGCGCCAATGGCGCGGAGACCAAGGACGTCCTGATCGAAGCCACGGGAATCGGCCGCGACGGCAAGAAGCGCAAATTCTCCAATGCCGATATGAAGTTCGTCTACCGCAACTCTGGCGTCGATGCTTCCGTCATCTTCACCTCGGCGCGCTTTCGCGGGGCTAGCGCCACACCGCAAGCGATTCGCAAGCGGATGGACGAGGTGCAGAGCCATCGCGAGACCGCGCAGCCGATTCGCGAAAAAACCGGCGGCTCGACGTTCAAGAACCCGCCTGATAACAGCGCGTGGAAGCTGATCGACGCGGCCGGCTGCCGCGGCCTTAAGCTCGGCGGCGCGCAGGTCTCCGAAATGCACTGCAATTTTCTGATCAATACCGGCAACGCCACCGGTCATGATATCGAAGCGCTGGGCGAGACTGTTCGCGCGCGGGTGAGGGAAAATTCCGGAACTGAGCTACACTGGGAAATCAAGCGGATTGGGATCGAGCCGACGTGACGCGGATCACCATTTTTTTCGGGGGCACGAATACCGAACGCCTGGTGTCGGTGGCGTCGGCGCAGGCCCTGCATCAAGCTTTGCCTGACGCCGATCTTTGGTTCTGGGACGTTGCCGACACCGTGCACGACGTGCGCTCCGAAGCGCTGCTCAACCATGCGCGCCCGTTCGAGGACGAGTTCAAGCCCGGCAACCGCGGCGTCGCGCTCGAGCAGGCGCTGGATCGGGCAAATGTCGAGGATCGCCTGCTGGTGATCGGTCTGCATGGCGGCAGGGCGGAGAATGGCGAGCTTCAAGCGATGTGCGAGATGCGGGGCATCCCGTTCACCGGATCCGGCTCGGCCTCCTCGCATCTCGCCTTCGACAAGATCGCCGCCAAGCGTTTTGCCGCGCTAGCCGGCGTGAAGGCGCCAAAGGACGTCGTGCTCGAACAGCTCGACGCGGCTTTCGCGGAGTACGGCAAGCTGATCGCAAAGCCGGTGCGGGACGGATCGAGCTACGGCCTGATGTTCGTCAATTCCAAGCAGGATCTGGTCGCGGTTCGCCGCGCCGCCAAGCTGGAAGACTATCTGATCGAACCGTGCATCGCGGGCGTCGAGGCGACCTGCGCCGTGCTGGAGCAATCCGATGGTTCGCTGATCGCGCTGCCGCTGATCGAGATTGTGCCCGCGGACGGCGGGTTCGATTACGTCGCAAAATATCTCGCGAAATCGACGCAGGAGATATGTCCCGGCCGCTTCACCCCTGAAACCACCGAAGAGATCAAGGACCAGGCGCTGCGGGCGCACCGGGCGCTGTCGTGCACCGGCTATTCCCGCTCCGACTTCATCGTTTCGGACAAAGGGTCGATCTATTTGGAAACAAATACTTTACCCGGCCTGACCAAGGCTTCGCTTTACCCCAAGGCGCTCAAGGCGCAGGGCATCGAATTCGCCGATTTCCTGCAAGACCAGATCAAGCTGGCGGCAGGCCGCGCGCGGAAATAAAGCGTGCTCTTAGGGGGCGGGGCGGCCGGATTTCGGGAATCGCGGCCGTCGATAGGTAAAATTATTAATATTTTGTGGCAAAGTACTCACGGGACGGATGAAAACGCGTCTTGTCCCGACCTGTTTTACCATTTGTTTACCAGGAAGTCAGAAGGTTAACGCTGGCGGCGCAAGTGGCGTCTGGCTGCCGGGGCGCGAGCTGTTGCGGATTTCCGCTTCGACGACCGCATCGAGGGAACTCAGCACCCAGCCCGGCAAGACCGAGACGTTATTTGTGCCAAAACTCGCAAAGCGTTTGCGGGCAACATTTGACGAGCTCGTGCAATGGATGGTGCAGGACGCCTCAATCGATCGGCAAGATCGCTGGGGCCCCAGGCTGACCCGAAGGCGGCTATTGGCGCGGTCGCGCGGCTGCGCGAGCGGCTTTGGCGGCGCCGTCCACACGCCAGGCCGACGCTCGATCGCGAGCCCCCCGATCGCTTGATTGCACTGGTCGAGCGCTATCTGCCGGCCCGCGCCGGTGTCGCCGCGACTGTCCTGTTTCTGCTCGGCAGCGCCAGCTTCGGCATCGTCAAGGGTGGCCACGTCGAGGAATTGAGCACGGCTGCGAGCGATACCCGCAATGCCATCGCCAATTCTGCCGGGTTCCGGATCGCCTCGGTCGCCATCAACGGCCGCAAGCAATTGAGCCAGGACGAGGTGCTCGCGATCGGCGGCGTCAACGGGCGCTCCTCGCTGCTGTTCCTCGATGCCGCGAACGTGCGCGACCGGCTGAAGGCCAATCCCTGGATCGCCGATGCCACGGTACTCAAGCTTTATCCCGGCCAGCTCCAGATCGATATTGTCGAACGTTCGGCATTCGCGCTGTGGCAGCAGGACGGCCGGATCTCGGTGATATCGGATGACGGTGCGGTGCTCGAGCCGTATCTGTCGCACCGCTTTGTGTCGCTGCCGCTGGTGGTGGGCAAGGGTGCCCAAACCCACGCCAAGGAGTTCCTGGCGCTGCTCGCGCATTATCCGCAGGTCACGTCCGTCACCAAGGCGGCGATCTTCGTCGGCGAGCGGCGCTGGAATCTGCGACTCAAGGACGGTCTCGATATTCGCCTGCCGGAAAACGAGGTCGGCAATGCGCTTGCCGAATTGAGCAGGCTCGACAAGGAAGACAGGCTGTTCTCGCGCGACATCGTTGCCGTCGACATGCGCCTGCCGGATCGGCTGACGGTGCAATTGTCCGACGATGCGGCGAAGGCCCGCGAAGAACTGTTCAAGGACAAGAAGCCCAAGAAGAAAGCCGGGGAAGCATGACCGGCCTCGACCGCAACCAGACGCCGAAAACGCGCCCGATGGCAAAGCGCACTGCGATGGTGGCTTCCCTCGATATCGGCACCAGCAAGATCGCCTGCATGATCGCGCGGCTGAAACCGTGCCCGCCGAGCGGCGCCTTGCGCGGACGCAGCCATGCCGTGGAGCTGATCGGATACAGCCAGATCCAGTCGCGCGGCGTCAAGGCCGGCGCGGTCGTCGATCTCGCCGAATGCGAGCAGGCGGTGCGGCAGGCGGTGGCGCTGGCCGAACGCATGGCCAAGGTCCGGGTCGAATCCGTGCTGCTCCCGGTATCCGGCGGCCGGCTCCAGGGCCAGTTGATCGAAGCCTCGGCCGAGATTCGCGGCGGCGCGGTCACCTCAGCCGACGTCACCCGCGTCACCTCGGCCGGCATGCGCCACGCTACCGGCGAAGGCCGCACCGTGCTGCACGCGCTGCCGGTCGGCTACGCGCTTGACGGCGTCAAGGGCATTCGCGACCCCAGAGGCATGGTGGCGCGGCAATTCGGCGTCGACATGAACGTCGTCACCGCCGACGCCACGGTCGCCCGGAACCTGATGCTGGTGGTCGAGCGCTGCCACCTCAATGTCGAAGCCATGGCGGCGAGCCCCTATGTCGCCGGCCTCTCGGTCTTGACCGACGACGAGGCCGATCTTGGCGCCGCCGTGATCGAGATGGGGGCCGGTACCACGACGATGGCGACCTATTCCGGCGGCAGCTTCGTCTATGCCTCGGGCTTTGCCGTCGGCGGCCACCACATCACCATGGATCTTGCCCGGGGCTTGAGCGCCTGCATTGCGGATGCCGAGCGAATCAAGACGTTATATGGCACCGTGCTGACCGGCGGGTCCGACGCGCGTGAGTTAATGTCCGTGCCGACCGCCGGCGACAACGAGCGGGAAGTGCCACAAATCGTATCCCGCGCCACGATTGCCAACATTGTCCGGCATCGCGCCGAGGAGATTTTTGAAATGGTCCGGGACCGGCTTGCGGATTCTCCCTTGGCGGCGGAACTCAAGGCGCGGGTCGTCCTCAGCGGCGGCGCCTCGCAGCTCACCGGACTTGTCGAGCTTGCAACCCAGGTCCTCGGCCGTCCGGTGCGGATCGGCCGTCCGCTCGGCTTCGGCCGGCTGCCCAATGAGGCCAAGAGCGCGTCGTTCGCGGTCCCCTCGGGCCTGCTGGTCTATCCCCAATACGCTCATCTTGAACACGTCGAACCGCGGCATACGCGGCGGCTCAGGACAGGGACTGACGGCTACTTCGGAAAGGTCGGACGATGGCTTCGCGAGGGCTTCTGATGATTCTTTTCCGCACCTTCCGACTTCCACCAAAGCCCGCGGCCGCCGGCCGCGGCGAACCAACGCGCGCGTAAGCGAGAGGCAACCATGGCACTCAATCTCACTCCCCCCGACATCAGCGAGCTGAAACCGCGGATCACCGTCTTCGGCGTCGGTGGAGCAGGCGGCAATGCTGTCAACAACATGATCACCGCCGGATTGCAGGGCGTCGATTTCGTCGTTGCCAATACCGACGCGCAGGCGCTGACGATGTCGAAAGCGCAGCGCATCATCCAGATGGGCACCCAGGTCACGCAGGGGCTCGGCGCAGGCTCGCAGCCTGATGTCGGCTCCGCCGCCGCGCAGGAAGTGATCGATGAGATCCGCGACCATCTCTCAGGCGCCAACATGGTGTTCGTCACCGCCGGCATGGGCGGCGGCACCGGCACCGGCGCTGCACCGGTGATCGCCAAGACCGCGCGCGAACTCGGCATCTTAACCGTCGGCGTGGTGACGAAGCCGTTCCACTTCGAAGGCCAGCGCCGCATGCGCACCGCCGAGGCCGGCATCGCCGAGCTGCACAAGGTGGTCGATACGCTGCTGATCATTCCGAACCAGAACCTGTTCCGGGTCGCCAACGAGAAGACCACCTTCGCCGACGCCTTCGCGATGGCCGACCAGGTGCTTTATTCCGGCGTCGCCTGCATCACCGACCTGATGGTCAAGGAAGGCCTGATCAATCTCGACTTCGCCGACGTCCGCGCCGTGATGCGCGAAATGGGCAAGGCGATGATGGGCACCGGCGAGGCTTCTGGCGACAAGCGCGCCCTGACCGCGGCGGAAGCTGCGATCGCCAATCCGCTGATCGACGATTCCTCGATGAAGGGCGCGCGCGGCCTCTTGATCTCGATTACCGGCGGCAAGGACCTGACGCTGTTCGAGGTCGACGAAGCTGCAACCCGGATCCGCGAGGAAGTCGACCAGGACGCCAACATCATCGTCGGCGCCACCTTCGACGAGGGCCTCGACGGCATTATCCGCGTCTCCGTCGTTGCCACCGGCATCGAACAGGCGCAGATCGCGCGTAACGCGTCGCCCTCGCCGGCGCCGATCGGCAACGCCGCGCCGGAAAACCGCCTGGCCGATCTGACGGCGCGGCTGCGCGCCGACAATGCGCGCCTCGCCGAACGCACCCAGAAGCTGGAAGCACACGCCCCGGGGGGCCCCGCCGCGGCACCGCAGCGGAGCACCCTCGAACGCGCCGCGCTGGCGGCGATCGCCGCTGCTGTTGCGCCCGACGCGCCGCAGCTGGCCGCCGCCGCGCAGATGCAACCCGCGTCCTATGGCGATGTCACGGTGCGTCCGATCGCGCAGAAACCCTCGCTGTTCCCGGATCATAATGTCGGGCCGGCAGCCGCCGATGATTCGATGACGCCCGAAACGTTCATCCCGCAAGCGGCGGAGCGGCCCCCGGCTCGCTCGCCGAGGATGCCGAAGTTCGAGGAGCTGCCGATGCCGGCACAGGCCGAGATCCGGCAGGCCCGCGGCGATGTCGAGGAAGACCATCCGCAAAAGGGCCGGATGTCGCTGTTGCAGCGGCTTGCCAATGTCGGCCTTGGCCGCCGCGACGAAGAGAGCGAGCCGCCGATTGCGGCACGCAGCTCGGGCCCGGCGATGCCGCCGCTGCCTAAGCAGCCCCGGCGCACAGGCGCCGACCAGAACCAGACAAGTGAGCCGGTATCCGAGTATGCGCGACGTCCGGCTCCCCAAGGTTTGGACGCTCATGGACGCCCGGCACCTGTTGCGCCGATGCCACAGGGTGACGACCATCTTGATATCCCTGCCTTCCTGCGCCGCCAGGCGACCTGAGGCTTGTTACAATTCTGACGAACGAAAAGGTCCCGGCTTGGCCAGCCGGGACCTTCTTTTTTTGTCGGGAACGTCGCCTGAGTTACCCTTCAAGCCATTGGTTCTAAATCATTAATTATTTTTTCCCGCGATCCGATAGCCGCGTCGATGGACACCCGACGAGCCGCAATTTGGTTAAGCTTTGGCACGAATGCGGCGCAGATTGGGTAACAATCGGTAAAAAAGCGTGAGTTGGCGCTCTTTGGGGCCCTGACTATGGTCTGCCGCGACTTGGGGATTCTCAGAGCACGAATCGGCGAACGCGAACGGGATCAGGCCGATCCGATCTCTGGGTTTAAGTCATAGCGGGCGGTCTTCGAAATGAAATTTAGCCGGCAAACAACGCTTCGGTCGCAAGCAACCGTAACGGGTGTCGGCGTTCATTCCGGATTACCGGTCAGTCTGACCATCGGACCTGCATCTACCGATGCAGGTTTTATTTTTGTCCGCACCGGTCTCGACGGCGCCGACCGCGAGGTTCAGGCGGCCGCCGAATCGGTGATCGCAACCGAATTCGCGACCGTGTTGGGCGACTGCGAAGGCCCGCTGGTTTCCACCGCCGAACATGTGCTCGCTGCGCTGCGGGGAATGGGCGTCGATAACGCCACCATCGAAGTCGATGGCCCGGAAGTTCCGATCATGGACGGCAGCGCCGCTGCCTTCGTCGCCGCCATCGATCAGGCCGGGATCGTCGGCCAACAGGCCGCCCGCCGCTTCATCCAGGTGCTGAGGCCGGTGCAGGTGGCGATGGGCGATTGCTTCGGCGAATTGCGGCCCCATGCGGCCGGTTTCCGCGCCGAGGTCGAGATCGACTTTGCCAACCCCGTGATCGGCCGTCAGAAATATACGCTCGATCTCAGCCCGGAACGCTTCCGCCGCGAGATTTCCCGCGCCCGCACCTTCGGCTGCATGAACGACTCGGCGCGGCTCTGGAGCGCCGGCTTTTCGCTCGGCGCTTCCTTCGAGAATACCGTGGTGTTCGACGAAACCCGCCTGCTCAACCCCGAAGGGCTGCGCTACAGCGACGAGTGCGCCCGCCACAAGGTTTTGGACGTGGTCGGCGATCTCGCGCTCGCAGGGCTGCCGCTGCTTGGCGCCTATCGCTCGGTGCGCGGCGGCCACAAGCTCAATCATGCGGTGCTCACGGCGCTGATGGCCGACCGCAGCGCCTGGCGGGTCGTCGAAGCCGCCGAAGTGGCGCGCCGTTCGCGCGCTCACGCCGAGGCCGGTCGCGGGATGGCAGGCGGCATGATCGCCCCGGCTTACGGTCCCGACGTTTCCTAAAACCCAGTTTCCTTGGAACTTACGTCCGAGCGCTCCCTTTTGGGGCCTGTTTTGTGCGCGATAGAGCATGATCCGGAAAAGCATGCCCTCGGGCCACGACCCGATGGGTGGATACCGGTTTTCCGAAAAAGATCATGCTCAAACAAAAGGATAGAGCGGGATGACGATTCGAAGAAAAGTCATCTCGCTCTAAGGCTCTGGCCGGCGATTTGCCGCAAGTCACCAATGATTGGCCGCGATCGCGCGGGGGATCGCCTTAATCCGGGCGAAATGCCCGCCTATGCGGTTGGTTAACGGTCGTTTTTCGGGTACACAGGCCTTGGTTGCATGGCAGGCGCCATAGGCACTGCACAGCGGTTGCGTTCATGACGGCGGTCATGGCGCGCGGGCCAATACCGCATCAGCGTCAGGCTTCAAGATTGGCGTCAGGTCTTAGATTTATGTCGGCACAGCGTATCATGCGCGAACTACGCGGGGTTTCGGCTGGCGCGGCCGCCCGGCGGCTGCGGCTGGCCGCGTCGGTGATTGCGCTTGCTGTTCCCTTAAGCGGATGCGGCACCGGCGCGCTGTGGGACAAGTTCTTCGCCAAGGACGACACCTTCGTCGATGAGCCGGCGGACAAGCTCTACAATGAGGGCTTGTACCTGATGAACCAGCGCAAGGATTCGAAGGCGGCCTCGAAGAAATTCGAGGAAGTCGATCGCCAGCACCCTTATTCCGACTGGGCCCGGAAGTCGCTGTTGATGTCGGCCTATGCCTATTACAACGCCGGCGACTACGACAACTGCATCGGCTCGGCGACGCGTTACGTGACGCTGCATCCCGGCAGTCCCGACGCGGCCTATGCGCAATACCTGATCGCGGCCTCGCACTACGACCAGATTCCCGACGTCTCCCGCGACCAGGGCCGTACCGAAAAAGCCATGGCCGCGCTCGAAGAGGTGGTCCGCAAATACCCGACGTCGGAATATGCCGTCAGCGCCAAGGCCAAGCTTGAAGGCGCGCGCGACCAGCTCGCCGGCAAGGAAATGACGATCGGCCGCTACTACATGGACAAGCGCGACTACACGGCCGCCATCAACCGTTTCAAGACCGTGGTGACGCGGTATCAGACCACGCGGCACGTCGAGGAAGCGCTGGCGCGGCTGACCGAGGCCTATATGGCGATCGGCATCGTCGGCGAGGCGCAAACGGCGGCCGCCGTGCTCGGGCATAATTTTCCCGACAGCCGCTGGTACAAGGACGCCTATAGTCTTGTAAAGTCGGGCGGGGTCGAGCCGAGCGAGAATACCGGTTCCTATATCTCCAAAGCCTTCAAGAAGTTGGGTCTCGGCTAGCCTTCCGAATCCGAAATTTGCTAAACCCAGAAAGCGCCCGTTTGGGCGAATGGATTCGTACGATCCACCACACCAGGATTGATCTTTCATGCTGGCGCGTCTGTCGATCCGTGACATCGTCCTGATCGAACGGCTCGATATCGAATTTTCCCGTGGGCTAGCGGTTTTGACCGGCGAAACCGGCGCGGGCAAATCGATCCTGCTCGATGCCTTTGCGCTCGCGCTCGGCGGTCGTGGCGATTCGGGCCTTGTCCGTCATGGCGTGGAGCAGGGACAGGTCACCGCGGTATTCGACGTGCCGAAAGGCCATCCGGCCACCGCCATCCTGTCCGACAACGGGCTCGAAGAAACCAGTGCTGCGGATTCTTGCGAGATGATCCTGCGCCGCGTGCAGCTCGCCGACGGCCGCACCCGCGCCTTCATCAACGATCAGGCGATCAGCGTACAGACCCTGAAAGCGGTAGGTTCCGCGCTGGTTGAAATTCATGGCCAGCATGATGAGCGGGCGCTGGTCGATGCCTCGACCCATAGGCGCCTGCTCGATGCGTTCGCGGGGCTTGAGAAGGAGGTTGCAGTGCTGGAGCAATTGTGGGGCGCGAGGCGGGCCGCCAGCACCGCGCTTGAGGAGCATCGCGCCAGCATGGAACGCGCCGCGCGCGAAGCGGATTATCTGCGCCATGCATCCGAGGAATTGAAGACGCTGGCGCCCAAGGACGGCGAGGAAACCGTGCTTGCCGAGCGGCGCACGACGATGATGCAGGGTGAAAAGATAGCAGAAGATTTGCGCGAAGCGCAGCAAGCGGTCGGCGGCGATCATTCGCCGGTGGCGGCATTGTCCGCGGCCGTGCGGCGGCTGGAGCGCCGGGCTGCCAATTCGCCTGATCTGGTCGCGCCCGCGGTGAAGGCGATCGATGCCGCGATCAACGCGCTGGAGGAGGCCGATCAGCATCTTTCCGCTGCACTTGCCGCGGCCGATTTCGATCCGGCGGAGCTCGAGCGCATCGAGGAGCGGCTGTTCGCATTGCGTGCCGCCTCGCGCAAATATTCAACGCCGGTCGACCGGCTGGCCGCGCTCGCCACGAAATATGCCGCCGACGTCGCGCTGATCGACGCCGGCGCCGACCAGTTGAAGAGACTGGAGGCGGCGGCCGACCAGGCCGACAAGCGCTATGGCACTGCCGCCGCCCAATTGTCGGCGTCGCGCGAAAAATCCGCGCAAAAGCTCGACAAGGCGGTCAACGCCGAGCTCGCGCCGCTGAAACTCGAACGCGCAACGTTCACGACGCAGATTGAATCCGATCCGCAGTCGCCGGGCCCGCAGGGCTTTGACCGTATTGAATTCTGGGTGCAGACCAACCCGGGTACGCGGCCGGGCCCATTGATGAA